>FPHL01000014.1_pt1 | contig 85713 bp, 86 predicted proteins | sample 1057231 | NCBI WGS metagenome assembly FPHL01 (sample SAMEA4473313, study PRJEB15554) | hydrothermal vent metagenome | biome: marine basaltic hydrothermal vent biome; feature: marine hydrothermal vent; material: water | place: Pacific Ocean | collected 2011-06-14/2011-07-23 | depth 1199 m
CAATTCGATGGCTCTGAGGATCTGAGGGTTCGTTTTGCTCTTCTCTCTGATCTCGATCTTCTGACCTGCTTTTACTCTGTAAGACGGGATGTCAACTCTTTTGCCGTCAACAAGTACATGTCCGTGGTTTACGAATTGTCTTGCAGACGCTCTTGTAGTTGCAAAACCCATTCTGTAAACAACGTTGTCAAGTCTCTGCTCAAGAAGCTGGATCAGGATAGCACCTGTATTTCCCTCTTTTGAGTTCGCCTCTTTGTAAAGTGATCTAAACTGTTTTTCAGATACACCGTACATGAATTTTGCTTTTTGCTTTTCCTGAAGCTGAAGACCATACTCACTGATCTTTGTTCTTCTCTGCCCATGTTGTCCCGGAGCATATGGTCTTTTTTCCAATGCAGATTTTCCGGCGAGTCTTCTCTCACCTTTCAAACCAAGATCAACACCAAGTCTTCTTTCAAGTCTTTCAACTGGACCTCTATATCTTGCCATGCTTATACCCTTCTCTTCTTAGGTGGTCTACAACCATTGTGTGGAAGCGGAGTGATGTCCTTAAGGAACGTTACACGGATCCCTTCGGTCGCACCGATCGCTTTAACCGCTGTATCTCTACCGGAACCGGGACCCTGAACTTTGATCCCTACTTCTTTGATGCCGTTCTCTTTTGCTTTAGCCATTGCATCCGCAACCGCTTCTGTCGCAGCAAAAGGAGTTGATTTTTTGGAACCTTTGAAACCAAGTGCTCCTGCAGAACTCCAGGCAATAACATTTCCCATTTCGTCAGTCACTGTGATCACAGTGTTATTGAAAGTTGCAGCGACGTACACTACACCTTTGGCAATACTTTTTTTTGCTTTTTTCTTAGCCATACTTTGCTACTCCTTACGCTGCGCCGACAGTTTTACGCTTACCTTTTCTGGTACGCGCGTTTGTCTTTGTTTTCTGACCGCGAACAGGCAGTCCTCTTCTGTGTCTGAGACCTCTGTAGGATCCGAGATCCATAAGTGCTTTGATGTCAAGTGTCACTTTCTTTCTAAGGTCACCCTCTACCATGATATTCTCCTGAATATCATTACGGATCGTTGCTGCCTGAGCATCTGTAAGCTCATGCACTCTGGTATTGTAGTCAATACCAGTTCTGTCAAGAATTTTTCTTGACGTTGTCAAACCGATACCATAGATGTATGTCAATGCATACTCTATTCTTTTCTTCTGTGGTAAATCAACACCTGCAATACGTGCCATGTTTATCCTTGTCTCTGTTTATGTTTTGGATTTTTACAAATCACGCGTACGATACCCTTGCGCTTGATCACCTTGCAATCATCGCACATTTTTTTAACTGATGGTCTAACCTTCATGGGTTTTCTCCTATATGATAACGCGTATAGAGCAAAGCTCTACACACTACGCTGACGCTAAATCCACTTTTTAAACGGACTCGCGCGACTAGTCGATTTTATGTCTTTGTTGCACCTTTGATTGCGTGGATCATTGAGTGTATCATGATCCAACCCTTGAGTAATCGGTGCAAAATTAATCAAAGATTCTTCTCGCAGTTTCCTAAGCCTATAGCAATAGGGAGGAGGATTATACCGAAATATTTCTTTATTTTTTCTTATACTTAAAAAATCTAAAATTTATGTTGTTTTAGCCTAAAAGAACTGGCCAGGAAATAGTACTTGGACTAAAAGAAGGAAAGATACTTCTCAAAGCAATAGGTTTTTCAACACGGTATTGCTTTGAGTAAAATTTTAATGGTGGGAAAAGGTCAGCTGACTCCTGCAAAAATTATTTTGCATTTTTTTTGTCTCTTGCTGCTCTTTTTCTTACGACAGGATCTAAAGATTTTTTACGAATTCTGATACTTTCCGGTGTAATTTCGATCAATTCATCATCTTCTATCCATTCCATGGCAGATTCAAGTGTGATTTGTCTTGGAGGGACAAGTTTAATGGCATCATCTGCACCTGATGTTCTCATATTGGTAAGCTGTTTTCCCTTGAGCGGGTTGACATCAAGGTCTCCCGGTCTTGCACTTTCTCCGATAACCATACCGGAATAGACCTTGTCCTGGGGTTTGATAAAAAGTGTACCTCTTGCCTGAAGGTTAAAAATAGAGAAGGCTACTGCTTCTCCATTATCCATAGAAACAAGTGCACCCGGTGTACGGCTGACCACGACTCCGGTGTAGGGTCTATACTCAATAAAAGAGTGGTTCATAATACCTTCGCCCTTGGTGTCAGTCAAAAACTCGGAACGGAAACCGATGAGCCCGCGTGCAGGAATTTCAAATTCAATCCGCACTGTACCGTCAGGCATAGGGGTCAAAGAAGTCATTTCTGCTTTACGTTTTCCAAGTTTTTCAATAGCGACACCCTGAAATTCTTCAGGGACATCAACCACAAGATGTTCAAACGGTTCCATCTTTACGCCGTTCTCTTCTTTGACAACAACTTCCGGACGGGCGAGAAGGAATTCAAACCCTTCACGTCGCATATTTTCCGCCAAAATACCGATTTGTAGTTCACCACGTCCTGAAACTTTGAAAGAGGCATCTCCCATAGGTTCCATACGCATAGCAATGTTTGTTTCCATCTCTTTTTCAAGTCTCTCAGCGATCTTGTTCGAAGTCACATGTTTGCCTTCTGTACCTGCCAACGGACCATCATTGACTGACATGATCACTGAGAGTGTCGGCTCTTCTACATGCATAGGATCAAGTGCCACAGGATTGACAGGATCACAAATAGAATCGCCTACATCAATATCGCTGAAGCCTGCTATTGCTACAATATCACCCGCTTCCGCTTCATTGATCTCCATACGTTCAAGCCCTTTGAAGCCGATCAGTTTGGAAATACGTGATTTTGACTTTTCTCCGGATGCTTTAATTAGCACATATTCATCACCTTTTTTTACTTTACCGTTAAAGATACGCGTAATCCCGATGCGTCCGACAAAGTTATCGTTATCCAGAGTAAAGACCTGAGCCTGCGTATCGTTATCCGGTGAACCGGCAGGATAAGGTACTTTTTCAAGGATCGCTTCAAAAAGCGGTGTCATATCTTTATTTTCATCTTCAAGATTCCATTTGGCATACCCGTCTCTTGCCGCAGCATACAGTACAGGAAACTCAAGCTGCTCTTCGTTGGCATCAAGCGCAACAAGGAGGTCAAACATTTCATCAAGCACTCTGTCCGGCTCTGCACCGTCTTTGTCAATTTTATTGATGACCACTACCGGGATAAGTCCAAGTTCAATCGCTTTTTTCAGAACGAACTTTGTTTGAGGCATGACTCCTTCCTGTGCATCAACAAGCATAAGCACACCATCGACCATTTTGAGTACACGCTCAACCTCTCCGCCAAAGTCGGCGTGGCCCGGAGTATCGATAATATTGATCTTGTGGTCACCGTAAGTAATAGCCGTATTTTTTGAAAGAATTGTGATTCCTCTCTCTTTTTCGATGTCATTAGAGTCCATCGCCCTCTCTTCAACCTGCTGGTGTGCTTCAAATGTACCAGATTGCTGAAGAAGTTCATCGACCAGTGTCGTTTTCCCGTGGTCAACGTGTGCGATAACCGCAATGTTTTTGATTTTTTGCATAAAAGTATCCTAGAAATAGAGCCGAAGCTCCTGTATAATTTCGCGAATTATATCCAAAAATAACTATATATGAGATTTTACAGTGCCAGACCATACAACTCATGGTAGGTTTTCATTGCAAACCTGTCTGTCATATCGGCGATATAATCAGCAATAACACGCTCTTCCGTACGCACATCAAGCAATTCTTTCTGATGGGGAGGAAGAAGGTTTGCATCTTCACGAAAAGCACTGTAAAGGCCTTTGATACATTGTTTCCCTGCATACATTTTTCTCACTATCTTTTCATGTTGATAAAGATTTTTATACAACAGCTTTTTAAGGTGTTTCAGCTGGCTGGCACTTTTCTTCGAAAACCCTACAGGAATAACATCTTTGGCATTCAAACGTGCACAGATAGGTTCTTTTTGACGGTATTTGGCTGCACCAGCTTTGGAATTTTCGATAAAATCCTCAACCAGAAGTTTGATCAGACCGGCTACAAAGCGATGGCGGTAGAGCTTTTCATTTCGCTGTACTCCCTCTTGCCGTACCATTTCATCTACCCGGAAGCAAAGGGCATCTTCAAGCAGCTCATCAAAAGAAATCAACCCGTATTTGATACCATCATCAATATCATGCGAAGTGTAAGCTATCTCATCAGCATGATCAACAACCATTGCTTCAAGAGAAGGATGATACTCCAGCATAAAACGTTGATCAAGATGATCCAAAAATGGCTTTTTATAGGGATAGGAGTGCTTTAAGACCCCTTCAAGCGTAGCAAAAGTAAGATTGAGCCCATCAAAATCTTTATACCGCTTTTCCAGTTTTGTCAGTACCCGGAAAGACTGAAAGTTGTGTTCAAATCCAAGCACCCTGCCGTCTTCTTTGAGCAACCGGTCAAGTTCATCCCCCCCTACATGCCCAAAAGGTGTATGTCCAAGGTCATGAGACAGAGCAATAACTTCAGAAAGCGTTTCATTCAAGCCTAACATACGTGAAAGTGTTCTGGCGATCTGACTTACTTCAAGTGAATGTGTCAAGCGTGTACGAAAATAGTCACCTTCATGGTTGAGAAAAACCTGTGTCTTGTATTCGAGACGCCTAAATGAGCTGCAGTGCAGTACTCTATCCCTGTCCCGGGAAAAAGGATCTCTAAAATCCTCCTGAAAAGCATGGAATCGTTCATATGGATGCATTTAATAGCCTTATTTATCGTTTACTCGCTATAATTGTATCTAAAAAGCGCGGGGTAAAAGATGTATCAAATAGCATATGAAAAGCCAAAAGTAACACTTTTGCAGGAATCCGGTCTGGGGGTAGCCGAAATTGCAGCCAGAACCTGTTATGACAGCTTTGAAAATTCGGAGAATGCTTCTATCAGAAATGCTATGCAAAACCTTGATATTGATGCGATCAACAAGATAGATGATTCTGACCTTCTCTCCAATCTTGCATGGGTGCATCATCACCACTCCATTATTGAACATGCTACCTTGAGTTATTTGATCCAGGGAACCTCCCGGGGGGTTCTGCAAGAACATGCAAGACACCGCTTACAGGCAATATCGGTAAGAAGTACCCGGTATACGATGTCCAGTGTCATCAATGCTTTTGTTGCTTCCATAGAAAACGGGGATCCTTTTTCCTTTTTCTTGGACAAACTGCTGGCATTGAATCTTTTTGTTATCAGTGACCAGGACTATCTTGCCATAGAAATACGTGCTATTTTTGATAAATTGATGTTTCAATATAAAAGAGATTCAGAATTCATAGGCTCAGCTATCGCAAAATCTTCACTGGGGTATCTCAGAGAATTTAAAGACAATGCCCAAAACCTCTATGATGCACTGGAAAGGGGAAAGAAAAAACGTAATGTGGGAGACAAGTTTAAGCATATTGTTTCTGACAACTGGAAAGTAGACATGGTCGTCACTTTCAATATACGCAGTCTCAAGAACTATTTTGACCTCAGAGACAGCGGGGCAGCCTGGTTTCAGATACAATGGCTTGCACAGGAGATGAAAAAAGTCACTCCCGTAAAATATCTCAAGCTTATCGATAAAAAATACAGAGAAAGTTAGCCGCCGGGAAAAAATTCCATAATTTTTTGTAGGTTGCCGTATTATTTTTTGAGCGGAGTAACATACATATTGATATAGCGTCCTTCCTGCTTGGCAGGAGATTCCAACTGTGCAATATCTTCAAGCATAGGCCAGACACGGTTCAGTACTTCCACGCCCCATTCGGGGTTAGCCATTTCACGTCCCCGCAGAAAAACCCTCAGTTTGACATGTTTGCCTTTCTCAAGAAATTCACGCGCATGCTTGACCTTGTAAGCAATGTCGTTCTCTGCAATTTTACAGGAGAATTTCACTTCCTTGACCTCGATCTTTTTCTGGTTCTTGCGCGCCTCTTTCTTTTTCTTCTCCAGCTGGTATTTGTGCTTTCCGTAGTCCATTACTTTTGCAACAGGGGGTTTTGCATCCGGTGATACAAGTACCAGATCCAAACCTTTCTCTTCTGCAATCTTGAGTGCTTCATTTCTGGAAATGATACCGAACTGTTCACCATCGTCTCCAAGTACTCTAAGTTCACTTGCCCTGATAGCATCATTCATGATGGTACTGTCAGCTTTTTTCCTACCCCTGTTGTTTCTATCGTTTTGTCTACTCAAATTTTTCCTTCTTGAAGTTGTTTGGTTAATTCTACCATAAATTCGTCTTGTGTAAGATTATACTGTTCACGGACCCTTCTGTTTCTAATGGCTACAGAATTATTCTGTACCTCTTCATCGCCAACGATCACGACATACGGTACACGCTGCTTTTCAGCGGTTCTAATGCGCTTGTTCAGCGAATCATTCTTGTCGGAAACTTCAGAATCTATCCCTTCCAGTGTCAACTTTTTCTTAAGTGCATAGGCATAATCGGCATGACTCTCTGAGATAGGAACAAAGATCACCTGTGTCGGTGCCAGGAAGAAGGGGAATCCCCCGGCATAATGCTCTGTCAGGATACCGATGAAGCGTTCGAATGATCCCAGGATCGCACGATGGATCATTACCGGGCGTTTTCGGCTGTTATCCTCTGCTACATATTCAACTTCAAAACGCTCAGGAAGATTAAAATCGACCTGAATAGTACCGCACTGCCACTTTCTGCCAATTGCATCAGTGATCTTAATGTCGATCTTCGGACCGTAGAATGCACCACCGCCCTCATCAATGGTGTAGGGGAGACTGTTTCCTTCGAGTGCGTCTTTCAGTCCTTGTGTCGCTATTTCCCAAACGGTATCTTCACCGATAGCTTTTTCCGGTTTGGTTGAAATTTCCATTGTATATTCAAAATTGAAAAGTTTCATAACGGCATCAACAAATTCAACCACTTCAAGTACTTCTGAAGCGATCTGCTCAGGAGCGCAGAAAATATGTGCATCGTCCTGGGTAAATTCCCGTACACGCAGCAAGCCATGGAGTACACCGGACTTCTCATGTCTGTGTACCACACCATATTCATAATAGCGCAAAGGCAGATCACGGTAACTTTTCTGTGTTTGTTTAAAAATTTGGATATGGCCGATGCAGTTCATAGGTTTTATACCGTATTCATGTCCGTCAATCTCTGTAAGATACATATTTTCACCGTAACAGGCATAGTGACCGGACGTTCTCCACATATCAGCCTTGAGGATCTCCGGACCCCGTACAGGTTCATAGCCTCTTACAAGGTGGGCCTTGTGAAGAATCTGCTCGAGCTTATATCGCAATTTTGCTCCCTGCGGCATCCAGAACGGCAAGCCGGCACCGGACTCTTCGTTGAACATAAAAAGCTCCATCTCCGCTCCGATCTTTCTGTGATCGCGTTTCTTGGCCTCTGCCATCATTGTCAGATAATTCTTGAGCGATTCTTTGTCCGCAAAGGCAATACCGTAGATACGGGTAAGCATTTCGGCATTCTCGTCACCGCCGAGATAGGCACCTGCCACCCGGGTCAGCTTAAAGTTGTGCAGGAATCGTAGTGCAGGTACATGAGGTCCTCTGCAGAGATCTTCAAATTCGCCCTGTTTGTAGATAGAAACTGTCTCATCCGGAATACGTGAAAGTACCGCCAGTTTGAGATCATCATTGGCAAACTTCTTCAATGCCTCTTCTTTGCTGATCTCATACTTTTCGATCTTGTATTTCTTCTTGATAAGATCCTTCATCTTCTTTTCGATCGTTTTGAGATCCTCTTCTCCGATCTTTTCATTGACCCTGAAGTCATAGTAAAATCCCTCGTCCACGACCGGTCCGACAAAAAACTGAGCATCCGGATAAAGCTCTTTGATCGCCTGTGCCATAAGGTGTGCAGTAGAGTGCCTGATGATTTCAAGTGACTTCTCGGAATTATCAAACTCTATCGGTGCTGCTGTACAGTTCTCGCCTGCACTTTGTGTGTCTATGATGCTGCCCTGGTCGTCTATGTAACCAATTAGATTTTCACTCACAATAACCCTTTATATGATGCATATACCGTATGTTGGCTGTCACAAGACAAACACGGCTGCGTTAAAAATGTGCGTATTATAGCAAAATTAACTTGTAAGGCCGCGATAGAACATATGATGGACACTCTCCTTCTCCTTGGCTGCCTTCATTGCATCATCAGCACACTTGCCGAGGATCATCTCATTCTGTCCATCCTCAGGATAGAGTGTCACACCGATATTGGGTTCGATGTGAATACTTTTTCCATTAACCCCCCTATGGGTAGAAACAATGACATTTTCAAGTTTATGTAGATACTTCCTCAGGAATACCCGCTGTTTTCTGCTAATAATAACAAATTCATTATCGTTCAGCCTGGCAAAAAAATCATCTTCAGTCAATACCTTGTTGATTTCATCAATGATGGTTTGCAGAAGTGCATGGCTTATCGTATCATCCTCTTTGCCTTCAACAATCTGCTGAAGTGAAATGAAAAGCAGCGTAAAAGGCTCTTTTTTCTTGATGAGCCCTTTGATCGTTTCTTTATAGGCATTTCTGTCTTTAATACCGGTAAGTTCTACACTGGCTTGTTCTTCAAGTTCATCCACATAGGCGATCTTCTCTTCAGCTTCACCTATTTTTTTATCCATTCGTATTAAAGTTTTAATATAAAAAAGCGGTACAAGGAGCGTTGTGATACCAAAGGCAACGATGACATTATACTGCCCTTCCCAATAAGGCGACATCATGGCAAGGTATGCCAGGGAAGCCACAGCCATCAGAGCACCGCTGACATAATAATTCAGACCATAACTTACGCTGCTCTGCATTACAATAAGGGCATACAGGGGAAGAAGATAAATCCCCTGTTCCCCAAGTACATTGATAAGAAATGTCAGAATGACAAAATCCATGAGCAATAGAAGATTCTTTCTGATCATGATGAATTTCCCAGGCATATACGTGATAAATGCGTGGTATACCAAAGAAAGGATCATCAATCCTCCCAATACTAGCTGTACCAGCTGTATCTTCGGAAAGATATTGGAACTAATCAGAAAACTTAAAAACGTCAATACCAGAAGTACACTCATTCTGATCAAACTGTAAAAACGTTCTTCTTGATATTCAATATAGCTTTCAGACATTTTGTTCTCCCGTGTAGTGTATAAAACTATCACATTCTACCATATAAAATTAAGACTTTCCCGATATACAGCATTCATGCCGCTCTTTAGTGATAACACGATAATATCTTACCTGTTTACCCTTCACTGCCGGGTTTTGCTCACAGGAGACATAATCATATTTCCCTATCACCCGTTCAAAGATACAGCTAAAAAAGTTATAATGCTACTCATTTAATATTATAAGGATACATAGATAGATGCTCTTTAAGTACAAAGGTTTTGATAAAACAGGAAAAAGAGTCAAAGGTACGGTTACAGCTAACTCCACAGATGAGGCCGGACAAAAACTCCGCAGCCAGAATATTTACTATGAATCTCTTGCCCCCACTAAAGAATTTTCCCTTGAAACCTTTTCCAAAAGACAAATGCCCGGAGAAATGCTGGCAGCCTTTTCCAAAGAACTCTCCTCTTATCTGAACTCCGGTATGACCATTCTGACAGCTATACGTTTAATGGAAAATCAGCATGAGGGAGAAAAGAAATACGTCTCTTTTCTGAATTCTATCAAAACGATGATCGATGAAGGAAAATCTCTCTACCATGCACTCAATACACAGAAAGTCTATGCCATGCCCGAGTTTTTCGTGCAAAGTCTCAATATCGCCGGGCAGAGCGGTAAAATGGTCGAAGTACTGACCAATATGGGAAATTTCTTTTCTACACAGAATAAAGTAAAAAAACAAGTCAAAGGCGCCATGGTCTACCCGGCAGTTATTTTTACTGTCGCCATTGCAATGACTTCGTTTCTTATTGCTTTTGTGGTGCCGAAAATCACCGAAGTATTTGAAGATACTGATCAAAAACTACCTCCGATCACACAGTTTGTACTGAGTATCAGCGATTTTCTGACCCATTATTATATGCAACTGATCATCGGCATTGTCCTGGCGATCGTTCTTTTCAAGCTTGCCTACAGCAAAATAGATGCTTTTCATAGTTTTTGGGACGGCTTGCTGCTGAAGGTGCCTGTCATCGGACCACTGATACAAAACCATGAACTCGGACGCTTCTCCTATATTCTTTCGCTCATGCTCGGATCGGGAGTAGCCTATGCCCAGGCTGTCAAACTTTCAACTGCCTCTTTCCATAACTACAAACTCAAATCCCTGTTTGAAGCCGCCTCTGTCAAAGTGATGGAGGGGAACAAGCTTTCCAATGCACTGCAGCTTGCCAAAGGGGTGAAGCTGAAGCGGAACTTCATGCAGTCTCTTGCACTGGGAGAAGAATCGAGCGAGGTAGCCAATATTCTTGATAATATCTCCCTCCTCTATGCGGAAGAAAATGAAGACAAGCTTAAACTGCTTCTGGGCCTGCTCGAGCCATTTATGATGCTCTTCATCGGCGGGGTCGTGGGCGTGATCGTTTCTGCAATGCTCCTACCGATATTTACTATGACACAAGGATTGAAATAATGAAACTAAAACAGTTAAAACCTATTGCTATTGCCACCATACTTGCTACAACCAGCCTGGCTTACGCCGATACCATAGGAGGAGAAATATCTCTTGGTTTATACAGCCATTCGCCAAGCGGATACGCCTCCTACACGGAACCTTATACAGGACTAGGGCTTGGAACCTCTGCTGATCTGGAAGATACACTGCACTGGCAAAGTAACCAGAATATTGTACTCAAAGCATATATTGAACACCCCGTGCCGTTGCTCCCCAATATCAAACTTGGTTTTATGCAGCTCTCGCAAGAGGGAAAAGGAAGTGTTGATGATTTCACCTGGGGAGGTATCTATATCCCTTCTTTGGGAAGTATCGAAAACAGTTTTACTGCCAACAAATACGATCTGACATTGTACTATGAACTACTCGACAACTGGATAGAAGCTGATGCAGGAATCACACTCGGATATATCGACGGCAATATCGCCGTCACCGGACTGGTAGGAATGAGCCCAATTTCTCTGTCGCATACAGAATCTACGGATTTTTCACTTTTTTTGCCTACACTTTACGGGAAAGCCCGTTTTAATATTCCGACAACTGATATAAGTCTTCAGTTTGAAGGAGATTATTTCAGTTATGACAATACAACGTATTACAACTACGAACTGAGTGCCCGATATACTTTCAGCATGGGGCTGGGTATCGAAGCCGGGTACAAAGCCATACATCTTGACAGTAATGATCTTGCAGAGGGGCTGGCTGTCGACATGGATTTTAACGGCATCTACGGTGCCGTCGTATGGGATTTCTGATGGCAAAAACAGTAAACAGCAGTCCGGAGAGAAACACTCCCCGAAAGAAACGTTTTCGTGATATTAAACAAGGTAGAATAACAAAAAAAACTTCTCAGGAAAAATCGCAAAAACCAAAAAGAAATTATGCTTCCAAGGGGAAAAAAGTAAAAGCCTTTCTGACCGACTCGTTCATGCTTGTAATGCCCATTATGTATATTGTTTTTTACCTGGTAATGGGTGGAAGGGAAGGTTTTGCCGCGCACAAGGCACTGGGATGGCTCTACATTCTTGTGCCTCTTATTGTTATCCAGACCGCTTTCATGCACAAAACAGGTCAGACACCCGGATACCGTGCATATGATCTTACCCTCATAGATGAAAGTACCGGAGAAAAACCTTCGCTTTTTATTATTTTTTTTAGAAATGTCGCGGCCGTACTCTCCCTTTTCACAATTTTTGGCTGGCTCATAATGTTCTTCCGAAAAGATGCGAAAACCCTGCATGACCTTTTAAGCAATACAGCTGTAGTTTGTCTGCCTGAATCAAAATGAAACTGAAAGTACGGCCGAAATTCTTCTCCTCCATTCTGGGAGCCTTCTACTTTTTTTATTTTGCACTGGTCGGTGTTTATGTCATTTTCATGCCCAAAGTCCTGTTGGAACTTGGCTATTCCACCATAGAGGTAGGGGTTATCTATGCTGCTGCACCTTTTATGCGTTTTCTGCTGCCTTTTATCTTTAGACACTATATTGCACTGACCCCAAAAGTATATATTCTTTCTCTCGTTCTTGCCGTTATCTCTACATTGCTCTTTCTGGGAACGGTCAAAAGTTTTGGACTCTACCTTGCCGCAAACCTGCTTTTCGGTGCAGCCGTAGGTATTTCGCTTCCCTATGTAGAAACCATTGCACTTGCTTCACTGACCAAAACATCTTACGGCAAGATCCGTCTCTGGGGATCACTGGGATTTATGGGGATTGCACTTTGGCTGGGAAAAGTTCTGGAAGTCCCCTATGAAGCACTGTATTACCTGAATGCTGCAACGTTTCTTTCCCTGGTATTCGGTACTTTACTGGTCAGGTATGATACTACCGTCCATTCGGCAGCGCAGGATGACAGTACTTTCTCACTGACACAATACTGGGCTTTCTGGGTATCGGTTTTTTTAATGCAGGTAGGTTTCGGAGGGTTTTACAACTTTTTCACCATTTATGAAACTTCACACGGCATCTCCTTGGAAATGACAAGCTGGATGTGGAGTTTTGGTGTGGTCTGCGAAATTGTAATGCTCTATTTTCAGGGTCCTCTCCTGCAGCGCAATCTGCTGAATATTCTCCAGTTTGCCATCCTTGTTACTGTCATCCGCTGGATGATACTCTACCTCTTTCCCGGCTCTATTCCCTGGACCTTTGCCTCACAGTCACTCCATGCTGTCTCTTTTGCACTCTATCATACCGCCTCGATCACCTATGTTTTTTCACTTTATTCCCAAAAAAAACTGGCACAACAGTTCTTTCTCGGTATAGCATTCGGGCTGGGTGGTTCAGTCGGTGCAATACTTTCGGGCCAGATTTACGGTAAAAACATGTTTCTTGTTGAAGCATGTATCACCTTTATGGCATTTGCGGTATTATTGATACATCAAAAAAGAAAGGAGGCTGCTGCATGAAGTACACAATACCGGCAGTCATTTTTGCCGGCGGGAAAAGCTCACGTATGGGCAGGGACAAGGCACTGCTTCCCTTTGGAGAATACCCAACACTGGCGGAGTACCAGTATAGAAAAATGCAAAATATATTTGAATCCGTCTATCTTTCCGCTAAAAAAAACAAATTTGCTTTCCCTGCCGAACTGATCTGTGACAGATATGAAGCAAGTTCGCCGCTTGCAGGTATCGTTTCAGCTTTTGAAACGCTGGACACGGATGCGCTTTTCGTTTTAAGTGTTGACGCTCCGTTTATCACTGAAAAGGTAATTGCTGCCTTGTTTGAGGCCAATCGGAAGAATACCGATGCCGTTATAGCCAAAAGTCCGGATGGCATACAACCTCTCTGCGGTATTTACAAACGTTCACTCTTGCCTTTTGCCAAACAGCAGCTTCTGGATAACAAACACCGGCTGACTTCTCTTCTTAAGCAAAACAGAAGCAGGTTCATAGCATTTCAGGACAATACACCCTTTGAAAATCTTAACCACCCCCATGAATATGAGGCAGCGATTAGACGTTCTGTTTGATGCGCTGTTCCTCATCCAGCATTTGCATCATCAGTTTCTTGGAGAAGAAAAGAAACTTTTCAAACAGTGTACTGTGGTACTTGTCCTTATGGTAAATCATCAGAAAATCACGTTTACAGTCAAAATTCTTGACATCCACTTCAAACAGTTTCCCTTCTGCAATTTCATTTCTGACAGAAATTTTTGAAATACAGGTAAAACATTCCCGGTTCAGCAAAATACTTTTGATCGACTCCGTATGTCCCAATTCAAAAAAGATATTTAAATCACTCACTTTGTCTTTCAGATAATTGAGAAAGACTTCTCTCGTTCCGGAACCCTCTTCACGAAGTACCCAGCGCTTCTGCGCCAATTCATCAATATAGCAGGGTGCCGCCATGGCTTTGTTGGCAGTAATGACAGCCAGTTCATCTACTCCTATTTTTTCCTGAATGATATCGGAACCGTTTACAATCCCTTCAACAAAAGCCACATCAATATTTCCGGCTTTGATCATTTCAACGATCTCTTTGGTATTACCTTCTTTGAGTGTGATCTTCACATCAGGATAAGAACTCATATAGCTGCAAATAATCGAGGGCATCAGATAATCTACGATCGTTGTACTTGCTCCGACACGGATCATCCCTTTGTTCTCTGAGTTTTTAAATTCATATTCAATATCAGAAAGCTTTTTAAAGATCGGATCAATCTCTTTATAAAAGGCCCGTCCCACTTCGTTGAGTACCAGTTTTTTATTGATCCTGTCAAAGACGGGTCGTCCCAGAATATTCTCCAGCTCTTTGATAGACATGGAAATCGCTGATTGGCTCAAATTCATTTTTTTTGCCACATTGGTAAGGTGACCGGATTCGACCACATTGAGAAATATTTCCATCTGTCGAAGTGTTATTTTCATCATGCTCTCTTTGTTCTAAAAAATTTATTATCTTTTTGTATTGAATTTATTTGCTTATTATATCAAAATTATAGTAGTATTCCAAAATAGTTATCAATTTTTTTGAATTTAACTTTACTCACCTAAAAGGATTTATATGGCTTTTTCTCCTGAAAACCGAAACGGTACCCTCAGTGGTATTTTGTTCGTTGCGATATTCGCTGCGGGCGCAACTTATATTGCCGGACTCGGCCCGGTCAAAGCACTGGGGCTGTCCCCTCTTGTCATCGGTATTGTCATGGGTATTTTTTATGCCAATACACTGCATAACCAAACGCCTGTAGCATGGCATAGCGGTATTACCTTTTCAGGTAAAAAAATTCTACGTTTTGCCATTGTAGTGTATGGTTTCAGAATCACTTTTCAGGAGATCATGGCTGTAGGTATGGACGGGTTTCTTGTTTCTCTGATCATGCTCTCTTCCACGCTGATATTCGGCTCATGGATCGGCACAAAGATATTTAAAATGGAAAAAGACACTTCTATCCTTACTGCTGCAGGTGGAGCTGTGTGTGGTGCAGCCGCTGTACTGGCAACCGAGCCTGTCTTGAAAGCGGAAGAGTATAAAACTGCTGTGGCTGTTTCCATGGTTGTACTCTTCGGTACCATTTCTATGTTCCTTTACCCTGTACTTTATACAACCATCATTGAACATGCTTCAGGCTTCCTGCATATGACAGCAAGGGAATTCGGGATCTATGTAGGCGGTACCATCCATGAAGTGGCACAGGTCGTTGCCGTACCGGCCTCTGTACCGGGTTCTCCAAAAGAAATGGCTGATGCAGCGGTAATTGTCAAGATGACCAGGGTTATTATGATCGCACCGATGCTGATCATCCTCGGTCTCTACCTTGCCTGGGATGCCCGACGCGCAGGTGGCGAGCATAGCGGAAAGACCAAACTCGTTATTCCCTGGTTTGCCGTTTACTTCATTTTGGTTGCAGGATTCAATTCGTTCCATTTTATTCCGGAAAATATTGTTCATACTATTAACGAGATAGATACCTTCCTGCTTACTATGGCAATGACTGCACTGGGTATGGGAACGATCTTTGCCAAGTTCAAAGGCCTTGGCCTCGCACCGGTTTACACAGCCCTAAGTATGTTTGTCTGGCTTGTTGTGGGCGGGTTCATAATCACAAAAGTGATCGTAGAGATATTATAAGCCGTTTTCATAACAGGGTGTGTGATTACGCACCCTACTTTCTTCTTCTGTAACTCAACGCTTCAAGTATATCTTTTTTCTCGATTTTCTCATGTCCGTTAATATCTGCTATGGTACGTCCCACTTTTTTGACTGAGGCAATGCTTCTATGAGAAAGCCCAAACTTGGCGATGGCACCTTCAAGTATCTTGCCTGCATCAACAGTTAAAAGACAATAACACTCTATCTCATTTTCAGCCAGTTTACCGTTCAGCCTTTCCTGCCCCCGCTCTTTCTGCTTGATAAATGCTGAAATTACTGCCTTATGCATTGCTTTTGAATCAACATCTCCTTTATCATCGATATGGACTTCCTGCATGACCACAAAAAGGTCAATACGGTCAAGAAAAGGGTCTGAAAGTTTATTCTGATAACGCTTGATCTCCACTTCGGAACAACGGCAGACCTTGGTTTTGGAGAGCAGATTCCCGCAGGGGCAGGGATTTTGTGCTGCAACGAACATAATATCCGCCTGGTACTCTATCTTGGCATTGACCCTGGCAATATGTACTTTCTTGTCCTGCAGCGGTTCTCTCATCGCTTCAAGCACATTTTTGGAAAAATGGGGGATTTCATCAAAAAAAAGTATCCCGTAATTGGCAAGCGCGACTTCACCGATCTTGGCCTGCCCGGAACCCCCGCCGAAGACAGAAGCAGAAGTTGCCGTATGGTGCGGAGAACGCATGGGGCGTATCGCTTTGAAATCCGGCGTCTGGCCATCAAGAAACTGATGCTTGGCAATAGAAAGAAGCTCCTCTTCATACAACGGTGGAAGTATATCTTTAAGCCGTTTGGCGATCATGCTCTTTCCACAACCCGGATTACCCTCCATAAAGAAATTGTGCATACCGGCCGCCGCTATCATGGCTGCCCTTTTGGCAATCAGCTGACCTTTTACCTCGGCAAAATCACTTTCAAAGCTCTCTTCATAATAGTAGGATTTTCCTGATATTACCAGCGATCTTGCTTCATAGGAAAACTGCTTTGTATGGGCTTTAAACTCTTTTTTCTTCAAAAGTTGTATAGTCTCGGAGAGTGTTTCCACCGCAATAAAATCTACTCCGGAAATATGACTCAAATGTTCGATGGCTTCCAGGGGAACGATTGCTCTTCTGATCAATCCCTGCTCTTTGAGAGAAAGAATGAGTGGAAAAAGAAGCGTAGAACTTTTCACACGTCCGTCAAGACCAAGCTCTCCGAAAACAAACAAACCCTCTTCTGTAAAGGCATTTTTGTTCAGTGCTACCAGGAGAGCCAGTGAAAGGTCAAAATGTGTGCCGTTCTTTTTGATGTCACTGGGAGACAGATTGATTGTTATCTTCAAAGGGGGAAAAACAAAATCATTGGTCAAAAGTGCAGATTTCACACGTTCTTTCGCTTCCTGTATATCATTGGAAGCAAGACCTACCACGGAAAACCCGGGTAATCCTTTGGTAAAAGTAGCCTCGACTTCTATAACCTTGGCATTAACACCTTCAAGTGTTGCACAGGCAAGACGGTTTACAATAGCCGGCTGTTTTTCTTTGACTTTTATTTTTTGGTTTTGGGGTGGAAGATTACCACTATGGTTTTTTGCATTCATAATCGCAGTATGACACAAGAATGCGGCAGAAGATCAAAAATATGTCATATTGTCATATTTCTGTCTGTGCAAACAAAGGGCTTCTTCTGCCCTAAATACTATTTGTTCCGCTTTGCCCACTCTTTTTCAAATTTTTTACGTTTGAGAAAGGAGAGCTTCTCAATGAAAACCTTCCCATCAAGATGATCGATCTCATGCTGCATAGCGATAGCAAGAAAATCATCATCTTCAATGGTATGCTGCTCACCGTTTCGATCAAAGTAGGTAACTTTGACATGTTTGGCACGTTCTATATCTTCATAAATACCGGGAACGGAAAGACAGCCTTCCTGAAATTTTTCAGAACCGTCTTTCTCGACAATGACCGGATTGATCATTTCAAGTGTATTCTCTTTGGGCTGGTCATGCTCACCTTCCTCTTTTTCAAGAGGTACATTGATGATGAGAGCTCGAAGATCAACGCCAACCTGAATGGCCGCCAGTCCCACGCCGTTGCGTGCGACCATCGTTTCATACATATCGTCCAGAAGATCATGCAGTGCGCCGTCAAACTGCTCAACTTCTCTTGAAATCTGCTTTAAACGTTTATCAGGATAAATCACTATCTCTCTGATCATTCTCTGTCCTATGAAAATGATTTAGTGAGTACTTTATCGATCAGACCGTACTCCACTGCTTCTTTGGCGGACATAAAATTGTCTCTCTCAGTATCTTTTTCAATCTTTTTAGCCGTTTTCCCTGTCTTCTCCGCCAAAATCTCATTAAGCGTATCTTTGAGTCTCTGGATCTCCTGCGCCTGGATCTGGATGTCCGTGGACTGCCCCTGTGCCCCGCCTGAAGGCTGATGTATCATAATGCGTGCATGCGGCAGCGCATAACGCTTCCCTTTGGTCCCCGATGCAAGCAGGAAAGCACCCATCGATGCCGCCTGGCCGATACAGATGGTGACAATGTCGGGTTTGATGTAGTTCATCGTATCGAACATACTCAGACCCGACGTGATCACACCGCCCGGCGAGTTGATATAGAAGTAGATATCTTTGTCAGGGTCTTGCGCCTCGAGGAAAAGCAGCTGCGCCACGATGGAGGAAGCTACCTGGTCGTTCACCTCGCCGCTGAGCATGACGATCCTGTCTTTCAATAGACGTGAATAGATATCGTAAGATCTTTCGCCTCTGCCGGTCTGTTCTACAACGTATGGAATATAACTCATTTTATGCCTTTAATATATAGTTAAATAGATTGTGTATCAACTCAAATATACATTAACTAAGTTAATAGCTCTGGAAGGTGCGCGTCTGCGCACCCAATCGGGATTATTTTTCGTCCAAACCGAGAAGTTTGCCAAAAAGCTTGTCTTCGATCATTCCCATTTTCACTGCCGGAAGAAGGTTGTTCTCCTGGTAGTACTTGATCACCTGCTGAGGGTCCTGACCGCTCATCATCGCTTCGTAGTAAATCGCCTGCGATACTTCCTGGTCATCTACATTCACTGCCTCTTTTTTCGCAAGTGCATCTACGATGAATGTCGCTTTGACTGAATTTTCAGCTTCTTCTCTTACCTCGTCGCGAAGTGCTTCGACTTTTTCAGGATTTTCCTTAAATTCATTGAGTTCATCTTCGCTCATCTCTCTTGCTTTCGCATTGATCTTCGCATCGATCTCCTGCTCAACAATATTATTGGGGAGTGCAAAATCAAAATTCTCAACCAGCGCTTCAATCAGCTTAGGCTTGAGCTCTTCATTATAGACTTTGGAAACTTTCTCATTCACGATTTGTTCTTTGAGCTTTTCTTTGAGTGTATCAAGCGTTGCTTTGTCATCCTGAAGCAGTTTCTGTGCCAGTTCGTCGTTCAGTTCAGCCGGTACCTGTTCCTGAATCTCGTGAAGAGTCACTTTGAATTCTGCCTCTTTGCCTGCAAGTTCTTTTGACTGGTATTCTTCCGGGAAAGTTACGGTAATGGTTTTTTCTTCATCATATTTCATACCGATAATCTGCTCTTCAAAACCGGGAATGAACTGACCCGAACCGATCTTGAGGTTAAATTTTTCCGCTTTTCCGCCTTCAAAGGCAACACCGTCAACGAATCCTTCGAAATCGATCACGACCATATCGCCGTCTCTTACCATTCTTTTTCTTTTGATCTTTTCGTACGGTGCCTGCTGTGCAGCGATTTCTTCAAGTTTTTCTTCAATTTCTTTTTCTGTCGCTTCCGGTTTTTCAAAAGCCGGAACCGCTTTTTCATAGCCTTCTGCTACGATTGTCGGTCTTAAAGAGATTTCCACTTCCACTTCGATACCGTCGTCTTTTTTGTCATATTTCCTAAAGATCGGTTCACCGAGAATATCTGCTGTATTGATACCGGCTTCTTTCACACCAAGGTCGATAAGAGATCTGAGTGCATCACCTTCGGCATCCTGTCTGAGTTTATCACCATGAAGTTTTTTTACAACATGCGGAGGGACTTTTCCTTTTCTGAATCCGTCCACTTTCATCTGTTTCCCTGCTTCTCTTGCAAGTTTGTCAACATTATTCTCGATTACTTTGTTTTCAATGTTACCCTGAACTGCCACATTGGCATCGTCAATCTTCTTTACTGCAACTTTCACTACAATCCTTTATGATATAAATTGCGTGATTTTATCTAAAATTTGATAAAAAACGAATAGAAGTATTTTTCAGACTGAAATCTGGCTATAATCCCATCCATGAAAAAGACCCATGAAAAGATTTTAAAATGGTATAAGACCCATGGCAGAAAAGCCTTACCCTGGCGAAACACCACTGATCCCTACGCTATCTATTTGAGTGAAGTCATGCTTCAGCAGACACAAGTCAAAACTGTTTTGGAACGATATTATTTTCCTTTCCTCAGAAAATTTCCTACTTTAAAGGCTCTGGGAGAAGCTCCGTTGGATGACGTATTGAAACTGTGGGAAGGTCTCGGATATTACAACCGGGCAAAAAATCTTCATAAAACAGCTGTTTCCATAGAAAATCTGCCTGAAACCATTGAAGCACTGATGGCACTTCCGGGTATTGGGAAGAACACAGCTCATGCCATTGCTGTTTTCGCCTTCAGACAGCCTGTACCGGTTATGGAAGCCAATATCAAACGTATCCTCTGCCGTTTGCATCGATTTTCCGTTCCTGACGAAAAAAAACTTTGGCACTATGCCTATGCCATGGTAGACAAAAAACAGCCTTTCGACTATAACCAGGCAATGATGGACATCGGTGCAACACTCTGTCTGCCCAAAAATCCCAAATGCGATCTCTGTCCCCTTAAACACATTTGCAAAGGGAGAGAAACACCGGAACACTACCCGATAAAGAAAAAACGGAATGTGCCGACACGGGAACAAAATATTGTCATTCCTTTCTACGCTGAAAAACTTTCCCTGTCTCAGAGAAGCGGAAAATTTCTGCATGGACTGTGGGGTTTCGAAAAGAGTGACATACCTCCCTGTGCCGCTGAATACATAGGAAAAGTCTCACATACCTATACCCATTTCAAACTGAAATGCAAAGTCTATCTCTATTTTGAAAGTGCACCCGGGCACGAGCACTATTTTACACCTGAAGAGATAAAAAACCTTGCTGTTTCAAAGGTAGATGAGAAGATTGTTAAACTATACTTGGATACAATTCAGCATAATTGAATTTCTGCGACAAAAAGCGCAAGAGTACATTTTAAAAGGGAAATCATGGACAATGAACAAGAGTTTGAAGAGGCTGTAACGAAAGTTTTGGAACTTTTGGGTGAAGACCCGAAACGAGAAGGCTTGCTTAAAACACCCAACCGTGTCGCAAAAGCGCTGAAGTTTCTGACCGAAGGCTATCATCAGGATCCCGAAGAAATTCTCAACCAGGCACTCTTCACTACCAGCAATGATGAAATGGTCCTCGTGAGAGACATCGAATTCTACTCCATGTGCGAGCACCATATGCTGCCTATCATAGGGCGTGCTCACGTAGCATACATCCCGGACGGAAAGGTGGTAGGGCTTTCAAAAATACCCCGCATTGTCAATGTCTATGCCAGACGTCTCCAGATACAGGAGCAGATGACCGAACAGATCGCCGATGCTATTTTAAGTACTATTAAACCCAAGGGTGTAGCAGTCGTGGTCCACGCGCGCCATATGTGCATGGAAATGCGCGGCGTCCAGAAGATCAACTCCACCACCGTAAGCTCCGCCCTGCGCGGTCTTTTCAAAAGTGACGAACGCACCAGGAACGAGTTCTACAACCTCATCAATACACCGACGCCGTCGAATTTTTAAGAATAGGCTGTCATCCAGCACTACTCACCATCTCTTTGAGAGTACCGTATATCCTTTTAAAGTCAATACTGTACTTTGTAAATTCTCTTTCCCAACTATTCACTTTTTCTTCATGTAGTTCTATAAATTCAGTTACTTTTATTGCAATAGAAACCATCTCACACGAAGAAAAATCATCTTCCTCCCTGTATCCTACATCCTGCATTTTTTGTCTCATTAACTGTACAAAAATATACAAAAAAATCTCTTCTGCATATCTGCTATCTATTTCACAGAATAGTGTACTGTCAATAGGTACAGCAATACAGGTTGTTTCTGCATAATTCAAATTGTGTATATTCGAGACTTTTGTAACACCCTCACCACATAATGAGGAGTAGCGAACATTTTTATCATTGAAGTCTATCTCCAACTCTTCCCATCTTCTGGGGCAGAGTTTGCCTGTTTCTCTACACAAAATCGCCTCTTTAAGCTCAGAGTAAACAGGATATTCAAAAAATGATTTTGGCATCTTTGTTGAAAAACCGCGTGCTTGAGAATGTTTGATCGCCCTTTGTTCCAATACCCGTTCCTGCTCCTCAATTTCTGCTAAATACTCACCTATTTTGATTCTCATAAAATACTCCAAAAAGTCTATTTGAAACTGTACCAATCATAGCAGAAGTCGCCTCGTCCTGATCCCTATGTTTCTCAAAGAGTTTGCTTATCAATACTTTGACTTCTTGATAACTCATCTCTCCATTTCTGATCTTTTTTACAAGTGCATCAAGTACTTTATCCAACCTTTTTCTCGCTTCATTCAAATGGTCAAATTCTGAAAGAAAAAGTACGAAAAACAGATTCTCAATATCTGTTCTTGTTACACTTACAGCATCGTTTAGCAACATTTTCAATTCTTCATCATAAACGATATTGTATTTCTCACATAAACTCCTCCAGCATCGGGCAAGAGCCAAGATATCTTTTAACAGAAAAACCTCTTTTCTGATCTCAAAATAGATTTTCAAAGGATATACCGGTGTACGAGAATAGACTATAACCTTTTCAAGCAGATATATCCAGGAACTGGCGGTAAACAACGCATTTTTTATTGCTTCACAATAAACGATATAAACAGCATCGTCTCCGGCTATTTTAGCTGATTCATACATCAACAGACTAACTTCATCTGCTTTGGAAAGGCTGATATTTTCATATTTTTTCTGAAAATCTTTTATGAATGTTTCATTGACCCAAGAAACATTGTTTAGCAACAAACTTTTAAATATATTCTCTGCCACAGGAAATATTCGTGTAAATACTTCATCTATCATCCATTCATCTGCCGCCTCACATAAAAAATTATGCCATTCAGCCGCATTATCTATCTCATCTGACATAACGAAATCTTTTCTTGTTTTTTGAGCTAAGTCGAAAACCCAATTTTCTTCGCATACACATATCCTGTTGTATCTGCTCTATAAATATTGCTGCACGATTATATCCGATGCCCAGTGTTCGTTGCAAAAAAGCAATGGAATAGTTGTTGTGCTTTAAAACAATTTGTCGGGCTTGTTTTAGCTGTTGTTTCTTTATTTCCATTTTCTTTTCCCTATCTCAACTTAAGTGCACAGTTGCAGTTGATCAAAAGTTTTCATTGTACAAACTGACTTATTTTCTAATAACCTCAAAGAAGTCAATATCTTCCTCTCTTTCGGTCTCTATAGCTCCCTCTCTCAACTTGCCATAAAAGATCCGGAATACCGCATAGGCACAGTTCTTACATATGTAAGCTGCATTTTCAAGATTACCTTGATGACCTGGGATGAAAGGGTTTGTATTACTCTCTACACAACCGCAAAAACTGCATTGCACTCTATTTTTCAAATACATGATCTGCCGTTAAATATAACTTCTTTCTCAAGACAACCAGTCAGGCATTAAAGTGTATCGTTCCAGTTCTGGATGAATATACGGTACCAACTCAGAATCTTTTATTTTACAAAAGAGCTCTTCCCATAGAAGTATATTGCTATCTTTAAGATGTGTCCAATCCGAATTAGGTCGATGTCCATATGATAAAAGATAATACAGGCTAACATTCTTTTTAGTATGGCTCTGCAAACAGTCAACCAATCTTTTATAAAGAGTCATATTCTCTTTTACGGATGCTCCTATTGTTTTTACTTCAATTATAACTATTCGTTCTTCTCCTATATGCACAATATCTGGTTTAATATTACTAAAATCTTTACTCCACTCAGATTCTTTTAATCCAAAAACTGTACTTGTAAGACATCCTTCTACAATGGTATTTTTACTATTCATTCCACTACAATAAAGATGCTCCTCCTTTTTAGCTTTCAGCCACTCCTTACTTGTCTTATCATGATACGACGATTCATATATATTCAAAACTTGATTATGTTTGTTCATCCATTCAAATACCAACTGTGCTATTGCATTCCATCTACTTTCTGAATGATGGAAACCTTTATCTCCTTCAAACATATATGTCGCATTTTTCACCAGTACACCCCTGTCATATTCAATATATTCTAATTCACGCTTTATCTCACGTGCATATGCTAATGCCTTTTGAGTTAGAGAGTACTTTTGTCCATCATAGTCACTGTATTCAAACAAAACTACTTTATCTGCCATTTGAACAATTTTTCGTAAATTAAATACTTTTCCTCCACTATTTTCACGTCTATACGTAATATGATCATGTTTTGAAACAAATTGTTTTACCAATTTACAGGCATTGGGCGTTGCACAAAATATAGTATCGACTTCCGAGTTTTCAAGCAGAGCTTTTTCAACTGCCCCATAGTCTGAAAAACTATAAGGGCACACAAATGCAATTGTCATAGCTATCTCTTTCCTTTTAATTTCCAATGATTCATTATAGCCATTCCGGCATTAATGCATATTTATTTAAATCATTGCAAAAATATTTTTCAAGTTCACTGCCAGCAAGCGATGAAAAAAGCTCCTCCCACAACAGTACTTTCCCGCCAATTTTCTCAAGACGTTTCCAGTCCTGGAAGCGCTTGCTTTCATCTATTTTCCCCTTCTCACATTGATTGCCTTCATCTTCATGTCCGTATGACATAAGGTAGTACAGTTCGCATTTCCATCCCTCTTTTCTAATGTTTTCTACCAGTTTATTGTATTTGTCAAAGTTATCTCGTCCCTCTTTTTTTCGTCCACGGAGAGTACGTCCTATGGTTCTGACAATGATGAGTACTATCTCTTTTTTCCTATTGTTTTTATAAACGATGTCAGGATAGACCTCTGCATTTTCCAAAGATGTAGTCTCATCCCCAAACAAATATTTAATATTCCCTTCTACGGTTGTATTGTCTGCACTCCACCCTTCAGGGGTCAATGTCAAATCTGATTTGGCAAACCATCTTTCAGGCTTTTTCACTATTTGTGAATGGTAAACCGATAAGCCGTCTTTTGCATTTTTCGACAGATAAATCAATGCCAGCTGTGCCATCGTGCTCCATCTACTTTGAGAGTGATAAAATCCATTATCCGATTGTCTAAACAGATATGTTGCATTTTGTTTCATAATTAATCCTTTAACTTATTCATTTAGCCCAGTCTGACAAAGTATCTTTTCAGGCACCTTCATTTATTTGTCATCTTCCTTTTCAAAGACACTGAGAAATGGTATACTGCTATATGGACATTAAATGTCCATATAGTACAAAAAAGATTTTATGATGGAAAAATTACAACAATACCAAAGACACAATATTATACTCGATAGGCTAAAAAATGGAGAAACACTCTCTATTACAATATTATCAAGAGAGTGGGGAATTCCTACAAAAACCATTCAGAGAGATTTTAAAAAATTGCAGGAAGGTAATTATAGTGTTGTGCGAGCAGATGACGGTAAACGTTTTCAACTTGCCAAACAGAAGTGCACTCAAAACGAAACATCGTCAACCTTGAAACTTTTAGATAGCTTTTCTGCAGATATCGGCGGGAAATTTTATACGAAAGCCCAAAATGCATTGAAGCGTACAGAGCCGTATGTAAACACATCATTTTACACCAGAATCGACGTAGAGGACATCTCCGAAAAAGCATCTTTGGTTGAACAAATAGAAATGGCTATCGCTGAAAAAAAAACTATTTCATTTGACTATAAACGCCACTACAAGCCTAATGAAGTAAAACGATATACCCATGTCAAACCCTATAAAATTATTGTCTTTGACGGATTTTTCTATCTTTATTCACAGCATCACAACTACTTTCCCTCTTTTTACCTCAAAGAGATTACAAACCTTCAAATAGAAGACAAAACATTTACCTATGATGAAAATATAGTCTCTGCTCTAACCAAAGCTCAAAATATATGGTTTAACCCTAAAAAAGAGCCTTTTGAAGTGATACTGTTTGTTGATAGTGTAGTCCGTATCTATTTTGAACGAAAACCATTGAAAGATCAGTTTATGAAAAAGTATCCCGACGATACTGCAGAAGTGAGCATTAGTATTACCGATAAACAAGAGGTGTTCTCTCTTTTGCAAAAATGGCTACCTCATATTAAAGTCTTAGAACCGGAAGTCCTTCAATATGAGTTTGAAAATATGCTTGATGGCTATATTAAATATTGCCGCCGCACATAAGTAAGAAGTTTTTTTACTTTATCAGCCAGCCGAGAGCCTCTTCTCTTTTCTGGAAGAATTTTGATTTACCTTTCATCAAGTGACTCATCATTGCGATGGAATCTTCTTCCCACTTTTTGTTCCCTACGATAGCCATCTTATCGAATTTGTTGCGATGCTTGATACCGAACTTGAAGTCATCCCAGGCAGCCAGGAATTCCCAGCCTTTGAATTTTCTCATATCCACCAGCAGATCCACCTCCAGATTTTTTGTTTTTTTCAATGCTTTGTCAATCATCGGTACAAAATTTTTGTAATCTTCATGTGTCAATTTTCCCATCATTGCAATTTCAATAAAAAGTCTTTTTTTATTTCGTTTTATTGCTATGGATATTCCGTGCTCTTTAATTTCTGATGCCATTACTTTTCCTTTTGTTTTGAAAGATTTTTTATTATAACACAAGTGCCATTTACCCTCAATCAATCGCTATTAATCTAAATAGGAGTATAATTATCTTCTTTAAATCATTTTTTATGTTACATTAAGAATATCTGCGTAATATGCAGAAAACTTAATTAGGAGTAAATTTATCCTAATTAAAAATGAAACTTGTTTTCATTAACTATATAATAAAAACAAATCTGGAAATGCTTTTTGGAAATGAAGCATTCCCATGAGAGCACAGCTCTTGCAGAAGGAGAACCTATCATGAAAGTCTATTTGGACAATAACGCTACTACCATCGTCGATCCGCATGTATTCGCGGAGATGGAACCCTATTTCGTACAGCGATACGGCAACCCCAACTCGCTGCACCTCTTTGCCAGTGAAACACACCCGGCGCTCAAAGATGCCATGGAGAAAATCTATGCGGGTATCCATGCGCCCAAAGAGGACAGTGTTGTCATCACTTCCTGTGCGACAGAAAGCAACAACTGGGTGCTCAAAAGCATCTACTTTGAGCAGATCCTCACCGGAAAGAAGAACCATATCATCATCTCTGAAGTGGAACACCCTTCCGTTATCGCTACGGCAAAGTTCATCGAAAGTATGGGATGCAAGGTGACTTATCTTCCCATCAACCATGAAGGTATCATCGATGCGCAAAGTGTGAGAGATACGATCACCGACAAAACGGCCCTTGTCTCCGTCATGTGGGCAAACAATGAAACGGGAGCGATCTTTCCCGTCCAGGAGATCGGAGAGATCTGCGCTGAGCACAATGTACCTTTTCATACAGATGCCGTTCAAGCCATAGGCAAACTGCCGGTGGATGTTCAGAGCTTCAATGTCGATTACCTGACATTCTCTGCACATAAATTTCATGGCCCAAAAGGGGTCGGCGCGCTCTACATTAAAAAAGGCAGAGAGTTGATACCCCTGCTGCACGGCGGTTCACAAATGGGCGGTTACCGTTCGGGAACACTCAATGTACCCGGTATCGTCGGTATGGGAAAAGCGATGGAGCAGGCAGTCGATGCCCTTGACTACGAAATGGAAGATATCAGAGAAATGAGAGACGCCTTCGAAGACGAGCTCCTCAAGATCGAAGACACTTTCGTGGTCACTCCGAGAGAAAAAAGAACACCCAACACCATTCTGATCTCCTTCAGAGGGATCGAGGGCGAATCCATGCTCTGGGACCTGAACCGCTCAGGCATCGGAGCCAGTACAGGATCAGCCTGTGCCAGTGAGGACCTTGAAGCCAACTCCGTGATGGAAGCCATCGGTGCAGCGGAAGACCTTGCACACACTGCCATCCGTTTTTCACTCAGCCGTTATACGACGCAGGAAGAGCTGAACTATACGCTTGACGTGGTCAGAAAAGCCGTCGAGAGGCTCAGAGCTATCTCGAGTACCTATTCATATGCGCCTGAGGGGCATGAATCAGGCCTGGATGCACACCATTAGAGTTTAAGAGTTAAGAGCGATGACAAAGTTTACAGCATTTGTCAAGAGAAGCAAGAATAAGGGGTCTGGCAATTTGTGATTTGTTGCAAAGCAATGAATCATGAATTACCTGACTCCCGTGATATAGAAATTTTAGAAAAAAAAGGTAAAAATATGGGAATGGATAGTTTGATAGGCGGTACCATCTGGGATGAGTACAGCCAAAAAGTAACGGACCTTATGAACAACCCGAAGAACATGGGTGAGATCACGGAGGAACAGGCAGAAGCGATGGGTGCAAAACTCATCGTCGCCGACTTCGGTGCAGAGAGCTGCGGCGATGCTGTACGTCTTTACTGGGCAGTAGACCCGAAAACAGACAGGATCCTCGAGTCGAAATTCAAAAGTTTCGGCTGCGGTACAGCAATCGCCTCTTCAGACACAATGGCTGAGCTCTGTAAAGGCAAAACGGTCGATGAAGCAGTGAAGATCACCAACATCGACGTAGAAAAAGCGATGCGTGATACACCGGACACCCCAGCAGTTCCGCCTCAGAAAATGCACTGTTCCGTTATGGCTTACGATGTCATTAAAAAAGCGGCTGCACAGTACAAAGGTGTCGACATGGAAAGCTTCGAAGAGGAAGTCATTGTATGTGAATGTGCACGTGTCAGTCTCTCAACCCTCAGAGAAGTGATCCGCCTGAATGACCTGACTACTGTTGAAGAGATCACGGACTATACCAAAGCAGGGGCTTTCTGCAAATCCTGTATCAGACCGGGAGGACATGAAGAAAAAGATATTTATCTTGTCGATCTGCTTGAAGAGTATGAAAAAGAGAAAATGGCAGCAGCTGCAACACTTGGGAATGAAGGCAGCGGAGCAGGTTCATTCAAAGAAATGACTATTGTACAGAAAATCAAAGCGGTTGATAAAGCCGTTGATGAAAATATCCGCCAAATGCTTATTATGGACGGTGGGGATATGGAAATCCTCGATATCAAAGAGAATGGTGAAAATATTGATATCTATATCCGATATCTTGGTGCCTGCAACGGATGCGCCAGTTCAAGTACCGGTACACTCTTTGCCATCGAAAATATCCTTAAAGAAAAACTTGATCCGAATATCAGAGTACTTCCTATCTGATCTTGTCTATCATCAGCTGGAGAGTAACTTTGCCTCTGAAATGGTTCTCGTTTACTGTATAGATAACCGTTACTCTGTCTCCTTCATGATATAAAGCTTTGCTTTTAAATTTTACAGCCGGTATGACTATACCGTCCTGTAGAAGCGAAAAACGCAAATGTTCTCCCTCTTTTCCCATAGTATCAGTCTGCAGTATTTCTACATTGCGGCTAATGAATTTAGGCCGGGGGTTTCCCTGCCCGTACGGTTCGTATTTTCGTACTGTTTCAGTCAAGGCAAACGATATTTCACTGAAGGACAATTCTCCCACGATCTCAGTATCAACCTTCTCTACAGGCACGTTTGCTCTGAGATATGCATCCTGAACTTTTTTCCTAAAAACATCTAGTCTGTCTTTTTTCAGGCTGAGCCCGATGGCCGCCTTGTGCCCTCCGAACTTCTCCAAGTGCTCCCTGCAGCCGTCCACGATGCCGAAAAGGTCACACTCTCCGTAGCTTCTGCCGCTTCCTTTCAGCAAACCTTCTTCATTTTCACTCAGCACAATGCAGGGTTTTTCAAATATGCGTGCCACTCTTGCAGCCACAATTCCCACAACACCTTCATGCCACTCTTTTCCCTCCACAATAATCACTTCATCTTCTCTTCCTGCCTTATTAAGTGCATACTGTGTGATCTGCTCTTCTGTTTCTTTTCTGAGCCGGTTGAATTCCATCAGTCTTTCCAGGCGTACCCGTGCATCGTAGATATTGGCAGAAGCCAGAAAATCCACTGCATGCGAAGCATCTTCCATCCGCCCTGCTGCATTAATCAGCGGGGCAAGAAAAAAAGCGATATCCTCAGATGTCAGTTCGGATTTTCCATTTTCTTCCATGAAAGCTCTGATAGCAGGTCTTTGGCTTTTGGATAATGATGCAATACCTGCGATCACCATTGCTCTGTTAATATGCTGCAAAGGCATTACATCTGCAATAATGGCAATAGCTGCAAGTTCCATATAGGGCATCATATCGATCTTTATTCCCAGTGCATTTTTCAAAGAAGCGATCAAATACCAGGCGATCTGTGCACCGCATACCTCCTCATAGGGAAAAGTACAGCTTTCCTGTTTCTGGTCGATGATCGCATAAGCTTCAGGTACTTCGGGTGCAAGCATATGGTGATCGGTAATGATCAATTCGATCCCCTCGTCTTTACAGAGCTGTGCCGCATAAACCGCAGAAATCCCGTTGTCCACCGTAATAGCGAGCTCCGTCCCCCCAATACGCGGAATAATGTTGGCAGAGAGACCGTAACCGTCCCTGAAACGGTTGGGAATGATCCACTCTACAGGGTAGTCTATCTCATCGAAGAAAAGCTTCATCAGCGTAGTAGAGGTTACACCGTCTACATCGTAATCACCAATGATGGTAATTTTTTCTTTGTTCTTTATGGCCCGGACAATGCGCTCTGTGGCTTTTTCCATATCTTTGAAGGTCGATGGATGGGGAAGGTCTTTTAAAGAGAGGAACCCCTCTTTAAAACGTTTTTGGAGCATTATATCCAACGCATCGAGCGTTACAGATGGATACATTTATTTTCTGTTTTGCATGGAGGCTTCGACAAATGCCAGAACAGAAGGATTGGCATTTTGCAGTCTTGAAGTGAATTCTGGATGGAACTGTACACCGAGGAACCAGGGATGGTCAACAACTTCCACCGCTTCTATCAATCCATGGGATTCGCCGGTAATATCCATTCCGTGGGCTTCAAGCACTTCTCTGTATTTCGGATTGGCCTCATAACGGTGCCTGTGTCTTTCATAGATTACAGGTGCATCATAGGCTTTTCTGAGATTTGATCCCTCTTTGGTTTCACATTCGTATTCACCGAGTCTCAGAGTACCGCCCATGGGAGAAGTAGTTGTTCTGATCTGCTTGGCACCTGCCGCATCAATGAATTCATCGATCAGATAAATAACCGGATCAGGTGTATCTTCGTCAAATTCAACCGAGTTCGCTTCTTTGAGTCCCAAAACATTTCTTGCAAATTCAATCATAGAAAGCTGCATACCGAGACAAATCCCGAGAAATGGAATTTTTTCTTCTCTGGCATACTGTATGGAAAGGATCTTTCCTTCTACGCCACGCTCGCCGAAACCGCCTGCCACCAGTATACCGTCGCAGTCATTCAGGTACTTCGCTGCACCCTCTTCTTCGACCTTCTCACTGTCCACCCATTTGATATTCACACGGCTGTCGAGATGTGCACCGGCATGGATCAGCGCTTCCGTCAGTGATTTGTAAGACTCTTTGAGGTCAAGATATTTACCCACAAAAGCGATCTTCACTTCTTCACTCGGCATGATAATCTTGTGTACCAGGTCGGACCACTCATCCATTTTCGGCTGGCACTCTTCAAGTTCGATCTGTTTGCAGATCGGCGACAGAATATCCTGTCTTAGGAAATTCAAAGGTACCTGATAGATGGTTGCAGCATCTTCTGCCACAATAACGGAATCTTCTTCCACATCACAGCTGTAGGCGATCTTACGCTTGATTTCACTCGATACAGGTACTTCCGCTCTCAATACGAGCATATGGGGAGCGATACCGATACGTCTAAGTTCCTGTACAGAATGCTGTGTCGGCTTGGTTTTGAGTTCACCGGCTGCTTTAATATACGGAAGCAGTGTGACATGCACGTTGAATACATTGGATTTACCCAATTCATGTTTCATCTGCCTTATTGTTTCAAGAAAAGGAAGACCTTCAATATCGCCTGTTGTTCCCCCCAATTCTACGATGAGAATATCTTTGCCTATCCCTGCACGTACAATACGCTCTTTGATCTCATTTACAATATGGGGTACAACCTGGATCGTTTTACCGAGATATTTTCCTTTGCGTTCATTTTCAATAACTGTTTTATATACAAGTCCTGTCGTAAAATTGTTATTCTGAGTCAGGGATGTATCGAGAAATCTTTCGTAATGTCCAAGATCAAGGTCTGTTTCCGCCCCGTCTTTTGTGACGAAAACTTCTCCATGTTCAAGTGGGGACATCGTACCGGGATCAACATTGATATAGGGATCAAGTTTCAACACCCCCACTCTTTGTCCTGTATGTTTAAGCAATGTGCCAATACTTGCTGCTGTAATGCCTTTTCCCAAAGAACTCAATACACCGCCGGTAACAAAAATATATTTTGTTTTATTTTCACTCATATAACATTTTCCTTATGCCACTATAGGCATGATTATTGTAATAAAATTGTCATCTTTCACAACGAACGGAAGAGAAGGTTCATTGAATTCCAGAACAAATTCATTTTTATCTATTTGAGAAATAAAATCAAGGATATATTTGCTGTTGTAAGAAAGCTCATATTTTTCATCCAGTCCTGTTCTGATTTCTATTTCCGTTTTTGCCTCTACATTGTCTGCACTCAGGGAGTTGAAAATTATAGCATCTGAGAGCAGTGTCATTTTGATTTCCTGTGAGATGGTAGTAATCATTTTGATTGCATCGATCATCTCTTTTTTGGGAAGTGTAATAGCATGTTTCACTGTGGCAGGGATGATTCTTTGATAATCCGGAAATTTTCCGTTGATCAGCCGGGTATAAAAGAAGTAGTTTTCGTTAGTAATGATAAGATTGGTTTCATCATAGTATATATCTATCTGATCCAAAAAAAGTTTTTGTATTTCAAGAATCGCTTTTTTGGGAACAATAAGAGAAAGTTCTTCACTGTTACTCCCCTGAATACTTGCTATTGCCAATCTTCTTGTATCGGTACCAACAAGATCTGTCGAATCATTTTTGATATTGATAAGTGCACCGTTGAGCTCAAATTTGGGGTTGTTTGTATCAATAGCGGGAGAAATCTTTTTGAGGTTTTGAATGAGGCTGAGAGAATCAAGTGTTATTTGCGGTTTCTCTTCGACTGTGGGAAATTCCGGATAGGAATGCGGATCAAAAGTAGGCAATTTGAATTTGGAATGTTTTTGTTTGACAATAAGTACATTATCAAGTATTTCAAGACTGATTTCGTCATCTTTCAAAATTCTGATAATATCTAAAAGTTTTTTACCATTGGCCGTAAAAGAACCTTCAGATTCTATGAGTATATGATCTGTGACAATTTGAAGGCCTATTTCACTATCAGTAGCTTTAACAATACATTTATCGTTTTGTGATGTAAATAATATATGTGAGGTGATCTGGCTTGCATCTTTTTTTTCCAAAAAAGGCTGGAGATTGATGAGAATCGATTCGATGATCTGTTTCTGAGCTCTTATCTTCATTGATTTCCCTTTATTTTTTAATAATTCAGTACGTAGTAGTAGTTTGGCATGAATATGTGAAAAACCGCATCATTGCCTGACTGAGCGTTATTTTCCATTGTCTTTACTACTCTGTTGTTATTCACATTCTTTCACTCCTAAAATTATATCTTTTTTTTATTCAAGTTTTATTATCGATTAAGTTTTAGTTTTCCAAATTCTGTGTATCTGTATTTATCTTGTTGGAAAGCTCCTCAAGCAGTACTTTGAAGTTTTCATTGTTGTCAATAATTTCATTGATTTTTTTCATAGCATGTGAAATGGCTGTATGGTCTTTCATACCGAAGTAAAGTGCGATCTGGGGCATGGAATTCGGTGTAAGATTTCTGGCAAGATAGATGGCGGTTCTCCGTGCATCTACAACATTTTTCGTACGTTTTTTTGACTTAATATCGGAAGGTTTGACATTGAGTTCTTTTGAAACGATCTTGACAATATCGTCAATAGTGACATTTTCTTTTTTTTCTTTGAGCTGGTCTTTGATGGCATTTTGTGCGAAATCAAGTGTGATTTCCTGATTGAGCATGGAAGAAAGGGCATTGAGTTTAATAATGGTTCCTTCGATTTCACGGATATTGTCTCCCATATGGGTGGCAATGAAATTGATAATTTCATGATTGAGTTTTATTCCGTCAAGTTCACATTTTTTCTGGATAATGGCTATTTTTGTTTCAAGCCCCGGAGGCTGTATGTCTGCCATGAGTCCCCACTCGAACCGGCTTCTGAGTCTGTCAACCAGACCGGCTATTTTATTGGGTTGTCTGTCTGAAGTAATAACGATCTGCTTATTGGCATTGTAGAGTTCGTTGAATGTATGAAAAAATTCTTCCTGTGTCTGTTCTTTTCTGCTGAGAAACTGTATATCATCTATGAGCAGAAGATCACATTCCCTGAATTTGTCCCGGAAACGATCCATTGTCTGTGAACGAAGATGGGAAGTGAAGGAATTCATAAATTGTTCAAGCGTAGTATAGATAACCGTTTTTTCCAGGGCAAGATGGTAATTACCGATAGCTTGCAGGAGGTGTGTTTTTCCCAGACCTACACCACCGTAGAGAAAAAGAGGATTATAGAGCTGTCCCGGTTTTTCCGCTACGGACTTGGCTGTTGTATAGGCAAACTGGTTGGAAGGTCCTACAATAAAACTTTCAAAAGTGAGTGAAGGATTCAGGTGGGTACTTTTTGAATGCTGTTTTTCACTGCTCTGCTTTGTGATATTCTTTGGACTTTTCTCCGTCTGTTTACCTACAATGATTTCAATTTCGGGTTTAAGACCGTTTTGAAGTTCAAATAGATGTGCAAGTTTATCACTGTATTTGGTTTTGATCCATTTGGCAATAAGCATATTGGGAGCAGTGAAGTAGACAATATTGCTTCTGGAACGGTGTGTATCGTAGATCAGTTTTCTAATGTAGCGTTTATATTCTGTTTCAGAGATCTCTTTTTTAAGTTCAAAGAGTACTTTCTGTCCGATATTCATATGGGTTTTCCTTCTTTTCACATGTTTGAAAATCTTTTATGACAAAATGTGAATAACTTTTGGCATTTTAGCTTAGCTTAGCTAAAATAAGGCTATTAAAACATAGTGAATAAAAATATTCACTATGTGAACAAAGGTGTGAATGAATATTTTAGGAATCGACCCGGGGAGCCGTAATTTAGGCTATTGTATCCTTCATTGGGATGGGAAAAAGTTTTCACTTGTAGAGGCGGGACTGCTCAAGATCAGAACAAAAGAGCTTCAGGAACAGATTGTTGAACTTGTAGAGGGGATCGATATTATTCTCAAAGCCCATCGTGTTGATGAAGTGGCCATTGAAGATATCTTTTTTGCCTATAATCCAAAGTCAGTGCTTAAACTGGCACAGTTCAGAGGAGCACTCTCGCTTAAAATACTTCAGGAGATCGGATATTTTTATGAATATACGCCGCTTCAGGTAAAAAAAGCAGTGACAGGGAATGGAAAAGCAGCCAAAGAACAGGTGGCTTTTATGGTTAAAAGGCTTTTGGGGATCAAAAAAGAGATCAAGCCTTTGGATATTACCGATGCGATGGCAATCGCATTGACACATCTTCAGAGAGTAAAGCTGCGAAAGAAATAATACTTTTTTCTACAATATATTGATTTCTCCTAACTGCATTTTCCGCTTCCGCATCCTCCACTGCTATCGATGGAAAAACTGTTCGTGTAGCTGCATTCCCTGCATTCAAATGTAATGATCTTTGGGCCTGAACAGCCACCTGATCTCTGGTCGGTCAGTTCTATGGACTTTTGGCGGCATTTGGGACAGAAACCGCGTTTGATCGTATCGAGATGTTCTTTTTTTTCTTTAAGATAGTAAATATAGGTGAAAACAGAACCTGCAAGGACAATGAGAAGAAAAAACAATAGGTAAAAAGTGTCGATAATTCTCTCCTTAAGTGGTATAGGTATGAAGTTCCCTGATACAAGCTTTATAATCGGGTATATGATCTCCAACCAGATCCCAGAAACTTTTCTGATGATGCTTATGTTCAATATGGGCAAGTTCGTGTACTACAACGTATTCTATCACATTTGGCGGCAGTTTCATGAGCATGGTATTGAAACTGAGCACATTTTTACCCGAACAGCTGCCCCACTGCCGTTTTGTTTTGCGAAATTGTATTTTTTTGGGAAAGAGCTGCATCTGCTGTGCATACTTTGCTACCAGTGCAGGCAGAAACTGTTCTGCTTCTTTTTTGTAGAAACGGTCTATGTGTTTCCGGAACAGTATTTCGTTATACTGATAAAAGTAGAGTAAAAACAAATCAGATTCAAAGGATAGTGCAGTTTTCTGTTTGTTATGGGAGAGCATTTTGAGTGGGTAGGAAGATCCTTTGAAGTAGAGTCTGCTCTTCTCTGTAAAATCGACAGATTTTCCTTTTTTTTGCCGTATTTTTTCTCTGGATTCTGTGATCCATTCGGCTTTTTTAAGCAGAAGTTGCTCAATGTAATGTTGTGAAACTTCGGGAGATTTGATAACCAGGTTCCCCTTCTCATCGAAGGAGAGGTAGGTATTGCGCAGTTTGGGTTTAACAATATGGGTATATTCAGGCAAAATTCCGTACATTAAACTTAATTGACGATCCTGTCATCTTTAAAGCGTACTTTTTGCTGTACTTTTCCGTCAGAGTAATATTTGACCCCGATACCGTTTTTTCTGCCGAAACGGTAGGGAATAGTTGCCAGGATCGTTTGATTCGGGTAATAGATCTTCTCTTCCCCGTGTTTTAGGCCATTGACATAGGGAGTACGCATCAGTACACGTCCCTGAGGATCATACATGACTTCAACTCCGTGTTTGACACCATTTCTGATATTGACGACAGAGGTAAGTTCGCCTTGTGTACCGTACATTTTCATTGTGCCGTTCTTGGCAGTATTGTCACTCATGATAAATTCCGAACGCAATGTCCCGTTGGGAAAATATTCTTTATGCACTTTGTCTCCAAAACCAGGCCCTTTACATCCTGTCAAAAAAAGTATGAAAAAAAGAAAAAGAAGGGAAGTTAACATTTTCATAAAAAAATCCTTGTTTGTTTAAGTAGCAATAGTATACTACGAATATGCTTGGTTTTTTAACAAAGAGAAATACAGTTTGTCATAACTGTTTTTAAAGTCAAATTGATGAGAATATACTAATGAAAGAACGTCTTAAAAATGCTGCCAAACGTACAGCACAAAATCCTGTATTGCGCAAAAGTGCGGAATCGATTAAACCAAATAGAAGTATCTGGGGTGTTTTAGGTGTTGTCTTTTTTTTCATTCTGCCTGAAATTGTAGGATTTGTCTGGGGAGCGGAAATTACTGCATGGGCACATCAAAAAAACCTGATCGATCCGACAGAAACAGGAAAAAAACTTTACTGGCTGATAGGAAAACTTTTTGAAGACGGCGGCAGCTGGGTTAATCTGACGATCGGTGTTCTGCTTCTTGTATGGCTTTTTTGGGATTGGAAGAAGAGCAAAGCTTCAGAGTGACAGGGCTTAAATGTCTGTATGTTTTAAAAATTGCTTATTTTAAAACGAAAATAGGCAGATGAGTATCTATCTTTCAGTTTTATTTCCTGTATGACGGCAGAAGGGCCATTGTCTTCATCCGAAGTCAGGTTTATCGGCTCGGGAATAAAAAAGTTTCTGCTTATGTTTTTGAGTATTTCTCTGCTTTTCAGATCATCTATTTTGAAATAGGGCTGCAGTACTTCATAGGCGTTTTTTTTCTCTTTGTGATATTTGAGTACATCATCAGACAAAAAGAGAGAATCCTGCAGCGCAAACTTGTTTCTCTCAGAAAGATAGATGACCTGTTCACGGTTCTGGCTATGGATCTTTAAAACATAGACAATAGAAAACGAAATGATGATTACCGAGATCAGTATTTCAATAATGGTAAAAGCTTTACGTAGTTTTTTCAATAAAAATCTCCACGGTTCATTACGGCTCTGCTGTCTGAAAGCCAAAGTCTTTTTGCTTCTTCGAGAGAATCAACCTTTTGCGGTTCTCCGAAAAAGGCGGGAAGAAAATAAATTCCATGCGGATTTTCCAATATAAACTGTGTAGAGCTTCCATTTTTGTAAAAATGCATTTCAAGGCAGATCTTCTGGTCTTGATAGCGTCCGGGTTCAAATTCTGTCAACTCATTGTAGGCATTCAGGGTATAAACCTTGCTTCCAGAGAGATCAATTTTGTTGTCATATGCTTCAAACGGCATATTGATATTTTCGCGAAGATAACAGTTTTTACACTGGTTAATGCAAAGCAGGGTGGCTTCTCCGCTAAAAAGTTTTGAATGGGTAATCGTTGATTTAAGATTAAGCGGTGTAAGCGCTTTGGGTCTGTTACTCTCTTTTTCTACACCGCTGAATCCAAGAAAATAGACGAGAGAAACGATCATGATGACGATAAGCAGCTCAAGCAGGGAAAAAGCATATCTGCCTGAACGAAAGGGTAAGGAGAACATAGTATGTATTATTTGTTACATTGTGAAAAGAGTATATCCTTATTGTTTTCTTCGCCTCCCTCTTTTCTGTCGGCAGCAAAACTTACAAGTTCAAACGTATCTCCTTTTTTGATATAGACAAAAGGGGTTTTCCATGAATCTTTCGGTAATTTTTTCAAATAGGGCTTTACTCGGTAATTGGGATATTTTTCCGGGTCAGGATTGCTGAGCAGTGCCTGCAGTCCTTCTTCTGTTTCCGGGTAAACACCGTTGTCAAGTTTGAACATATCGAGTCTTTTGCCGATATCATTCATTTTGAGGCAAACGGTATCTCTTTTGGCCTGATCGGCTGAATCCATCAATCCTGGTGCGACAACAGCGACAAGTCCTCCAAGAATAACAATGACAATAAGAAGTTCTATCAGTGAAAAACCGGCTCTTAATGATGTTGTTTTAGTGCTTTGCATAACTTTCCTTAGTTTATTTGGATATAATATCGGGATTTTTAATATGGAATTTTACTTTAATAGAGCTTGTATATGGATGAACCCGAAGAAATTGAAAAAGAAGTTACCTATGCGTAGAGGGTTCGCCCTGCTTATAACACTTTCTGTCCTGGCAGTACTTATTGCACTGACAGGAGTGCTCCTCCAGTACTTTGGAGAAGTCAGAAAAGAGGCTATGACGACCAATGCACTGATCCAGGGGAATCTGTACTATACCGATATTAAAAAAATCATTAAAAAATTCAAGGAAAGAAAGACCCTTTTTACAACACTTTATTCAATGCCTGTACCGTTTGTATCTCCGGATAACCGTTTTAATATGATATTAAAATGCCGCCCTGTGGCCAACGGGGTCAATATAAACTGGCTGAAGTATGAGGATAACAGTACGATGGCCGTACAATACAATGCAGCAGAAAAAGTTTTTGAAGGACTCGTCCAAAAATATAATTTTGTGGATGCAGAAAGATTGAAAGAATTGATCGTAGCAGCAATAGGAAATAATAAAAATACATTGATACGGGAGGAAAATAGCAGGCTTCCCCGAAAAAATGGTATTATTTCATTGCAGCAATTCAGGCAAATTTTAGAACGCTATCAGTTTGAAGCAGATGATCCAAAAGTATCGCAGGTTGACTGGGGAAAACTTTTCTTCTTTTCAAAAGATATCAATGTTATTGACGGAGACTACCTTTCGCCGGAATTGATCTCTCTGTTGTTCGATATAGATAGTGCAACAGTTAAAGATGACTGGGTAGAAGGTACAAGCAGTTTAAAAGATTTTGTACAAAGCAACGGCGGAACGTATGATCCCAAACTGTATACCCAGGAATTTCTGGAAGAGGTACAGTGTGATGTGCAGTATACCTATCGCGATGAAAGATATGCATTTTCATTCAGAGATACACAAGAAGAGGTGAAAGATTTTGAATTTTACGGGAAGCAATAAAGAGCTTGTACTTGTACACAAAGAGATGAAGAAATGTTCTTTGGATCATAGTGTCAATGTGATGCTTACACCACAGTTCTATACGATGAAAAGAGAAGAACTTCCTGTGAAATATCTTTATCAGGCTAAAAAAATCGCCCCTTCTCTTTTTGAGGGGTTCCTCAATGAGGACGGCACATATGAATATTTTGTTTTCAGAGAGGATAACCAGTGGGTATTTATTGCCTATAGCCCTGATGAGATAAAATCGTTCCTGCTCTCCAAAGAGATCCCTGCGGAATATATTTCAAAGGTTTTTTTTGCACAGCAGGCACCACAGCTTTTTACAAAGCCTGTGGTTCTGAATGATAAAGAAGTTCTTATGACCATTGACAATTCAGTCGTACTTGTACCTAAAAGCGTACTTTCCGGAGAGCAGCCAACCGGTACATTCGATAAAAGCTTTCTACCCGGAGGAGGTATTTCTCTTCCGGGCAATACTATGGCACTGATCGGTAAAAAAGAAGCCATCATATTGACAGCGGTTTTCTCTGTCTTTGCTGTGGCATTTTTCATTGAAGGATGGCAATACGAACAAAGTCTCAAAGTCCAGAAAAAAGATATGCAGGAGCTTTTAGATGCCTATCCTGCACTGCAAAGTAAAATGCAGAGAGAGAGTGTCGCCCTGAAATATAAAATGATCGATACAAAAGAACGAAAAAAAAGAGACATTGTCAAGACACTGGCTGCAATGCTCTCCAAGGGAGTGACACTTACTTCGTATCATATGAATGAGAAGCGTTTTAAAGCAGTGTTCTCCTGTTCGAACGATAAAACAGCACAGAAAGTAAAAACCATGGCTAAAAAATCCCACTTGAATGTGACGAACAGCAAGGGAAGCAATATTGTCGTGATCGAAGGCAGACTATGAATCTGAAAAATTACAGAAATGAATTGCTTGTCGGCTTTTCTTTTGTGTTGATGCTTATGGCTTTTTTTTATAAAAATACACAGATATCTTCACAGGTGGAGCAGCTTTTTGCCGTAAAACAGGAAGTGAGAGAATTCAAAGAGATTATTGCGCATAAAAGAATATGGGGGGACAAAGGGCTTTCCAAAAAAGTTGATAAACTTAAAAGTGTCGTACCGGTATCGAAAATGACATGGAATAAAAAAGGTAAGAAACTAACAGCCAATTATAAAGATCTGACACCCAAAGAGCTTAACAAACTCATGGCAAAGCTGATGAGCATGGCTGTTCAGATCGTGGAGCTCAATATTAAAAAATCTGGAGATAACTATAATATGGAGTGCAAATGCAAGTGGTAAAAAAAGCACTACTGATCTTTTTTGTCGTATGGTTCGCACTGGTGCTTTTTATGCCCAAACGCAACCTTTACTACAGGGTTGAACAGGAGTTGGCCGCACAGGATATCAAGATCAATGAAGGAAAGATCAGTGAAGGGGTTTTTACTCTGGATATTGAGCATGCAGTGGTTTATGTCAAAGGTATAGATCTGATACATGTGGAACATGCCGGTTTCCTGTCTCTGCTTTTTTACAATTCTCTTACACTGAAGGGAATTAAGCTGGATGATTCTTTGACCAATATGATGCCCACAAAACTGGATGAAGTCAGGCTCTCCTATGCTGTCTGGTCTCCAGGCCATGTGTCTGTCGCAGGGAAAGGTCCTTTTGGTGCATTTAAAGGGAACATAGATCTGCTGCAGCGTAAAATACACCTTGACTTTACAAAAAGTACGAAACTCGGTGTACTGAAACGCCAACTTAAAAAGGGCAAACAGGGATTGTATTATGAAACATCTTTTTAAACCCCAGATCATCAAATGGGTTATAGTACTTTTTGTACTCATACTTGTGGTAAAATTGATGTGGCTTGCCGTCGAAGTAATCTATTTGCCGGTATCAGGTATCAATCAGGCACAGGACATAGAGGGAAAATCACTTTATTACAGAGTTAACCTTTCACCCAATAAGGCATCTTCTCCAAAACAGACGATACAAAAAATGCCTGTAGGGAATATTAAAGATATTGAACTTCTCGCACTTTACAATGCGCCAAATATGACAGTTGTGACAGTACAGTACAAAGGCAAAACAAAAGTACTTTCCGAAGGTGACAATATCAATGGTTTTGTACTTGAAGGAGCGGGCAGTAACTATGCAACCTTTTCGAAGGGGAGCAAGATGTATAGACTCAATTTGATCAAAGGAGAGCCTAATGACAGTAGTATTCAGGGTACGTCTTCTTCCATCAATGAGTCTTCTTCCACTCCTGAGGGAGAAGTTACAGATGCCGGAGATCATAAGATCGTGGATAAATCACTCCTGGAGCATTATACGAACAACCTGGATGATATTTATAAAAATATCGGGATTGCCGATATTAAAAAGAATGGACAGGTAACAGGTTTTCGAGTGAGCTTTATTAAAAGAGGAAGCCCTTTTGCCAAATTGGGTCTCAAGCGCGGCGATATTATCAAGTCTGTTAACGGACAAGAGATAAACAGCTATAATTCGGCATTCAATGTCTATAAAAATATGAAAAACATACAGGATCTTACATTGGTAATTATAAGAGGTAAAAAAGAAATGGAGTTAAACTATGAAATTAACTAAACTGCTTTTGGGAATATTCCTGGTTATCACGATTGCTTTGCCGGCAAATGATGAACTGGTTGACATTAACTTTCGTGATTTGAGTATCAAAGATTTCATTGAGATGGTATCAAAGATCACCAATAAAAATATTCTTATTGACGCTGACCTAAAAGGAAAGATCAATTTTGTTTCTACAAAACCGATCAAGAAATCTTCACTGATTCCTCTTGCGAACTCCATTCTGGCCAGCAAAGGTCTGACCCTTATAAACCAGGGAGAATTTTATAAAGTAGTCAAAGGTTCTACTGCGGCAGGAGAAGGGCTTAACGTAAGCAGTTCTATCAACGGCGAGACAATGGAGACGGTTATGTTCCCTCTGAAAAATTCCAATGCAGCTGTTATCCGTGCAAAGATCAAACCTCTGCTGAACAGAAATGACAAAGTCATTTCATTTAAAGAGAACAATGTTCTTGCCGTGACTGCTACTCCCAGGACTCTCAAATCCATATCAAAAATCATCAAAGCCATAGAAAAAAGAGGGGCGAAAAGATCGGTAGTTGTAAAATTGAAATATGCCAGTGTCAAAGAAGTCTACCCCAATGTCATGAATATGGCAAAGAAGCTTTTCCCCCAAACGATTGAAAGCCAGAAGGTGGATATTTTTAAAGACGAGGCGACAAATTCTCTGATTCTGGTAGGGAAAGAAGACAATGACAGACGCATGATCAAATACATTAAAGAGCTTGACCGGAAGGGCGATGACCAAACGCAAAAAATGTATGTTCTGCGTTTGAAAAATTCGAATGTTGAAGATATGCAAAAGATCATGAGCAAGCTGATCTCGCAAATGAATAATGTAACGATCAGACAGCCAAGAAAAGGCAGAAAGCCGCCAAGCAAAGCGATGGTGGTTGCCGATATAGAGAGGAATGCACTTATCGTGCTCGCCACGGGAGAGCAGATGAGAAATATTCGTGCGACAGTGCGCAAGATCGATATTCCAAAAGTGCAGGTTTACGTCAAAGCGAAAATTGTTGAGATTGACAAGAATATGGCGGAGCAAGTAGGTTTAAAGTATGGGATGAACGGCGGTACGATCACTTCTTCAGGCCTCTTTACACTGGCAGGAAATATGGGTGCGAGTGCTTTGCAAATGTCTCCGGCACTGCTGGGATTCTTGAATACGAATAATACAAAAACCTACACGGATGCTGCCGGAAATATCATACAGGAAAACAATCCTGCCTTTAAATTTGATTCAACGGACAAAGCGTTTGCGCTGGGTGCAGCGCTTGACCTGCTGGAGAAAAACGGTGCAGCCCACCTTTTGAGCGAACCTTCTATCCTCTGTACCAACAACAAGGAAGCAGAGATCTATGTCGGGCAGACCATGTCCATTTTGACACAGGCGCAGCAGTCTACTACCAGTGTTTCCAATGTGATCAACAATTATACAAGGGAAGATATCGGCTTGACACTGAAAGTCAAACCGAGACTCTCCAGCAACAACCAGGTGACACTTGAAGTGGAAACCAAGATTGAAGATCTTGACCCTTCTTCCGAGCAGGTTGCAGACAGACCGACCACAACAAAAAGAACAGTCAAAACCAATGCTATTGTCAAGAACGGTGAGACAATTATCCTAGGCGGACTGATTAAGAAGTCAGGCGGTAAAGGCATCAGCAAAGTACCTTTTCTTGGAGATATCCCGGTACTGGGCAAGGTATTGTTCACCCATAATTCCGATGTTGAAAGAGAACAGAATGTCGTAGTGTATCTTACCCCGTATATTGTAAGAAAGAGTGGAGATCTGCAGAGACTCAAAGAGATGCTTGCAGAGCTTGAAGAGGTACAAATACGCTATAACACGCTCGTAGAACATGCTTTAGAGAAAAACAAAGGGAAAAAAAACAGAATAGAAATGCATACACCCCAGACAAATTCTGAAAAGCCGGTATCGGGTTCTTCGAAAAGCGGGCATACCAGCAACCTTGGTCTGCTTATCAATCAGGCAGAAGAGGAGTTTTAATGCAATTTCCTACACTGCAGGATGTCAATCTTGAACCGTTATGGGAAGATGCTATCAATCACAAGGTTGCTATTAAACATGCTTTGCTTTTCAGTACAGTAGAGGGTGTAAAAAGCTGCATTGTACAACAGGAAACACTGGCAGATGCCCTGAATTATCTGGCGAAACTTTCCCTCGACTATCCTGTCATTATGGTCGATAGCGAAAGTTTTACCCGTTTAAAGAACAAGTTTCTGGAAATTCAGACCGGGTCCGATTTTGAAGAGATGTCTACCGCTTCTGAAGAGCTCATTGAAGTGGAATCCGACCTTCTCGAATTTATACGGAATTCACAGGATCTTCTCTCAAGTGAAGAATCAGCCCCTATTATCAAGCTGGTGAATTCGCTTTTCTTTCAGGCGATTAAAAAAGGAGCCAGTGATATTCACATTGAAAGCGGAGAAAGGAAAGGAGATGTCCGGCTGCGTATCGACGGCGCATTGAAAAAACACCTTGACCTTGATAAGAGTATTATTGGGCTGGTCATCAACCGTATCAAGGTTATTTCCAGCCTGGATATCTCTGAAAAACGCGTCCCGCAGGATGGGCGTACACAGATCAGTATTTCGGGAAAGACACTTGATGTCAGGGTTTCTGTTCTGCCGACCTATTACGGAGAACGTATCGTTATGAGAATTCTGGCTCAGAGCGAACACATCCCTACGCTGGAATCTCTTGGTTTTCAGGAAGAAGTCACTAAAAATCTCTATAGACTGCTGAACCATGCCCACGGGATGATTTTGGTAACAGGCCCGACCGGTTCAGGAAAATCCACCACACTGCACGCCTGCCTGCAGCATATTGCTACACCGGATAAGAACATTATTACGGTAGAAGACCCTGTAGAATACAATGCGGATAATATCAGCCAGATACAGGTGAATACCAAAGTAGGTCTCACTTTTGCAGCGGGACTGCGGTCTATTCTCAGGCAGGACCCTGATATTATCATGGTAGGGGAGATTCGTGATTCGGAAACTGCGGATATTGCTCTGCGTTCCGCACTGACCGGGCACCTGCTTCTTTCAACGCTGCACACCAATGACTCCACCTCCTCTTTAAGCCGTCTGATGGATATGGGTATTGAAAACTTTTTAATTTCGGCAACACTGTTGGGGGTCTTGGCACAGCGCTTGACCAGAAGGCTCTGTATACACTGCAAAGAAGAAGCACTGCTGCCCCATGCCGTAGCCGAAGAGATCGGTGTACCCTCTGATAAACTCTATTTTAAAGCTGTGGGCTGCAAAGCCTGTGATTTTACCGGCTACAAAGGACGACAGGCCATAGGTGAACTTTTTGTGATTGATGACAGGGTCAAAGAAATGATGAAAGACGGCTTCAATGATCACCAGGTTAGGGAAGTCATGAAAAAGAATGGCATGCGTACGATTGCTGACAAGCTTAAAGAAATGCTGCTTGCCGGCGAAACAAGTTATGAAGAGGCTATCCGTGTCGGACTCATGGATGGATAGACGCAAAGCCTTTACCCTGCTTGAAGTGCTCATCTCTATAGCACTTCTGGGCATTATCCTTCCTGCACTTTACCAGAGTGTTGATATGCTCAGGGATTCAAACAGGCAACTTTTCAAATATGTAGAAAAATCCAAAAAGGTCACAAAAGTCACGAAAACACTTTATCTGGATATTTTGAGCTCAGACGGCAATCTCACCCTTACAAAAGATGATTTTACAAGACTTTGCATAGAACAGACCAAAAATTCACTTTATGCACTTCCCAGTGCAAAAGTCTGCTGGGTTGTATTGAAAAAAGACCATGTGCTTCTCAGGGTAGAAGGAAACGGATATACTCTTCCTCTTGGTGAGGATGACCGGGTAGAAGCAAATATTGTCATGAAAGATCTTGAACTTTTTGATGTGTACCGCAGTAAGGACAAGGTACTGGTCCTTATGCAGCAGGCGAAAAAAAAGCCGATCTCTTTTATGGTTCAGGGTATTGACAAACCGGGGAAGAAAAAGAAAAAGCATAAAAAGAAAAAACCTAAAAAAGCAGGGAAGACTTCAAAATCCGGAGAAAACAATACAACAAAGTCTCCCGAACACAACAGAACAGGATCGTCAACCGGACAGAATGGATCAAAAGTTCGCTGATACAAAGACCGGTTTCTTTAGTTAAATTTGTTACAATAATTCTTATTTGACATAAGGATGCAGTATGAAAGAAATTTATGAGAAACTCGGACTGTTTTATTTGGGCAAGGATGTTGACAGAAGGACAATGAAACCGCTGGAGGCACTGACTCTCCTTAAAAATAAAAATTTTACGACACATGCTGCAATCATCGGTATGACGGGTTCGGGGAAAACCGGATTGGGTGTAGGTATCATTGAGGAAGCAGCTATCGACAATATTCCGTCAATTGTAATTGACCCCAAAGGGGACATGGGGGACCTTTGTCTGAGTGACCCCTCTTTTCTGGGAAAAACATTTGAGCCCTGGGTCAGAGATGAAGCACTTTCCAAAGATGCTGATCCTGCAGCATATGCGCAAAAGATCGCTACAATGTGGAAAGAAGGGATTGAAAGTTTCGGTCAGGATGCTTCACGTGTTGAAAAATTTCACAATGTTCCAAAGACCATTTATACTCCCGGGTCTTCAGCCGGTGTAAGCATTAATATCATGTCTTCACTCGACAGACCTCCCTCGGAGATCATGGGTGAAAGTGATATGTTCAATGCTTACCTTAAAAGTACGGCGACTTCCCTGCTTTCTCTTGTCGGTATCACAGCAGATCCGCTTGATTCCAAGGAGTATATCCTGCTTGCACAGATTATTACCAGGGCTTGGCTTGCAGAAGAAGACCTGAGTATCGAAATGATGATAGGAAAGATCATTCATCCTCCGTTCAGCAAGATAGGCGTTCTTCCTCTGGATGATTTTTATTCACAGGATGCACGTTTCAAGCTGGCGAGCAGGTTCAATGCGCTGCTGGCAAGTCCCAGTTTTTCTCTCTGGCTCCAGGGTGACAGTCTTGACATACAAAAGCTGCTGTACGATGAGAATGGAAAAGCTAGAATAGCTATCTTTTCCATTGCCCATTTGAATGATGATGAGCGTATGTTCTTTGTGACGCTGCTACTGAACAAATACATCGCATGGATGCGCCGGCAGAGCGGTACATCGGCACTCAAAACCTTGCTTTATATGGATGAGATCTTTGGTTATTTCCCTCCCACAAAAAATCCTCCGAGCAAAGAGCCGATGATGCTTCTTTTGAAGCAGGCACGTGCTTTTGGTATCGGTATTGTGCTGAGTACCCAAAATCCTGTGGATCTTGACTATAAAGGACTTTCCAACATTGGAACCTGGTTCATAGGTCGATTGCAGACAACGCAGGATATTGAGCGTGTCATAGACGGTCTTGGCGGCAAGGTTGGATCTGATTTCAATAAAAACGAGATCAAAACACTGTTGGCAAACCTCAAAAAGAGAACGTTCTTCCTTAAAAGCGCACACCTTGATGATATACGGCTCTTTGCTACAAGATGGGTTTTGAGCTATCTTAAAGGCCCGCTCAAGAGAGATGAAATAGCGGTACTGATGGAAGGGCAGAAACGGCAGTATCAGGAAAGTAAGAAGCCAGAAAAGAGTGCCATAGCGGTACGCAAAGCGGAGGCACTGGGAAGTTTTCAAAATGTAGACGGGTCCATTCCCCAGTATTATGAACCGGACCCCTCCGGACAGAATACATTTTATCCGACTCTGGGAGCAAAAGCAACGGTACATTTTTTTAATCAGAGCAGAGGAATAGATGAGGAAAAGGACTTGATGCTTTCTCTGGAAACGGATGCCTCTTTACAGCAGATTTCATGGGATGAGGCACGAAGTGAAACAGTCGATTTTACCCGCCTGCCGCATACGGCTCCCCAAAATGCACATTATTACGATCTGCCAAAGATCATAGCGGCTGACAAGGGCCTGAAGCGGGCCATACGGGCACTGAAAGCTTACCTCTATCAGGAAGAGAACCTGGAACTCTACCGGTGCCGTTCTCCAAAGCTTGAATCAAAAGTCCATGAATCACGTTCTGAATTTATTGTCAGGATACAAGATCTGCTACAGCAGAAAAAAGAGGATGCAATAGAGAAACTCAAGTCACGCTACGCGTCCAAAGAAAAAATACTTCAGGATAGATTGATGCGGGCACAGGAGAGAGTGAAAAAAGAATCTTCGGACTCGACTTCGTCAATGATAGAGATGGGTATTTCTGTACTGGGAGCACTTTTCGGAAAAACAAGCCCGACTAAAATAGGCCGTACCATAAGCAAGGGGGGACGCATTCTCAAAGAACGGGGAGATATGAGCAGAGCGGAAGAAAGAGTTGCCAAGGTGCAGGACGATATTGATACGCTGAATGATGAACTGGAAGAAAAAGTTGATGACTTGAATGAAAAGTACAATATAGAAGAATGCGAAGTTGAGACGTTTAAAATCAAACCGAGAAGAGCAGATATTGAGGTGGAGTGCTGTGCCGTTGTCTGGAAAAGTGAAAATTAAATAAATTTATAATATAATTGATTCTAATTAAAACATATAAAACCATACAAGGAATACGGCATGTCAACCTATATCAACAGCAATACCGGTAATCCCATAGAACGTGATGAACCGCAAAATATAGAATCTCTTTATACGGGGAAACCCCTTATTGTGGAAACCGATGCCCAAAGAATCATTACCTATGCAAACAAGCGGTTTGTAGAAGCCAGCGGCTATATGAAAGAAGAAGTCATCGGTTCACCGCATTGTATGCACCTGCATCCGGATATGCCGGCCGGTATTTTCAAAGATGCCTGCCGCATGACAGATGAGGGGAAAACATGGAGCGGGCTGGTCCAGAACGTGAATAAGGAAGGTATTTCCTATTGGACAGAACTTCTGATTCAGCCCAAAGTCAACGAGATGGGGAAGATTGTCGGGTATATGGCAACACGAAGAGAGATGGACGGCTCCAAACTCGATGAAGTGAAAAAAGAATATGATATGATGAGGGCTTTGGGGGAAGAGACAGTAAGAGGGCAATTTTGCGGGGAAGTCTATCTGGGAGAAGGAGCATGTGCCTTCTAAAAAGAAGATGCCCGGCCCTCTTTTATCCTTTACTGCCCGGCTTGACAGCAGTGCTTCCCTCTTTGCACATCGGGCATATATCCGGGGTATACATTTCAAAGGTGAAATCTTCGAGTGCAAACAGCGGTATGCCCTCAGGAAGTTTACACTCCGGTTTGGGAAGATTGACTCCTCCGACACGTTGGCAGAAACCGCGGTTTGCAAGTGAAGCGAAGGCAACGACTTTGGCACCTAGTGCTTCAATGGCTTCTGCCGCTTTAAGCGCGGAACCGCCTGTGGTAATGATGTCTTCACAGATAATGATCTTTTCTCCCGGTGAGACTGTGAAACCGCGGCGAAGTTCCATCCCTCCTTCTTTCTTCTCAACAAAGATAGAACGTACCCCCAGTGATCTTGCCAGCTCGTAGCCTGCAACTACACCACCCAGTGCAGGAGCACACACGGTGTCGACTTCAATGCCGTTCTCTCTGATCATCTTGGCAAGTGCATCTGTAAGCAATGATGCTTTCTGTGGGTACTCCAGTACTTTCGCACTTTGAAGATAGCGGTTGGAATGATTGCCGCTTGCTAAAAGGAAATGTCCTTCAAGCAGGGCATCTGCATCTTTATATATCTGTTCAATATCCATGATCATACCTTTAGGATATCTGCTTCTTTGGCTTTGAATGCCTCTTCGACTTTGGCGATATGGTCATCGGTGATTTTCTGGATCTGGTCATGTGCTCTTTTAGACTCATCTTCAGAGATTTCTTTCTCTTTTTCAAGCTTTTTGATCTGGTCATTACCTTCTTTTCTGATATTTCTGATAGCAATCTTTGCCGTCTCTACCATGGCTTTTGCCTGTTTGACAATTTCCTGTCTCTGTTCGCTTGTCATTGGCGGGAAAAAAAGTTTGATAAAATCTCCGTCATTATTGGGGTTTACGCCGATATTTGCTTCCTGTATGGCTCTTTCAATATCGCCTAAAAGGTTCTTTTCCCAGGGGGTAATACTGATGGTTGTCGCATCGGTAGCGATCACACTTCCCACCTGGTTCAATGCAGTCATTGTTCCATAGTAGTCAACTTTGATATTGTCAACAATGCCTGTTGTTACTTTACCGGTTCTGAGTGTTGCAAAGTCCCTCTTGAGGGCTTCGATGCTTTTGTCCATTTTTTCAGCTGTCTGTTCAAAAATTTCATTGACCATAATTTTCTCCATGAGGTTTTAATAGGCAGATTTTACCTTTTTTTCCTTTGAAGGCAGGTAAGTAAGTGTTTGCTGGAAAGTTAAAAAGGATGCGGGAAGGATAATACTCCGGAAAACAGATTCCGAAGTGTGTGGACTTATTTTGCGGGTGCTGTGGGTGCCGCCGGTGCAGATGAAGCAGGTGCTGCCGTCGGAGCAGCAGCAGGTACAGCCGGTATAGCAGCATTGTTCTTGGGAACGATCTCATCCACGACAGATGAGCCGTTCTGTGCCGTATAGAGATAACCGAGAGCCAGGGTATTGACAATGAAAAGAAATGCAAGGGTAAAAGTAAGTTTTGCAAGAAAACCGGTAGGGCCTTTTGCTCCGAATACAGATTCGTTACTGCCGCTGTATGCACCCAGTCCGATGCTTGAACTTTTTTGAAGCAGTACCGCAATAGTGATTGCGATAGCCAGTATAATTTGCACAATTAAAAGTGTTGATGTCATAAATTCCTCTTTGCTGTATGAGTAGTCCAAATCAAATTTGGGTATAATTTCGGCGATTATACCCAAACAATATTGAAATAGCGGTAAATAGTATGGAACTGACGGAGTAAGTGTGGGGAAAAAAGAGAAAAAAACATCAAATGCAAGCAAAGAATTCTCACGGTTTGCCAAAGCGTATGATCAATACAGTATCATACAGTCCGAAGTGGCTAAAACCCTTGTTTCAAAACTACCTGAAAACAGTTATAAAACAATCATTGATATCGGTGCGGGGAGCGGAAGGGTCTATCAAAACCTGCTATCCCAAAATATTTCTTTTGAACATTTTATCGCACTGGACTCTTCTTCGGAAATGCTGGAGATCCATCCTGATGCAAAGAGCGTCAAAAAAGTCTGTTCGGATTTTAACTGTACAGAGGTGTTTGATACACTGGAACAAACGGAAGATACCCTTCTGCTTTCTTCTTCTGCGCTGCAGTGGAGTACAGACCCCGAAGCTACTTTCGTCAGGCTCTCCCAACTGGCTTCCAGGGCCCATTTCGCCATTTTTACCTCCAATACATTTAAAACGCTTCACCAAAGTGCAGGCATCCACTCTCCCATCTACAGTACAGATCGGCTAAAATCGGCTATAGGAAAGCATTATCATGCCAACTATGAAGTACGTCAATACAAATTGCATTTTGATGCTGTATATGAAATGTTCCGCTACATCAAAAAGAGCGGTGTCAGCGGCGGTGAAAAAAAGCTGGGATACAAGGAAACAAAAGTATTGATGGAAAAATACCCGCTGGACTATCTCGAGTTTGAAGTTTTGTTCGCAGAAGGAAAAAGAAGGTAGGCCGGAGTAAAGATACCCCGGCCGTATCTTTATATTTTAGTCATCGTTGCCGAAAATGCCAAGTAGCTGCAGCAGGGCGGTAAACATATTGAGAAAGTCAATATAGAGCGATACGGCTGCATCGACCGGTGAATCATAGGCACCGTTCGCAATATTCTGTGTATCGTAGATCGTGAAGATCGAGAACAGAAGCAGTATTCCTGCCGTAATGATGATATGCATCATCGGACTGTGCAGCAGGAAGTAGTTTACAAGTGAAGCAATGATCACAACGATCAGTGTAATGAATAGCGGCTTTCCCCAGCTTGAGTAGTCTGATTTGCTGTTGATCGCAAAGAGGCTGAGTGCACCAAAGAGTACTGAAGTCATCAAAAAGGCATTTCCGATGACCGCACCGTTACCCATACCGATGAGCGAAGCCAGAAGCGGTACCAGAGATACCCCCGTCAGGAAAGTAAAGAGGAACAGCATGGCCAGGTTAAGCCCCGGTTTGCTTCGTGTCATACCCAGACCGAAAAAGAGTACAAGCAGTTCCGCACCGAAAATAAACCATTTATACTGCAAGACAGTCTCGACATAAGGCATTGTTGCGTAGGCACCGGCTGCCGCGGCAATCATACTTGCAGCGAGTAGCTGATACGTTTTTTTCATAAAGCTTACCGAAGCGCTTTCCTGTGCATAGCCGGCTTTTTCCGACGCATAGTTTCTATCATATAAAGCCATTTTATTATCCTTTTTTATTTAAAAATTACTGAAAGGGACCTCTAATAATAGGTAATATCCACAACATCACCTATTATTAGAGGTCCCCTGAATGTAGTGGAAGTATAATCGTAAGAGATTAATATAAGATTAATGTAAAGTTTTGCTATACTCTGCTTCAGTATTTTTTATTTTTAATGGGGTTTTTTATGAAACAGACAGGAAGCTTGCTTCGTTTTATCATCGGTGCTATGCTGATCTCGCTTTTGCTATGTTCATCCGCAGCGGTCGCAAAGTCCTCCGATATCACTTTCAGCGAAACTGTGTCAGATATGATGATCACAGCACTGAAACCGGAATCTGGAAAAAGTTTTCTCAAAAAGCTCTATACAGAGCTGTTCTACATTCCCGTCTGGATCAAAAAAGACAAGCCCTCGAGGCTCAGTCAGGAACTCTTTGATATCATCAAATCTGATAAATCTTTGGAGAGAACGACCAATCTCTACCGGAATACCCTTTCTCTTGAAGAAGAGATGCATCAACTCTATGACTACCCAAGCAGTATTGTGCAGAAGATCAATTGGGAATTCAAAATGAGCCAGCTCTATGAAGAATATGCCAATTATGTCATTTACGGGAGTATTAACTGGGGTGCATTTCAGGCGCGCCTCTCCAATCTTCGGGTTTCTGCGATTACTGCAGGCTGGATCACATACAAACCTGATAACAGTCCTTTGGATGTCATAGAAAATGCTGTGATTCTCGGAAATCTGAAAAAAGCATTTCAGGAAGCAGAACCAAAAAAATATCATTACAGGGCATTGCGAAAGGCACTGGATCGGTATATTGACATAAAAGAGAATGGAGGATGGCCCTATATTTCCCTGAAAGGAACACTCAAGCCGGGAAGAAGCCATCCTTCTGTACCCCTTATCCGGGAACACCTTCTGGTCACCGGTGACTATAAGCCCTGTGATGAAAACGAAGAAAGTACACTGTATGACAACTGTCTGAAAAAAGCAGTGGTCCGTTTTCAAAAACGAAACGGCCTTGTGGCCAACGGTATCATAGGAAAAGATACCCTTCGCTCCCTCAACCGGACCATAGACGACCGTATCAATACGATCAAGATCAATCTGGATCGTATCAAATGGCTGCATAAGAGACCGGACAGCCGGCATATTATCATCAATATCCCGGCTTTCCGGCTTTACTATCTGGTGAACGGGAAAGTAAAAATGACCATGAAAGTCATTGTGGGGAAACGTAACCACCCTACCCCTATCTTCTCCAACCGTGTAAAAAGTGTAGTTCTTAATCCTTACTGGAATGTACCGAAAAGTATCATTCAGAAAGAGATGATTCCCAAACTGCTGAGAAATCCCCAGGCAATGGCACGACAGGGGATCGATATCTATACCGGCTGGGGGAGTGATGCCCAAAAAGTCAGCGGAGGATCGGTGAACTGGGGACAGTACCGGTACAGCAAAACAGTACCGTACCGTTTTGCCCAGAGACCGGGAAACAAAAATGCACTGGGCCGCATTAAATTTCTTTTCCCGAACCAGTTCCATGTCTATATGCACGATACGCCGACCAAGTACCTGTTTAAAAGACATAAAAGAGCCTACAGCCACGGATGTATCCGCCTGGAAAATCCGAGGGAGATGCTTAAAACAGTGGCTGTGTTCAACCCAAATATCAAACTGGATAAAGCTGCAAAGATCCTCAAGACCAAGAAGAATACCTATATTTCACTGGAAAATACGATTCCTGTGGATGTGATTTATCTTACCGCCTGGGTCGGCAATGACGGACAGCTGCAGTTCCGGGATGATATCTATAAGTACGATACCCTAATGACAGCCTCCCTAAGAAAATGGTGAGAAGCGTTAAGCAAATGACAACTGCTTGTCATTTGTAGCTTCGAAACCGGAGCGACACGCGGAGGCCGGAACAATAATGACAACTGCTTGTCATTTGTAGCTTCGAAACCGGAGCGGTACTCCGACTAAAGGAAGGAAGTGCCCTCGGCGTAACGCAGTAAATGAAGCTGTACAGGCAATCAATTGGGGCAGGAAACAAACAACTGATAAACGGAGATAAAGTGCAGGACCAGCAACAACCTTTCAAGTATGCTGTTGCCCTTACCGGAGGCATAGCAACAGGAAAAAGTACCGTAGCAGCACAGTTTGTTTCGGCAGGCTTTGTTGTCATTGATGCTGACAGGATCGCACATCAGATACTTGACGATGTATCGTTTGAAGTCGCGCGGATTTTTGGTGATGAAGTACTTCAAAACGGTAAAGTGAACAGAGCAATACTGGGCAGGATCATTTTTGCCCAAACACAAAAGCGTAAAGTACTGGAAGCACTGCTGCATCCCCTGATTTTCGATGAAATCCTGCGTCTTTCAGATATTGAAGATCAGAAGAAGAAACCGTATCTGGTCGATATACCTCTTTTTTTTGAAACAGGCCGCTATAATATTGGCAGAGTAATCGTTGTCTATGCCTCACAGCAGCAGCAGATAGAAAGAGCTATGCAGCGGGATAACGTTTCCCGAGATACAGTTCTGCGCCGCATTGAGGCACAAATGGATATTGAACAGAAACGCAATCAGGCGGATTATCTGATAGACAATAGCGGAGATGAACAGCAGTTGGATAAAAAAGTGATCTCTGTGATTCAGCACATAAAAAAGGATTTTTCATGACAGTAACCAAATATTCAGCCAATGGCAATGATTTTGTTATTTTCATTGCGCAGGAACATGAAGACAGGTCGGAACTGGCCCAAAAACTGTGTCATCGGCAGAATGGTGTAGGTGCGGACGGTATGGTAGTGGTACTCCCGCACAGACAGTATGATTTTGAATGGGAGTTCTACAACTCTGACGGTTCCAAGGCAGCTATGTGCGGGAATGCCAGCCGGGCTGTGGCGCACTTTGCCCATGAAAAAGGTATTTGCAAAGAAGGTAAAGCGGAATTCCTGACCGGAGCAGGTGTGATCCGTGCTACGATCAACGGACTCTATGTTGTCAGTGATATGGTTGAACCAAAAATTCTGCGTGATGATATTGATGAAGAGGGTGAAAGATGGTGGCTGATAGATTCCGGTGTACCGCATCTTATTGCCGTCAGAGAAAATATTGATACTTTTGATCTTGCCGAAGCACGCAGGCTCAGGGAAAAATACAATGCCAATGTCAATATTTGCCGCCTTGAAGACGAAACGATGTATGTTCGGACATATGAGAGAGGGGTGGAGGACGAAACCCTGGCATGCGGAACGGGTATGGTAGCCTGTTTCATCCGTCTGCATCAAGAAGGTAAAGTGGGAGAACAGGTGCGGGTTTACCCCAAAAGCGGTGATGAGCTTTATGTAAGTTATGAAAATGGGGTTTACCGCTTTGGCGGGAAGGTGACAAAAACTTTTTTGGCTGAAACACTGATTTAAAGGAATGAAGATGAAATTTTTATGGGTTATCCTGCTTGCTGCAGGACTTTGGGCAGGAGAGTTCGAAAGTGCAGTGGCAGATTATGAACAGGGAAACTATATCAAAGCACTTGATGCCTTTTATGTGCTGGCCAAAGAGGGACACCCCAAGGCACAGTTTAATGTCGGTCTGATCTATGCCAATGGCAAAGGTGTCAAGAGAGATATGTACCAGGCAATGGCATGGTACAAAAAAGCCGCAGAACAAAATAATGCAGAAGCCCAGTATAACCTGGCAAAACTTATTTCCCAGAGACCGGACAAAGGGGATCCCCGTGCAATGAAACGGGTGAAATACTGGTATGAAAAGGCCGCAGCAGGAGGACAGAAAGAAGCTGTCAATAATCTTGCTCTGCTTTATCTGACCGGCAGGGGAGTCGAGAAAAACAAAACCAAAGCATTTGAACTTTTTAAAAAAGCTGCAAAAATGGGTGACAGTGCGGCACAGATCAATGTCGCCTTGATGTATGCGTGGGGAAAAGGAATCCCCAGCAATAAGATCAAAGCCTATAAAAACCTGAAAGCGGCACTTTTACAGGGCCGAACGGAAGCTTCACCCTATCTGGATCGGCTTTGTAAAGAGAACAGTTGGGCCTGTCAAAACAATTAAGTGATATTTTTAAGTATCTCTTGGCTATAATGCCATCCTACAAAATATGATCGCGTAGCTCAGTTGGTAGAGCACTACCTTGACATGGTAGTGGTCGTTGGTTCAAGTCCAATCGTGATCACCACTCTCAAAGTACCCTATATATAGGGACTTCTCTTAGATTTCATACCTTCACAGTATTCCTAAGCTATCACCCAATGTAAGTCGAAATGTAAGTTTTAGACAGAAAAAAGGTCGATTTTTCTATCAACTTTTGTATGGTCGTCACCTATAAATCTGGCATAGTTCCCATACAGGGTTTTAAAAGAGATATTCTCATCATCTCTGCTGCTTCCTGCGGCATGAACTTTTTTGACTTTAATGCCTACACCGTAAATGTATGTCTTGTTCAGTGTGCCTGTGTAGTCTGTACGCCCCACTTTTTTACGCAGTTGATACCTTGTTCCACCATTATGGCAGGTAAAAAGATGGTTGGAAGGGAGAAAAGTGAAGATAATGATCCCTCATGTATATATGCTCTGTTTTTTGCGGAAATTCCGGATTTCTTGACAAAAACACCCCAATATGTTATCATCTGATGATAATAGAGGAGAATGATGTGAATGATCTTGACACACTGTTAATGCTGGATGGTGAGACATTCACATTAGATAACGGTTAGTGGGTCAAGTTTGAAGCCAGAAAGGTAGATATCAGCACAGAGATACCGCATGGTATCAAATACTCATTAACGTTGCACGACAAGATCAATCAGCGTGTGATAGGCTACGATAATGCGCACAGTTTCAAGCCAAGAAAAGGCAAGTATGGCGCAAAAAAAGAGACATGGGATCATCTGCCCAGGAAGATGGAGGTGTTCCCGTATGAGTTCTCATCAGCATTGCAGCTGATAGAGGACTTTTGGAAAAGTGTTGAAATATATATGCAGCAACATTAGGAGTGAAAAGATGGATGCAAAAACAGTCTATGTAGGAATTATGTCCAAAGAGGCATACAAAGAGCGCACGATGGCGATAGCAAGAGGGGAGTACGTGCCCAAAAAAGATGATCCGAAGATATGGTTCGAGTCTCTCAAGTCCATGGCGCAGATTCTCAGCAACGAGAACAGGGTACTGCTCAAGACGATCTTAAACAAAAAACCGACATCTCTTGCAGAGCTTGAAGCCATGACGGGCAGGAAAAAATCCAATCTTTCACGTACATTGAAGACATTAGAGCGGTACGGTATCGTAAAACTCCACAAAGAGAAGAATAGAACGGTACCGGAAGTCTTGGCCACTGAGTTTAGAGTAGAGTTTGGGCTGGATGGATTGGCTGCATAAAATGTAAGTCGGAATGTACGTTTAATGGAACCGTATTTGCTTTATTCTCTACCTAATTTTCCCGCACGCATTCCTGTAACCCAGGCAAAATGGAAATTGAATCCTCCCCTGTCACCGTCTACATCGAGTATTTCCCCTGCAAAGAAAAGTCCGGATGTCAGTTTTGATTCCATAGTATGCGGATTTACTTCACTTGTATCGATACCGCCTGTAGAAACTTCGGCCCCCTTGAAACCTCTGGTATCGCTAATATTCAGTTTGAGTTTTTTGATGGAGTGAACAAGTTTGTTAATATCTTTTCTGCCGAGTTCATGTTCAGTTTTCGCCCGGCATTTGGATTGTTCGATGATTACCGGAACAAGTTTTTTATTGAGAATGCCTTGCAGCCAGAGGGCAAGAGGTTTTTCACTCTCTTTTCGAATTCTTCCAAGCAGCAGGCTGGCCAATTTTTCTTTACTCAGGTTTGGGATGAGGTCAAGGCTGAGTTCACAGTAGTCAAAGTGAGACAGCCTGGTGCTTGCTTCCCGGCTGAGGTCAAGAATGGCAAGTCCGCTTATGCCGTAGTTTGTAAAAAGCAGATCACCTTTTTTTTCGATGATATACTGGCCATTGGCATAGAGTTGTGCCAACCCGGCTACTTTTACCCCTGCACAGGCTTTGACCCAGGTATCTTCAGAGCAGAGCTGTACAAGAGAGGGATGATGAGGTATGAGAGTATGTCCCAGTCTTGCAGCAAATGCATAGCCGGAACTGGAGCCGCCAAGTTGCGGTGCTGCCGCTGAACCGGAAGCCAACAGCAGTTTTCTGCACACTTTTGTACCCTGTGAAGTTTCCAGTACAAAAATATCTGCGTCTTTGCGTATGGAAGTTACAGTACAGTCACAAACGATCTCAACCCCTACCCTCTTTGCTTCATATTCAAGAAGTTCCACAACACTGCCTGCCTGTAAGGACATAGGAAACATTTTGCCGTCCTTCCCTTCTGTGAGTTCAAGTCCAATGGATGTGAAAAACTTTTTTACTGTATCAAATCCGTAGTCTTTGAGCACTGCTTTAATGAAGTCGGGGTTTTGGGAATGAAAACGGTTTGTACTGATGTCCCTGTTGTCTATGTTGCATTGTCCATTTCCGGAGACGAGTATTTTTTTACCTATTTTGCTGTTTTGTTCAAGCAGGAGTACCCTCTGCCCTGCTCTTGCAGAGGTAACAGCGGCAATAAGTCCACTCGCTCCGGCACCGATAATTATCATAGGTTTATTATTCATAAGATATTATAGCTTTTTGATAATAAAAGGAGTTATATGTCAGCGTTAGTAGAATTTTCGATGTTCCCTACGGAACAGACACAAAGTAAAAGCGCTTTTGTCGCAAGAGTATTGGATATTGTAGACAGAAGCGGCCTGGAATATCAGCTTACCCCTATGGGTACCATTATTGAAGGGGAAACAGTTGATGAGGTTATGGCGGTGATCTCTGCTGCCTATACGGAGCTTCAGAAAGACTGCGGGCGTATTTACAGTTCCATAAAGATCGACTGGAGAGAGGGGCCGGTGGGACGTCTGAACAAAAAGATCGGTTCTGTTGAAGCAAAACTGGGGCGGAAGCTTAGAAGTTAGTTTTTGCTATAATGCACCAAAATTTTACAAGGATTTTAAATGTTATGCGCTGAAAGAATGCAGAGGATCGTCCAGGCAATTATACTTGGGCTGATTATGGGGCTGGCCGGCTCCAAAATGTTTGCGGCTGCATTTATTGTAATGCTGGCAATGATGGTGATGCTGATGATTGCGGGATTGACAGGTTTTTGTCCTGGACTGCTCATTTTGAAAAGCATATTCCCGCCTTGTAAATGCCAAGAAACGAAGGAATAGATCATGTCAAATATTTCATATAAAGATGCCGGTGTCGATATTGATGCGGGGAATGAGTTTGTAGAAGCGATCAAGGCAGATGTCAAATCAACATTTGACAACAATGTAATCGGCGGCATAGGATCGTTCGCCGGTGCCTATGCCCTGCCTTCCGGCTACAAAGAGCCTGTTATCCTCTCTGCAACGGACGGAGTGGGAACAAAACTTAAAATCGCTATTGAGAGCGGCAGACTCGATACTGTAGGCATCGATCTGGTAGCGATGTGTGTCAATGATCTTATCTGCAACAACGGTGTCCCGATGTTCTTTCTGGACTATTATGCAACAGGAAAGCTGCTGCCGGAGAATGCCAAAGATGTTGTCGCCGGGATCGCTGAAGGATGCAGGCGTTCGGAATGTGCATTAGTAGGCGGGGAAACAGCTGAAATGCCGGGAATGTACTCGGAGAACGATTTTGATCTTGCCGGTTTCGCTGTGGGGATCGCCGAGCGTTCCGAGATGGATACGGTCGCCAATGTCAAAGAGGGGCAGGTACTCATCGCTATGCCAAGTTCGGGAGTGCATTCCAACGGCTATTCCCTGGTACGAAAACTCTTTTTTGAGAAGCTTGGAATGAATCTTGAAACAGAGTTTGAAGGCAAGCCTCTGCGAGATACGCTGTTGGAACCGACACGTATCTATGTAAAAGAGTACAAGGCAAACAAGGCGCACATTAAAGCACTCGCACACATTACAGGGGGAGGAATTGTCGAAAATCTCCCCAGAGTGCTTCCCGATGCTATGCGAGCGATCGTAAAAAAGGATGATATCCGTGTGCTTCCGATCTTCAAATTCATGGGCCGGTATGTGGATGAAGAAGAAATGTTCAGAGCCTTCAATATGGGTGTAGGCATGGTATGGGTTGTTGAACCTGAAGATGTACATGCTGTACTCGCCAATACAGACGGTTATGTTATTGGTTCACTGGTTCACGGTGAAAAAGGCGTAGACCTCGTTTAACTACGCGTAGGGCGGCACTGTGCCCTATGGTATCAAAACAGCGTAAAAGACCATCAATAAAATTTTGTTTATAGATACATCTATCCTCCTCAGTGAGGATCTATGCTTTATGACTCTTCCGGATCCACGGTTCCGGCAGGGAAGCGTATCCTGCTTTTGAATGGTTTCCCCGTTCTGTTTTCCTTCTCCCAAATCAGCCCTTGAATATCGTTAGATCTTTATGATGCCAAAGTTGTTGAGCATCATAAAGATGATCGCAGCAGGGGCGATGTATCGTAGGCTAAAGCGCCATATTTTGTAAAAGCGCAGGGGAACACGGTGGTGTTTCCTCATCTCTTCACGGGTGTGTTCGGGAAGGACATATCCCACAAAAATGGCGATGAGCAAACCGCCGAGTGGCAAAAGAATAGAGTCCGTAGAGAACTCAAAAGCGTCAAAAAGCGGGGTTCCTCCAATGCTAAAGGCTGCACCATATGCCTTAGTGTAGCTGAGAATGGCACTGATACCGATGATAAAGTAGAGTGTTGTATTGACAATGACTGCTTTGGGACGGCTCCAGTGAAAACGCTGAATGAAATATTCGACAGCGGGTTCTGTCAGTGAAATGGCGGAAGTAAGACCTGCAAATGCCAGGGCAATAAAGAATATGGCTGCCAGTACGGTACCGGTTGTTCCAAGCTGGGTGAGAATAACCGGAAGTGTTTTGAATACAAGTCCGGGACCCTGCCCCGGTTCGGCATGGAATTGGAAAATAAAACTGTACAGCATCACCCCGGCGATCAAAGCGATCAACGTATCGAGCATGGTAACCCAGAAGGCGGCTTTGAACACAGACTGTTTATGGCTCATGGAGGCGGCATAGGTGATCATGGTCCCCAAACCGATAGAAAGCGTGAAAAAAGCATGCCCGACCGCTCTCACGATCGCTTCTGAGTTGAGTTTGCTCCAGTCCGGTTCAAACATGAAAGCCAGTGCTTTGCCAAATCCGTCAAAATTCATCGCATAAATAAGCAGCCCGAGAAGGATGGCCATCAGCATAGGCATTAAAATAAGGTTCGCTTTCTCAATACCGGCTTTGATACCGCCCATCAGTACAGCAGCAACAAAAACGGTGGCGAGCAGATGCCAGAGTGTTGCAGTAAGAGGAGAGAGGCCTACAAGTGTGTCAAAAGTGGTTTTTGCCTCATCCATGCTGGTAGGCAGGCCACCGCTGGCAGAGAGGTAGATATAGTGGAAAATCCATCCGATCACGACGGAATAGAAGGTCATGATGATCATACCGCTTATGAACATGAACCCGGCAAATTTCCAACTTTTTTTCCCTTCGGGGGCTACCAGTTCGAAACTTGTAACAGCATCTTTCCCTCCTTTATATCCAATGAACATTTCCGCAGCAAGAATAGAGAACCCGATGAGCATCACGGTAATGAGGTAAACAAAAACAAAGGCACCGCCTCCGTACAATCCTGTAATATAGGGAAATTTCCATATATTTCCAAGTCCTACTGCTGCACCTGCAGCGGCAAGAATAAATCCGACCCGGCTAAACCGTGCTTTTGCCATACTCACTCCTTAATAGATAGTAATGATTCTATCATGAGTTCGGAAAATATTTGCAGGAAATCGTTCTTTAAAAAGAGAAATTTGTGTAAAAAAGCAAAAAAATACACAAATTTCATAATAACTATTGACAAATCAAAACCTTTTGACTATAATTGCAGTCCTTTTTAAATCTGATCTTTGGATTTGAAGTCAACGGAGTGTAGCGCAGTCTGGTAGCGCACCTGGTTTGGGACCAGGGGGTCGAAGGTTCGAGTCCTTTCACTCCGACCATTCAGATATTTAAAATCGACAGTATAATATAACAATTGATGGTGGACGTAGTTCAGCTGGTAGAGCACCTGTTTGTGGCACAGGTTGTCGCGGGTTCGAGCCCCGTCGTCCACCCCATTTAATCACATGATTGAACCTTACTACAGAAGAAGCGCTAGTGGCTCAATTGGATAGAGCATCAGACTTCGGATCTGAGGGTTAGGGGTTCGAGTCCTCTCTGGCGTACCATCTATTGACGACTTCAGCAGTCGGCTCATATAACTGATTTTATTTACTATTGATTTATATATGCACTCGTAGCTCAGCTGGATAGAGCACCCGCCTTCTAAGCGGGCGGTCTCAGGTTCGAATCCTGACGGGTGTACCACCTTGACTATTGTTAACTTAATTGATGCGGATGTGGTGAAATTGGTATACACGCCAGACTTAGGATCTGGTGCCTCACGGCGTGGAAGTTCGAGTCTTCTCATCCGTACCATCCCTAAAACAGGGCTTTCTAAAAAAATCAAACTTTTAAATTTTCTTGAAAAACAATCAGAATACATATTTTATTCACCAATTCTAAAAACCTTCGCAAGGCAGGCTTTCCCGGGATTCTTCGATTATGAGAATTACAACTTGAAACATTTATCACTTTCTAACCTTGTTAGGGTCAGTACCGTTGATCAGATAGGTTAGATAAGCAAATATGCTATAATAGCTTAAAGGCAAATCAATAGAAAATGCACAGAACATACAAAAAGCTTTTATCCATAATATCGTCTTATTTCCAAAAATCATTGTATAATAGTCAAAATAATTTTTTATAGGACAATATTATGGATAAAAGCTTTTTGATATTTCTTGCGGTAGGACTGGCCTTTCTCTACTTTGTTACCACATTTATATCGGGGATTCAGGAAGAAGATGAACCTTACAGAAACAATGCGTATGAGCAGAAACATAAATATGATGCCTATAAAGGTGTGGACAGTGTCGGCAGGGAAGTACTGAATGTTGATGGGGTCGATGCCAAAACCCAGATCGCTGCATGGAATAATGGGACACTGAAAGGGGAGTTTTTGGAACTTTATCCTGACTTTTCACTGCTGAAAGACTTTATCAGGAACAGAGTCAACGGTGAACCTCTCAAAACAAAACTTTTAAAGCAGGTCGATGATGTGGAAAACAAGTTCTTTTCCGGTGCCCTGACTCCGGAAGAAGCCAAGTCCGCCTTAAAATCACTCAAGTAGCGGTTGATGTTCCCGAAATAATCTTTTCGTGCCATGCATAAAGCGTTTTTTCAAAGCCGATCTGTTGTGTTTCATAAAAGCGCAGAGGGACTGAAAGATATTTCTGCGCTATCCAGCCGCCGAAATCATGCGGATAGACGTATGCTTTTGCATGGGTCTTGATGTGATCCGGGACAGGATAAATTTCCCCGCTTTGAATGGCTTTCTGGGCAGCATTGATGGCTTTGTAGGCACTGTTCGATTTGGGTGAAGAGGCCAGGTAGATGACCAGCTGTGACAAAGAGATACGCGCTTCAGGATAGCCGATATGCTTTACGATCGTCAGGGTTGATGCCGCGAGATTGAGAGCAGGGGGGTTGGCATTTCCGATATCTTCGCTGGCAAGGATGGCCAGGCGTCTTGCAATGAATTCAGCAGGTTCGCCTCCCTCTATGAGCCTTGCAAGGTAGTAAAGTGCAGCATCAATATCGGAACCTCTGATACTTTTGATCATGGCAGAAGCGAATTCATAGTGGCTTTCATTCTCTGAGGAACCGGCCTGCATGGCATGGGGACGTATCTGTTTGAGCAGTTCAAGGGTCACGGGTGTTGCCACTGTATGGGCGCTCTCCAGAAGATTCAGCATGGCCCGTACATCTCCCCCGCTTGAAAAGACAAGGTACTCCATGGCATCTTCCTGTACGGAAATTGACTCAAGAGAAACGATCTGCTGCAGATAAGCGGACATTTCTTCGGGCAAAAGGGCTTCGAGTTCAAAGAGATGTGAACGTGAACGCATCGCAGCCGTCAAAGAATAGTAGGGATTCTCCGTCGATGCCCCTATGACCAACGCTGCATTGTTTTCCATGTAAGGCAGCAGAACCTCCTGCTGGTTCTTACTCAGCCTGTGTACTTCATCGATGAAGATCAGCGGTTTTTGAAGGGCATTGGCATACTCTTTGAAAATTTTGCGCAGTTCATCGATCTTGAGAGTAGTGGCATTCATCTCGTAGAAGGGTTTGCCGAGCTGTGCGGCAATGATACGGGCGAGGGTGGTTTTGCCGCATCCCGGAGGTCCGTAAAAGAAGCTGTGGGGCAGGGCATTGGACTCTATCAGCTGTCTCAGCGGTGCTTTGGCACCGAGAAGATGTTTCTGCCCGACAATCGCATCAAGTGTTTTGGGACGGTATTTTAACGCAAGGCTGACCACTGTCTAATCTTTTTTCTTGTACTTTTTTTCTTTTTGGGCCGCCTCTTCCTGCTTCAAAGCATTGGCCCGGTTCTTCGATTCCGCCTTTTTTTCCGCTTTGAGCTGTTTGATGAACTTGTGCAGGTCATCATATTCTCTGCGGGTAAAAAAGCGTGTTTTGTTTGTAGGCAGGTTATTGAGTTCTATCCCTCCGTAAGCCACACGTTTGAGGTCAAGTACTTTGGCATCAAAATGTCCGAAAAAACGCCGCAGTTCTCTGTTTTTCCCCTCTATAATGGTAACACGCAGTTTGGTAAAGCTTTTCCCTTCGGCTCTGATCTCGAAATGGGAAAACGGTGCAAACGACATACTGTATATTTTGCTTTTTTCATGACCGCCTGCTCTGGCATCGTCGAGTACCAGGCCTTCTTTCATAGCGGTGGCCATCTCCTGTGTAAGGGGTTTGTCAATCTTGATGTTGTAGGTACGTTCGAGATCGCTTTCCATAAGCGCGGTAGCGACTTCTACGGAGTCCGTAAGGATCAAAAGTCCTTCTGAGGCATAGTCGAGCCTGCCTACAGGAACAAAATGCCTGAATTTACCCGGCAGCTTATGGTAAATGGTAGCACGCCCCCGGTCGTCTTTTTTGGTGACAAGTACACCCTTGGGTTTGTTGTAAACGATTACTGTCAGTTCTGTGCTTGGTTTGACCGGTCTGCCTTTGACAGCGACATGGTCCCCTTCCTGTACGTCATACGCGAAGTCTTTAAAGACTTTCCTGTTCAGTGTCACTTCTCCCTCTTCGATAAGCCTGTCGGCATCCCGTCTGGAGTATTTGGTATGATGTGATATATATTTGTTCAATCTCATGGTGTTTGATCCTGTTTCTTTATCTGCTTTTGATGCCTGCATTGACAAGGTCATGTATGTGCAGGGTACCTATGATCTTCCCCTCTTTATCGGTAATGGGAAGAAGCTGTATGCGTTCATTTTCTATGATTTCCAGTGCTTCGCTTGCAAGGAGTTCGGTGTTGCTGTAGCTTTTGGGATGCCGTGTCGCATATACCAGGGCAGGCCGGTCCATGCTGAAGTCTTTCTGCATCAATGCCCGTCTCAGGTCGCCGTCACTGAGCAATGCGGTAAACCGCTCATTCTCATCTACGATAAGTACGGTGCCAAGTTTTCCTTCGCTCATCGCTACCACAGCTTCTTTGAGCGGTGTGTTATGCCTGATGACAGGCAGAGACTCTGTACGCATCAGGTCTTTGACCTTTACGAAAAGTTTTTTGCCCAAACTGCCTCCGGGATGAAAAGAGGCGAAATCTTCTTTTTTGAAGCCCCGCTGTTTCATCAAGGCTACTGCAAGTGCATCTCCCAGGGCCATTGTCAGGGTGGTAGATGTTGTGGGTGCTACATTGAGGGGACAGGCTTCTTTTTCTACCGAAATATCGAGCCATACATCTGCATAGTGTGCCAGAGATGAATTCCCATGGCCGGTCAGTCCGATCAGCGGTATGTTAAAGCGTTTGATGTGCGGCAGTATTTTGGTGAGTTCTTCACTTTCTCCGCTACTGCTGATGGCCAATACAGTATCTTCTTCCCCTATCATGCCCAGGTCACCATGCAGGGCTTCCGTAGGGTGCAGAAAAAAACTGGATGTCCCGGTAGAGGCAAAAGTAGCTGCCATTTTCGCACCGACAAGCCCGGATTTCCCTACACCGGTAATAATGAGTTTGCCTTTGGTAGCATGGATCAGTGCTATCGCATCCAAAAAATGGTGGTCAAGACGCTGTGCCATTGTCAATAGTGCTTCTGCTTCTGTCCGAAAGGTTTCCTGTGCGATTTGAATGAGATCCATTGGTTTCACTTTATTGGTATTTGAGAGAATTATAGCATAGATGCAGGTCGGGGCAGGCTTACCCCGACACAATAGGAATTATACGATGAAGATCGTAGGAATAATAAGCGGATATCTCTTTTTGGTACGGATGACATGCTTCCTGACGGTGTTTCGTATTTCGTTTTCCACATTCTGGTGCTCTCCAAGCGCTTCAGGTTTCATATGAAGCAGCATCGTTTCAAGCAGTCCTTCGATCTCTTTGGCAAATTTTTTGTCCTCTTTGTCCGGAACGAGGCCATGGGTAGTGACCACAGGTTTGCCAACGACTTTCCGGTTTGTTTGGGAGATTTGTGCCACAATATTGATGATGCCGTCTTCGGCAAGTTTCTGTCTGTCAAGTACTACGTCATTCTCGATGGTCATATTGTTCTGGTTGTCAATGTATGTTTTGCCTGTTTTAACCGTTTTGACCTTTTTGAGATATTTTGGTGTGATCTCAACCTGATCTCCGTCGCTCATGAGAAGGATATTTCTTTCGTCTACACCGCAGCTCACTGCGGTTTGTGCATGTTTTGCGATATGGTTGTATTCACCGTGCACCGGCAAGAAGAACTTCGGCTGTACCAGTCGGAGAATGAGTTTCTGTTCCTCCTGTGCCGCGTGGCCCGAAACGTGAATGTCAGTGAATTCTTTGTAACGGACGGTGACACCGGCTTTAATGAGCAGATTCATCAGCTTCGATACAGACGCCTCATTTCCCGGGATCGCCGAAGCGGAAATGATGACCGTATCAGACGGCTTAAGTTTGATATGTCTGTGTTCATCAGTTGCCATGCGGTTCAGTGCCGCCATGGTCTCACCCTGTGAACCGGTAGTGACGATGAGTATTTCATTGTCGGCATATTTGGGTACTTCATGTACTTCGATAAAATCGCTGTCGTCAATATCGACATACCCCAGTGCTCTGTTCGTTTCGACATTTCGTTCCATGGAACGCCCTATAACACAAACTTTTCTGCCATGTTTGACACCGCGTTCCATCGCCTGGTAGATACGGTGCACGTTGGAGGAGAAAGTAGACATGATGACGCGTCCTTTTGCAAGCTCAAAAAGCGTATCAAATGTTTTTCCGACAACTGTTTCACTCTTGGTGAAACCGGGGTTATGCGAATTGGTAGAGTCGGAGAAGAGGCAGAGTACACCCTTGGCACCATAATAGGCATAGCGCTGAAGGTCCATAGTATAGCCGTCAACCGGAGTATGGTCGACTTTGAAGTCAGCCGTATGGACAATGGTCCCCGCAGGTGTTTCAACCGCGAGGGAACAGGCATCGATAATGGAGTGGGTGTTGTGCATCCACTCTATTTTCATGTCACCGATCTGGTACTGTTTTCTCTTCGTAATGAAGTTAAAATACTTGGCATCGGCTTTAAGCCCGTGTTCATTGAATTTGTTCTCGATCATTGCCAGTGCCAGCGGTGTGCCGTACACAGGGAATTTCAACTCTTTAAAGAGGTAAGGCATCGCCCCGATGTGGTCTTCGTGTCCGTGTGTGATCACAATGGCTTTGATCTTGTCTTTGATCGTATGCAGGTAAGAAAAATCGGGGACAAGTATGTCTACTCCGTGCATGGTTTCATCGGGGAAACTCATGCCCACATCAATGACGATAGCGGTACTTTCTGTTTCAAGCACAGCCATATTGCCGCCAATCTCACCGAGACCGCCAAGCGGGGTAAAACGTATTTTGCCCTTGGAGTTAAGGTCCAGTTGCTTCCATGGGGCCATTCTGGCTTCCTGTACACGTCTGTTCTCTTCTATGGAAGCCCGCATGGTGTCATTGACTGTAGTGACATTCTTGCGTTTGTTCCTGTTCTTGTTCTGATTATTGTTATTGTTTCTGTTTTGGTTGTTGTTCGGTTTTTTGTTTCTGCTGTTTTGTGTATTTTTTTGGTTCGGGTTTGGTTTTCGGCCCTGATTTTGGCTGTTTCCCTGCCCTTCCTGTCTGTTAGGATTCGGTTTCCTGTTGGGCTTTTTGCCTGGAGTGCTGTTTACTTTATGCTCCCCCTGGGCAGTGGCATTGTTTGGCTTATTCTGTCTGTGGGGGTTTGGTCTTCTGTTGCGCTGCGGTTTATTTTCCTGCGTTTTTGATTCTTGATTTTGAGCGTTTCCGCTGTTTGGTTTGTTGTTTTCCATCTAAATTATCCTTTAGTTCATTGTATAAGTGATGATAAATAGATGTCTCAGCTTCATGAGGCCGCATATTGGAAGGAAGTTCCAGTTTTGCGAAAGTCGCTTCTACCAATTCGGAGGGAAAGACACTCAAAAGATTTTTGGAAAGTTTTTTACGCGGTTGCGCAAAAGCGATCTTTAGGAACGCTTCGAACTTCTCGTCATCGAATGATATATCTTTCTCTATTAAAAGCACGGCAGACGTGACATTGGGGGGAGGAACGAATGCTTCGCGCTCAACTTCGAAGCAGAGTGTCGCTTTCCCTGATGTCGCTGCAAGAACGGAGAGGGCGGAAAACGCCTTCTGTCCTGCAGCCGCCGCAAATTTCACGGCAACCTCTTTTTGAACCATGACCAGTACAGACCGGCAGAGTTCATCTTTAAATGCTTTTAAGATGATGTTGGTCGCGATATAATAGGGCAGGTTGGCTACGAGATGATAAGGCTCATCCAGCAGGCTTCCCGACTCCCAACGCTCAAGCACATCTCCGCAGTTCAGTTCAAAGCGCCCTTGACGGATGGGCATTTCAAATTCACTGTTCAGATGCTCGCATAATCTTTTATCAACCTCAAATGCTGTGACATTTCGAACTTTTACAAGTTCTTTGGTTAAATCACCTAAGCCAGGCCCAATCTCCGCGACCCTGAGGCCGTCGTTGGGCATCGCTTGGATGATTTTCTGAAGATAATAATCTGATTTCAAAAAATTCTGGCCAAATTTCTTGCTTGCAAATTCGGCTAAATTCTCAATAATCATACTATAATCTACCTTTATACCCGATGCTAATCCCCTATTTGGGATAATTTTTGTATAATCTTACCATAAAAATACACGAATATGGGTAATAAATGGATTATTTTGCGAAACGGATAATACCTTGTCTGGATGTTAATGAAGGCAGGGTGGTAAAAGGGGTCAATTTTGTAGGGCTGCGTGATGCGGGAGATCCTGTAGAGGTGGCCAAACGCTACAATGAAGAGGGGGCCGACGAGATCACTTTTCTGGACATAGGTGCGAGCCATGAAGGGCGGGATACCATTGTCGATGTAGTAAAAAAAGTAGCGCAGGAAGTTTTCATTCCCCTGACGGTGGGCGGAGGGATCCGCGAACTTCCCGATATTTACAATCTGCTCAATGTCGGATGTGACAAAGTCAGTATTAATTCGGCTGCCATCAACCGTCCGGCATTTATAGAAGAGGGAGCCAAGCGTTTCGGTTCGCAGTGTATCGTTGTTGCGATTGACGCAAAGCAGGTGGCGGAAAACAAGTGGCATATCTTTACCCATGGCGGCAGGAACGATACCGGCATCGATGCCCTTGAATGGGCAAAAGAAGCTTACGACCGGGGTGCGGGCGAACTGCTGGTCACCTCTATGGATGCAGACGGAACCAAAGCCGGCTTTGACAATGAACTCAACGAACAGATCGGCGCACTGGTCAATATTCCTGTCATTGCGAGCGGCGGTGCAGGGACAATGAAACATATTGAAGAGGCATTTACGCTTGGACATGCCGATGCTGCACTCGCCGCTTCGATCTTTCATTTTAAAGAGATAGACATTATGGAATTGAAACACTATTTGAAAAAAAACCATATTCCGGTAAGGCTCTAACATGATCGTCTGTGCAGGAAGAAGCGAACAGTTTGACTTTGCGATGCCCGTGGGTGTCGGTATGATGGAGGTGGCGATCAACCTCACGCGCTTGTGTGAAGCAAAGAAGCCGAAATATATTTTGTTTGTGGGTACCGCCGGCTCTTATGGAGAAAAAAAGATTTTTGATATTGTCGAGTCAAAAACGGCTGCAAATATAGAAAACAGTTTTTTTACAGGCGGTTCCTACTCTCCTGTCGATAATGTGGTGACGAGTCTTAAAGATGTTTCACGTGAAACACTGGTGAATTCTTCAAACTATATTACTACGAACAAAGAGATCGGAAAATATTATACGGCTCAGAATGTCCACCTGGAGAATATGGAATTTTTTGCCGTGATGAAAGTGGCACAGTTTTACGGCATTAGTGCCGGAGGCATCTTTGTGGTTACGAATTATTGTGATGAAAATGCACATGAAGATTTTGAAAAGAACCGGAAAGAGGCGATGAAGCATCTGGATGCCTATGTTAAAAAGCGGGCAAAAAAATAGAAAGAGAAGCACAGACATTTGCCCTGTATGCCACAGTACCTATTTTTTACGGCAACAAAACAGGGGGTGCCCTTTGTGGGTACCCGTTCAACCCGGACAGATAAGCCCGGACCAAACATATAAGAAAAGAAACGATAATGAAACAAATCATACAGGACCTTACGAAAGAAGAATTGGCAGCAAAGATCAAACCGGCGTTTCGTGCCAAACAGATCTATGACTGGATATACCACAAATATGCGGTTTCTTTTGAAGAGATGAAGAACCTCCCCAAAGCAATGCGGGAAGAGCTTGATGCGGTATATACACTTGCACCGCTTAAAACGCTCACGGTTCAGGACAGCATGGATGGAAGCCGCAAATACCTCTTTGAGTTGCATGACGGGCATACCGTCGAAGCTGTTCTGTTGTTGATGAGGAACAAAGAGTATCATGAAGATGGCTCTGTAAAGCACCAGGAGCGCTATACAGTGTGTATCTCATCCCAGGTAGGGTGCAAGGTAGGGTGTGCCTTCTGTTTGACCGCAAAGGGCGGTTTTATGCGAAACCTGACGGCAGGAGAGATCGTCGAACAGTTGCGCATGATCAAAAAAGATAATGATATTGCCGCCAACCGGCGTGTCAACATTGTTTTCATGGGTATGGGTGAGCCGCTTGACAACCTTGAAGCTGTTGCCAGGTCCGTCAAGATATTTGCGGAAGAAGAAGGTATGGCCATCGCTCCGCACCGGCAGACTATTTCCACTTCCGGCTTAAGTTCGAAAATAGAAAAGCTGGGAAAAATGGAACTGGGAGTCAACCTTGCCATTTCACTGCATGCCGTTGACGATGAACTGCGACAACAGCTGATGCCTATTAACAAAGCATACAATATAGAGTCGATTATTACCGCGGTCAAAAATTTCCCTGTCAACGACAGGAAGCGGGTGATGTTCGAGTATCTTGTCATCAAGGATGTCAATGACGATATTTCGGCAGCAAAGAAACTGCTGTCTTTGCTGGATGGTATCAAAGCGAAAGTCAACCTGATCTATTTCAATCCGTACGGAGGTACGGAATTTAAACGTCCGACAGAAGACGACATGAAAGCATTTCAGGAGTATTTAACCAAAAGAGGACTACATTGCACCATCCGTGAATCCAAAGGACTTGACATTTCGGCAGCCTGCGGACAATTGCGGGAACAAGAACTCGAAGGAGAAATATAGATGCCTGATGTACAAATAGGTTTAGTGGTTTTTATTGTTTTGGTTGTGGGTGTCGGCGGCGGCTGGTTTATTTATGAAGCCAACCGGGAATAGCAGAAACTGTTTTACACACTCAATAGGAAGTGTGTAAAACAATATACTCAGTGGTCCATCTCATGCGGTAATATTTGGGCAGCCCCTGGAGGCTGTTCCTGTATGCTGCCGGTATTGAACAGACGTTCCTCCTGCGGACATATCAACGCTTTCATCTCCCCAAAATTTACTTTGCTCTCTATCTGATATTTTGCTCCATAGGGAAAAGTCAGTGTCTGTGCATGCAGCATAAGCCTTTGTGCCCCGGTATGTACAAACCGTTCTTCCTGTGTCAATGTGTCTTCGAGATAAGCATTGGCCGTTTTAAAGGTCGTACCGTAAAGCGGGTCACCCAAAATAGGATGTTTCACGTGAAACAAATGGACCCGTATCTGATGGGTACGTCCCGTCAAAGGATAACAGGCCACCAGTGTGGCATCAAGTGTTTTATCGTAGTGGATCGGTTTGAAATTCGTATGGGCATATTTGCCTTCCCCGTGAAGAAAAACTTTGTGTTTGCATTCGGAGTAGTCATGGTTGATCTTAATGGGCAGGGTCACAGAGAAAGGTGCTGTGAGTTCCCCGTCTACCCAGGCAAGGTAGCTTTTCCTGATCTTTTTAATTTCAAATGCATTTTTGAGATAGTGCTCCGATTGCTTGTGTTTGCTTGCAAGCAGCAGGCCTGAAGTTTCCATATCGATGCGGTGGACCGCATTGGCATTGTCCCCGCCAATGTGGCGTATTTCGTCAAGCATGGAATAGGGGGTAGACATAGTATTCGGGTGGACAAGCACGCCGGAGGGTTTTTCAAAAACCATGAAATCCTTGTTGGCAAAGAGCGGTTTCTCTCCCCGTGAAGCTGCCTTGAAATAGACGATTTCTACTTCCCCGGGTTCAAGTTTTGTCCCTGAGTTGTAAATGGATACGCCTGCGATAAGCAGGCGCCCTTTACCGACAAGCCGCTGTGCCTGTGCCTGGGTAAACCCGAAGGTACGCATAATGAAAAGAAATGCAGGTGTCTTTTCCGAAACAGTGAATTTTTCTTTGACAAAAGGCAAGGATGCTCCTCTATGGCTGACCGTTTTTTCATTACCGATTAACAGCTATTTTGGTAGAATAATACCAAAATTTTTCAGTTACAAAGGTATGGTATGGTAGAAAGATATTCGCGTAAAGAGATGGCAGACAATTGGACAATGCAGGCTAAGTATCAGGCATGGCTGGATGTGGAGCTTGCCGTTGTCAAGGCCTGGAACAAAATAGGACTGATCCCTGATGATGATGCAAAAAAGATCGTGGACAATGCAGGGTTCTCGGTAGAACGTATCGATGAGATAGAAGCCGTTACGAGGCATGACCTGATCGCCTTTACGACATCAGTCTCTGAAACACTGGGGGAAGAAAGCAGATGGTTCCACTACGGAATGACTTCGTCCGATACGGTTGATACGGCAGTAGCACTTCAAATGGTACGTTCTCTCAACATTATCATAGAAGATGTCAGGATGATAATGGAATCCATTAAGAAGCGGGCGATAGAACACAAAATGACACTGATGGTAGGAAGAAGCCACGGTATCCACGGAGAGCCCATTACGCTCGGTCTTGTGCTCGCTGTCTGGTATGACGAAATGGGACGGCATCTTGAAAATCTTGAACAGACCATGGAAGTGATCAGCGTGGGGCAGATCTCCGGTGCCATGGGGAACTTCGCACATGCACCTCTTGAGCTTGAAGAGTATGCCATGGAAGAGCTTGGGCTCAAGCCGGCACCGGTTTCCAACCAGGTGATCCAGAGAGACCGTTATGCAAGGTTGGCTTCTGCTCTGGCTCTGCTTGCGTCTTCCATAGAAAAGTTCGCGGTACAGGTACGACACTGGCAGCGTACAGAAGTCTATGAAGTAGAAGAATTCTTTGCCAAAGGACAGAAAGGTTCTTCTGCCATGCCGCACAAAAGAAATCCGATCCTTACAGAGAATATCACCGGACTTGCACGTATCATCAGAGCCTATGTTACCCCTGCGATGGAAAATGTCGCACTCTGGCATGAAAGAGATATTTCCCATTCGTCCACAGAGCGTTTCTGGCTGCCTGACTCTTTCATTACATCAGATTTTATGCTTCACCGTATGAACGGAGTCATCGCCAACATGAATGTGATGCCTGAAAACATGATGAAGAATCTGAACCTTACCGGAGGGCTTGTCTTCTCCCAGCGTGTACTGCTCGAACTGCCTAAAGCCGGGGTAAGCCGTGAAGATGCCTACCGGATCGTTCAGCGTAACGCGATGAAAGTATGGGAAGAGATCCAGCAGGGGAAACCGACTGTCAATGAAAAGGGGGAGTCCCTCTATCTTCAGTACCTGCTTGCAGACGATGAATTGAGAAAGTCACTCAGTGAAGAACAGATCAGAGAGTGCTTCAACTATGACTATTACACCAAAAATGTTGACAGGATCTTTGACAGAGTGTTCAACTAATCATGCATCTTCGCGCAGGAAGACAGTCACCCTGCGCGATATTGTCCGTCTGTCCTGAAAGTACAGGAAAACCCACCTTTCAGCCTCTAATATTTCAACAATAAATTTTCTTATATTTTCACAAGTGCCCACCCAGACAAGCTTTCCGAAAGCATCACCTTTTCTTATAAAAATATTGCCTAAAAATGATACACAAATTAACAAATCTGCAAGTATATTTTCTGTAAAATCATTTCATGTTTTTCGCTCCAAAATGAGCGTATTTTTATGAAGAACCGGGGAGAACAGATGATCAGAGTTCAAAAGCGTAACGGAAGAGTAGAGACACTGGACGTATCCAAGATCCAGAAATATACAGCAGCATCGGTTGAGGGGCTTGAAGGTGTAAGTCAAAGCGAACTGGAAGTCGATGCCAAACTCCAGTTTCGTGACATGATCTCTTCCGAAGAGATACAGACAACACTTATCAAGACAGCGGTTGACAAGATCGATATTGACAGACCCAACTGGACGTTTGTCGCTGCAAGACTTTTCCTCTACGATATTTACCACAAGGCGACAGGCTTTACCGGGTACAACCATTTACGCGAATACTTTGAACGCGGAGAGAAAGAGGGGCGTATCGTGCTTGGTCTCAAAGACAAGTATGACCTCGATGAGCTCAATGACTACATCAAGCCCGAACGAGACCTGCAGTTCAACTATCTGGGACTTCGTACACTGTATGACCGTTATCTGCTCAAAAACAGGAACGGTGTACCCATCGAACTGCCGCAGCAGCTTTTCATGGGGGTGGCCATGTTCCTTGCACAGAACGAATTCGACTGCCAGACCTGGGCAAAGAAGTTTTACGACATCCTGAGCAAATTTGAAGTTATGGCAGCCACACCGACACTCTCCAATGCCAGAACACCGAGGCACCAGCTCAGTTCATGCTACATCGGTTCGACCCCTGACAACATTGAAGGGATCTTCGACGGCTACAAAGAAATGGCACTGCTTTCCAAATTCGGCGGCGGTATCGGCTGGGACTGGTCACTGGTACGCGGTATGGGCTCCTACATCGACGGGCACAAACATGCTGCGGGCGGTATCGTACCCTTCCTCAAGATCGCCAATGATGTCGCCATCGCGGTAGATCAGCTCGGCACACGTAAAGGCGCCATCGCCGTTTATCTTGAACCCTGGCATGTGGATGTAAGGGATTTTCTCGACCTCAAAAAGAACTCCGGAGAAGAGCGGAGAAGAGCGCATGACCTTTTCCCTGCACTCTGGCTGAACGACCTTTTTATGAAACGAGTAGAAGAAGATACAACATGGACGCTTTTTGATCCGTTTGAAGTAACAGAGTTGACAGAACTTTACGGAGAAGCGTTTGAAAAAAGATATGTGGAGCTTGAACATTCGGATGATGACATTACCCGAGAAGTCATCTCTGCCAAAGGCCTCTGGAAAGAGATCCTCCGGTCCTACTTTGAGACGGGGAACCCTTTCCTTACCTTCAAAGATGCTGCCAACAAAGCCAACCCGAACAAGCATGTAGGGATCATCAGGTCTTCCAACCTCTGTACTGAGATATTCCAGAACACGGCACCCAACCGATACAAGACACGTTTCACCTTTACCGACGGGAGCATAGCATCCTATGAAGAGAACGAAATGTTGACAGTTGACAACGGTACTACCAAGCCGGCCAAGAAAGTTACCGCACTTGACAGTCTGGGGGGCAAGCAGATCTGGATCGTTGACAAAGAGAAGATAGACGGAGATACAGCTGTATGCAACCTCGCCTCCATCAACCTCTCCAAGATACATACCTCAGAAGATATTGCACGTGTGGTACCGACAGCCGTACGTATGCTTGACAATGTTATCGACTTGAATTTCTACCCACTGGCCAAAGTAAAAAGGACCAATGAAAAATCCAGATCGATCGGTCTGGGGGTTATGGGTGAAGCACAGATGCTCGCAGAGAATCAGATCGAATGGGGAAGCTATGAACACTTCACAAAGATTGATGAAGTGATGGAATCAGTCTCCTATTATGCGATCGAGTCATCCAGCAATCTTGCGCTTGAAAAAGGGAAGTATCCTACCTTTGACGGTTCTGACTGGTCCAAAGGTATTTTCCCTATTGACAAAGCAAACGAGAATGCCTGTAAACTCGTTGACAGAGGCGGGCTCTTCGGTTACAGCCACGACTGGGCAGCGCTGAAAGAGAAAGTCAAAACGGACGGTATGCGAAACGGTTACCTTATGGCAGTGGCGCCTACCTCGTCCATTTCCATCCTGACGGGTACCACACAGGCGATCGAGCCGGTCTACAAAAGAAAGTGGTTCGAAGAGAACCTCTCCGGACTCATCCCGGTTGTGGCCCCGAACCTCTCTGCGGATACCTGGCAGTATTACACGCCAAGCTATGACCTTGACCAGAACGTCCTCATCAAAGCCGGAGCGATCAGGCAGAAATGGATCGATCAGGGACAGAGCCTGAACATTTTCATTACGCTCGACAAGGCCAGCGGTAAATACCTCAACGAAATTTACATGAACGCATGGAAGTTCGGCTTGAAGTCCACCTATTACCTGAGATCACAGTCACCGGAAAGTTCCAATGATGTGGAAGACCGAAGCCAGGAATGTGTAGGGTGCCAATAGTCTTGTTTTATTGCTGCACCAGTTAAACACCTTAAAAGTGAAGATGTTTAGTTGGTGCGGTAATACGCGTGCCTGAAAATTGCAGGGTGCTGTCAGTGAACAGTATCTTGAGGAACATATAAACCAATGAAAATCTTCTAAAATCCAAAATAACCTACCTAACTCATAAAATAACGCATTTTAAACCATTTTTTGACCTCTAGTATTAAAAAAATAAAAAAGAGGCTTATTTTGCCGCTATTTTTTAGTGCTTTGCTGAACGCTTCTTCCCCTTTTGTGATATAATCAAATCTATTGAAAATGGTCTGAGCGGCAAGAAGATACGAAATATTGAATTGAATAAAATGTAAGAGAAGTATGAAAGTAACAATTGTTTTAAACGGAAAAAAAGCATATTTGCCGGAAGTACGGTCAGCTATAGCAGCGTTTCGCAAAACGGAAGAGGTGCAGATACGTGTTACCTATGAGTATGGTGATGTGGCACGTTTTCTCGATGAAGCCCTTGCCAATGGTGTGGAACGTTTTGTCATCGGCGGTGGTGACGGCTCGGTGAATGAAGCGGTGAATGCTTTGGCACAGCTTCCGAGAGAGAAGCGTCCCGTATTGGCCCTTATGCCATTGGGGACAGCGAATGATTTTGCCAGGGCCTGTACGATTCCTTCGGAGTGCCTGGAAGCTCTGCATTTTGCGGTACATGGAAATATTGCTGAGGTCGATATTGTTAAAGCCAATGAAAGGCATTTTGTCAATATGGCAACAGTAGGTTTCGGTGCACAGGTAACAGCCCAAACCCCTGTTGAGTTGAAAAATTTTCTGGGGGGAGGGGCCTATACGCTGACAGGTGTACTTAAAGCACTCGATTTTGCTCCCTATAAGAGCAAGATCGTAACGCCGCAGCATGAATTGGATCTTCACGGGATCATTGCCGGAGCGATAGCGAATGGCAGACAGGCCGGCGGAGGACAGGTACTTGCTCCCCGTGCCATGATCAATGATGGCTTGCTTGATATCGTCAGTATCATCCAGTTTAAACTGATCGATATACCAAAAGTACTCTGGGAAATACAGAATCCTTCTGCGAACGGCCAATTTATCAAGTATCTTCAGGTGCCGTGGCTGGAATGCCATGCCCACGATGAAATACCGGTCAATCTGGATGGTGAACCCTACCATTCGAGTACCATATGTTTTGAAGTCATGCCGGGGGCTATTGACCTTGTCATACCCAGAGATGCGCCTTGCCTGATGTGAAGCAGCAAAAGAAAATGAAAACAGGATAGAACCTGTTGCTGAAGTCTTTTTCGAAAGGTCCGCTGCAACAGGCTAAAGGGAGCAAAGGAAAGTGGCCAGCTTCCTCTGCGGGTGCTCAATAGGGGGAAGAAACGACTCTGTAAACCAGTGTATCGCCTTCATAGAACGGCTGGTAGTACGAACTCCCGCATTTTCTATAGCTGACACCGCCTACGGCTACCGTTGTACAGGTTGTAGGCATTGTGGAAGCGGCAATAACGGAACCGATGGCCATACCGGTCGCAAAGGCGAGTATTGGTGCGCCGCGGTAGTAACCGTAATGGCCATGGCCGTGATGATGCCCATGATAATGACCTCCACCTCCGTAATAACGGTGATTGACATTCACGTTACGGTTTACATTGCGATTCACGTTTCTATTGATATTTCTGTTAATGTTTTTATTCCTGTGGATGTTCTTGTGCTTCATATTGGCTCGATTGGTTGGTCTGTTGCGTGCCTGTACACGACGGTTTCCGCTCCGCTTAGCGGTACTTCTTCTCGTGCCTCCTCCCCTGTGGGCCGCACTTCTCCTTGCACCGCCGCCAGCTCTGCGCGCACCGCCACGCCCGCTGCCTCTTCTTGCCTCAGCCATACTGAAAAGTGTGACATCGAGGGAAACGGGGAATGCACTGTAGCCGTTATGGACTGTCTGCATATCGGGTCTGATACTGACCGAAGGGGAAAAAATGCCTATGGCTGCAGCCACGACTGCGAACTTGATTAAAAATTTATTTTTATGTTTCATGATTTCCCCTCCCTAACTTGCAGGCTCTATTGAGATTCTGGAAGCACCTTTAGGCGCACTGAAGACGAAATTGCTACTTGAAATGTTGGGGTGGGTATGCCATTTGATCGAAGTATTTTTTCTCGGTTTTCCTGCTGTATGGGTGTCGATAATACTGTAGGCTTTGACCAGAGGTTTGTCCCCCGTTGCGATCCAGATGTGTACTTCTCCGCCTTTGTTGCGGAAGGCAATATAGTCACATTCCACTCCGGCGACATTGACCGTGCCGAAATACTTGCCTCGAATGAATTTCGCACGTTTTTGCATATCGCTGTAAATCAGTGAAGCGAGAGGTGCAGTGATTCCGTATCGGTTAAAGATGTAGTCCAGTGCCCCGTCTATCGTTTTGGGTACTTTGAGTTGGCCGTAATAGTTGAACCTGTGATCCATAAGCGTAAAAAGACCATCGTCAATATAGACACTCCTGTCTTTCATATCTCCCCTCGTATCGACACGTAGTCTGTCAGGCCGGTCCACTTTGACGGATACCGTTTGTCTGTAGGTTTTTCCGTCTTTGACATCTTTGCCCGAAACCACAGCATCAAAAGCATATTGGTCCATCTGTCCAATATACTTATAGGCATTGTCCAGAACAGACCTGGCTGATTTTTCCGTGGCCATCAATGCGGTACTGCTCAGCAGAAGCCCCGCTCCGGCCAAAAGAAGAAGTTGTTTATGTCGTTTCATGTTTCATCCTTCCTGATATCTGAAATTATATTATATGATATTCCTTGAGTTATTATATCCAAAACTGTAATCTAAAATTTTTTGTTACGTTTTTTTTCATTAACAACCGGCGTTGCTTTTTGTACTCTGCCGAAAAAGACCTCATAGACATGCCAACCTTGATCCCTTAAACCGAGAAAAGCGAATATCGATGTGTCTTATCCATTTTTTAGCTATAATTTTTTCATTAATAAGGAGAATAACCATGAGATACATCAAATGTATAAGCATAGGACTGCTGCTGTCAACACAGCTGTCTTTCGCTGTAGAGGTAACTGTGCCTGCCCTGCATACGGAAGCAGTACAGGAAAAAATCGCCGAAACAGCGTCAACAGAGGAAGAGATGGCAAAGAAACTTGCCAATCCCATCGCTGCATTGATCTCTTTGCCGATGCAGTTCAATTACGACAGGGGTTTCGCCGGCACATCAGGGAACGACAGCAACAAATGGACCCTCAACATACAGCCTGTTGTGCCCATCTCCATAAGCGATGACTGGAATCTCATTTCAAGAACGATCGTGCCTATCGTCAGAACTGACAATATGCCTCTTGGCAGCGGTATCAACGGCGGCATAGGTGACATTGTGCAAAGTGCCTTTTTCTCTCCCAAATCACCTACCGAAAGTGGTTGGATATGGGGTGCGGGACCGGTATTTCTGTTGCCTTCCGGGTCTGATATATCCGCTGAAAAATGGGGTGTTGGCCCCACTGCCGTAGCGCTTAAACAGGACGGTCCTTTGACATACGGTATTCTTGCAAATCATATCTGGTCGACAGGAGGGAGCAATAAAGTGGTTGGCAGGATCAGCAATACTTTCGTTCAACCTTTTTTCACTTATACTACACCGGGAGCCATGTCCGCAACGCTCATGACAGAGACGACGTACAACTGGGAAGCAAGTGACGGCAACGCGTGGACGGTTCCGCTTTTTCTTGTCGTAACCCAAGTAGGCAAGATAGGTGAACAGCTCATCTCCTACGGTGCCGGTGTCAAGTATTATGCCAAAAGTCCGGATGGCGGTCCTCAGGGCTGGGGCGCACGATTTGTCTTTACGATGATGTTCCCCAAATAAAACAGAGGTTAAGAACAGAAGCCTTCTTCAAAGTGGAATGCCCCCCAAAGATACAACAATAAAGGAAGAAAAATGCTGTTGCATGAGGTTACATTTCGCCAAAATTTCAGGTGAAAGACTGCCTAATTTAACTCCGCGGTTGATACTTGTGATTGAGCTCTGGTTTCTCTAATAGTTCTGTTGTAGGTGTGAACTTTAAATTTTAAACGTAAGGAATGATATGAAAATTTTAACAACGCTGCTTATGTTTGGCATGTTTGTCTTTGTTAATGCAACGGAGGTACTCCCATCCTGGAATGATGGTAAAAGTAAGACAAATATAGTGAATTATGTCAAAACGGTTACAGACAAGAACAGCACAGACTTTATACCTGTGAAAGACCGTATCGCGGTCTTTGACAATGACGGTACCCTGTGGTCCGAACAGCCTGTCTACTTTCAATTCTTCTTTGCCATGGACAGGGTCAAGGCACTGGCGCCACAGCACCCTGAATGGAAACTGGTACAGCCCTTCAAAGCCGTACTTGAGGGTGACATTAAAAAAGTCATGGCAAGCGGTAAAGAAGGGCTTCTGAAACTGATCATGGTCAGCCATACGGGTATGAGCGATGAAGAGTTCGATGATATTGTGGCAGCGTGGATCAAGACGGCAAAGCATCCGACAAAGAAAGTACGTTTTACGGAACTTGTTTTTCAGCCAATGCTGGAACTTTTGAGCTATCTGCGTGCAAACGGTTTCAAAACTTTCATTGTTTCCGGCGGCGGTATAGACTTCATGCGCCCCTGGGCTACTGAAGTGTATGGCATACCTTCAAACCGGATCATCGGATCGGAGATCGAAGTGAAGTACCGGGACAGAAAGATCATCAGAATACCCAAAACACGGTTTATCGACGATAAAGAGGGAAAACCTGTAGGAATACACTATCACATAGGGAAAAGACCTGTGGCCGCATTCGGGAATTCTGACGGAGATCTGGATATGATGCAGTACACCGAAGCGAACAGGCACTACAAGACCCTGCAGCTTTATGTGCACCATACCGATGCCAAAAGGGAGTGGGCTTATGACAGAAAATCACATATAGGCAAGCTTGACAAGGGTCTGGACTATGCCCGTGACCATAACTGGACAGTGGTTGATATGAAAAAAGAGTGGAAAGTGATCTATCCTTTCGAGCTGAAACATTAAAATAGATTGAGCGGAGGGACTTCCCGGACCCGCAGATTGCGATCGATGTAAAGAACAAAGTATGTACGAAGCGTATAATGATCATGGTTATATCGGTGCTGATACTGCTGTTAGTGCTGCTGTGGAGCTATCTGAAGATCAAAAAATATTTGGCAGCAAGAGAGCATAGCTACAGGGAAAGTGAAAAAAGGAAATGTAACACCCTTGTCAACAGTGTGCAAAACGGTAATATAACAATGGTTTACAGCAATTTTTATCGTTGGATAGAAAGTCTGGATAGCAAAATAGCAATTGGTTTTTGCAGTATTATAAAAGCGGGCCGAGGATCGCAATACTATTGTTCCAGAGGCGGTGCGAGAACGGCCAGGCTATCACTTCATTCAGAGTGATCTGTACTGCGCTGGACAGATAGTGGTCCTGACGCTTCTGCATCACTGCTGTCATTTCCGGGTCATAGTAGAGTATATTGTTCTCATAATTGAGTTCGAAACTGCGCCTGTCCATATTGGCCGAGCCGACCAGTGCCATTTCACCGTCCACCGTAATGGACTTGGTATGCAGCAGTCCGCCTTCGTATTCAAAGATCTTTACCCCTGCCCTGAGCAAATCTTCATAGTAGCTTCGGCTGGCTGCCGCAACGATCCAGGAATCATTTCTGCGAGGGAATATCATAATCGTCTCGACACCGCGGTAGGCTGTCGTGCATAGGGCATTCTGCAGGGACTCGTCCGGGATGAAATACGGTGTGGTGATAATGACTTTTTCCTGGGCGGTAAAAAGGAGGGATTCGAACATCTCGGGAATAGCTGTCGGGCGTTCCGTCGGTCCCGTAGCGATCACCTGTGCAGGGAAGCCTTTCCCCGGCACGGGTGTGGGGCGGTGGAGCAGCAAGTCGTAAAGACTTTCATCTGTATGAAGCATCCAGTCACTGGCAAAAACATACTGGTTCTGCATGGCCACAGCGCCTTCAAAACGCATCATAATGTCTACCCAGGGAGCAAATTTCGGCTTGACCCGAAATTCAGGATCTGCACAGTTCTGGCTTCCGCAGTACGTGATGGTGCCGTCAATAATCACTATTTTTCGGTGATTCCTCAGGTCGACCCGTCCTTTAAGCGGCCGAAGCAGGAGAGTCCCTATCGGGAGGAGGACTTCGAGTCTGACGCCGGCTTTTTTCATCTCTTTCCAGTATGGGGAACGTACCATATCTCTGGAACCGATATCGTCTGCCATGGCTCTACATGTGACGCCCCTGCGGGCTGCCCGCTTGAGTGCTTCGACAATTTTGAGGCCATTATTGTCCGAAAGCCAGATGTAAAAACTCAAATGTACATGATCCTTTGCTGCATCGATATCGCAAACCATTGTATCAATGGCAGCATTGGAGTCTTCGGGCAGTTGTGCACTGTTCCCTTCGACGGGTGGAAATCCGTTGATAGACCTGCCGACCGCAAAGACCGGAACGAAACGTTTGGGAATACCGGTGGCGAGATGGGGTTCTGAAGCGTTGACTTCGGGCAGATCATGATGCATTTTTTCAATGATATTTTTCAGTTTCTGTACACGCTTCCGGCCTATATTGACTTCTCCGAAACCAAGGTAGGCCAGGATCCCCAGAATGGGCAGAGCGATCACTACAACGATCCATGCGATTCTGGAAGCAGGCTGACGATGGGGCCGGGTCAGGATGCGTACAATGACCAGCAGAAGTATTGACAGGTGTATGACTGCTCCTGTTATGATCCAAAAACTCATATTGTTTCCTCCCGTACCCCCGGATAGGGGTAATTGATTCTGAATTATATTGGTATTATCGTCTTTTGTCTATACGTTTCCCTGCATAACGTCAAATTGTGTCAGAAAATGTATAGACAAGGCTGATGGTTATTCGATACTCTGACACGGTATCAGGATGAAGGTAATTTCAATATATAAAAATCTGTTTATATTTCTGTGTTTGGGCACGGTGCTGTTTTCGGGTACGGATGTGCACTATGTCGGAGATAAGAGCTGTGTCGGGTGCCATGCCAAAGAGGTGCATGAGTGGAAGGGCTCCGATCACGATATGGCAATGAAAAAGCCGACGATGCCATGAATGGGAAAAAAAGCAAACTGTATGGGGAGAAACTCAAAGCGGTACAGAAATTTTCTGTACGCTGAGCCGAAAGGGTATAGCGCTTTATGCTCCGGTATAAAGCTGTCTCGGTCTGGCGATCTTGGAGGTTGGGTCTTTCTTGAACTCGATCCACTGTGTGATCCACCCCACTGTCCTTCCGATCACAAAGATCGGGGTGAACATATTTTTAGGGATCTGCAAGGCTGTCAGAATGATACCGGTATAAAAGTCAATATTGGGGTAGAGGTTTCTTGAAATGAAATACTCGTCACTCAGTGCAATCTCTTCAATCCTGCCTGCAATTTCCATGA
>FPHL01000034.1_pt1 | contig 65953 bp, 64 predicted proteins | sample 1057231 | NCBI WGS metagenome assembly FPHL01 (sample SAMEA4473313, study PRJEB15554) | hydrothermal vent metagenome | biome: marine basaltic hydrothermal vent biome; feature: marine hydrothermal vent; material: water | place: Pacific Ocean | collected 2011-06-14/2011-07-23 | depth 1199 m
GTATCATAAACACACTACCTGCTTGATTATATTGACTACCATATAAAAGATTAACTACCCAGTCACTCAAAAATGTCATAGGCAATGCTATAGCTATTGCCATCCAAACCATAAGATCATATAACTTTTGTAGTCTTGCATAATACAACTCCTCACTTACCTTTTTGGCATTGATAATTGCAGGAAATAACGATGAACTCATAACCATAGGTATAAAATACCACGCTTCACTTATTCGTACTGCTGCTGCATATTGCCCAACTGCTTCACTATTCATCATCTCTTTTATCATCACCTGATCTATTTTCATATAGATAGATATAACCATTCCACTTAAGATCAGTGGCCAACTATCCCTCAAAAGAGAAATAGCTATTTCTCTTTTGAATTTTAAATATTGAATATTGAATGTTGAATACTTTATAAAAAAATAAATAAATCCACATGCCAATACAAAACTGTCAAACAGTACCACCCAGGCAAAAGCTATAAGCGGTGCATCTGTAAGTATAAGTGTGATTTTAACAATACTGCTTATGAAAAGTGATATGATGTTTGCATACACTACATATTTACTCATTACTTTGCTTTGGAAATACATATCTACCACATTGAAACTTTGAAATACAATAGCACTTGCTATGATAAAAATCAGAGTATTTGTATAATGGTCATTTGAAGTAAAGTGAATAGCTATATATAAAACCACAAGTGTTAAAACAGCCCCCATAAGCTTCAAGTAAAATGCGGTTCCTAAAAGCTCATTTTCTTTATGTAGATGCTTTACAAGTTCACGCACTACTATCCCGTCAAGTCCAAGCGTAGCGATGGCAGTAAATAGTCCTACAAAACTTCCGGCATAACTCAAAAGCCCATATCTATCGGGACCTAAATACCTTGCCACCCAGACACCCACAAAAAGCCCTATTATCATCCGTAGAATTTTTTCTGCAAAAAGCCACGAGGTATTTTTGAAATACTTCATGAAGCCTTGGTGGTTTTTTAGGGATTTTAATTTTTGTATCATTTATTATTTAAATACCACTCATACACCCTTCGTATACCCTCTTCCAACTCTACCCTGTGTTCCCAACCAAGAGCATGAAGCCTGGAGGGATCAGTGAGTTTCACCATAGTTCCGTCAGGCTTGGAAGTGTTGAAATAGAATGTACCTTCATACCCAATAATTTTTTTGATGATCTCTGCCAATTCTTCAATAGAGATATCCACGCCCGTACCGATGTTGATATGGGTGTTTCGGACTTCATCCTCAAATTTTGAATTAATAATATCTTTAAAATCTGTATTTTCCATAAGAAAGACACAGGCATCTGCCATATCTGCACTGTAAAGGAATTCCCGTCTTGGCTTACCGCTGCCCCAGATTTCCACCTCATCAGCACCATTTATTTTTGCCTCATATATCTTGCGCATCAGTGCCGGAAGGACATGTGATGTTTCGAGGTCAAAATTGTCATTTGGCCCGTAAAGATTGGTGGGCATGACCGAGATAAAATTGGTACCGTATTGCAGATTATAGCTTTCACACATTTTAATACCGGCTATCTTGGCAATGGCATAAGGTTCATTGGTGTATTCCAGTTCAGATGAAAGCAGATACTCTTCTTTCATCGGTTGTGGACAGTTTTTCGGATAGATGCAGGTACTTCCCAAAAACATCAGCTTTTTTACATCATTGAGGTAACTTTGATGAATAACATTGTTTTGTATCTGAAGATTTTCATAGATAAAGTCTGCTCTGTAAGTATTGTTCGCGACAATACCCCCTACTTTTGCAGCAGCCAATATAACATACTCTGGTTTTTCTGATTCAAAAAAATTCCTCACAGCATTCTGATCGGTCAAGTCAAGCTCGCTATGGGTTCTTGTAATAATATTTTCATACCCTTTTTGCTGAAGATTGTTAAAAATGGCACTGCCTACCAGCCCCCGATGTCCGGCAACATATATTTTACTGTTTGTATCCATCACCCTACTCAAAATAACTCATGATTTTGTAGCCACCCTCTTTAAGGTAGAGGTCTTTTTGCATCAGTTTCAGATCTGAAGCCATCATATCGTTCACGAGTTCCTCAAGCCTGTACTCACGTTTCCAGCCAAGTTTCTGTTCTGCCTTGGCAGGGTTTCCAAGCAGCATATCGACCTCTGTAGGCCTGAAGTATCTTTTGTCCACTTCAACAACAGAAGTGCCCGCGGTCAAGTGTTTACCATCCAGGGAAAGCGTCTGCATGCGCTCCTGATCGATCGATTTTATGTAACCGACTTCATCAACGCCTTTGCCTTTGAATTCAAGCTCTATCCCCACATAGGCAAACGCCATACGTACAAAATCACGTACTGCCGTGGTTTTCCCTGTGGCGATCACCCAGTCTTCAGGTTCGTCCGCCTGCAGGATCATCCACATCATACGCACATAATCTTTTGCATGTCCCCAGTCTCTTTTTGCATCAAGATTTCCAAGATACAGCTTTGCCTGAAGTCCCAATGCTATTTTCGATGCAGCCCGGGTGATCTTCCGTGTCACAAATGTCTCTCCCCGTACCGGAGATTCATGGTTGAACAATATACCGTTGCAGGCGAACATGCCATAGGCTTCTCTGTAATTTACCGTGATCCAGTAGGCATACATTTTCGCTACGGCATAGGGAGAACGCGGATAAAAAGGTGTGCTCTCACTTTGCGGCACCTCCTGAACCTTCCCATAGAGTTCGGAAGTAGAAGCCTGGTAAATCCTGGTCTTTTTCTCAAGACCCAGCAGCCTCACTGCTTCTAAAATACGCAGCGTCCCGGTACCGTCTGCGTTGGCAACATATTCCGGTGTTTCAAAAGAAACAGCAACATGCGACATCGCTGCCAGATTGTAAATTTCATCAGGCTGTACTTCCTGTATGATACGTGTCAGGTTCATACTGTCCGTCATATCACCGTAATGCAGTATGAAATCCCTGTTCTTGATATGCGGATCCTGGTAGAGATGGTCAATACGGTCCGTATTGAAAAGACTTGAACGTCTTTTGATACCATGGACGATATAGCCTTTTTTTAAAAGAAATTCTGATAGATAGGCACCATCCTGCCCTGTCACACCTGTGATCAATGCCACTTTACCCATTGTCTGCTCTCCTGTAGTCATCTTCTATTCTAATTATATCATCTTCTCCCGTATAGCTTCCTACCTGTGCTTCGATCAGAACGATAGGTTCATCCGTCTTGTTCGACAGTCTGTGCAGCTTCTCTTTTTCGATATAGGTTGATTCATTTTCATAGATGGTTTTAAGCGTATCACCCACCTGTACCGTAGCTTCTCCCCTGACTACGATCCAATGTTCATTTCGGTGCAAATGTTTTTGCAGCGAGAGTCTCTTGCCCGGATTTACCACAATGCGTTTGATCTTGTAGTTCTCATGGGTATACAGCACTTCATATGTTCCCCAGGGACGATGTACAAGATTGTGCAGCCTGGTCAGGTTTCCTTTGCGTCTATTTAGCCGAGTGACGACCTCCTTTACTTTTTGCGAACTTCCTTTTTTGGAAATGAGCAGTGCATCAGGAGTATCTACAATGATACTATCCTCAATATCTATCAACTCCACCACTTTGTCTGCAAATATGAAATTATTGTTTTCATCGCTTGGCAGTTCTTCTGCCAAAGCATCGAAACTGCCTACATCCGACCACCCTATATCGGAGGGAATGACCTTTACTCTGTCTGATTTTTCCATCAGCGCATAATCGATACTGTTATCCGGTATTTTTATCATATCCTGATGCTTGATCCGGACCATTCCTTCTTTGTTCGCATTATCATAGGCATACAGTGAAGCACTGTAGATTGCCGGGGCATATTTTTGGAGTTCATCCAAAAAAACACCTGCCTTGAAACAGAACATCCCGGAATTCCAATAATAATTGCCTGCCTTATAGTAGGATTCCGCAGTTTCGGCATCCGGCTTTTCATGAAACGCTTTGACATCATAACCCTCTGCTTCAATATATCCAAATCCTGTTTCCGGAAAGGCAGGGGTGATACCAAAAGTGACCAATGCATCATTCAAAGCGAATTCTTTCGCCTTTTCAAGTACACGGGCGTAGGCTGTTTCATTTTTAATAAGATGATCCGAAGGCGTGACCAATACAATTTCCTCAGGGTTCAGTGAAAAACAGGCCAGTGCAATAGCCGGTGCAGTATTGCGGCCTATGGGCTCCAGCAGGTATTGGCTGTTTTTCTTCTCCAATGATTCAAGCTGGTCGAGCGCAAGGAAATACTGCTCTGCATTGGAGACGATATACTGGCGTTCGCATATCTTGGAGTTTCTTTCTACCGTTAATTGAAACAGAGACTTGTCATGAAACAGTTTTACAAACTGTTTAGGCATCAGTGCACGGGAAAGCGGCCATAACCTTGTTCCGTTTCCCCCACATAAAATAATATTTGTCATGTATAAGCCTCATCAAAAAGAATAAAAGATTATACCTAAAAGCGCTTATCTTCTATGCTTTTTGATAATCCCGTATTTATCAAAAAATGACACAGTGGTGCCATATTTAGCCTATATCCTGATATAATTTGACCCAACGGTTTAGTATCAGGAAAAATATGAAACACAAAAATCTTTTTTTACCTTTATCGGAGTCAGGAAAATCTTTCTTGCTTGCCACAATACTGAGTGCCATTCTGTTCTGGATAGGCCTGGGGGTCGGCAGCAACCTGTCAGATACTTCTTTCTGGATTAGCAGTACCTGGCAGACAGTAAAACTTGAATGGTTTTTTATGCTCGTATATATTGTCCTGTACCAAAAGCTGCCGTCTCTGAAAAACTTGTGGAAGAACTATAGATTTGTTACACTGATATCTCTTTTGTGGCTGACCGTTGTTTTTTCCTCCTACCTGCTCTCTCCCGTTTACAGTTGGCAAAATCCTTTGGCTTCCATGCGATTGGCAGAAACGGTTACCCATTTTCTTTTTTTCCTGTTTCTATGGGATTTTTTTGCCCATAACACTGTCAGTTACCGTATGATCTTTGCTGCTGTCATCCTCTCCACACTGGTCGTTATGGGTTATTTTGTCTACATTCATTTTGCTTTCCCCCACCTGGAGGCGGAGAAGCATGTTTTCAGTATGCGCTCAGACAAGCTGATCCTAAATACGCATTTGCATAGAATCGGGTATCAGGTAGAAACAGCTATAGGATTTGCTGTAGCATTTCTCTTTATGCAGAAAACAAAGTATTTTTCCCTTTTTCTCATAGGATCCCTATTTGTCTTTTTATTGTGGTTGGGAGGCCGTGCAGCTCTTCTTGGAAGTATTGTTACCTTGCTTATATGTCTATTTTACGTTAGAAAAAACATTTCCGGGAAAATACTTATCTGGTTTGGAGCGTTTTCCATCTTGTTGCTATCTGCAACTATTTACTTTCATTTGATAAACCTTGACTATTTTCTCCATGCTCTGAACAAAACATTTCAGGCGGGTTCTTTGGACCACCTTCTGACCGGCCGTCTTGAAGTGTGGTCCCTTGTATTCAAAGAACTTCAGGGACATTGGCTTCTGGGCACCGGGCCGCAAAGCTATTTTTTTTATCTGCACAGACATACAGATGTAGTTCATGCCCATAATTTTGTAATGCAAATGCTTGGAGAGTGGGGTATTGTGGGTACAGCCCTTTTTGGTATTTTACTCTATCGGGCTGTCAGATACGGGATACTGCTGCATTTGCACAAGCCTGTCTTTCCGGAAAGATATCATATTGCTGCAGGTCTGGTCCTTCTTTCTTTAAGCATTACAGGGCTTTTTGGCGGCATTTACTTTTTTGTTCAGACATCAGTCTATTTGGCTGTCGCTTTTGCTTTATGGGTCATACCTTCTGACTCAGCCAGAAATCTGCACCCGGTAAAAGAATAAGCACTAATATGAAATCAAAGCCCCGCCGAACACAATCAGCCTAGTTCCCTCCAATCCTTTTTTGGCAGCCGCCTTCTGTGCAGCGTCGCAGTAAGGTTTGCCATCATCACTCCCGCCATTTGCAACAGAGAGTGACAAAGTCTGATTGGCTATCAATACATTTGGTGCAAAACAGTTCAACTTGACATTGGTATGGTTTGCCGATACATTTCCTGTTGCCATATAATAGGTTGTGATATCGTTCAGATACACTGACAGATTGTTCAACTCCTTACTGGTTTTGGCATCATCTCTGCTTGCAGAAAGTCTGGGTATGGCAATGGCTGCCAGTATTCCGATGATCACTATGACAAAAATAAGTTCGATCATTGTAAATGCATTTTTCATCACTATTTTCCCCTTTTTGTATTTATATTATTCCTTTGCCCGCTTAACCCTGAAAATCTTCATTCTTCCTGTCTCACCCACTTTCTCAAACAGCTTGTGGTCATAGACATCCAGCAGCATTGCCTGTATGTAAAAAGCATTATAAGCTTTTTTGTTCATCCAGAGCAGCAATCCTTTTGCATCAAGTAAATTCATATTGGAGCTGTTATGAAAAGAAAAAGACTCTTTGCGTGTATTGTTCTGTGCAATCATCAGGGTATTGACAGGCGTTTTGTTCCCGTTTGCGTCTACTACCATACCGTCGCTGCTGTCAAGAATATAGCTGTATCCCTCTAACAAACTGTAATTATGGGAAAAAGGCCTTGTCACTGGTGTAACATCGTATAGGGGCATTGCTTTATACTCACCCCTCCTGAAATCCCAATAGGCATACTTCATTAGAATTCCAATATAGCTTAACATATTTTGATGGAGTATAATATAAACATTACCTTCTTCTCCGGGTAAAGAGATCTTTTTTTGCTGATGAAATGACTTGAAAAGTTTGGTCAGGTTATGATCTTTTGCCAGTTTCGGCAGGGTAAACCCTGCTCCTGCACTGTTCGACGGCGGTCGGTAATGACTGATATATCGTGCTGCATTTGCTGTAAAGTAAGGGTCATCACTCAAAAGTATCTGTGCAACCAGATGCGAATCCGGACCGCCATGGGAACCATTGTCTGTCAGGGTATTGTTATATCCCGTATAATACCAAAGCGGCCAGCCGTAATCCCACCATGTTACAATGGTGTCTTTTTTACTGAGATTTTTGGAAAAAGATTTCAGGAGTGCTTTGTCCCAGCTGTAAAACTGCAAGCCCATTGCCGCAGAGGTATTGAAGGCAAAAATATTATATATCATGAGAAGCAAAACCAGCGTTGTTCCGTAATAGGGAAGGCGATGGACATAGCGGGAACGCTCATATCGTTTCAACAGTATATTTTTGAACAAAAAAAGCAGATAGACAAAACCAAACGCCAATACCGGCGTTGCATACATTGCAAAGCGTAAACCTGCCCAGGTTGACATATATCCCAAAATCATCAAAGGAAGTGTCAATAGCATCAATGGGTAGGCTGCGAGCATAATGAGGTATCCGCCGGTTGCTATCAGTACATAGATCACCGAAATAAAAAGAGGGGCATAAGCTGTCCACAGATCAACACCGCCCACTTCACTGACAAACTTCAAATCATTGAGATAATGATAGGTAATGCCCTTTCCGCTGAAAACCTTTTCATTTGCCGGTGTCAGATAGGCTACAGCTCTATGGATATATTGATCCGGATGCACTAAAAACAGTGCTGCCACAAATCCTATCGACAGCAGTATCCAGTAAAAACGATGATCTACCTTCTCATACCGGTTCAGTACAGAAAAAAAGATATAAAACAGCACGATGATGACAAGCTTTACCAGGACTGCTGCAGGGGCTATGGCCAATACCAGCAATATGAAACCGCCAAGCATTGTTTTGTTTTTTCTGTGATAAAGAAACAGATACACCAAAGCAGTCAGGACGATAAGAAGATTGATAATCGGTGCGGAATGGTACCACCATCCAAAAAGCAGCAGGGCAAGTGCCCCTAAAAAAGTATAAAACAGGCTTTTGTGTTCAAACCCTTTAATGATCCAGGCAATGCCCATCATAATCAAAAAAAGGTTGACACCATCAGTATCCATATAGCCTATATAGGTACGCATATAGAAAAATGTCCCACTGACAGCCACAAGTGCGCTCAGCAGCCCCAGTACCGGCTGTCTGATCGATGTACCGATCATTACCATAGGAATGGCTATAAGAGGTGCTATGAAAATGGGCAGCAGTACCATTGTCCAGTCCAACGACAAATGAAAAACCCCCGATACAAAAGCGATCAGGTGGCCCAGCAGATAGTCATCTCTAAAGGGCAATTCCACACCCGCAAGAATTTCTTTGGCATAAAACCCATACCGGCCTGCATCCGGCGTCCAGATAGCAATAGGGTCGCTGCCATTCCAAAGAGGTCCAATCTGTCCGGCTTGATAGAACAGTATCAGGCGAATCAATACACCAAACAGATAAATAATAAAAATATAAATAAACAGCTTCGTAAGTGAGAACTGTTGCGGGGGAAAGTGAATATACCTTTTAAATGTATTATCCATTATAAATCGCCTTTAGTTTCATATAGTGCCACAAAATAAAATATCATTATAGCAGAAGTAAGGTATGGAGAATAGATAATGATTAAAGATAGGAAAAAACGTACTGGAATATCCGGTCTGTACAAAGACAGACCGAACTGTGAGTTTGAGAAACTACAGCTTAGTAAGAAACACCTGTACCGGCAAACACATGGGTATCTACCATACCTTTTTTGCTTGCTGCTGTCTGTGCAGATACACAATATGGCTTTGCACCTTCACCTGAAGTCTGATTTGCGACTGTCAGGTTACCACCTGTATTTGTCACTGTAAAACAACTTGCAACAGCATTACATGCCGTTGTATTACGATTCAAAGTTCCTGTTGCCGTATATGAACTACCTGCATCATTGATACATGTTGAAAGGTTATTCAATACTGTAGATGCTTTTGCATCATCTCTCGTTGCTGCCAGTTTAGGAATGGCAACCGCTGCCAAAATACCGATAATTACGATAACAAAGATCAATTCGATCATTGTAAATCCGCGTCTCATGTTGTTCATGATTAACTCCTGAAATTTTTTAGTACCAATTCAATAATTGGTCTGCCCTAATTATACCTATAATAATCTTTAATGAATATAAAATATGGACGATATATAATATTTTTTTATACTGGATTATCGATAAGTTTATCATTTTTATACTATTTGACATGTATGCAAACTTTTAGTTATACTAAATCTATATTTCAAACTTGTTTATGATTGCATAAAAAGAAAAAAGGGGATGGATTTTATGTATCTGTCTAAATCACGTGAAGCTTTCACACTCATGGAATTCATCTTTATTATCATTATTATTGCACTGCTGGCAGGGATCGCCATACCGAAATTTTCTGCAACAAGAATGGATGCAAAACTTTCAACCAAAGCACAGAACATTATGACAGCTGCCAATGAAATAGCCTCTTATGCAGTTGCGAAAGGCCATACAGAAGCCAACCTAACAGAAATGTCAAACAGTATTGCCAACATGGTAAGAAGAGGCGAAGCAGTCGATACAGGTGCTTACAGAGCAAAGATAAAAGTAAAAAATATAAATGACTGTATTCTCATTAAGATAGACAATCACGGTAGCAATACCGAAACACTGATCATTGACTACGGAAGCAGTACAAACCATTATTGTGACAGGTTACGCAGTTTAGTGGACAGTGAAGCTTTCCCGATGGCCTTACATGGTATTTTGGTCAGCTATTGAGATTATCGGGTATTCATATTTAGGACAGGAGAAAAAATGAAACAGGATCTATCTACTTATCGTATTACTTTATTGCTCTATTTGGGGGTGTTACTTCTTCCTTTCAGCTTTTACTATACGTATTCTTCCATGCAGAATTTAGCCTCTGACACCACTGCTATAAAACAGGTAAGCCAAACCGGTGGAGACATGCTTGCTTTTGTGGCAACATCCGACCAGCAGACCAAAAAACAAATACAGCTGAGAATTGACAAAAACCTGAAAGAACTTGGCCTCTGGATCACATCCAATAATAAAAAAGAATTTTATGTGGGAGGCAGAACACTCCAAAAAGATTTTAACCGTTTGAAGCACCAGTGGAATACATTGAAAAAAAATCCGGTTAAACCTCTCGCACTGAAAGAGTGGAAAGCAGCAAATTCTCTCAGTTTCACGATCGATAAAATGCTTTTGCTCAAGCAGGACAAAATGAGCAACATTTTTTATATCAATATAATTGGAGCAATGGTATTTTTACTCCTGCTGATTTATTTTACCAGAATGTATATCCATCAGCAAATCAAAAAACATGCCATTTACGACTACGATACACGCCTTTTCAATCAGAAGTATTTCCTTGCTAGACTTCATACCGCTGTAGAAAGGGCCAAACGGGAGAACGCTCCGCTTTCAATTCTTTTTTTATCTATTAATAATTTTACCAATGATGACTATAATGAAAAACAGCAAAAACATCTTTTGCAAAAAGTTGGACATATACTTGCCACTGCTACCAGAGACAGCGACACTGTTTGCCGCTACGATGACAATCATTTTGCAGTACTGATGTCCCAGACAAACAAAGAACAAGGTTTACCACTTAAAAGGCGCCTTAAAACCGGTTTGGAGAGTTATGACTTCGAGCTGAACCCAAAACCTGTATTTCAGTGCGATATTACACAGTTCACAATGAATGAATCAGAAGAGTCCTTTGTAGAAAGAAGCAGAAACAGAACGGCATGAGACATTGGCTGATGCCTAATTCCTTACAGCCCATCCAATGTTTCAATAAGCAGTTCGATCTCGTCTTCATAGGATGTAGCCTGTTTCGCAAGGCGGAGGTAGGCTTTAAGCAGTTTGTCCGGTTTGTTGTCTGTATGCAGGTTCACCCCGGCATCTGTAAGATCTTTATTGATAAAATCTGCAAAATCATCCTCAAGTTTGATTTCATAGCGGTTGCCGCAGACAGTCAGTCCAACATTCTTCATATTTGATCCCTTTACAAATAACGAATCGGAAATACAGGATTGGAACTTATGATTCCTGACCCTTCATTGCCGATTCAAAAAACTTTAAGACAGCAGTGCCTCGACCTGTGCAATGATCTTTTCGATCTCAGCATCCTTTTCTTCCAGTTCTCTTCTAAGCTGTGTGATCTGTGCTTCTTTTTCATTTTGCGAACCGGACACATTTTCCAACTCTGTTTTCAACTGTTCATTTTCACTTTTCAGCGCTTCATGATCTGCTTTCCATTGGGTGATCTTTTCCTGTAGTCTATGTAATGCACTCATACTTTTTCTCCATAAATATTTTGTTGTGTTATAATAGCAAAAAGAGTTGAAATTAAACATCTATGTCCAGTCAAGAAAAACTTGACAGCCTTATGATCAGATTATTGTTTAGTTCGATATAATCACTCCAAAAGAATACTATTACCTGAATTGACTAAGGCCAGTCCTTCAGATTTTTTCACGCACATCTTACCTCGTCTCGTTCTCTCAAACGTTTGGGTATTTACTTGGTGCGGTAATATGGCAGCCGTAGGGTACAACACCCTACCTCATAAATGATAGAGATAATACTAAAGGATGAAAATGCCAGACTTTACTGTTAACAGTCCCTACAAACCTGCCGGTGATCAGCCGACTGCCATTGAGACACTTTCAGCTTCTATTGAATCAGGGAACAAGTACCAGACACTGTTGGGAGTGACAGGTTCGGGAAAAACCTATACCATGGCAAAAGTCATAGAAAAGACAAAAAAGCCTACGCTTATTATGACACACAACAAGACACTGGCAGCACAGCTCTACTCCGAGTTTAAAAGTTTTTTTCCCAACAACCATGTAGAATATTTCATCTCATACTACGACTACTACCAGCCCGAAGCCTACCTTCCAAGACAGGATCTTTTTATAGAGAAAGATTCTTCCGTCAATGAGGAACTCGAGAGGCTCCGGTTAAGTACCACCGCTTCACTGCTGAGCCATGATGATGTCATAGTCATCGCTTCGGTCTCTGCCAATTACGGGCTCGGTTCACCGGAAGACTACAGAACCATTGTTCAGAAACTGACTGTGGGCAAGGAGTACAACCAGAAAGAGCTGCTGCTTAAATTTGTAGATATGGGGTACAAGCGCAATGATGAATTCTTCGATATCGGCAATTTTCGTGTCAGTGGCGAAGTTGTGGACATTTATCCTGCCTACTCGGACGAATTTGCCATACGCATCGAGTTTTTCGGAGATGAAGTGGAAGCGATCTACGAATTTAACTCTCTCACAGGAGAGAAGAACAAGGACCTCAAGGAAGTCACTGTCTACTCTGCCAACCAGTTCATCGTCTCCAAAGAGAAACTGGCACGTGCCGTCAAAACCATAGAAGAAGAACTCGGAGAACGGCTTGCCTATTATCAGAAGGAAGACAGGATGATAGAATACAACCGGCTCAAACAGCGTACCGAATTTGATCTTGAAATGATAGAAGCCACAGGAATGTGCAAGGGAATAGAGAATTATTCACGCCACCTGACAGGCAAAAAACCCGGTGAAACACCCTACTCCATGATGGACTATTTTGAAGCCATGCATGATGACTACCTGGTGATCGTCGATGAATCACATGTTTCCCTCTCTCAGTTTCGGGGTATGTATGCCGGTGACAGAAGCCGGAAAGAAGTACTGGTCGACCATGGGTTCAGACTTCCCTCGGCACTTGACAACCGTCCTTTGATGTTTGACGAATACATTAACAAGGCACCCCACTTCCTTTTTGTCTCAGCCACCCCGAACGAATTGGAGCTGGAACTCTCTTCTGTCGTGGCAGAACAGGTCGTACGACCTACCGGACTGCTTGACCCGCTGATAGAAGTAGTAGATTCCACCTATCAGGTGGAAGACCTTCATGACCGAATGAAACCAGTGATAGAACGAGGCGAACGGGTGCTTGTCACTGTGTTGACAAAAAAAATGGCAGAAGAGTTGACACATTACTACAATGACCTTGGCCTGAGAGTACGCTATATGCACTCCGACCTTGACGCCATAGAGCGAAACCAGGTCATCCGTTCTTTACGTCTGGGAGAATTTGATATTCTTGTCGGTATCAACCTGCTGCGTGAAGGACTTGACCTGCCCGAAGTCAGTCTTGTTGCCATACTCGATGCAGACAAGGAAGGATTTCTGCGTTCAAAAACATCGCTCATCCAAACCGCAGGGCGCGCAGCGAGAAATACCAACGGACACGTGCTCATGTATGCCAAAAAAATAACTGATTCCATGAAAGCAACTATTGAAGTAACACAAAAACGGCGTGAAAAGCAGATCGCTTATAACAAAGAACACGGTATTACCCCCAAAACCACGATCCGTGAACTCGATACCAATCTCAAAGTCGAAGATGCAGGTGAACTCTACAACAAACGCAGTAAACTGGACAAAATGCCTAAAGCAGAACGACAACAGCTTGTCAAGGAACTTAAAGCGAAGATGCTTGCAGCGGCAAAGAACCTGGAGTTTGAAGAAGCAGCACGACTGCGCGATGAGATAGCAAAGGTTAAAAAGCTGTAACTTTGCCAGATAAAATAAAATTCATATTCATGGTGTTGTCATGGGACAACACCCTGTAGGAGAGGATGATTTCCCACCCTGCAAAAAATTCGCTATAATACGCAAAAAATATACATTATGCAGGCGAATTACATGGCATTGGACTTAAATTCATCACAACTCTATTTTAACCGTGAACTTTCATGGCTGCAGTTTAACTCCCGCGTTCTGGCACAGGCGCTCGATGAGAAACTTCCTCCGCTTGAACGTTTAAAATTTTTAGCCATTTACGGAACGAATCTGGATGAATTCTACATGATCCGTGTTGCGGGGCTCAAAGCCCTGTTCAAAGCACGCATTCAGGAAAGCGGTGCAGACAAACTGACGCCGACGGAACAACTCGATGCCATACGGGACTATCTGCACAAAGAACAGGAAGTTCTGGAGAACTGTTATACATCCATCATTTCCGAGCTGCATACACACGGTGTGCATGTCAAAAACTTCGATGCTTTGCACAAGGATGAAAAAATACAGATCGAAGAAATCTTTTTTAATGAAATCTTTCCTGTCATCATTCCCATTGCCGTAGATACGACACATCCTTTCCCCCATCTGAACAACCTGAGTTTCGGTCTGGCAATGACACTCGAGGATGATTCAAAAAACATTAAGCACGGACTGATCCGAATTCCCCGTATTCTTCCGAGATTTATCCAGCTTGAACAAACTTTTGTTCCCGTAGAAAGTGTTGTGCAGCATTTCTCTTCGGAACTTTTTCCCGGCTTTACCCAACTTGCTTCTGCCTCTTTCAGGGTGACAAGAAATGCCGACATCGAGATAGAAGAAGAAGAAGCAGACGATTTTCTTGAAATCCTTCAAGAGGGTCTGCGTTCCCGCAACAAAGGTTCCCTTATACGCCTTGAACTGATGGAAGGTGCAGACAAAGGTTTGCTGAATTTTCTGCTTTCACATCTCAACCTCGATGAGGACGATATCTATTCGTACAAAAGTGTCCCGCTGAATCTGGGAACTTTATGGCAGATCGTCGGAGACAAAGCGCTTTCCCATCTGGTACTTCCGACCTTCACCCCCAAGACACTGCCGCCGCTTGACAGCGAAAACATTTTCGAAGCCATAGAGAAACAGGACATACTGCTCTACCATCCTTTTGACAGTTTTGAACCTGTCATACAGTTTATCAAGATGGCTGCTGCCGATCCCGAGACGCTTGCCATCCGTATGACACTTTACCGTGCAGGACAGAAATCTCCCATTGTCAAAGCCCTGATCGATGCAGCCAGAGACGGGAAACAGGTAACTGTACTGGTAGAACTCAAAGCCCGTTTCGACGAAGAGAACAACCTGCGTTGGGCCAAAGCACTTGAAGATGCCGGTGCACATGTTGTATATGGGATCCCTGGACTGAAAGTCCACGCAAAAATCGCCCAGATCATCAAACGCAAAGGGAAAAAGCTTCAAAGCTATGTTCATCTTGCAACAGGAAACTATAACCCGAGCACAGCAAAAATCTATACGGATATTTCCTACTTCACTTCCAAAGAGGCATTTGGAAATGATGCCACGCACTTTTTCCATTTTCTGACAGGTTTTTCGACCTATACCAAGCTGGACACACTTTTTATGGCACCGGTACAGATCAAACCCAAACTGATCAAGCTGATAGAAAAAGAAGGCAGAGAAGGCAGGAACGGGCATATTATCCTCAAAGCCAATTCACTGGTCGATACCGATATTATCAAGTCACTTTACAAAGCTTCACAGGCGGGATGCAAGATCGATCTTATTATTCGCGGTATCTGCTGTCTCAAACCGGGTATCAAAGGTGTTTCCGACAACATTGCCGTTTCTTCGATCATCGGGAAATATCTGGAACATCCGAGAATTTACTATTTTAAGAACCACAAAGTGAACTGTTTTATTTCCAGTGCAGACCTCATGCCCAGAAACCTGATCCGCCGTATCGAACTCATGACACCTGTTTTGGAAGAAAAACTGGCACAAAAGATCGTGCAGATCCTGATGCTACAGCTTGCAGACAATCAGCTTAGATGGGAACTCAGGGAAGACGGGAACTATATCAAGGTGCCGCTTCTGGGAAAAGCGGTCAATAACCATGAAGTTCTTGAACAGTATGTCAACAAAATTTACGACAAAACAAAAAAAGAGACGCCGGACTATGTCAGCCGGCTTGCCAGCAAAATACTCAAAGAGAGTTGAGACAAAGGAAACGATATGTTATTGAAATTTCAAGAATGGACACCGAAAATCGGTAAAAATGCATGGATCGCCGAAGGGGCATCGGTCATAGGAAGAACCACTATGGGAGAAGATTCTGCGGTATGGTTCGGCTGTGTTATCAGAGGAGATGTACACTTTATCACCATCGGTGACAGAACCAATATTCAGGACCTCAGCATGATCCATGTCACACACTATAAAAAAGAAGACATGTCAGACGGGCACCCCACTGTCATCGGCAATGATGTCACAGTCGGCCACAGGGTGATGCTGCACGGCTGTACGATTGAAGATGCCTGCCTCATCGGTATGAGCGCAACCATTCTCGACGGAGCCGTCATCGGGAAAGAATCTATTGTAGGTGCCGGAAGTCTTGTCACCAAAAACAAAAAATTCCCTCCGCGTTCTCTTATCATGGGAAGCCCTGCCAAAGCAGTCAGAGAACTTACAGATGAAGAGGTGGCAGAACTTTATGCCTCTGCCAAACGATACGTAGCATTTAAAAATGAATATATGTAGGGTGTTGTCCCCCGACAACACCCTGCGCAAAATATAGTAAAATTTTAATAAGAAAGGTTAGGATGACACATATTATCACCAAAAGTTTTAAAGATATTTTTTCAGGAAATGTCCTGTTATTTACGCTAAAAGTTACCCTCATTTCTGCTGTAATCACCGCTGTTGTCGTATGGCTCTTCGGCGGAATACTCAGCAGTTTCATTAAAAACTACCTGAGCTGGATACCCTGGGAGTGGCTCCAGACAACCGGTGCCTCGGTAGCAACTATTGCAGTCGCCTACATGCTTTTTATCATCACTATCGCCATTGTTACTTCACTCATGGTCGAACCGCTGCTGATAAAGCTGGCGGCAAAGCACTACCCCGACAAACCTGTGGTAGGCAGCCCCAGCATCACTAAGTCCCTTCTGCTCAGCCTTAAGGCGGGGGTGATCTTTCTCCTCATTTTTCTTTTTACCTTTCCAGTCATGTTCATTCCTCTTGTCGGTGCAGTCTGGATGCTCTGGCTCTGGTCGATACTCATTAAAGAACCCACACTCTACGATGTCGGTTCACTGTTTATTACTGACAAAACAATTATGAAACAGAAAAAGAAAAAAACGACGATCCTTGCTATGATCGCTGCGGCATTCAACTACATTCCCGTCATCAATATCTTTGCAGCAGTTTTTGGGCAGATACTTTTTTTGCATCATATCCTGGGCGAAGAAGAGCAATAGATACTTTTTTGAAGTATCGTTTTTCCCTTTGCTTCATCAGGACCTACTGCCTGTTCTTTTCGCTGCATTCCTTCTTTATCCGTCTTGCCTTTTTACTTGATGTAGAGAATTGCAGCAGATCATCTGTCGTTTTGACATAATCCGGTACGTTTTCAAAACTTCTCTCCAGTACCTTGGCAGCACAAAGGGCATCACTGTAGGCACGGTGGTGTGTAGCTGTTTTGATTTCGAGAAAATCGATCAGATAGGCCAGACCGTAACGTTCGCTTTCAAACGTTCTTTTGGCAAGCTCGATAGTACAGAGTTTGGGATTGCCGATACCTCCGAGACCGAAACGCTCGAAAGAAGCTGTCAGAAAACTGTAGTCAAAGCTGACATTGTGTGCGACAAATACTGCATCGCCCATAAATTGGCGCAGCTGTGTCAACGCTGCTCTTCTTGTCGGAGCATCAATAAGGTCGGTCGGCTCGATCCCGGTAATCTTCGTAATATATTCCGGAAGAAAAGCACATTCGACAAATGTTTCAAACCTGTCAACCATATTTCCCTCTTCAACCATGACCGCCCCGATTTCTATGACCTGGGAGGTACCTGGTTTACTGCCGTTTGTCTCAATATCTATAACACAGTAGCGCTGCTTTGTATACGGGGTAAAAAAGGTGTCAAGTCTGTATTTTCCTGATTCAACCATACTGATCGGATACCCGGAAGCCTGAAGCAGAAAAAAGATTGTATCACTGTCTTCCAGCAATGTAGTATGCTTTTCCGCTATTGCTTTATACTGTGTTTCATCAAGTATGCCGTCGTGTTTACGAAAGGCCGAGGTAAGTTCATCAAAGACTTTTTGCATTGCGCAGGAACCGCTCCACTTTATGGGGATCTTTTTTTCCCTTGACCGATTCGACACCGGAACTGACATCTACACCGTAGAAACCGAAGGCTTTCACCTCAGCTATGTTTTCGGGGGTCAACCCTCCAGCAAGGATGATCCGTGAACAGTCCACACCCTCAAACCATTCAAGGTTCAGACGCTTTCCGCTGCCGCCGTATCCTTCACAGAAAACATCGACAAGACGATAGCGGTCGGCAAATATTTGAACATCTTCTGCTGATCTTGCGCGTACTACGGGAAGTGTTTTGGGCGCAATGGCATCAAGAGATTCTTCATCGACATCAAAATGGATCTGTGCAAGCGAAATATTCGAATACCGGCATACCGTATCGATAGTTTCAACCCCTTCATTGACGAACAGCCCCACTCTTTCAACAAAAGGAGGAAGCTGATCGATGATACGTTTAGCATCTTTGGGGGTAATATAGCGCGGCGACTGGTTGTAAAATACAAACCCGAGTGCATCCGCTCCGCATTCAACCGCATGCAGGGCATCTCTCAAGTTGGTAATACCGCAAATTTTTACTCGCATTGTTTCAACCTCGTAGGATGCGTACTGCCCGCGGGGATACCCCTGGGCACACATCATTGATTCTATTTCAGCCTTTCAGGCAAAATAGGGTACCTCTAGTGCTCTTTCTAAAAATATTTCCATACCGTGCATAGTTGTACACCCTGCATTATTTCAAAAAAGCAATCGCCTCCGCAACCCCTTCAGAATGTTTGTATACATATGACCCCGCAACCACGACATCCACACCGGCTGCAGCTAGCTCCCTGACATTGATATCGTTCACACCGCCGTCTACTTCAATAAGACAATTCGGGTTTCGCTGTTCTATCAATCTTTTCACTCTTTGCGCCTTTTCAATCACAGAAGGAATAAACTTCTGTCCGCCGAAACCGGGATTGACACTCATCAGCAGTACCATATCCAAATCTTCTATCAAAAACTCCAATTCTTCCGGAAGTGTATTGGGATTGAGCGCAATGGAAGGTCTGATCCCCAGCGAACGGATCTTCTGGATCATTCTGTGGGGATGTCTCTCTGATTCAAGGTGAAAAGAGATAAACTCCGGTTTCAGAGGAGCAAAAAGATCCACGAAAAAATTATTGTCTTCAACCATTAAATGTACATCGAGCGGTTTGGAAGCCGCTTTTGCCACTGCTTCCACGACAACGGGACCGATCGTCAGGTTGGGAACGAAATGCCCGTCCATCACATCAACGTGAACAAGGTCACATCCGCCTTCGCAGATCGCTTTGACATCACGTGCGAGATGCCCAAAGTCTGCAGAAAGTATACTGGGTGCCACTAACATGGATCTCCTTTTGTTCATCCGGAATAAATTGGTGTATTATAGCATAATGGAGGTAATATTCACGTGCGCTTACAAAAACGCTTCATGTGTAATAGTGATCAGTTTCATTCCGCTTTTCCGTATCATATCAGCAATATCAGTTACAATTCAAAATACCATCATTGGGCTTCCGTAGTTACGTTCTTTATTATAATAAAAAGTTTTTCTTTTCCGAGTACCCTTAAGCAAAATTTATGCTTTTTTTGTCTATAATCGCACAAAATTTTCACGTTTGTAATTTTAAAACGTAATCAACTTAAGGAATTATTATGTCAAGAAGATGTTCAGTCTCCGGAAAAGGCCCATTGGTAGGAAACAATGTTTCTCACGCTAACAACAAAACAAAAAGAAGACAGCTTCCAAACCTGAGATCAGTAAAGATCACTATGGAAGACGGTACAACAAAAAGAGTTAAGATCGCCGCTTCAACGCTCAGAACCATGAAAAAGAAAGCTGCGCAAGCTGCAGCAGCGAACTAAACCTTTTAAGATAAGGGAGGGTATACTCTCTTATCATGACTTCTATAGAAAAGCTTAAAAAGTTTCTCGGTTGGAGAAGCACTCCAAAACCGCACATTACCCTGAATGATGAATTTTATTCTCACTTAGCCCCTTTTAGATTTCCTCTGATCCTCACCGTTCTTATTATGCTTCTGGGTACCATAGGCTATATGGTCATTGACCATTTTCCGCTCATGGATGCTATTTATCAGACAGGGATCACTTTTACCACTGTCGGTTTTGGAGAAATAAGGCCTATCTCGGATATGGGACGTATTTTTACCATTACACTGATTATCTTTGGATTTATTGTTTTTTCCGTCGCGGTAGGTATTATCGCTGAAGTAGTGAAGAAGGGAGACTTTCAAAAAACTGTCAAGGAGCGTAAAATGCTTTATGAGATCGCCAGACTGAAACAGCACTTTGTTGTTTGTTACCACAATGAATTTACCATACAGGTTACCAAGCAGCTTCGTGCCAATCACATTCCATTTGTAGTCGTAGACCCCAGAGACGATATGGAAGAGATTGCCAAAAAGTACCACTATCCCTACTTTGTAACCGCAGAACCGCATACCGAAGCCGGCATATTGAAATCACACCTCTCTTCAGCCAAAGGTGTCATCACACTCGCAGACAATGTAGCAGACAATATTGCAACCATTGCCTCGGCACGCCTTTATGAAAATGAGATAGGACGAAAAAGGAAATTCCTCATCATTGCGAATGCCAAAAGCAACGAAGATGATCAGAAACTGCTCAAGCTCGGTGCCGACAAGGTCGTTACGGCAACCAAGCTGATGGCTGAGCGTATCAATGCCATGGCGGCACGTCCCGATATGGAGAACCTGCTGCAGGAATTTCTGTACAAAAAGGACACTCCCCTGGACCTGGAAGAAGCAAAAGTCTCCAAAACTTCCTGGCTGGTGCTGAAAAAGATCAGGGCAGCCCGCTTCAGAGATATTGCGAACGTAACGATCATCGGTATTCGGCAAAAAGACGGGAAATTCATTCCCATGCCGAAAGGCGATACTATTATTATGCCCGAATCGCGGCTGCTTCTCATTGGTACGGAAGACGGCATCAGACATGCCAAGAAGATCATTCGTAAAAAAGAGAAGCCTGACGAGTTAAAATATATCTAAAAGGAAAATGTTATGTCCAACTATACTATTTTACCGCTTGAGGGCGGACTTGCAAATGTCAAAGGTTTCTTTTGTGACGCCGTAAATGTCGGCATGCGTACCAACCCGGCCAATTCAGGGCCTACAGATGTTGACGGCGATGTAGCCTTTATCCGCTCTGAAGTTCCCTGTGATATTTCAGCGGTGTTTACAAGCAATACATTTCAGGCAGCACCCATCAAACATTTTCAGCGTTACGGAAAAGAATTTCAAACAGATTTTGTACTAATCAATGCCAAAAATGCCAATGCTATGACCGGAGAGAAAGGCATAAAAGATATTGACACGATTATGTCAACACTTCAGCAGAAGCGGAAAGTGACAAACCCTGTTATGAGTTCTACCGGAGTGATCGGCTACCGTCTGCCTGTTGACAGGATCTGTTCTGCCTTTGACACCCTGAACTTCAATGCAAAGAACTCCCACAAGGCGGCCAGGGCCATCATGACCACTGACAGTTTCAAAAAAGAACTTGCTTACCGTGTGGAACTCTCTGACGGCAGCTATTTCAACATTGGAGCTATCTGCAAAGGTGCAGGAATGATCAACCCATCCATGGCAACGATGCTCTGCTTTATTGTCACCGATGCGGATATTCCAAAATCAGATATGGATGCTTTGCTCATGGAAGGTACAGAGCAGTCATTCAACCGTATCTCTGTCGATGGTGATACTTCCACCAACGATACAGCTATGCTGCTTTCCAACGGACAAAGTAATACCTACGACAAAAAAGCTTTCGCAAACGTTCTAAACAAGCTCATGTTCGAACTGGCCATGATGATACTCAAGGATGGTGAAGGTGCCAACAAACTGGTTGCCTTTGAGGTCAAAGGTGCTCTCACGGAAGCAGAGGCACAAAAAGCTTCCAGGGCATTGAGCAATTCCCTGCTGGTCAAAACGGCACTCTTCGGAGAAGACCCCAACTGGGGGCGTATCGCTTCGACCATCGGTGCAAGCGGGATATCCTGTGACGAGACAAAGCTGACCATTCACTACGATGATCTGCTTATCTACTCCGATACTTTCAGAGAACTGGACAAAGAGCGAGAAGAAGAAGCTTACAGGATCATGAAGCAGGAGCAGTTCAAAGTCACCTGTGACATTGGACTGGGAAAGGCGTCATACACTTCCTACGGCTGTGACTTGAGCTATGAATATGTGAAGATCAATGCAGAATACCGAACATAGTTCCGGTTTAACAAAGCTCTAACCACAAAGAAGATAAAATACGAACAAAATACTACAGATCAGGAGTAACAATGTTACACGAATACAGAGATGAAATACATGAACTCAAGCAGAAAAATGCACACTTTGCACATATTTTTGAAAAGCATAATGAACTTGATAAAAAAATCGCACATGCTGAGCAGGGAGATGTACCCATGACAGATATGGAACTGGAAACATTGAAAAAAGAAATGGATTACAGAAAATCCAAAGCATAATTTGTTTTTAGCGGGCTTGCTGCCCGCATATCCGCCTTTTTATTCCATACATCTTCTTATCACAAATTTCAACCATAAAACATTATTTCAGGATAGTCTGCCATGAAAGCATTTAATACAATTCCCCACATTGACAAAGCCCTTCTTTCCACATTAGAGACACTGCACTTTACCACCATGACAGAAATACAGCAAAAAAGTATTTCCCCTGCTCTGGAAGGAAAGGATATTCTGGCACAGTCCAAAACCGGTTCGGGAAAAACACTTGCCTTCGGTATCCCTGCAGTTATGCAGACCGATATGGGCAGTAACAAACCACAAACCATCATTATCACCCCGACACGGGAACTGGCAGAACAGATCGCCGTAGAACTCAGAAGAGTTGCTTCCTACAAAGCAAACCTCAAGATTCTGACCCTGTATGGCGGTGTACCCCTTAGAGCACAGGCAGACTCATTAGCCCAGGGAGCCCATATTCTTATCGGAACCCCCGGACGCATACAGGACCATCTTGCCAAAGGAACATTGACACTTGAAACTATCAGGAGACTGGTACTTGATGAAGCAGACCGTATGCTCGATATGGGGTTCTATGACGAGATCGTCAAAATAAGTTCAAACATGCCCAAAGAAAAACAGACACTCCTTTTTTCTGCCACTTTCCCACCCAAAATGGAAACGCTGGCAAAAAAGCTGCTGAAGATGCCTTTGACCATAAAAACGGACACACAGCAGCAGGCAGACAAGATCGATGAACGCGTCTATGAGACAGAAGACAAGTTCAGGACGCTTAACGCACTCATTCAGTCTTATCGACCCGAATCTCTATTGATATTCTGTAACACAAAGGCAGAAGTGATCTCACTTACCGACAAACTGCACAGGCGCGGCCACTCTGTCATTGACATCCACGGAGATCTCGACCAGAGAGAACGCAATGAAGCAGTGATCCTCTTTTCCAACACGTCCAAAAAGATCATGGTCGCAACCGATGTAGCTTCCCGGGGGTTGGACATTAAAAATATTTCCCTGGTCATCAATTATGATCTTCCGTTTGACAAAGAAGTTTATATCCACAGAATAGGCCGTACAGGACGTGCCGATGCCACAGGCATGGCAATTTCCCTTTACAGCCCCCATGACAGTGAAAAATGCAGCTGGATCGCTTCCAGGGCACAAAAAGCCGAACAAAAGAACTTGCGCGTTGATGCTGCATTCAAAATGATATCTGACTTTGATACACTCTGTCTCAACGGCGGAAAAAAGACCAAGCTGCGTGCAGGGGATATACTCGGAACTTTTTGCAAAGAGATCGGTATTGACAATTCCCACATAGGAAAGATCACTATTACTGATACCAAATCGTATATTGCCCTGCATTACAACAGCATCGATACAGTCTTGAAAGCATTGAAAAACACCAAAATAAAGAAAAAAAAATATGTAGCATGGCGACTGTAGACGATGTACAGAAACCGATACTCAATCCTCTCCGAGTATCTCTTTTTTTCTTTTGTTTCTGATCATATAAAAAATCGTGATCAATACTACACTGACCAAAGCGATCAGTGTAGCGGTATGGAGATACTCGGAGATCAATGCTTCATTGGACCCCAGAATATATCCCAAAAAAACCAGTACCACCACCCATATTCCCGCACCCAGTGCAGAATAAAGAGAAAATTTTACAATATTCATTTTTGCCAAACCGGCCGGAAGGGAAATAAGCTGGCGGATACCGGGGATCAGTCTGCCGTTGAAGGTTGAAACTTCACCATGTTTTCGGAAAAATATTTCAAGTTTTTCAAGGGTTTTTTCTTTAACAAAAACATATTTCCCGTATTTAAGCAGGAATTTTCTTCCGAAATGCATAGCAAGATAATAGTTGAAGAGTGCACCCCCCACAGATCCGGCAATCCCTATAATTACAACAAGGTAGACATTCATGTCACCTTTGTAGGCAAGGTATCCTGCCGGTATCATAATGATCTCACTGGGGAAAGGAAAGAAAGTACTTTCGAGGAACATAAGCAGAAAGATCCCCCAATAGCCCATATCTCCTATTTTATCGACAAGGAATGCAGCGATCTCCTGTAACATTCAAATGATGCTATTCAGAAAAAGCACCGACTGAAGTCAGTCGTTTATAGCGCTGGTCAAGCATCTCGTCAAGAGGAAGTGCTTTAAGTATCTCTACCTGCTCAAGGAAATATTTCTTGATCACTTCTGCTGCCGTTACTTTGTCCCGGTGTGCACCGATAAGAGGCTCATCAAGGACGTCATCGACCAAATGGTGCTCCAGCAGATCGCTTGGTGTGATCTTCAATGCTTTGGTTGCCGTTTCGACTTTTGAAGGGTCATTCCATAAAATAGCCGAACATCCTTCCGGAGAAATAACAGAAAAAACCGAATAGCGCATCATGGCAAGCTTGTCTGCTACACCTATTGCCAATGCTCCCCCCGAACCACCTTCACCGATCACGATGGATATCATCGGTACTTTGGTTGCGGAAAATTCAAAAAGATTTCTTGCAATTGCTTCACTCTGCCCGCGTTCTTCAGCACCCAACCCGGGATAGGCACCCGGAGTGTCTATTAGCATCAATACAGGTATATCGAACTTTTCTGCCAATCTGACTGCACGAAGCGCTTTTCTGTACCCTTCAGGGTTGGGCATACCAAAATTTCTTTTGATCTTATTTTTGACACCGCGACCTTTCTGCTCGCCGATCAGCATCGTCTTCTGTCCTCCGATCCATCCGATATAGCACAGTATGGCAGGATCATCACGGAAAGCCCGGTCCCCGTGTATCTCATAGGCATCATCCATCAGCAGTTTGATATAGTCAAGAGAATAAGGTCTGTCCGGATGACGGGCAAGTTGAAGCTTCTGATAGTCGCTTAAAGAACCAAAGGTTTTCTCAACCTCTTTTTTAAGCTCTTTCTGGTATTTTTCCACTGCTTCCAGGTTGGCAATGGCATGTGCAGATACGATCTCTTCCTGTATCTTCTCTATTTTACTCTCAAAATCCAGATAAGTTGCCATAGGATGTCCTTAAATTTTCTTGAAAATGACTACACCGTTCGTACCGCCAAAACCGAAAGAATTGCTCATTACCACATTGACGTCTGCTTTTCTTGCTTCATTCGGCACATAGTCAAGATCACAGTTTTCGTCCGGTGTCGTATAGTTGATGGTCGGAGGCAGTACGCCGTCTCTCATTGCCATGAGCGAGATGACTGCTTCGATAGCACCGGCTGCACCGAGGCAGTGTCCTATCTGACCTTTGGTCGAACTGACCGGTGGGCAGTTCTCTTTTCCGCCGAACAGCTCTTTCAGTGCCGCTGTTTCATTTTTGTCGTTGACCGGTGTAGAAGTACCGTGTGCATTGACATAGTCAATTTTCGGTTTTCCCGCCATTTCATAGGCACCTTTCATCGCACGGAGAGGACCGTCCATTGTCGGCGTGGTAATATGGTTTGCATCTCCGCTTTCACCAAAACCGACCAGTTCACCGTAAATTTTTGCTCCGCGTGCAACGGCATCTTCATACACTTCAAGTACCAATGCACCGGCACCTTCACCCATGACAAAACCGTCACGGTCTGCATCGAACGGTCTTGAAGAAGCTTGAGGGTCATCGTTCCGTGTAGAGAGTGCTTTCATCGCAGCAAAACCACCCATACCGGAAGCACAGATAGCAGATTCCGCCCCAATCACAAGCATTTTATCCGCTGTACCTATCATGATGGATTTAGCCGCTTCGCCAATGGCATGAGTACCCGCAGCACATGCGGTAACTGAAGATAGGTTCGGCCCTTTGAGTTGCTGATAAATAGAGACAAACCCGCCAAGCATATTAACCAGCGAGGAAGGAATGAAAAACGGAGAAATTCTTCTTGGACCTCTGGTTTCGCATATGATTGCATTCTTTTCAATATTCGGCAGTCCACCGATTCCGGAAGCGGAAGCCACACCGAATCTTTCTCTGTCTATATCTTCCGGGAAATCGGCATCCCCCATTGCTTCTGCAGAGGCTTTGAGACCAAGCTGTATAAATCTGTCTGCTTTTTTAGTCTCTTTGGCATCCATTACTGTCGTAGGATCAAAATCAGTGATCTCACCTGCAATCTTGGAAGACTGTTTCTCCGGATTAAACAGTTCAACTGTTTTAATACCGCATTTCCCCTCAAGGATCGCGGAAAATGCACTCTCTTTATCGAGTCCCAAAGAATTGACCATTCCCAAACCTGTCACTACTACTCTTCTCACTGTCTCTCCTGTCTCTGCTTAAATTAAGATATATATCAATCCATCTCTATGGACTGAGACATATGTTATACCACCCCAAAAAGGGGAAGTACGCTTATACGTTTTCGATGAATTTAATTGCATCACCGACAGTAGCGATCGCTTCTGCCTGATCATCAGGGATTTCAATATCGAATTTCTCTTCGAGAGCCATAACCAATTCAACGACATCAAGACTATCTGCCCCAAGGTCCTCTACGAATTTAGAATCTTCTTTTACCTCATCCGGGCTCACGTTCAGCTGTTCTACAACTACTTCTTTTACATCATCAAATAATGCCATTGATTTCTCCTTAAGTTTGTTAAAATACAAATAATTATAACCTAAAAATGATAAAAAAGGCATAGGATTACCTTAAATAGGTGATGAGAAAGTTATATTTTCTCTTTTGGGCAAAAACATTATTTACCCAGGAGCTTCTTTTTGACAAATGGATCGTGAAGATTTTTTCCCTGAAGCATCAACAGTTTCATCTCTTCATAAGATATAAGACCCTTTTTTTTCTTTTCATAGGCAGCGAATCCGTAACCCATAGGGTCATGTGCAATACGTGTATACCATGCTTTTTTGACATCTATCCAGTGATGTGTGTCGAGTGTCTGGGTTACGATCTTTGCAATGTCAGGTTTGTGATTCTTCAACCAGAGTACCACGCACCCAATGTCATCAAAAAAATAAGTATCACCCCCCTGGGTAATAATCTGTGCCTCATATGGCAATGCTTCAATATTCATATTGCACTCGGAACACTGGTATTCTTTGGGTTTGATCTTGATGATCTTATGTGCAGTATTGCCTTTATAGACATATTTTGATCCCTGATCATTGCCAAAAGAGAGAAGCAATATCACCAAAATAGCAATCACTACCACAAAAGTCAATAGATTTATCATTATTTTTTTCATAACCATACCCCATTTTTAAAATAATAAACAGCTACATACCCACTACACAGCAGGACGAACATAGTTAGTAATACTATTGCAATTCGCTTTAAAGTTTGCGAAACAGCATGAAAAAAAGCATTCATGACCGTATAATCGATCGCAAAGAATGTTCCCAAAAGCAACAACCCCCAAACAGCATAACCGACATAATGGTAATGATCCTGCAGCATACAAAAAGGACATTTGTGGGTAGGAAGTTCGTAAATATAGGTACCGAAGAAATAGACTACCGCATAATATCCGACCACAACGAACAATATGCTTGAAGCTACACTGACAAGGGAAAGGTTGGAAAGCAAACTCAAAACGATCAATGCAAAAAGCAGATAAAAGAGCATCAGAAGTTTAGGAATGTCCAAGCCGAACGGCAGGCTGTTCGCACCGCCTGTTTGGCCGAAGATCACGGAACAGCAACTGACAGGATTTGTGGTTTCAATATGGGTAAAGTAGAGTATATCCAAAACAAATTCTGCACTGAGCAGAACAAAGATAAAGAGGAAAAACCATGATTTCAGTTTAAGGTAGGGATAACGCTTTGCTTTCAGGTCTATGTTGTTGATACTGAGCCACAGTCCGCTCAAAAAAAGGATCACTATTTTCAATGCCAGCAGAGGATTGCCGTAGGCATTCGCCTTGATCACACCGGCACCGCACATCGCGCCGGGGACAAGATCGGAAAGGGCATCGATGGTATAGACAAAATAGGGCAGCAATATGATCTTGAGCACGATGGCAAAAAAGATAATGGTCATAACCAGATAGGAGCGGTTTTCAAGGGTGAACTGTTCTGTTGTAAAAGCGTCAAAATTCCACTTTTTAACCAACCCGACAGTCACAAGAAATGCAACAAAAAGAAGAAGATAAAGTACTGTCTCTGAAAGCAAATAGACGATTACTTCATTGTTTAACAATATCTCATTCACTGTCTTTTGCCTCTACAATAGTACCATCTTCCATATGTACCACTTTGCTCACAAAAGGAAGTCCTTCAAATAGAGGATCATGTGTCGCAACGATAACCGTTTTACCCATGTCGTGTAATGATTGGAGTATTTCTATGAACTTAAGCGAATTGGCTCTGTCAAGATTGGCAGTAGGCTCATCACAAAGGATGAATTCAGGTTCATGTATCAATGCTCTGGCGATCGCACAACGCTGTTTTTCGCCGCCGGAAAGTGCCTTAACCTCTTGAGATGCTTTATGTGAAATCGCTGCCAATTTCATACTCTTTTCCGCCAACACTTTGATCGTCCGCATATCAAATCCGGAATTGATCAGCGGAACGATTACATTCTCTTCTACACTGAGTGATTCCAAAAGATTAAAGTGCTGAAAGATCACACCTATGGTTTTTGCACGATAAGCGGAAGCATGCAGGTCAGGCAGTTTTGAGATCAACTCTCCATTTACAATAATCTTTCCGCTACTGGGCTTATCGAGTGCGGCAATCAGCGAAAGCAGTGTCGATTTGCCACTCCCGCTTACCCCGCTTAAGACAACTGTTTCTCCTTCGGAAATGCTTAGATTGATCGTTTTGAGTGCTTCAAATGCCTGAGGGGTGCCTTCATTGTATATTTTATTGACATTTTCAAGAACTACCATGACTCAGCCCTCGTAACCATTGGTATTGTGAGCCACAACACCCTACATTTTGACAATACAAAGCCGTACCTGCCCTCGCTGCCGATTGCTACCTGCTCACTGCTCACTACTATCACAGCATCGCCTCCTTGGGTGGTGTCACTGCAATCTTCCATGCCGGGATCAATACCGCTGCCAAAAACGGAACTGCATAAAAAAGAAAGATCGACCCCAGTATCCCGAACTTAACAACCGGTACAAAGGTAACATTGTTTGCAAGATTGGAGCCTCCAAGGAAAATATGGCTCAGCAATGGTGCATTCAATACAAACACATACAAGTATGCCAATACAACACCTATGATAAAACTTATCATAACAATCACCAGGTTTTCATAAAATTTCAATTTCAGAATATCTTTAATACTCCAGCCTACCGCACGGAGGATCCCTATCTCTTTCCGCTCTGTGGAGTAAACCATGGAATACCGCTGGTATAATATAAGCATAAAAGTGACTATGGTTACGAGATAAAGGATTAAAAAGAGTCCTCCTTTGTAATTATAGAGGTTCTCGTAGGCTTTTTTCACTTCTCTTTTGTCTATGACACGGACATCATAGAAGAGAAGATGCAGTTTGGTAATAATATTGTCCCATTCGGCATTATTAGGCACATTAAAGGTAATATCGGTCACCTCATCTTCTCCCAGACCAAAGATCTCTCTTGCCAGGTCTATAGGCATAACGATCATATCATTAGCCATAAGATCGGCTTCTCTGGGAAGTGTTTGATAAATATTTACTTTTTTAAACGTGCCTTTGGGTGTTTTAAATGTGAAATTATCTTTGAAATAATGTGCCTCAAGAAATTTCCTGACCCCCTCACCCACCAGCATACGGTCTTTAGACAGAAAACGTTTCAAATCCACATCTTTTAAAAGTTTTTGCAGTGCCTGATTGTTCTGTTCATCAAAAAAATCGATACCGACCACCAAAAAAGAGTTTTCTCTTGGAGCAAAAAAATACCTTCCGTAAATTCTGGGTGCCACATGTGTCACACCATTAATACCAAGAATCTGATCTATCCATGCTACGGGTGTATTGGCAGGTTTTCCTGCCTGTATGCGGGTCACGGTGAAATCTCCCTGCTTATGGAGTGCAGACAACAGAGAATACTGTAAAGATGAAGAGAGAAACAGCACTGCACTTAAAAGAAAAATGATGATCACTGAGATCAGTACTGCTCCGATATGTTTGCTCTTCTGCTTGAACAGCAAAAGGGTCAAAAAATGTAAAAAAGCACTATTTTTCATAGATAAAGTCCATTCTATTCATTGCTTGCATCTGGGGATAGGCAGGGTTTGAAGCAGTTTCATAAAAAAGTATTCTAGGTTCGTAATATGATACACTTAATGCCGGAGAAGAAAAATTTGTTATAGCACTGATCTCCTGCAATACCTCTTGTGGTGTTTTTCTATCGTACTGCAGATAATGCACTGCTACCAGACCTACTGACAGAACCAACAGCATCACTAATACAAAAAAAGGCTTGATCATTTACTGTTCTATTCCGTCTAATGCCATGACCATTTTACCAGTAATCTCATCAAATCTCACGATGGCTTTACCATGATGTTCGGCCATGAATGTTTGTGCGCTCTTTTTGTCCTTAAATGCAATAAGCTCATGCCCCATCGGTCCAAATACATCTGCATCCAGCACATAAAAAGCTTCTTTGGCAGGGATCTCTTCAATGGTGTAATAATCACTCACTGTCATTTCTGAGATATGACTTCGGTCATAAGGAAAATCTCCGTTAAAGATATAGTACTTCATCATATCTTTTACCCCATCAAAATAATAGACTTTACCATCATGTTTCATCATGGCGGCCCATTTTGGATATTTGGAAACAAACATACCGCATACCGGACATTTTGCATCTACCGGTACTGTCAAATGGTGACTTTGTTCTTTTGCACTCCCCTGCTGTAGATAATAAGCTACAGCTTCAAGCTTGGAAGAGGATAGATGCCTACAGGCATGAGAAGTTTTGATCTCTTTTTTTATCGCTTCTACACTACCTGTTGCTTGAGGGAGTTTACTTTGGTCACACATCACTTTCGCAATGCGTTCCCCTTTTTGTGCAAGTTTCATTACTTTTATAGAACTACTCTCATCGGCATACAGATATATAATACTCCATAATGCTATAAAAATAATTTTTTTCAACTTATTCCTCTCGTAGGGTACCGCCAGGAGACGGCACCTTTTTAAATAGATATTCTATGTGCTGTCAGGGGACAGCACCCTACAGTTTATCTGTTTTTCAGATAAAGTCCAACGGCTTGAAACTGCTTACCGTTCAGCCCTTTACAAAGTTTATTGTCTATGATGAACGCCTTGGCTTCAGCAGTAGAATCAAACTTCTTATCTGTCTTTTGACACATTTTACCATAGATCATTTCACCTTTTTTTGCCATCATCGCCTGTTTTTTTGCAATCATTTTACTGTCTTTGGCAAACTCTGCTTTGGCAGCTTCCAATGCACCATTGAAATCTGTCACTTTTCCGCCATTGACTTTGGCAAACGCTTCCGCATCTGCTTTATTGGCAAATGCATATTTACTTACCATAGTCATCGTACCTTTTTTCGATGATCCAACCACATACGTAGCTTTTTCTGCCGGAATGAATTTGAGACTTGTTACATCCACCACCTTGATATCTGTAAGCTTGGAGCCTTTTTGCATATCTTCTACCAGGCAGTGCATGGAGCAGTATTGTTTCACTTTACCGTCCACCGTTGCCGCATGGTTCGTTTTGTAAAACATTGGCAGTGTCATGCCACACTCAGGACAGAAAGCTTTGGCTTTCCCTTCTTGCAAAAGTGTCGCCTTTCCTTTTGGCACTGCCTGGAATATTTGCATCATTTTTTTCGGTTTGCTGCCGGCATCCATTGCTTTACCGCATTTACCTGCTCCGCATTTCATCTCCGCCTGAGCGAAAGTTATCATGGCACCTACTGCCAACAATGTTAGTAGAATTTTCCTCATTTCGTATCCTTATAATTTTGATATCTGATTGTAATCTTTTAGTGTTAAATAAGTGTTAATTCCGGATTTTCTCACTTCCACGCTAAACGAGAAACTACATATTTAAGGTTAATATAGTCTATGTATCTCTTCAAGCAGATTATCCACGGTAATATCATCACCATATGATTTTAAAAAGTCGGTCAAATACTTTTCAGAAGCTTCCATACCGCCCTCTTTTTCGATCTCAACCAGCTTTTTATAGATCGGATCCAATACATCGGTCACATGTTTAGAGATCTTCTTTCTTGAAGCTTTGTAGCCTACTGTCTCCCCATTCTCATCTCTGAGTATGTCAAAATCGGTAAAAACCCAGTAGTATCTGCCGTCTTTGGCAAGATTTTTAACCGCTGCAATAAAATTATGCCCATTCTGGATGCGGTCCCAAAGAATCTTAAAAAGGATTTTGGGCATATCGGGATGACGTACAATACTGTGCGGCTGTCCGATCAGCTCCTCTTTGGTATAACGGGATATTTCTGCAAAGTAGTCATTGACATAGGTGATAATACCTTTCAGGTCGGTATCACTCTCTATATAAACATTGTTTTTAAGCTCTATCTCTTCATCTATAGGTTCTGGTCGTTTCATTTCATTACTCCTTTTTTAGGTCATGGCACTATTATCAGTATATATTCCCCGCTTTCACGTATCGCTATGCTCTACTGTTCGGTTCCATAGCTAAAACGGTGAAACTGTTCATGATCTTTCATGCTACTTACATATCCAGGTAGCGTATCAATCCTTTGCTTAACTTCGCAAAGGGAAGGATTTTGGTTCCCCCGTTCTTCATCATAAAAAGTTTTGCATTGGTTTCTGACTCGAACGGGATCAAGTCATCGCCATGAGGACCGGTTATTCTGCTCCCGAAAACATATACAGCTTTTGTCGCATCAATTCTTCTGCCCGTATTAAAATCCTGGACATAGAGTTTATCGATACCTGCACTTAAAAGGCCATGTTTTTTAAAATACGGCTCATGCTGTGCTACCTGCATCATTGATTTTACAGAAACGAACTGTATTTTCTTTTTATTTTTGAGTTCTGCCTCACACAGCCATTTGTCATACTTTTTCAACGGCAGAATATAGACAGGATCTGTTGCATTCTGATCAAGCAGTATGATCTTTCCGGAAAACGGTGTTTGTGCGAAGAGGACCCCTATTCCCAAGATCATTCCCAACACGATTTTTTTTATCATCTATCTCTCCTTACAAAAGATCTTTTTTTCTAAATGCAATATATCCAAAATAGGATAACAGTGCACCAATGACTATAGGATAGAAGATCGCATAAATGATCAGCCAGGTCGAACCGAGTGTATCAAGAATATAATAGGCAACCGGTCCGATGACCGTCAACTCGGGATCGAACAGCGAAATGGCCCCGATACGGAAAACTTCTATGGGGTTGAGCATGGCCAGAAATACGATCAATCCGTCATTCATTCTGTTCTGCAGCATCAATCCTATCAGTCCGATATCGATAAACGCCAGCATGACGATCCATACGACGAACGAGCCGCCCAGGGCAATATCGGTCGATTTGACAAGGGTAGAGAGGAAAAAAGCAAGTCCAAGAAAAACAAAACTCAGTGAAAACAGAAACGCCGAGTAGAGAAAAACCATTTTCCAGGGAAGCGCTCCGCCTTTTAAAAGACCAAAAACAACACCCAGCAGCAATGCAAGAAAAACCGGCATGAAAACAGTCAGAAAGCGGCCGAGCATTTTGCCCCAGTAATAGTCTTTCAGCGATACGGGAAAGGAGAGCATGTATTCAAGGACATTGCTTTCTCTGTCTCCGGAAATCGATTTGACCGTTGTAATGAGAATGAAAATAGGCAGGATGATAATAGTGACCTGTATAAAGATCAGCAGCATACGGCTCAAGCCGGTAAAACCCATCACGACAGAATCCGAAACACCGCTGATAAAGAAAAGCGCCATCAGCCCGCCAAAAACGACAGAATAGACATAAAACCATTTTGAACGCAATGATTCTTTGACATCCAGATATGCAACAAGAAAAAGATTTTTCATCAGTACGCCTTTACTTTCTTGGAATTAGACTGCTCGATCTTTTCGATCTGCTTGACAATACTCTGATAGTCAAGCACTTTTGAGCCTTGGGGGAGGGTTTCTTTGCTGTAGGCGGCAAAACCGTATGCCATCGGTGTGATTGCATCTGAAACATACAAGGCTTTGCGTGCATTGATCCATTTTCCCGTTTTGGCATCAGTGATCCAAATATTCGCTTCTTTTTTCCAGGGTATTTTTTCTTCTTCCAGCCAGAGTACGGCACAGCCGATATCATCGAATTTATAGGCTTTGCCTGTCTTCGGTGCAATGATCTGTACAGCAAATTTACGTTCGCTTATAGCCATTTTACAGCGTTCGCACATATCTCGGTCCCAATGCATTTGCACAGCGCCGCCTACCGTTTTTTTCTCACAACCGGAAAAGCCCAACACCATAAGAAAACCCAACAGCAGCAAAAAACTAAATTTTTTCATCTTCTACCACCTTTCCGAGATCCATGTATATCTGGCGGTTTACCAAACCTTTTATTTCATCAAGCCTGTGTGTAATGAAGAGGGTGGAACAGCTTTCATCTATCTCGGTGAGAAGTTCATAGAATTTCTCACGTCCTTTCGGGTCAAGATTGGCTGTGGGTTCATCAAAAATAAGCAGATCGCTCTCTTTGGAGAGTGCAATGGCAATCAAAAGTTTCTGTTTCATTCCACCGGAAAGTTTGAAAAAAGGTTTGCTCATGTGTTTTTGGATATCAAGATCCATCCTGCCGGCTTCCTGCAGAACTTTCTCCCTGGGAATGCCTGAACTGCGCCCGATGTAAAGCAGCAGTTCTTCAATACTAAGCTTCACCGGCGGCGGCAGCTGTGGGATAAAGCTAATGTTCTCCAAAACCTTTACTCTTTCTTTTACCGGATCATGACCGTTTACGGTGATCTTTCCGCTGTTGATATGATAAAATCCGAGCATGGCGCGTACCAATGTGGTTTTTCCTGCACCGTTTGGCCCCATCATCGCGATACGGTCACCTTTGTTTATCGTTATATCTACAGAGTCAAGTACTTTGCTTCCCATGAACTGTTTGCTCACTTTTTCGGCTACAACCAACATTTATACTAAATCCTTCAATCTGAATTCATAATTGTATGCATCGGTATGGCATACATCAAAACAGCGCCCGCACATCGTACAGTCACCATTGACAACAAGTTGTGTGGTCACACCTTTTTCTGTTCGTTCTTTATCGTGTTTGGGTTTAATGAATTCAAGCACATGATCTTCGAAACAGGCATTCAGACAGGCGCCGCAGTGGTCGCACTTGTCCATATCCCATTTGACTTTGGTCATGCTGACCCATCCGAGCATATTGTAGGTTGTTCCTACCGGACAGATATACTTGCACCATGCCCTTCTTGAATAAAAAATTTCAATGGAAAGTACTACAAGCACCCAGACCGCAGCGAGACTCCATCCGTATGTGATGGCACGGCTCAGATAGCCAATAGGGTTGATCACTTCAAAAACAAGATAACCGTCTATGGCTGCGGCGATCAGAAAAATAGCCCAGAATATAAAACGTATATTCGGATTGAACCGATGTTCTTTGATGATCTTCTTTCGGATAAGTATCTGATGGATACGTTCACCTATTTCGCTAAGAAATCCGTAGGGGCAGACCCACGCACAGTATGCCTTGCCCCCGACAAGAAAGTAAAAAATGATCAGCGTTGCACTTCCGATGATGACATTCACATGAAAATGATGTTCTGCCGCAAATATTTCCAACGCGGTAAAGGGATCTATCAGGTGAAACCCGAAAAGCCTGGACCCGTTCAATGTTCCTTCAAGCAATTGCATATCGATATGAAAAGAGAGGAAAAACAGGAGATTAATAATAATCACACTCAGCCATCTCCATGCTCTTATGGTCAGCCGGAACTTGCCCTTTTTGGTTTTATAGTACAAGGTACTCAGCAAAGACGCATTGATCAGTTCTTTGACGCTACCGTTATATCTATCCATTTGTTATCCTTTTATGCGGCTTCAAAACAGTGACTGAGCCACTGTTGCTGTCTTACTGTTGTGCTTTATATTTCTGTTCGAATGTGCCTATTTCATCTGCCAGCTCCTTGAGCTGGCCGTCATTCATTTTACTGAGCAATCCGTACATTACATAATTTTTTCTTACCCCGGACTTGAAGTCCCCAAGATCTTTGTATACTGTTTCTGCACTGAGACCTCTGAGTTTCGGACCGATGATACCGCCTCCGTTCACACCGTGACAGGAAGAACATTTTTGTTTGTAAAGCGGGCTGACCTTGAATGCAGCGACATTTCCTGCCTTGTTTTTCAATGCCTGCAGTTTTTCATCAAGCTCTTTCTTCTTTTTCTCCTGCTCTTTTTCAAGATCGGCTTTTGATGCTTCCCGGGAAGCATCTGATTCTTCCTGAACAGGTGCCGTATTGTCCAGGTGTACTTTGATCTCTGATTTCGCAATCATTTTGCTGATCTCTTCTACTTTGTTCACTTCTCTGTCAGATTGATATACCATAAACATTGCACCGAGTGCAAGTATCGTTACGATTGCAGCTAAGATATGTTTCATTGTGGGTTACTCCTCATTTTTTTAATTGCTTTGTTGAATCTGTCTATCTCATTGGCGATATTTCTCAGTCTTGTCTCATCTATACGTGTTACAAGGTCTTTCATTAATTCATTTTTCTTCTTTCCTGTTTTAAATGCCATAATCCGGTTAAAGATAAACGTTGCATTTTTATCGAGAAGAGCCGGTCCTATCACCCCGTTCGCATAGTCATCATGACACGCGGAACAAAGCAGACGGTAATCCGGACTGAGCTGTTTGACCATCAGTGTGATCCGTACCCGTTCATAGGGGGAACGGATATCTCTGTAGGCATCAAGCTCTGTTCTGACTTTCGAAGTTTCACTGTTATAATCGCTTTCTTTTTTGTCATTCTCTTTATTGTACGAATAATAGAACTGTCCGCTGTTCTCTTTGGACTTTCCTTCTTTTTTCAGTGCCTTGACCACACCTTCCGTTACAACAATACTCCCGGCTTTTCCTGTTTTCTGTGTCGATTCTTTCGACTGGTCTTTACTGCAGCCGCTTAGACAGAGCAGTACTGCCCCGAGCGACACGACCCATACTCTGTTACGCATTTTTGCTTCCTTTCTTTTTTTCATATACTTCAGCATAGGTTGCACGAGGAAGTATTTGCAATACTTTCGTCGGGCACAGTTCCACACAGGCACCGCATCCGACACAGGCTTCCCGAATTTCAGGGAAAAGCCCTCCGTCTTTTGAGATCATTCCTATCGCATGGCTCGGATCAGGCTCGAACGGACACAGATCGGCACAGATACTGCAGTTTTTGCCCTCCTGCTTGCCCAGCTTTTCCAGAAGCTCTTTCTGGAGTTTGACTTTTTCTGAGTCGTTGGCATAAATTTCTACTTTTCTGTTCCTTCGTTCCTGTGCCGTAATGACTTTGGTATGGTCATAAATCCTGCCGATCATCTCTTCTGTCACCTTCTTGTTGGTCAGCGCAAGACAGGCACTTTCATTCACGACAATAGCCATACCCATATGCACTTTTTCTATGACATTGGATTCATGGTCAAGCGCACCGGTCGGACAGGCCAAGACACAGGGAAAGGCTTCGCATAGATAGCATCCTCTTTCCAGCGGTGCGATGTAGGCTGTTCCCACACCTGCTTCACCCTCTATATCTTCCAGTTTAATAGCATCATAAGGACAGACCTGCAGACACTGCCCGCATTTAATGCACATCGTAAGATACCTGTCTTCTTCTACCGCTCCGGGCGGGCGCAGTCTCTCTTTATGCGGTTTGAAATCTTTGGCAGCCCATATTCCACCTGCTGCGGCAATACCAAGTACACCAAGTCCTGCAGCCTGCTTCATAAACTGTCGTCTTTTTTTCTCTTCTTTTGAAGTCATGTTTTGCACTTTTTTTTCCATTACACTTGTCCTTCATACATTTTGGGATGCTTATCGCTCAAAAGCAGTACCGGTTCTGAAAACGGCGCCAGTTTTGCCAGAAAATTCAATATGGAGATCACAGGCGAACCGTAAAAAAACTTGACGTTCGGATTGAGAAGCCAGATTTTGTCTGCATAGGCATAATAGTTGTACGGTCTGTCACCTATACCGTCACCGTTCCGGTCAAATCCTTCATAATCATCCCAGTAATTTCCGTCAAACAGGTTTTCGGTGACTTTACTGTTGTAGGAATCGTTCGTAACATTCTCAATATTGCCCTTGAAAGTATTGTCCAGAAATTTATTGTGCAGACTCAAAGAGTGAAAATGGATCCCTTCACTGTTGTAAATGATCCGGTTTCCCTCTATAATATTGACCGTATCGGGTTCATAGGGCGACCTGTCTATGAACAGACCTCTTGCGCAATAGATGATCGTATTGTCTTTCAGAACAAAATTGCTTGCATCCTTCATGCCTATGCCCAGTCCTGTCGTTCCCAAAGAATTTTCGATAATATTCCCTGTAGCTACCGTATCTTGCGAATACATGAAAAAAATACCTACAGAATTGTGTTTATACACATTGTTTTTGACAATGTTTTTGCCTGTATACATAAAATGGAGCGAGTAGCGTCCATATTCACCCCGGTTCTCTTCTATGAGGTTTCCGTGCGAATACCATACTACAAAATCACGTGACTTGTAAAGATGGTTCTTGCTTAAATGGTTGTCATTGCTGTACCATAGACGCACACCGTCCCCTCTGAGTCCAAGTGCAAAAGGCTTGGACTCAATATAGTTTCCCTTGATCTCGGACCGTGTTACCTGGGCCATATCAATACCGAAAAGGCAGTCGACTATCTTGCAGTTCTCTACCGTGCACTGCTGCACTTTATTCATAGATATACCTGCATCTACCCGTTCATGTTCTGCACCGCTGTGCCTGATGGTCAGGTTCTTAAGCGTTACGCGTGAACTGCCCACAGTAACTACCGTACCTTTGCCATCGCCTTCAATAATGGCCTTCTGATCTTTCCCGTCAATGATCAATGGTTTGTTGATAATGATATTGCCATGATAGATCCCGGCCGGAAGTTCCAGCTTTGATCCCGGTTTTGCCTTGTCAATAGCCTCCTGAAGTGCATTACCCGCCCATAACAGATGCGACAGTACCATAAGAGAGACTATAAACTTGTATATCATTTTAGGCTGCTTGTCTGCTTTTCTGGTATTTTCGTTTTGAAGCCAGTGCCAAAATACTCAGTATACTTATCGCAACCAGAAGCCAGAAACCCAGTGATGGATAGGAGTGTGTCGTAAACTGTGCCACTTTCCCGTCACCGAATACCGTAGGGGTGAACGGTTTGATCTTGAATGCGCCCCAGGCATGCATATGGTGACCGAACCAGTAGAGCCAGTAGGAATAAAACCCTATGAATACAACAGGCAGTGCCACAGGTATGAGCATCAGAAGATTGAATATTCTGTTATTGTAGATCATGAACATTGCCATGAGCCACGCTACGAAGATCAAGGCATACGGTGCAAGCATACGAAGATACGGTGCCCCTCTTTCCATCGGATCCATGCCGATATAGTGATTGATCGTATTCATTTCATGCACATCTCCGCTGAATCCGTCAAAATGGTAAAAGACAGGTATCCCTTCCGGAAATGCATCTTTGGGATAATTCGGTGCTTCAAGCGAAACATACCAGATAGGCGCAGTAACCACATTCAACTCCATGTCGTCTGCGATCCTTTTTTTCAGACTGTCCGCATCTTCTTTGGGAATATTGGGAGAGACATACCGTCCCTTCTGATAATAATCCCATGTATCAACCGTAAGTGCAGAGAGTTTGTCTCCTTTTCCCTGACGCCCCATTTCGACGACATTATGCGTGAACACTGCAGGAATGACGAACCAGTAAAGCAGTATTCCGAGTGCCAGCAGTGTAAATATTCTTGATTTTGCCAAAGAACTCATGTGTATCCTTTCTTTTAGATATGCCAAAAAGCTTCAATGTACCAAGCTCTTTGAAATACCTATATATCGTTGGTTATATTTTATCTCATTCTCCTGCGAATAGGCTTGATAGGTATCAAGATAAATTATATTTTCTATAAATAAGTGGAGATTATAGTGTAAGACACAAAGGGCAAAGAAATGCCCTTTATGCAATGTAGATCCTAGAAGAGATTCGCATTCTCGTCGATCCACTTGAGATATTCGATAATATCTTTTGTCTGTTGCTCTGTCATGCCCTGGTTAGGCATACGGAGGTTGAAGTAGTTGATCATAGATTTGATGTATGGGTTGTTATACATTGTTTCTGGATGCATGATCCATCCGGTAACCCACTTCTCGGCATTTTCATGTCTTTGAAGTACACCTGTCAAATCCGGTCCGGAACTTACTTTCCCGATCACGTGACATCCGTTACATCCGCCTTCAAGATACGCTGCTTCACCACGTTTTGCAGCAGGGCTCATAGGCTTCGCTACTTTCTTGACAAGAAGGTCTTTCGCACGAATACCGACGTCAGCTGTTTTAACCATGTACTGCCAGATCATATTTTCGAACAGAATCGCTTTGTTCAGATTGCCGGCTTTCACCGCTTCATCCGCTTTTTTCTTCTGCTCTGCAATCTTTCCGTACTGGTCTAACGCATCTTCCACCAAAGCTTTGATTGTCGGATACTTCTCATAATGGTTCTCTTTGAGGAACTTCACAACACTCTGGATGACTTTGTCTGTTGCATTATTTACCGCAACAGTCTGATCATACTCTTTTTTAAGCTGCTCAGGACTCATTTTTGCCATTTTAAGCTTTTTAGCCGCTGTATATTTTTTGTTTGGGTCTTTAACCAAAAGGTAACCCATCATTTCCAAGTGAAGTGCTGAACAGAATTCTGTACAGTAGTAAGGGAATACACCTTCACGGTCTGCTTTGAATGTAACTGCAACCGTTTTACCCGGTTCGAGTGAGGTGTGTACATTGTACTGATCCACCGTAAATCCGTGTGTTTCATCCTCAGCTCTTTCGAGGTTTGTCAGATAGAAAGTAACCGTATCGCCTTTGTTTACTGTAACATGCTCAGGGTTGATATGTGATCTGACCACTGTTCCGTAAACATAGACATGGTTGCCTTTTCTTACGATCTTTTCCTGACCGGCAAGTGTTTTACCTACATGCGTTTTGCCTGTAAAGGCATTGGTACCCATTTTATAACGTACTTCAGGGTGCAGTTTGCTTGCTCTGATCGCTACTGCCTGGTGCGGTTCCCCAAGAGGTACCGGCATATCATAAAGCAGCTGCATCTTTTTACCGCGGATATCGATCAGCTGGTGGTTCTGCGGATGCAGTGGCCCGATTTCGTTAAATCTGTCGATCGCGAGTTTGTTCAGTGCAATAATATACTCACCCTGAGGATCTTCTGTTTTGCCTTCCATTCCGCAAAGGTGACCGATGTTGTAGTTGACGTTCTGTCTGTCTTCTACTTTACATGTCAGGTAATCCCATTTGACGACCTGGGAGTCAACATAGAGAGAAGTATAGATCTCGCCTTCTGTTTTCCACTTTGGCCCAAACTGGTTATGTAACGGTCCGAGACCCAGCTCTGCCTGGCAATGCATGGCTTTTTTCATATCGAGGATAGGAATACCGTACGGATCTTTTCCTGCATAGTCTTTGTTTTTGATCAAATCCATGATCTTCGCAAAGTCAAACACAGTCGCATGGGTATCAAGTTTACCGCAGACTACAATATATTTACCGTCCGGGGTAACATCCACACCGTGCGGTGATTTAGGCTCGGGGACCAGGAAGAGAGCATTGTTTTTAACAGCCACATCTATAGGAATGACACGTGCCCCGTTGATGATCTTTACATTTTTGTCATCTTTGGCCAACTCTGCCAGTTTTTTCCAGTTATAGACATGCAAAAAGTCTGTATCGTTTCTTGAACATCCTGCTTCAAACGGAGGAAGTCCTTTTTCAATACCGCCGGTATACATTTCAGAGTTAAATGAGTTGGTGAAACCCCAACCGTAACTGGCTTCTTTACCGGCATCGGAGAGATCCTGCATATACGGAGGCATTTCAATTGTAAATGATTTGTCCGGCTGGATCCTACCCTTGTCGTGGTCAAAGCTCCAGACAGTCACACCACCGCGGTATGTTTCTTTATACTCATCCATCGGGTGGTAATTGTTGTCAAGCGGTGCACCGTACTGACATGCTTCCAGAATATACTTGGAATCCGGCGTAAAGAATGCACCACCGTGATCGGATTTGAATACAGGATTTACTACGATCTGTTTGGTGACAAAGTCGTTCAGGTCAATCACTGCAAGTCTCGGATTGGCTTTGTCATTGATGATCAGCCATTTACCGTCATATTTACCATTGGTCTCGGAAAGTGCCGGGTGGTGGGTATCTCCCCACGTGATCTTCTTCCCTCTGATATTACCCTCTGCCAATACTTTTTTGGTGTCATCATCATAACCCCATCCCTGCCAGGGCTCCGGGGTAAAGACACCGATATACTTGAGTATTCTCATGGACGGTACGCCATAGACCATAATCTGTCCGGACTGTCCTCCCGAACTGAATACGATATATTTGTCACGTCCGCCGCTCGGCGTATAGGTTTTCGCTGCTGCGAGCAGGTCTGCCTGTGTCAAACCTCTTTCTTTCATCACTTTATCCAAGGCTCCTCCACCGAAAAGTGTTGTCACACTCAGTGCAGAACCCAGAATAAGTGATGTAAATTTGCTTAACTTGTAGCTCATTCTTTCCTCCTAAAAATTTTAGTCAATAATACGACAGTATCATTGCCCATGTGGACATTATACCTTATTATAATAATAAATATAATTGACCTGTGTCAAGAATTTAACACTAATTTAACATATGGTTATTTTGAAAGAGGTTTGGGAAAAGACTCGCTTTAGCGAATTCGAAAGAATCTAACAATATCTTAAAAAAGCATTGCTCCCTTATGTAAGAGCGAAAACTATAAAAACAGGGTTTTTTCTCAAATCTAATAAAAATAGGCTATACTTAAAAAATGAGGAACGGGCGAAATTCATCACAGACACTCATCACAGACACTCATCCAAAACACATAAACAGAAGTGCGGTAAGGCCATTATAATGAAAAAACTATTTGACAAACTGAAACAATTCGGAAGAGATGAGGGAAAGCAAAACAGCATTACCACACAACAAACCAGTGATCCCGAGGTATTGGAGCAGTACAGGATCGATACAAAAAAAATAAATATCGAAAAACAACCTTTCAGGCTAAGCGGGCTCTTGCACATTCTGACAAACAAGATCGGAAAAGAGCTTAAAGCGCACAACCATAAGCTCCACTATGACGTGGAACAGGAAGTTGGCAGATATATTGTCGGAGATAATGACTATATCGAGCAGATACTTGAGCCCCTTTTAAAACAGCTTATCTCCCTCAATAACAATTCCGAGATTATTTTAAATATTTCAAAACATAAAAACCATTCCATTATATTTGATGCTTCAAACCCGCATGAGAGTATGCCCAAAACACTCTACAAGGAGTATGAACAGGCAGAACAGACATCCGGTGATAGAAGCGAGGTGCAAAACACATACATTAAAGTAAAACGGATCACAGAAGCTATGGGAGGTTCACTTGAGCTTAAGAACAGCAGGTTTTCAGGCACACATTTTATCTTCAGACTATCCTACATCGAGGACAGGGGCAACAGGAGCAATCAGGACAAACTGAAAAAATCGCTTAAAGGAAAACATGCGCTGTTCATAGATAAAACAAACTATGAGACAAAACGGGCACAGTATATTTTTAAAGCCTTTGGACTCAAGATCGAAAATATGAAGATCGAAAAATTCGACAAAACCAAACCTGATCTTGGCAAATATGACATGGCCGTTGTTCGCTCTGCGGATCTTACCGCCAAACATATCGGTTTTTTCAAAAACTTTCACAAGAACAGGCAACGTGACTTCAAACTGATCATCATTCATGAACTGTTCGAACATGAAAACAGAATCAACATGACTAAACTTGTTGCCGATGCAGAACTCTATAATCCTACGATCATCGGTGATGTCGAAGAGATCCTCAACCAAATGTTTATACTCAAAAGCAAAGCGGTCAAAGGGATCAGCAATATAGAAATATTTGATCCTTCTTCCTTTGCTGTTGTAGGACATAGGGATCCAAGTAAAAAAGATATGGAATACTTTAAAGGGGCCCATATCGCCGTAGCCGAAGATAGCAAGATCGATATGCGCGTAATGAGAAATATCATTGATGTCGAAGGAATAAGACTGTTCACAGCCGGCAACGGAAAAGAGTTGATCAACATATTAAAAACTGAAGAGATCGATCTTGTCTTTACTGACATCAACATGCCGGTGATGGATGGACTGACGATGACAAAAGAGATCCGTACCGAGCCAAAATGGAAGGACCTTCCCATTATCTCCATCTCCTCTATGGCATTTGGACATGAAATTAAAGCCATGCAGGTCGCCGGGATGAACGCTTCCATTGCCAAACCGATCACCGCACAGGATGTTTACCAGGCACTGGAACGTTTTTTGAAGATCACCCCTGCCATGCAGGCAAGATATGCCCAGCAAATACGTGAACAGCATACACCATCCGTCTATAAGGGGAACTCTGAAATTTTGGATGTCCAAAAAGGAGTACGTGAAGCGGGAGGGAAATTACAGTATCTTGAACTGCTTAATGAGACAATGGAAGTGCTTGAGGGCAGCCAGAATGAGCTAAAAAACCTGATTATCGAAGGGGAATACATCGCATTGAAGTCATTTTCAAGATCCATGATCAATCTCTACAGCAATATTCATGCAGTAGAGATGACCGCACTGTTCAATGAGATCTCGATGTATGTCTCAACAAAGAATAAAAAAACATATCTGAGCGAGTATATTCTGCTCTACACAAAAAACAGACAACATCTTGAAAAAGAAATAGAATCCTTTAGCAAGTACTTATTGGAGCAAGCTCCTGTTTAGCACACGAACCTAAATGATGCCCCTGTGCCCAAAAGGGGCTCCATACATTAAAATGCGTAAGAGAGATTGGTGTAGACGTAGCGTCCGGGTTCGTTCATAAGCATCACTTCACCGCCGCCGGAAATGAGGGTCAGGTCTTCATAGGTATTTGAAACAGCATAGGTTTTACCGAAGAGGTTATCTACCCCTACTGTCACTTCAAAGTGATCTGCAAATGTTTTGCTCCCTTTCAGGTTGACAACCGCATATCCTGGAAGATACTGTTCACCGTTGTCTGCATCATAGTCTTTCCATGCACTTGCAGCAACGACTTCGGCACGAAGCAGATAGTCATCCGGTTCTTCAAAGTTGATCCCCGCAACCAGTTTCATCGGCGGAATCTCAGGCATATTGGTCCCGGTCTGTCCGCTTAGAGGATGGTCTTTCTCGCCTCGTTGGTAAGAGAGAGCGGCGTCCGTGTACATGGTCTCGGTCAAAATATACGTTCCGCTTACTTCAAAGCCATACAGTGTCGCATCCATATTTTCAAAACGATTGGTCATTTTGTCTGCATTGTAGAAGATAAAATCGCCCAGTTGGCTGTAAAAGAATTTTGCCTTGAGTGTCGCATCTTCAAACTGTGTTTCCCCGCCAATGTCAAATTCCGTATTGGTCACAAGATCGAGTGTAGGGGTTCCCAGTACTTTACCCGCTTTTTGGAAATAGAGCTCACGTCCGTCAGGAACCCGGGAAGAACGGCCTGCTCCACCATAGAATTTTGTTTTTTCATCCACATGGTAGGTTAACACTACATTGCCGTTCAAGGCATTATAGTCATTGCTCTGCAGCGTACCCAAACCGGGCTTGACCGATGTATCGTCATATCTCAAACCAAGATCGACTTCCCATTTGTCAAAATGTATCTTGTCTTTGGCAAAAAAAGCGATATTTTTAGTATCCGTATCGGGGATACTGATGCCTTTATACTTGTTGTTTTTCCCATAATAGGCACCATTCCAGTTGCGCAGACTGTAGTCTATGCCCACTGTTAGCTCATGGTTGTCAAGATTGAACCTGTTTTTGATCCTGGCTCCCTGTGTATCGGTTGTCAGCCAGTTTTTCATCAGCATCATACGTGAAGCTTTTCTGTACGTATTGCTCATAGGGTGGTCCACATCTGACTTGTAAAGATGAATATCAAGTTCTTTGGAATAGCTTCCCAGGTCTTTGAGTATATATTTGGCATTGTAGATATTGGAATTATCATACAGAGCATCCATCGGTGTTGTCGGGTAGAGTATATCGTCACTTCTGTTACCCGTATAGCTCAGTTTCATCTGCTGTGTATCCGTAATATCCCAAAACATTTTTGCCAAAACAGTCTTTTTGGTAAAAGCATCCATGTCACGGTACTGCGGCAGAAGTGCCTGTCCTTTCAGCTTTTTGTCGTGTACCGGATTTCCATTCAGGTTATGGGCGATATAGTTATCCATCTGCTGCGAAAAATCGTTGCCGTCGCCATCTTTATACTGTCCGCCGCGTTCTCCCGAAGCACTCAGAAGAAACCTGATACGTTCTGTACCGCCGCTGATCATTGCGGAAGCTTTTTTGTAATCCCAGCTTCCAAAGTTCAGGTTGGCATCACCATGCAGCTCTTTGGTAGGCTTCAGTGTTTCAACATCGACGTTGGCACTCAGTGCACCGAAATTCTCCACATCATACGGACCGTCATCAATGGTGATATAGTCAATATTGTTCGTCAGTACATGGGAAATAGGCGGGTCCATCCGGTTCGGGCAGGCACCGTATATCTTTGCCCCGTCTATCGTCACGTTAATATTATCTTTTTTTTGTCCCCTGACAATGATGTCGTTCGCGATACCGCTTCTTCGTACCAGCGTCACAGAAGGTGACTGCTTCATCAACGCCTCTGCCACATCCGCTGACCGGATATCGTCTCCATGTACATCCTCGACCACTTCCGTATCGACTTTGGCTTCCACATTTATCGTTCCAAGCTCTGCCTCTGCCGCATACAGTGATACGGCACACACAAAAGAAAGGTATATTCCTTTTTTCATCTTTACTCCTCCAAAACTGTTTCGGGTATTGTCGCATGCTTCTGTTAATTATTTGTTAAGTTTATGGTTTTCGCAGAAAAATGCATACAAAATGTGATAAGCAGCATCTATCTTAACTGGTAACGCAGTGTCAGATTGACCGTTTTGGGAAGGGAAACAGGTATATGTTTTGTATTGACAGGGAAAGACTTTTCTATGGCTTTTCGGGCAGAAGCATGAAAAACTTTTGGACCTGTCACGGCGATATGTCCTACATTTCCGCTGGGGAGTATGGTAAAGTGTACTTTTACGGACCCTTGCATGCCGCGTCTTTTTGCAATACGTGGGTAACTTTTGTTACGGTTGATACGTGCCCGTACCTGTGAAAGAAAACGATTTTTCTGCGCAGGTGTACTCCTGGTCAGGTTTCCCTGTCTTTTTACACCCGCTGTGACACTGGTTAGGGTGTGTTTTGGTACTTTTCTTTTTCTGGTCTTCTTCTTTTTTGTATGCTTTTTTTTCTTGACCGTCTTTTTCTTGACCGTCTTTTTTTTCACCGTCTTTTTCTTCGCTTCCGGAGGTTTCGGTATAGTCTTTGGTTTTACCGGTTCAGGTTCGGGTGTTGCTACAGGCTGCTTTTCTTTAACAGCCGGTTCCGGTTTGGGAAGGATCTCTTCTTTTTGAGGCTCTTTTTGCGGTGCCGGTACCGCTTCCGGTATAAACTCGGAAAGAGAAAGGCTGATGGCATGATCCTGTGCTTTTTGCTCTGACACAAATATCTCTTTGAAGAGAAAGGCATACAACAGAAATACAGCAAGGTAAATGACAGAGGTAAGCGTGTAGGAGATCAAATGCCGATGTTTTACCACTACATCCCTTTTTATTGCCTGTTAATTTATAGAAATGAAGTGTAACAAAGATAGATTAAATCTGTGTTAATCCAAATCAATCTTTTCAGATATCAGAGGAAAGCCTGTAAAATTCATGTGCAGTTCATATTGGTATCTTATGATTCTGTTAAGCATACAGTATCTCTTCAGCCAGATGCACAGTGCGGTTTCAATAACCCAAAAAAGTGCATATGTATGATAAGCTACGGGTAAAATAAGAGGGGATCCCCCTAAAAAGTAAGGATGTAAAGTGAAACTTCCAGGAACACTGATGCTTGTGTCTGCCATAAGTATCGGCCTTTGTGCACAAACACTGACACTGCAGGATTCGATTGCAAAAACACTTGCACATCATCCGGACGTCAAGACATTCATGCTTCGTATACAGCAGGCTGAACAGGGATACAATGTCGCTTATGCCGACTATCTTCCGCAAATAGACCTTTCGGCAACATACAATCCGACTAAAACCTATGTGCTTCCGGTCAACGGCATGTTCCATACCGTAGAGGACAGCGGATGGGGGGCCGGGGCTACACTGCACCAGAAAGTATGGGACTTTGCCAAAACCTCTGCCCTTGTCGATGCCTCAAAAGCAGATGAGGATATTGCCAGATTGTCCCTTGGAGAGGTCAAGGCCCTGCTTGCCTACAAAGTCAAATCGCTCTATGAACTGCTTGTTGTACAGCGTGAGGCGATTCGGGTAAGAGAAAAAGACCTTGAAGCCAAAAAAGCATTCTATGCGCAATCCAGGGCACTGGTCAAGCAGGGACTCAAAACCAATGCCGATACCAACCGTTTTCTCTCCTCCGTTTATATAGCTGAAAACAATCTTGCTATTGCCAAGGCGTCATTTGAAAAAGCCAAAACCTCCCTTTCTCTCTATATGGGGATACCTCTCAGGAGTGACATCAAACTTCAGAGCCATGTGCTAAAAAAGAATTTTCATCTTCACAGCGGTACAGAACATGAAATACTCGAAAGCAACTATAAGGTGAAGATGGACAGACTGAATGTGCAGAAGAACCACCTGCTGCACCAGTCTGCAAAATCGGCACAGTTCGGTTCCATCGACCTTGTCGCCTCCTATGACCGCTTTGACACCCTCAATAAATACAATTCCGATTATGTAGGTATCAGCTACAATGTACCTCTCTATACCGGCGGAAGGATGAGTGCACAGGAGCAGCAGGCAAAGATCGGAAGGATGATCGCACAGGAACAGGAAGCTTCGGATACGCTGGCACTGAGGGAGGAACTGCGCGCTCTTCTCATCGATATCAAACGGTACGGACAGACGATCAAAGCCAGAAAAGCCCAGCTCATTTCTGCCAAAAGTACCCAGAAAGTACAAACAGCACGTTACAAAGAAGGTCTGGCAACCTACATAGAAGTGCTGGACAGTATATCCGTCACGCTAAATGCAAAACTCGGTGTACTTGAAGCATATTATTCCAGAAGCCTTGCCCTTGACAGGATAGACTATCTGAAAGGAAAAATCTGATGCAAAAATGGATCAAATATATCATTGCGGCAGTGTTGGTTCTCGTAGGGGTCGGCCTTTTTTACCAAAAAGTCTATATTCCCAAAACCACCTATGCAACAGTAAAGGCGAATGAAGGCAATTTGAGTATTGAAGTATACGGCATAGGGAATGTCGGAGCAAAATACATTTACCGCATTACCGCCCAGACAGGCGGCAGAATACTTTCCATTCTGACAGATGAAGGCAAATGGGTGAAAAAAGGCGACTTGCTCATTACGGTTGACAGTGTCGATGTTCCGCAGCTTCTCGAAGAAGCAGAAATTTCGATGAACAAAGCCCGTTCGGAGTTTGTTGCCAGCCAAAAAGAACTTGAAAGCCTGCTGGCACAAAAACATTTGGCGCAGATTACCTATGCACGCTATGCCAAGCTGAAAAAACAGTCTTTTGCTTCCAAAGCGGAATATGACAAAGCGAAATCAGACCTTGCCGTGATCGAGGCACAAATGGCTGCTACACGGGCACATATTAAAACAGCACAGATGGAAATAGCACGGTCACAAAAAGCGGTAGAGGCTTTGAGGGAGAAACTTTCCCGCTATAAAGTCTATGCTCCGGCAGACGGCTACACCATTGACAGAAGTGCGGAGGTTGCCCAGACCGTATTGCCTTCACAGACTGTACTTCAAATCGTTGATCCCAAGGATGTATGGGTCAAAGCCTATATCGATGAAAAAATCAGCGGGAATATACGGGTCGGGGAAAAAGCAGACATTATGCTGCGCTCACAGCCCGGAAAGCATTTTGCTGCCGTAGTCAAGAGGATCGCGGCACAGAGTGACCCCGTGACACAGGAGAGGGAAGTGGATGTTGCGTTTGACAAACTGCCGATTCCTTTCTACATCAATGAACAGGCAGAAGTGAACATAGAGACAAAACAGCTTGACAACGTACTGAAAATACCGGCCGAAGTACTGGTATACCAACATAAAAAGAGCGGTGTATGGGTGGAAGAAAACGGTAAAGCCCACTTTAAGACGGTACAGATATTGAGCATAGGTGCCAAAGAGGCAGCTGTCAAAGGGCTTGACAAAAAAACAAAGGTCATTGTCGATGTTCCCGGCAAAAAGACACTCAAAGAGGGAATGAGCGTACACTGATGATCAATCTTGCACAAAAAGACATTGCACACACTTTGGGAAAATTCATCGTTACCTCTATGGGAGTAGGTATGCTGCTGGGTATCGTTCTGATTATGATCGGTGTCTACCGCGGTATGATCATCGATGCAAAAGTGCTGCTTGATGATTTGAATATCGATATGTGGGTCGTACAGGAAAACACACTGGGGCCCTTTGCCGAAGCTTCCAGGATCCATGAAGATATGCGCACTACCATTAAAGTTATACAGGGGGTTGACAAAGCAGAAGGTTTGACCTTTCAAAACCTTCAACTACCTTCCAAAGAGGGAGAAGTAAGGGTGTTTGCTGTCGGTTTCGACCCCTTCGGAAAAATTGACCCTATCAACCCCAAGCGGCTTGTACAGGGAAGAGGACTGCAGCGAAGCCATTATGAAATGGTTGTCACGGATAAGACAGGGTTTCATCTCGGAGACCGGGTCCCCATAGGCCGAGATGTCTATAGCGTAGTAGGTATCACTCACGGTACTGTTTCTTCAGGTGGTGATCCTCTCGTTTATGTCAGCCTGAAAGATGCACAGGAATTACAGTTTCTGTATTCAAATGCCCGAACAAGGAATGACAGAGCCAGAGGTATCAATGCACTCAATTCGCACATGATCAACGCTGTTGTCGCTACAGTGAAAAAAGGATACAGCGTCAACCGCGTTGCAGAAGATATTCGGCAGTGGAAACACAAAAGTGTTTATACCGCCACCCAGGAAAAAACACTGCTGACCAAAAATCTCATTAAAATGGCTTCCAAGCAGATAGGCATGTTCACCGTGATATTGGTTGTAGTCTCCACAATTATCATTGCCCTCATCATTTACACCATGACACTTGAAAAAATCAAAGAGATTTCCATTATGAAACTTATCGGCCTGCCCAACAGCATGATCGTAAAAATGATCATGCAGGAAACACTGCTGATGGGCATTCTTGCTTTTGTTTTTGCCAACCTTTTTGCCCATCTTATCTACAGCAAATTCCCTAAAAGGGTCGTTCTGGAAATGCCTGATGCCTGGATACTCTTTCTTGTGGTCATTCTTGCCTCGATTCTTGCTTCGTTCGTGGGTGTCCGCAAAGTCATCCATGCCGATCCGGCTTCGGCCATAGGAGGATAGTATGCAAAGTACCCATGCGATAAAAGTAGAAAACCTTGTCAAACACTTTGGCAAAGGTGATGCACTCGTAGAAGTCATAGACGGTGCAGATTTTCACATAGACAAAGGAGAGCTGGTTGCGCTCATTGCCCCCAGCGGTGCGGGAAAGACAACACTCCTCATGATGATAGGATGTGTCGAAGAGCCCACCAGCGGGAAAATCTGGCTGGGCGACGAACCAGTATATGATGACAAATGGCTGACAAAAGAGCAGCGGAAAATACGCCGGGAAAAAATCGGGTTCATTTTTCAGGCTCCCTATTTGATACCCTTTCTGAATATTATTGAAAATGTAACCCTGGTGCCGCAGACAAACGGCGTTCCCAAAGAAAAAGCGGAAGAAGAAGCTATGGCACTTTTGAAATATTTTGACATTGCCGAAAAAGCCAAAGAAATGCCTGCTCTGCTTTCGGGCGGACAGAATCAGCGTGCCGCCATCGCCAGGGCGCTCGCCAACAAACCACAGATCATCCTAGCCGATGAACCTACCGCAGCATTGGACATAACACGTTCTGTCAATGTCGTCAAAATGCTTAAAAAAATTGCGGTTGATCAGGATGTTGCCGTCATTATGGTCACCCACGACGAAGCCATGCTGCCGCTTTGCGACAGAATATTGAAGATAGAAGACAAAAAAGTAGTTTCCCAGCCCGTCCCCGAAAATACAAAAATGATCTAAAAAATCAAGTATTTTCCGGCGGCTCTTGCGTCTGTGTAATATATTTTCGGCGTATATTGAATTGCAATCCGGTAATATAACTGACAAGTACCACGCTCACACCGGTAGCAACGAGAATATTATAGTCAAACGTCAATTCCAGAGAAAGGACAACTGCCGTCAGGGGAAGCTTCATCACTACCCCCATAAAAACCGCCGCCCCTACCGCTGCATAAAAGAAAGGCTCAAAAGGAAAATGCGAATAAAATGTCAATACCTCACCATACCCGTATCCAACCAGCGCACCGATACTCATGAGCGGCAGAAAGAGTCCGCCGACCGCATTCGCATAGAGTGAAACGGAAGTACCGACAATACGCAAAATAATAATCAAGAAGATAAAATAGACAGAGATCGAGTCGCTGTCATTGATGAGGTGGATCACGATCTCTTTGCCTGAAAATGCTGCATGCGGTTCTATCAGTAAAATCGTACCGGTCACCCCTCCCCCAATAAGAGAGAAGACCACATTTCTCATAGCATGGAACTTTTTGAATATCTCCAGGTCTATCATATGCAAAAGCCGTTTTTTCAGAAAAAGATACAGATAGATAAAAAAGGTGATAAACGGGATAAATATCAGCATCGGTACGATCTGGTGGTAGTCAACCGATTTACCCAGGGAATTTTGGAAAGAAATGGAATCCAAAAATTTTACCGAAACAGAAAAAGCAAGTACCGAACTGAGGATCACATACCCGATATACTGTTTGATGAACTGGTAGGCAATATTTTCAATGGAAAAAACGATCCCAGTCAGAGGAGACACGAAAATAGCCGCAATACCGCTGCTCGCACCAACACTGATCATCATTTTTATCAGCATAGCAGGGAGATTGAAAAACCGGTGTATCTGATAGGCTACCATTGCTCCCATACCCGCTGACGGTCCCTCTGTTCCTATCGCAAAACCGCTGGAAACAGAAAGTGTGGAAGCGACGATCTTGAGCATCAGTGTTTTGACATTGATGATCATCTTGTTCTGACTGACTGAATCGGCTATTTCCGTCAAACCGTATTCACGAATATATTTGTCTTTTGAAATGAGATAGTTGACAAAAAATATCGCCAGTGTCGGCACCAGGTAAAGATACCAGGCAGGCAGTACAGGGATCGTTTTGAAAGGATCCCCCATAAACAACAGCTTGCTTGTAAACGTAATAAGCATTTCATAAAACGTAATAAAAAAGCCACTGATAATACCCGTCAACAATGTTGCGATTATCAATTTGGCGATCATGACAGGCTAACCTTTTATGTTTATTTTAATTATATACTTTTTCCCATAAAAAGAGGCTCAAAACCATTCACCCAAATCCAAAGCAGCCTTCTTGCAACGTATACAAAGTGCTGAATTTCTATTTTGGGATTTTGGATTCACGGCAGAACCAATCTTTTCTTTACATCAAACTGCTCAATATACTCCCTAATATACTTTTTCAGAAGCATATCATTCATCTGCATTTTCTTTTTCATAGGGAACTTCAGAAAAAACTGAGGAGGCATAATGGAGTCCGCCTTTTCCGGTGCTTCCAAGTAGGAAAACATTGCTTTTTTTATGCGCTCGGGTGTACTGTACCGCATCAGATAGCGACGATAGACAAGGCTGCTTGGTACCTGCTCGCTCTGATGACATTTCAGACAGGCAGTATACAGATTTTTTGGTTCCGCATACTCATTTCCCTGTGTAGCGATACACATTGCTGACAGCCATAGCAGTATCATTATTTTTTCCATTGTATTTTCACCTCTGTCCCCTGATGCAGCTGAGATGTTATCTGTAAAACAAAGCTGTAACTCTTGACAACCTGATTGACAATATCCAAACCTATCCCGAAACCACCTTCACTCGTATTGGCACGTTTGAAACGGTGCATAATTATTTTCAGATCCTCTTTTTTGATACCGAAACCTCCGTCTTTGACCATAAAATATTCCTCTGTAAGCCTGACATACAATTCCCCTTCCGGTTTATTGTACTTGATCGCATTTGAAATAAGATTGTCTATCAGCCTGATCGCATCATTTCTGTCCATTTCAAGTATCACTCCGGATTTGACATCCGTTTTGATCCTGAGATGTTTCACTTCTGCCATCACAGCAAAATAAACCATACGCTCTTCGATCAGCTGTGACATATCGAGACGAATGATCCGGCGATGGTATTGATGATTCAAATTAAGATAGGTCAAATCATCATATATACGGCTGAGTGTCCGGGAAGCGATCTCGATGCGTTTAAGCTCATCTTTGTTCTGCTCACACTCACCAAAAGTCTCGATCATTTCAATATTGGTCAGGATCGTACTGATGGGGGTATTGAGTTCATGGGTCGTGTCTTGAATAAAATGGTTCATCTGTTTGATGGATTCACGCATGGGAGCAATGAAAAGTTTTCCGAGAAAATAGCCCAAAACAGCAAAAAAGCCCCCTGCAAGCAGCATAAAGAACAGAATATTGCGCTGCAATGCCAAAAGAGGCGTATAGTCGATCGGTCGGGAAAGCAGCAAATAGGCTGCACCGAGATAATAGGGTTCTATCTTTGAAACCAAAGAGAGCGTATGTTTCTGCCGGGTACCCAATTGGGGAGGATGTGCAAAGGTACCGAAAATATAGTGTTTGTCCAAATCATAAATAGCGGAATTCCCGATCTGACTGACAGGATAATGCAGTATTGCACTGTTGGAATGGTGCAGTTCACGCAGTGCGGATTCGATCTTTTTTGATTCATACTTCAGTACTTCTCTCTGCTTGTCAAGCAAATGGTGTCTGGTTGATGTATAAAAGAGCCACGAAGCCATAGAGAAAAGCAGAAAGGTTGACCCCATATAGATCAGTAAAAAACGCAGAAGACTTCGTCTTTCACTCTGCAACAAAACGGTATCCTATGTTTTTAACAGTCTCTATCTTCTCTTTTCCTATTGATGCACGCAGTGTTTTGATATAGGCACGCAGAGAGCCGCTGCTTGGTGTTTCTTCATACTCCCATAATATTTCAAAGATCTTTTCATATTCCATAAGTTCATTGGGGTACTGTAAAAAAAGTGCCAGCAGTTTCACTTCTTTTGTTTTAAGCGGCACCCTTTGGCTGCCACGCATCAAAAGCATAGATTTCGTATCGAACCAAAGCTCATTTCCCAGTTCTATCCGTTCTTCATAACTACCGTAACTGCGTTTCAACAGCGATTCTACTCTGACAAGAAGCTCTTTGAGGGCAAACGGTTTACGAATATAGTCATCGCAGCCGCTGTCGAATCCCTCTGTAACATTCTCGACACTGTTGAGCGAAGTAATAAAGATCGCCGGTGTAGTATTGCCCTGTACACGGGTATTTTTCAAAAATTCAAAACCATTCAAATGGGGTACTTTCACATCCAGAAGCATCAAGTCAATATGTTTTTCATACATGATATCCTGTGCCTGCAAACCGTCATACGCACACCATACGGTATACCCCTTGAGTTCCAGAAAACGTTTGACCGTATCACTCAACTGCACATCATCTTCAAGCAATAAAATCGTCTGGGTCATACCGGCACTCCTTTTTTTGATCTTACACCATAAACATGAATCATATATGAACCCGTTCAAGCGCAAGCATCACCGTGGTACCTTTGCCTTTTTCCGAACTGATCTGTATGCCTATGTTTTCTGCATCACAGTACGCTTTGACCAGTGCGAGGCCTATCCCTTTCCCTTCTTTGCCGCTGTCACTCTGATAATAGCGTTCATACACTTTCAATAGTTCAGCTTCGTCCATACCTATACCCTCATCCCGTATCGTCAGCATCATTCGTTCAAGCTTTATTTCTATCCGGGAGGTTTTATCGGAATATTTCATGGCATTCATCAGAAGATTGTCTATCATTTTCTCAAAACCGATTCTGTCAACATTGACTGTCAACTTCGGCACATCCATATCGAACCTGTTGCGCCCGAAAGATTCAAACGTTTCAATACGCTCTCCAAGAAGCTTCTGCAAGACAACAGGCTCCTTTTCAATAGGATGAATTTCTTTTTTAATACTGTAAACCAACTCTTCATACAGTCTCTCCAGTCTGTCAGACGAAGCTTCGATGCGCTCCAGCCGTTTCAGTGCTTTTTCCTCACCCTGTAAACATTTTTTCAACATTGCAGCATTGGCCTTGATGGTTGAAAGAGGAATATTCAGTTCATGCAGAATTTCCGAACTGAGCTGTGAAAGGTTAGCATCAAGTTCCGCTTTGGGCGCAAGAAGGTGCGAAGAGAGAATGTATCCCCATCCTGCTGCAAGCAGAAGGACAAGAAGGCCTGCTATCAAAAAATTGCTTTCTGAAAAACCTTCATTTTTCAGAAACCAGTAGAGAAAGCTCAGCAGTATCGCAACACTTGAAAAATATCCGAGTGCCGATAAAAGAATTTTCTTTTTGTGTCCGGACAGCTTCACTCTCCGACCCACCTGTAGCCGACACCGCGTACATTGGCAATATTTTGGGGAAAATATTTCTTCAATTGTGTCACATACACACGCAAAGCACCGTCACTTGCATTCTGTCCCGCTGCCCAGAGCCTTTCTTTTATTTCACTGCTGCTGACCACTTCACCTTTTGCCTGCAACAGCAGCAGCAGCAGATCTACCGCTTTTTTTGTCACCTCTACCGCTTCATCACCCCGGTAAAGTATCTTTGCAGCAGTATCGAGACTGTAACTGCCTATGTTCATATACTCCTGACGTATCTGACGACGAAGCACTGCCTGTACACGGAGCAGAAGTTCATCAAAGTCGATCGGTTTTTTCATATAGTCATCCGCTCCTTTGCCAAAACCTTCGGCAAGCGATGCCTTGTCCGCTCTCGACGTAAGAAAAATAGTTGGTGTTGTATCTCCGCTGTGACGCAGTTTTTCAAGTAGATCAAAACCGTTCTCATAGGGAAGATTGACATCAAAAAGGTAAAGATCAAATACATTTTGATAGCTTATTTCCAATGCCGAATAAGGGTCCAGTGCTGTTGCCACACGATAACCCTCTTCTTCCAGAAAGTCTTCCAGGGTTTCATTAAAAAGCTGATCATCTTCAAGCACAAGTATATGGGCCAAGTATTTTCCTTCAGGATTTATTGGTGATTATACCCCATATCATGTTATAATTCCGGCACGTTCATGAAAGGCATTGTTTTATGAAAAAGATTTCATTCTTCAATTATACCGAAGGCAACATTCTTATAGCAGGATTACTGCTTCTGGGTCTTTTTTTACTACTCCTTCTATACTGTGCCTTCTTCTCGCCTGCCGACTTGCAAACACTCCTGAGCATTACGGCAGCCAATATTATTTTTGGAAGAATGGCAGGACTTTCCATCGGTATCGCAGCCCGAATGAATATGATTGACCTGATTCTTTTTAACTTCATGATCGAATCAATCATGGTACTGCTGCTCTACCCTCTTTTTGCGCGGAGCTGGAACCGCCTTGAGATCATTACCTACAAACCCCTGCATGATTTTTTTGAACATTCCCGGAACGCCGCACAAAAATATCAACCCTACATTCAAAAATACGGTATTCCGGGGCTGATCTTCTTTGTTTTCACTCCGCTTGCCATGACAGGACCGGTCGTAGGCAGCTTTATAGGCTATATCATAGGATTCAGCCATCGAAAGACCCTGACAACCATTCTTTTGGCTACCCTTGCGGCTATTACACTGTGGGTCTACCTCATCAGCCACTTTAAAGATATACTGATCGCCTACAGTACTTCGCTAAATATAGGTTTTCTGCTTGTTGCTGCAGGTATGGGAATATGGTATGGTATCAAAAAGTATCTACTGTGAATTTGGGATTTGGTATGGCCGATCCCACAGTCATTTCAATCGGGAACAGGTTCAGATAAATGTCGTCGGACGCCATTGCGACCGCTCCGGTTTCGACGCTGAAAACGTGAAGCAGTTCACGTTTTTTTAACGGTTTCCCGGCCTACGCGGCTTCATTCACTGCGTTCATTGCGACCGCTCCGGTTTCGACGCTGAAAACGTGAAGCAGTTCACGTTTTTTTAACGCGTCTCACATATACATTCCGCCGTTTACTTTTAGTGTTTCGCCTGTAATGTACGAAGCATGGTCCGAAAGCAGAAAAGCAACTGCTTCAGCTACTTCTCGGGGTTCGCCGAATCTTCCCATCGGTATCTTTGCGGTAAAGGCATTTTTGATCTCTTCTTTGAGAACGTCAGTCATTTCCGTAGCGATAAACCCCGGTGTCACAGTATTGTATCGGATATTGCGCGGTGCAGCTTCCTGTGCAAAGCTCTTGGTCATCGCAATAGTGCCGCCTTTGCTTGCGGAATAGTTCGTTTGGCCCGCATTTCCTGTTTCACCTACAATGGAAGCAATGTTCACAACAGAGCCAAAACGCTTTTTCCCCATTACCTTGACTGCTTCACGGCACCCGATAAAAGTCGATTTCAGATTTGCTTCGATCACTGACATAAAATCTTCTGTTTTCATACGCATAGCCAGTTTGTCATTGGTGATACCTGCATTGTTGACAAGGTAGGAAAGCTCTCCGTCCTCCGCAACAATACTCTTTACCGCTGCTACAAAGGCTTCTTCATTGCTAACATCAAAGCCGATAGTCTCCGCTTTGCCGCCTGCCGCCTCGATCTCTGCCTTGACGGTATCAGCCTCAGCTGCACCGCTTCTGAAATTGACCCACACTTTGAGTCCCATCCCTGCCAGTGTTTTTGCGATTTGCGCTCCAATACCTCTGCTGGCACCTGTAACCAGCACATTGTTTCCTGAAAATTTCATTCCTACCCTTTCTTCATTATTTAATCTAAATTAAAAAGCCCGACTTCCCCAAACAGGTACAGCTGAAACTTTTGCTTCCTTCTCTGTTCCTAACACTCAAACAGTTTGTTTTTAATCTGTTCAAATATCCGGTAATCCTCATCACTGATCTCATCGGAATAAATAATATGATTGATCTGTTCAAGCAGGTGAAACTTTGAAATCCTGTCATCACAAAGTGCCTGATTGATGATCCCAATATGTTTATCAAGGTCATATTCTTTATCCATGATCTCATACAGAAATGCTCTTGCCTCTTCCTCTGTACAGTCAAAATCCTGCCCCATAATCTCACAGAAAAGCGGTGCCTCTTCTTCTATGTTCCTGTTATCCACTTTAATAATGTGTGCCAGCAGTGTCCCTACGGACTCTTTGATCTTCTTTTCCATATCCGTCTCCTTTTTCGCGAAGCAAGGCTGTGACAGAACACTTTAGGCACATGCTTCATACATAATTCAATATCTATTGTACCAAAATATCTGTCCACTATGCAATCAGCGGTTCATCCATTTCAGGCGGTATTTTCAGTCCCATAATTTTCAGTACTGTAGGCGCAATATTGTTCAAGCCGCCCTCTTTGACCTCTTTGACTCCGTCTGCAAGGACAAAACACCATACTTCACCGACAGTATGGTTGGTCAGGACATGCCCTTTGATATCACACATCTCCTCACAATTCCCATGGTCACTCGTCAACACAATGGCATATCCGTCCTCTTTGGCTTTTTCAATGATCTTTCCAAGTTCCGTATCGACCGCTTCAACCGCCTGGCGTGCCGCATCAAAATTGCCGGTATGCCCGACCATATCCCCGTTGGCAAAATTTACGACGATAAAATCATACTCTTCATCCATCGCAGTACGTACAGCCTCGCCCACCTGCGGTGCAGACATTTCCGGCTGCATATCATACGTTTTAACATCCGGGCTGGGAATAAGCACCCGGCTCTCTCCGATCATCGGTTCTTCCACACCGCCGTTCAAAAAGAAAGTGACATGAGCGTATTTCTCAGTTTCCGCCGTATGAAGCTGTCGATGTCCGGAGGCAGAGATCACATCGGCAAGCGTATTTTTCGGTGCCTCTTTGGGAAAAAGTACCGGGTAGTTGAAGGTAGCATCATACTGTGTCATCGTTGCAATATGCAGAGGGATCTGCTTTCGTTCAAATGCATCAAAACTGCTTTCACCCAGTGCTGCGGTGATCTCACGTACCCTGTCCGAACGAAAATTGGTCAGGATAACGCTATCGCCTTCATGCATACCGTCATATCCTTCAAATGCTGCAGGTTCAATAAATTCATCCGTCTCGCCTTTGGCATAACTTGCCTCTACATAAGCTTCAGGGGAAAGTGCTGTCGTCGGGCGTGCCTCGGCAATAGCCCGATACCCTTTTTCTATTCTTTCCCATCGATTGTCACGATCCATCGTATAAAAACGTCCCCCGAGTGTCGCAATGGAAATATTTTCATCACAGATGGCTTCGATCTGTTTCAAATAGATTTTTGCCGAAGTAGGGCTGACATCTCTTCCGTCTGTAATAAGATGCAGAAATACCTGTTTGCCTCTGTTTTTGGCCAACTGGGCCAAACCGATCGTATGTTCAATATGTGAATGTACCCCGCCGTCACTCATAAGCCCGATAAAGTGCACCCGTCCGCTCTGTTCCAGTGTCTCTGCAAGTACCTGGTTTTCTTCAATGCTCTTTTCTTCAAGTGCCAGTGAGATCTTGACAAGATCCTGATACAAAATACGGCCTGAACCGATCGTCATATGTCCCACTTCAGAGTTCCCCATCTGGCCTTCAGGCAATCCGACACTCAACCCGTGTGTCGAGATCAATGCATGCGGTGCGGTTTTAAAAAGCCAATCATACGTAGGCTTTCTCGCCGCATCAAAAGCATTGCAGTCGCCCTGTGCTTTATACCCGATACCGTCCGTAATGATCAAGATCGTTTTTTGTATGTCCATAACTGTCTCTTTTTTATTGAAATCATAGTAAAATAAGCTTGTTTAAACCTAAAGGGGACCCCTAAAATGAAAGTTGCCCATGCTATATGAACTGAACAATCTTCTACACATGCACCTTTTCGGATACATCTCCGTACGCGCAGGACTCGCTTTTCTACTCGCCTTTTTGCTGGTCCTCATACTGATGCCGAAATATCTTGTCTGGGCTATCTCAAAAAATGCCAGTCAGCCCATCAGCAAATATGTGACAGCCCATGCGAACAAGGGACATACTCCGACCATGGGCGGTGCAGTATTTCTGACGGCCACGTTTATCGCAGCTTTGATTGTGATCGACCTTGAAAACCTTTATGTCTGGGGCGGGTTCATTACCCTGCTTGGCTTCGGACTTGTCGGGTTTAAGGACGACATAGGCAAGATCCTTGCCGGTGACAACCTCGAAGGACTGACACCGCGGGGGAAAATGGGACTGCAGGTACTTGTCGCCCTGCTCTCTACCGGTCTACTTCTCTATATAGGTTTCCCGACAGAACTCTATATACCTTTTCTCAAAACACCGCTTTTTGACATGGGGTACTTTGCCCTGCCTTTCTGGATTTTGATGTTCCTTGCCACGACCAATGCCGTCAATCTCACTGACGGGCTGGATGGACTGGCTACTGTTCCCTCCATCATATCACTTGTCTCTCTGGGACTTATCGTGTATGTCACAGGGCATGCCGTTTTCAGCCACTATCTGCTTGTACCCCATATCAAAGGTGTAGGAGAAGTTATGGTGCTTGCATCGGCTCTTGCCGGTGCACTGATGGGCTTTCTCTGGTACAACTGCTATCCTGCCGAAATATTCATGGGAGATACAGGCAGCCTCTCTATCGGCGGTTTTCTGGCTTACCTTGCCATACTCGGCAAAAGTGAAATACTTCTACTGCTCATCGGTTTCGTTTTTGTTATGGAAACAGTCTCAGTGATCCTTCAGGTAGGCAGTTACAAAATCCGTAAAAAGCGTATTTTTCGCATGGCTCCGCTGCACCATCACTTCGAACTCAAAGAGTGGGCAGAAAACAAGATCATCATCCGTTTCTGGATGATCGCCTTTATTACCAATGTGCTTGCACTTATTTCATTCAAATTCAGATAAAGCTGACAGAGGATCATACCCATGGGCACAAAACAGTTAAAACCGGTTTTATTCGGCTACGGCCTGACCACAAGAGCCATTGCCAGACAACTCGGAGAAGGGTGTACTTTCTTCGATGACAAGTGTAATGAGCCCTATACCGATGACAAGGGAAACCGCATTTACCCTTCCTCCATGTTCGATCCGGGCAAAAGTCAACTCGAAGTGACAACACCAAGCCTGAAACCGGATCATCCTCTCCTCCAAAAAGCAAAGCATGTATTAAGTGAATATGACTATTTCTTGGGGAATAAACCTCTACTTGCAGGGTACTGTCCCCCGACAGTACCAATCATACAGAACACTGACGGTGGTGCCGTAAGGACACAGCACCCTGCGATAGAAGCATCACGTGAAAAGCAAACGCCTTTCACGATCTGGATCTCCGGCACCAACGGAAAAACAACAACCACACAAATGCTTACCCATCTTTTGGAAAAACGCGGTGCAGTCAGCGGGGGTAACATAGGCACACCGCTGGCAGAACTTGACCCCGATGCTCCTGTCTGGGTACTGGAAACCAGTTCTTTTACCCTGCACCACACCCAAACAGCCTCACCAAATATCTACCTGCTTTTGCCTATTACGCCTGACCATCTTGACTGGCACGGTACCCCGGAAGCCTATGAAGCAGACAAGCTCAAACCGCTGCTTACCATGAAAGAGGGTGAACTGGCCCTGGTACCCAAAGGCTTGAATCTGCCCCGTACCCCTGCCTATGTCGTAGAGTACGACAGCAATGACTTTCTTTGCAGTTACTTCGACCTTGATGCAGCACAACTCAACTACAAAGGTGCCTTTTTGCAGGATGCCCTGCTCTCTCTGTCCATTACCAGAGTCCTCTTTGATGAAACAGACTATACGCTGCTCAATACCTTCAAGCGTGATGCCCATCGCCAGGAGGAGATCTATGACAGCAGAAACCGGCTCTGGGTCAATGATTCCAAAGCAACCAACCTCGATGCGGCTATACAGGCAGTCAAAGGCTACAGTGACCAATACATTCATCTCATTCTGGGCGGTGACGACAAAGGGGTCGACCTTACACCTCTTTTTGAACTTTTACAGCCGTTAAAGCTTACATTATATAGCATTGGTGCCAACAGTGAAAAGCTCAAAGCACTCTCAGAGCAATTCAACATTGATCTGCAAGAGGCAGTCACTCTGGACAATGCCGTTAGGCTTATAGATAAAGTCCACACACAAAAGAGTGTTGCCCTGCTCTCTCCGGCTGCCGCAAGTTTTGACCAGTTCAAATCATACAGGCACAGGGGAGAGACATTTGTTTCTCTCGTGAATGCACTGTAGCGTCAGGAAAAACGGAAACCACTGTTGTATGTGCATCCAGAGAGGAAGATAATGCTTTCACTTTTCAAAAAATAAAAAAAATATCAAATCTTCCGTAAACTCAATAATATTTAAGTTTACATAGCTATAATTTCATCCACTTCAGAACAACAGTGGCTCTGTAGCTCAGTCGGTAGAGCAAAGGATTGAAAATCCTTGTGTCGGCGGTTCGATTCCGTCCAGCGCCACCATCTATTAACTCCCAAATCACAAACTCAAAAATACAAATTGTTACAACCCTCTATTTTGATATATCATGTATTGCTGCTTAAACGAGAAAGCATCCTACCGTTCTCTATACATAATCATTCATTATTACCATCTTATCTTTAGGTAATATCGTTTAAAAATTGTTTACAATTCTTAAGAAAACAGCTATTTTTTTTTAATTTTTTTCTTTAAAGTTTTTTTAAACTCTTATAAAGCCCGTATTTTGGGGCATTGTAGACAGTTAATCATGTCATTAACTTTTTATTAATTTACTTGACATTTGTAAATAGAGTGTGCTATAATGCGTTTGTATTCAAAAAATCAAGGAGATTACAATGAAAAAAGCATTATTACTTTCAGTAGTGGCTTCAGTAGCAGTTATGGCGGGTGGCGATATCGCTCCAGTGCCAGCGCCAGTAGTAGAAGAGGTTTCAGGATGGGACTTTAGCGGACAGGCAGTAGTTTACTATCAAACAACAGATTATAAAGACTTCCTAAGTACAGGATCTAATGGTAGCCTTTTTGACCAAACAAGTTCATTGGCAGATGCAGGTCTTCAACTTAGAGCATCCAATAAAGATGTGTTCTGGGGTGTCGGTTTTGGCGGTGAAGTAAGCGGTTTGGCTACACTTAATCTTGAAAATTCTATCGTTTCAAATGTAATGCAGGGAACTGGCGGAACAGATCCACTTACAGGCGGATGGATTTCTCAATTGTATACAACATACGGATTTGGCAATACAAGTTTGAAACTTGGTCGTCAGGAACTTCCAAAATCACTTTCTCCATTTGCATTCTCTGAAAATTGGAACGTATTCAAAAACACATTCGATGCAGCACTTATCGTAAACACAGATATTTCAAATACCACTTTGGTTGGCGCATGGGTATACGGTGGAAACCATAATGGTATCGGTGCAGGTAATGACATGTCAGACTTCCATAGCTTCAATGAGCATGACGGTATTTATATGCTGACTGCACAGAACAAATCAATTGAAAATTTGACATTGACAGGTTCTTGGTACTACGGTTCTAATATGGCAGTAACGGATGACATCAATATCCTTTGGGGTGATGCCAAATATGCTGCAGAGAGCTTTACTGTTGCCGGTCAAGTTGGTACTGTAATGAGTGATGCTTTTGTTAATGATACAGTTGCATATGGTGCTAAAATCGGTGGAAATATCGATATGTTCAACCTCTCTTTGGCTTACTCCGGTGTCGATGATGGTGATACAGGTGTATTTAACGTTGGCGGTGTAAAAACTCCACTCTATACTCAAATGATTCTTAACCAAGACCATATCAGATCTGACAATGATACTGTCGTAGCAAGAGCTGGTGTAAAAGCACTTGGCGGTAAATTCGGTTTGGCGTATGACTATACGACTGATAATTCTGCTGCTAACAATGATTACCAAGAACTTGATCTTACTTACAAAACAAAAGTATTTGGTTCAACTACACTGTTTGCAGGATATATG
>FPHL01000044.1_pt2 | contig 64627 bp, 72 predicted proteins | sample 1057231 | NCBI WGS metagenome assembly FPHL01 (sample SAMEA4473313, study PRJEB15554) | hydrothermal vent metagenome | biome: marine basaltic hydrothermal vent biome; feature: marine hydrothermal vent; material: water | place: Pacific Ocean | collected 2011-06-14/2011-07-23 | depth 1199 m
GCCTGCTCCGCTTTCCAGTTCTCTATTACTTCGGCAGTTGCCAGTTTTGCCAGCCCTTTGTTGATCAGGAAATTCTGTCCGTAACCGTCCTTCACCTCTTTGATCTCACCGGCTTTTCCAAGTGATTTTACCTCTTTTATCAATAAAACTTTCATTCTGTCATATCCTTTGTGATAATAATGATATATTTTATCCAAAGTTTGTTAATACTATTAACACGTGATGTGATACAATCACACAAATTTATTAACAAACGGATACTTATACAATGTTTCAAACCTTTCATATAGAGAGTCTGGATACTTTTCCAAAAGAACTCGAAACACTTCTTGACAGACAAAGAAGCACCATAGAAACGATCACAAAAAGCAGCAAAACAGGTTATGCAGAGATACTTAAACCCCTGCAGGACATGGACGAAGAACTGGCACTTTTTTTTACCCCGCTCTCTCATCTCAATGCGGTTATGAATTCCGATGCTACACAGAAAGCCTATGAAGCTTCCATCCCCCTGCTTTCAAAATTCTCTTCTGAGATCGCACAGAATGAAGCCCTTTTTCATAAGATGGAAAAGATCATTGCCACAGAAGAAGAGGCCCACACTGTTGTCCGGAACGAAGTAAGAGATTTTGTACTTTCCGGCGTCAAACTTCCACACGACCAAAAAAAACGGATGGAAGAAATAAGTCTTCAACTCTCAGAACTTTCCAACAGCTTTTCCCAGAACCTGCTTGATGCCACCAATGCCTATGAGCTTATTATTGAAGATGACAAAGATGTAGAAGGTATGCCGCAGAGCGATATAGATGCAGCCAGAGAAGAGAAAGAGGGAAAAACTGTTTACAGATTTACACTTCAGCTTCCCAGTTATCTTGCCTATATGACTTATGGGCCGAACAGAGCATACAGAGAAGCGCTCTCCAAAGCGTACAGTACCCGTGCACCCCAAAATGCAGAAGTCATAGACCATATCCTTGTTCTCAAACAGGAAAAAGCCAAAATGCTCGGTTTTGACAATTATGCCCAGTATGCACTTGAAACACGTGATGCCGACTCCCAGGAGGAAGTACTCTCTTTTCTCAATGATCTTGCAGATGCGGCACTTTCTCAGGCCAAAGAAGAGATTTCAGCATTAAAATCCTATGCCAAAGAAACCGATAATATCGATGATTTCAGTACGTATGACATGGCTTACTACAGCGAAAAGCTCAAAAAAGAAAAATTTGATTTTGACGATACTATGACAAAACCCTATTTTGAACAGGCAAAAGTACTGAGTGGTATGCTTGATATTGTTTCTGAGCTCTTTTCTGTTACATTCAAACCTGCTGATGTACCAACATGGCATCATTGTGTCAAACCTTTTGATATTTACGAGAACGGTATGCTCTCCGGCCGTATCTACTTCGATCTTGAAGCACGCAAAGAAAAACGCGGCGGGGCATGGATGAATGACTGGGAGACACATTTTACCGATACCGGGAAGAAAAATCATCTTCCTTCTGCTTTCGTAGTCTGTAATTTTGCACCTCCGGCAAACACTTCACCTTCTCTCCTTCGCCATGATGATGTTGTCACCCTTTTTCATGAAATGGGACATACTATCCACCATCTTTTCGGAAAGTGCCATGAACGATCTGTTTCCGGCATTAATGGAGTAGCATGGGATGTAGTCGAATTTCCTTCCCAGTTTCTGGAAAACTTTGCGTATGAAGCAGCCATTCTCAAACGTTTCGGATTTCATTATGAAACAGGCGAAAGTATTTCCGAAGAGCTTCTCTCAAAGATCAAAGAGACCAAGAATTTTCAGGCTGCTCTGGGCATACTCAGACAGGTTGAATTTTCCCTTTTCGACTTTCAGCTGCATCAAAAGCTCTATCAGGGTGAGGAAGTACAGGCACTGCTTGACCGCATCAGAGAAAAGACTTCTCTCCTGAAAGCACCGGCTTATAACAAATTCCAGCATGGCTTTGCACATATTTTTGCCGGCGGATATGCCGCGGGGTATTACAGCTATAAGTGGGCAGAAGTTCTCTCCGCAGACGCTTTTTTTGCGTGTCTTGATCAAAAAGAAGGCTTCAACAAAGAGCGTGCCAAAGGCTACAAGGAGTATATTCTTGCCAAAGGAGGCTCAAAGGAGATGCGTGAACTTTACCGGGAATGGCTCGGACGCAAAGCAGAAGTACAGAGCCTCCTGAGACTTTACGAGATCGGTTCGGAGAAGAAATAAATGAAAGAATACAGTTACCTGATCGTCATTATTGTTGCTATTTTTGCCATCACGCTTGCAGGTGCCTATTTCAGCCCTACTTTTGAAGAAGAGAAAAGCTTTATGGAACTTTTCTTTCTGTTTGGAAGTTTACTGTTTATCTTCTCTGCCCTTGTCATTTTCGCAACGATCGGCTTTGGTTCTTTTGCCATTTATGCAGCGATCTTCCTGGCCGCTGTCATGGGTATGTACGGTGTAGAAGGTGCCACGCTTGTCACAGGCGTGACCTATGTTACCTGGGGTTCCATCTTTGCCATGCAGGTGCTGCTTTTCTACCACCATCTCAGAAGTGCGACAGACTGGTTCAAAAAACGCTATACCTTCAAGGCATTCAAAAAAGAATACATTGCCTTCTATCCGATGTTATGGATTGCATATTTTTTTCTGGAATTCATTCCAAGTATTGTGTACAGAGAGGATTTTTTGAAGTTCATACCCTCAAAAGCCTTTGAGGATATGAAGGAAGTTTTGGGCAGATAAACTATTTGCCCTTTGACTCATTTTTTAGGTGTTTTGGTATTGCCAAACCCGAAGAAACGCTTGATACGCTCACAAATCGTCATAGAACCGGTTTCTATTCTGCATACTTCAACTTCATCGTACTCGCCGATAAGCGACTTAATACGCTCTGGCTGCTTTTTACCTTCAATAATAAATCTAAGTGCATTCAGGCGTATGAAACCTTCCGCATCTTTCTGGTTGTACACCTCATCGGCTTCAAAAGTAGAATGCTCTTCAGAATAGAGAGAAAGATCCGACTTCCTTCCCACCACGATCACATTTCCTTTGTAGAGTTTCAGTTTTACTGTGCCCTCTACATTTTCCTGTGTTGCATCAATCGCAGCTTGGAGCATTTTGCGTTCTGCCGACCACCACAGTCCGTTATAGATTAGTTTGGCATATTTCGGCATCAATTCATCTTTCATATGCGCCTCTTCTCTGTCAAGTGTGATCGATTCGATGGCTCTGTGTGCCTTAAGCATAATCGTGCCGCCCGGTGTTTCATAACATCCGCGCGCTTTCATTCCCACCATACGGTTCTCAACAATATCGATACGTCCGATCCCATGTTTTTTACCGTAGGTATTAAGCGTTTCAAGAATTTTTGCCGGGCTCATCTCTTCACGGTTAACCGCAACAGGATCACCTTTTTTGTACTCAATGGTAATATACTCCGGTTCATTCGGTGCCTTCTCGGGACTGACAGACCAAAGCCACATATCCTCCTCGGGTTCCGCATAAGGATTTTCAAGATGTTCACCTTCATAGGAGATATGCAGCAGATTGGCATCCATCGAGTATGGTTTAGCCTGTCCTTTTCCGTCGATATCTATGCCGTGTTCTTTCGCATAGGCCAAAAGTTTTGTGCGTGAATTAAGATCCCATTCTCTCCATGGGGCGATCACAGTGATATCCGGATCGAGTGCAAGGTAACCGAGCTCAAAACGTACCTGGTCGTTTCCTTTTCCCGTCGCTCCGTGAGATACGGCATCAGCACCGGTTTGATGTGCGATCTCAATCTGCTTTTTGGAGATAAGCGGACGGGCGATGGAAGTACCGAGCAGATATTCGCCTTCATAAATGGCATTGGCTCTGAACATCGGGAAAACAAAATCTTTCACAAATTCTTCTCTGAGATCCAATATAAAGATATTCTCGGGTTTGATACCCATATCGAGTGCTTTCTGGCGTGCCGGCTCCACCTCTTCACCCTGCCCGAGATCAGCAGTGAATGTTACTACTTCACACTCATACTCATCCTGAAGCCATTTTAAGATAATGCTTGTATCAAGTCCACCGCTATATGCCAGTACTGCTTTGTTGATCTTTCTTTTTGCCATGCTATCAGCCTTTAAAATAAAATTACCGCGATTTTAGCGTAATATTGGTTAATACTACACAAAACCGTATTTTTTCAAAATGATATCGAGTACCGGTTTTTTATAGGCTCCTGTATGGCGGAATATTTCATAGCCTGCCGCATCGAAAAAAATCTGTGTCGGCATTTCTTTCAGCCTGTAGATATCCCGGCTGACCTGGCGTTCTTTCTGCCCATCGATCGCATATATCTGGTATTTCACATGTTCTTTCAGCACTGCTGCAAAGACTTTTGACATGGCTATGCAACTGTAGCAGTGGCTCATTCCAAAGGCCAGGATAGTCGGTTTCCCGTTGCCGATATTGTGTTTGATATCAGCATATTGGCTGACCGGAAGCGTTTTTTTTTCTGACATTTTCACTCCAAAAAACAATATTTTCCCGATTATACAAATCCTATCTTAAAAACTTTTGCTATAATCGAACGCATACATCAGTCAAACTCAGAACGACGAACAAAGGAAACTACCATGTTATTGGGTGTCAACATCGACCATATCGCTGTCCTCAGAGAGGCCAGAAAAATTGCCGATCCCGATCCGCTTGATGCACTGGGCATTTGCAAACGTGCCGGTGCGGATCAGATCACCATTCATCTGCGTGAAGACAGACGTCATATGCAGGACAGTGATGCCAAAAATATCATCACACTTTCAGCCCTTCCAGTAAATCTGGAATGCGCTATTGATCCGGGCATGATTGATATTGCCTGTAAGCTCAGACCCCACCGTGTAACCCTTGTACCGGAAAAACGTGAAGAAGTCACTACTGAAGGCGGTCTGGCTGTTACAGGAGAACCGCCGAGACTCAAAGAGGCGATCAAAAGACTGCAGGAACAGGAGATAGAGGTCTCCCTATTCATCGACCCGACCCTCGATACGGTACGTGCCTCCCTCGACCTCGGAGTGGAGTGGATAGAGTTCCATACCGGGAAATATGCAAATATCCATGCTATGCTCTACAGCAACCTGTCCAAAACACACCACAGCATACCCGAGCTCGAACTTCCCAGGAAGGTACTCAAGCAAATGCTCGACGACGAATTGCGAAATCTGCGCCTGCTCAGCTGTGATGCCAGAGAACTGGGCCTTCGTGTCGCTGCCGGGCACGGACTCAATATGCAGAATGCAAAAGAAATCGTCGAGATAGAGACTATTGAAGAGCTGAATATAGGCCAAAGCATTATCGCACGCTCCGTCTACGTCGGACTGGAACAGTCCATCCTGGACATGAAAGCTCTGATGATAAGATAATAGTGTGCAGGGTACTGTCCCCTGACGGTACCTTTCATATGAAAAACATTAGGGGTGCTGTGGCGACACAGTACCCGATAACAAGGCAGAAAGATGAAGAAAGTTGCCATCAGCATCGGTGATCTCAACGGCATCGGTATTCAACTCGCTCTGGAGAACCACCACGCCGTCTCCGGGCTCGTCGAACCGGTCTACTGTATTGACAGGGAAATGCTTCTGCAGGCATCCGAAAAACTGGACCTGCCTGTCCCCGAAGATTTCCGGACCATAGAAAGTGTCGCCCCGGCCTTTGGGATCGAAGCGGGAAAGGTCAGTGCAGAAAGCGGCAGATATGCCTATGAATCTTTCAACAAAGCGGTCATCATGGCGGACCTCAAGAAGGTCGATGCCGTCTGCACCCTGCCCATTCATAAAAAAGCCTGGGAACTTGCAGGCCTGCGATACAAAGGCCATACGGATGCGCTGCGGGATTTTTTTAATGCAGAAGCGATCATGATGCTGGGCTGCCCCCAAATGTATGTAGCACTTTTTACAGAACATATTCCGCTGAAAGAAGTGGCTCCAAGCATCAAAGAAAAAGAGTTGACACGTTTTCTCATTGATTTTTACAAAACGGCAAAGCCAGAAAAAACCGTTGCCGTTTTGGGCTTGAATCCCCATGCCGGTGATGGCGGCGTACTGGGGGATGAAGAGAAGATCATTCAAAAAGCTGTTGATACAGCAAACAGCCATTGCCCAAGCGGAAACATCCCGGCCTACACAAATCCTTTAGTGCCTGATGTCGCGTTTACACCCAATACAAGAAAGCATTATACACACTATGTTGCCATGTATCATGACCAGGGACTGGCACCATTGAAAGCACTCCATTTTGATGAAGGGATCAATGTTTCTTTAAATCTGCCTATCCTGCGTACTTCAGTGGATCATGGAACAGCATTTGACATCGCTTACAAAGGAATGGAATTAAACAGCCTGAGCTATTTGAATGCGATTCAATATATTGTAGAAACATAGGGTGCGTGTTTGTGCGGAGACCATCAGCAGAAAAGACTCGGCTCAGCCTCATCATACACGATCTCGCATTCTTCATTCATCATCGCACAAAGCTTTTCCTGGCAGCAATTGCATAAAAAACGGTAGTTCTGCATATCATAATGAATAGTGTCTCCCTCATGCAGATCGGCATAGCACTCGCCGCAGACATTGGTTACGCGAAGCAGAATTTCTCTGCTTGCTTCCTGAGTTACAAAACAGGCACTGCTCATTTTTCCCCCTTCAGTTCATTCATCATCTTTTTAGCTTCAGCCAGGCTGCTGTCAAGTTCATACGCTTTGGTATAATTCTTCAGGGCTTCTTCCTTTTTTCCCATGTCATACAGAGTGTTGGCATAGTTGAAATAGTGCGGTGCATACTTCGGATCAAGAGCAATAGCTTTTTGATGATGGATAACGGCATTTTCATCATCGCCCAGTTTATGCAGCACATTGGCCAGTGAATCTTCTGCCAGATCATCATTTGCATCCAGTGAAAGAATCTTTTCATAACTTTCTTTGGCTTCATTGAAGTGTTCAAATTCGATCTGGAGATACCCGTTCCGTCTCAATGCTTCAATATTGTCCGCATCGATGATCAAGGCAGACTGAATCGCTTTGCGTGCTTCAAGCATATCACCTTTTTTCACAGCATCATCTGCCATATGCAACAGTTCTTCCATACGTGTCGGCCGGCTTTCCGGTGTTGAAAATATTTTGTCCGGACGGTTGACTCCTCCTATCTGTTCATTGGGGAGTTTGGCTTTAAAATCAACCCCCCTTTTCGGATAGGAACCTGAAAAAAGCTGTTTGAAAAAGAAGTAAAATACTCCCCCGGCAACAATAAGAAGAAAGAGTTGAAAGGTTGTCATAAAATCTCCGTAAATAGATAATGAATCATATGATAATCTAACTTAAAAGCAAAGATATTCTGCTATGATACTGCCAAAAGCAGCAAAGGATCATCAATGCCATACAGAATCAAACTCAACAGAAAAGCACTCAAAGAAACACTTACACCGCTTGAATACAGCATTTGTCTGAACCACGGTACCGAAGCTCCTTTTCAAAATGAATTCTGGAACCATAAAACAGAAGGTATTTATCACTGCAAATGCTGCAATACACCGCTTTTCAGCTCTGAAGCCAAATTTGACTCAGGTACCGGATGGCCAAGTTATTTCAAACCGCTCAGTGATGATGCCGTCGAGGAGATAGAAGACGCATCTTTGGGAATGATACGTATTGAAGTCCGATGTGCAGCCTGCGGTTCCCATCTCGGCCATGTTTTCCCTGACGGTCCTGCACCGACCCATCTTCGATACTGTATCAACTCTGCTTCTTTGAATTTCGAACCAAAGTAAATATGAGAAGGTCAGGACATGCAGATATCCTTTTCTATACGCTTTACCATCCCTCCGCCATATCTGTCAGTTCATAGCCTGCCAGTCGGCGTTTTTCAAATATTTTTTGGAAATTTTCAATATTTTCTGCTGTTTCAAATCCCTGCTTTTTCTCATTTCCGTATTTTGAAAAAACTGCCATCCAGCGCCCGAGTGTAAATTCAATATTGGAAATACGGTATCCCTTTTGCCAGTACTGTCTGATCATCTTTGCCATCATATACCAGCTGGAGCGTATGGTCAAAGCCTGTCCTTTGTACTTTCCGCCTTTGGCAAAAATACCCGTATAGCGCCCTTCTCCATATTCGATATCTATCAGATCATATCCCATTTTCCAACGTTTATTTACTGCCGAAACAAAAGCATCAAGGGTTTTTCGTCTTTCATAGGCTTGATTGGTAAAAGAAGTGTTCTTTTCGAAAACCACCAGCCATTTGGCCAGACCGTGTTCTATATTTGTTATATAATACCCCTCTTTCCAATATGCATTGAGAATATTGTCAATGGCTTCCCATCGCCCTGCTACCACATACGTCTGATGACTTTGGAGGGATGCTTTGTCGAACACAGCGATCCAGTGGCCGTTACCGTATTTGATCTCGCCAATATCATATCCTTTTTGCCACTGTGTCCGGATGATCTTTCTCATCACATTGAGATACATTGTTGTTTTTATGACCTGTGCCGATCTTCCTTGATCAAACACCCCGATATATTTATATTCCGATGCAGCATATCTTGCATCTTTAGCCTGTACCATACCTGTGGCTGCCAGGATGATCAGGATGATCAGTTTTAGTCTACGTTTCATTGTTACCTCTTTCCCTGCTGTAATTGGGCAGCGATCCTGCCGATTTCTTTATCCATTTCTTCTCTGGTATCAAAGATGAAACTGTATTTCTCCTCATCCCCAAGATAGATAAAGATACCGAATCCCACTACCTCCACTTTTCCTTTGGACTCTGTATCAAGCCATTCCAGACTCACCTGTGTTGTTTCATCTTCATATCCTGTCCTGATCACACCTGCCGGATAGAGCTGTGTAATCTTTTTTGTGTCAAATTGTTTCTCTTGTATCGTAATTATCATACAAAGATTATAGTATAATTGCATTAAATATAATGCAGGAGAATAGATTGAGTTTAAAAGAAAGAATCAAAAATGATATTAAAGAGGCAATGCGCGCCAAAGAGACAGCCAAAAGAGATACGCTGCGAAATATTCAGACCGCTGTCAAACAAATTGAAGTCGATGAGAGAAGAGAACTGAGCGATGCGGATGTCGAAGCAATACTCATGAAATATCTTAAACAGAGAGAAGATGCCAAAACACAGTTTGCAGATGCCGGACGTGACGATCTTGTTAACAAAGAAGAAGCGGAGATCATCCTTGTCAAAACCTACCTTCCCGAACCGATGAACGACGAAGAGCTCGAAGCCATCATGAAAGAGATCATTGCCAAAACCGGTGCCAAGAGCATGAAAGATATGGGGAGAGTGATGAGTGCTGCAAAAGCTGAAATAGGCAGCCGTGCAGACGGCGGACGGATCAATGTTATCGTTAAAAAAATACTTTCTTAAGTAAATACCCGGACATATCCTGCTATATCCGGGTATGTTATTTTTCAACCGGCTCCTATAGCAGTTTATATACTTCAGGGCGTTCTTCTTTATGGTACGGGCGGTATCCAGACACTGAGAGTTGGTTCATTGTCTTCGGTAGTCTCATTTTATCAGACTGACACAGAAGTTCTAACACTCCCACACCCTGTGCGCGAAGCTTATTCTCCGTATTTTACAGATCTGATAGCAGCAGTAATATCATCCTGTCGCATAAAATGCTCTCCTACAAGAAAAGCATCTGCACCCATTTTGGAAATTTCTACAACTGTTCCATGGTCATTGATACCGCTTTCTGCCACAATGATCTTGTTATTCGGAATAAGAGGAATGAGTTTTTCGGTCAATCGCATATCCATCTCGAAAGTTTCAAGGTTTCGGTGGTTGATGCCGATGATGGTCGCACCGGCGAACATTGCTTTGATAAGATCGCTCTTGTCATGTATCTCTACCAGAACTTCCAGTCCAAGGTGCAGTGCATATTCGTAAAGTGTTTTAAGCTCTTTACGGGAAAGGGCCTTGGCAATAAGCAATATATAGTCCGCACCGAAAGCCAGTGCCTCAACGATCTGGTATTTATCTACGATGAAATCTTTCCTGAGCAGAGGAATACTGACATAGCGGCGTATCATTCCAAGGTATTCTTTGTCACCCTGAAAGAAATGCGGTTCAGTTAAAATAGAAAGAGAATCTGCACCGCCTTTTTCATATGCCTGTGCAATGACCATCGGGTCGAAATCTTCACGGATAACCCCTTTGCTCGGGCTTGCTTTTTTTACTTCAGCAATGATACGGTAGGGATTCTCTTTTGTTGAACGCAGTGCTGTCTGCACATCTTTTGGTACAAAGGGATTAAAGGCAAGAGAACGCCCCAGCCATTCTACCGGATATTCTACTTTTCTCTTTGCAAGATCTTCTTTTGTCTTTTTGATAATTTCATCTAAAATCTGAGCCATTGTTTTCTCACTAAAATTTTTGCCGTATTATACCCCAACACGTACTCGCTAACGCTGAACGCTTTTACTTGCACTTTTGTATTTTCTTCCAGTGTTCTGCAATTTCCGGTTCTTTCAGTCCTTCAGTATCAACCACTTTCTTCATAAGATCCTGTGCTTCCCGGCACCGTTTTTCTTTGTAGTATCCCCAGGCAAGCGAATCAAGATAATACGTATTGTCAGGCTGCTGTACCAAAGCATCTTCAATGACTTTGATCCCTTTCTTCACATCAATTTCCTTATCGATGAGGGTATATCCGTAATAATTCAGGTAAATACTGTCATCCTCTCCCATCTGTATGGCTTTTTCAAAATAGGCAAGTACATTTTTGATCATTTTTTTGTCATTTTTATTTTTTGATTTTTCAAACAGCAATATGCCTTTTTCGGCAAGCCATCTAGGATCTTTCTGTTCTGCATAAAGCTTGTCTGTCAGCAAAAAAGCTTTATTGAAAAGTTTTTTCCGTTTATAGAGTTCATAGAGAATATAATCGGCTCTTTCATCTTTTACTTTTTCAAGATAGGCAATTGCTCCGTCAAGATCTCCTTTAAACGCATAGGCATCGATCGCTTTTTTAAGATATTTTTCCTTTTTGTCTTTTTCATACAGTGCTTTGTAGGTACTGATAACACCGTCCACATCATTCTCTTTGACATAAAGATCCAAAAGCTTTAAATACACTGCATCGGAAGTAAGCACATTCATACGCCGATGTGTTTCAAGCAGTTGTATCGCTTTCTTTCGCTCGCCTGTGTATTCATCCATAATACTGCTCAGACGCAAAAGTACACGTTCATTGGAAGTTTTACTGTACACCTTTTCCAGAAGCGTTGCTGCCTTTTTAAAATTTCCGCTGTAAAGATAGGGATTGGAAGCCAAATCGATATCTTCCGGTTTACTGGAGCGTTTTAGAAGAATTTCTGCTTCACTTTTGGCATCCTGCACCCTTTTTGCAGTAAGGTACAGAGGGATCAGCAGCCGTCTGACTTCAAGTGTATCAGGATGTGCTTCATCCCATGTTTTCAATTGTTTGATACTTTCATTGATGTAAATATTTCCCATCAGTGAAGAGGCAGCTTCTCTAAACAGATATTCTTTGTCACCTGTCCTGGTATAGAGTGTTTTAAAAACTTCATAACTGAGGTCGTATGCTTTATATTCTTCGAACAAAAGTCCCTGAATAATAAGTGTATCATTGCTGACAACATTCAGCTCTTTAGCCTGTCCTATACCTGTCAATAGAAGTACAGCCATAACAATAGATTGTATTATACGATTCCCGGACACTCTTTTTTTACCTCTTTTTCATCATGTTTGAACTGTTCCCAAAAGGGAAAAGTGCGGCATTGCAACGGCCGCACAGGATAGATAGAACACCGTTCTTTCGTTTCATCGAAAAAGATACAGGCATAATTGTCTTCTGCCAGTTTTTTTTCGACCAGCGAATAACGGTGTTTCACTTTTTTCAGATACATTGTAGCGAATTCCTCTACCGAAAGGTTAACAAATGCTGCCATATTCACGATCTCATCGTACTTTGCCCAGATATAACCGCTCTCTCCCGTACAGCAATGCCCGCCGCATTCTTCACATGCCGAGGGATCGAACTTATAGTTGTACCCTTCTTTTTCCATCAGCTTCTCATTCATATTTGTTTTTCCGTTTACTATTTAATTGGTGTGTGGTTACGCACCCTACATTATCAATCATCAATTTTCCATTTTCGATCTTTCATCACCAAAATTCTCCTTTGATACTGTGTGTATCGGCTTTTTCGAATGCCTTCATCGCTTTGGGGGTATAGTCATTGTTCTCATTAAAAACCACCAACGGCGGAAGGATCTGCGTCATGGACTTCGAATTGTTCCTGGCCGCGATGAAAACCAGTTTTGACTCTCTGTCAATCTTGGAATGTACGAACTGTATCTTCTCAGGATTTATAGCATTTATTTTCAAATGATGCAAGAGCAGGTCGATCTGCTTGGCATCATAGCAGAAAATGAACCAGCCTTTCGGCTTCAGGAAAGTTTTGACCCGTCTGACAAAGGCTTCAATGGGAAGGTGGTGCGCATAACGGGCGATATTGAGGTGGCTGTTCTCACTCTGTGTGACCCTCGGGTCGTAAAAAGGCGGGTTGGAAACGATGTAGTCAAAACGGTCTTTGGTTTCCAGCCCGGTAAAATCTCCCAAATGGCTTTTTGTGGTTAACCCGTTGAGAACAAAATTGTGTCTGGCATAGTTCAACATATTTTCCTGCTTGTCGATGATACTCGTCTCAGTCTTGAAATCACGGGTCAACAGCAGAGAAATGATCCCCACTCCACAGCCGACATCCAGCAAAGAACCTTTCGGAGTGAAAGAAGAAATGAAATCATAGAGAAAAATGGAGTCGCTGTTGTAACAGTAACCCGATGTCGGCTGGTAAAGAAACACAAAGACTCCCAAAAAAATATATACATTGAAAATATATGAATTTTACAACAATTTGAGTATAATCGCGATTATGAACGAAGAACTTGACTTACTCAACCCGCCATCAACAGATTTTTCCATGCTGGACTATGACTGTGCCTACATTCCGGGCAATCAGGTTCGTATGCATTACAAATATATCGACAAGGCCAATAAAAAATTTGCCACCGCTGTGATCCAACGGGGATGGAGACGTTTCGGAAAATACTATTTTCATCCTGTCTGCAACGGATGCAATGAATGCAAGAGTCTCCGTATCGATGCCACTGACTATCATTACAGCAAATCACAGCGGCGTACGATCAAAAAGAACAAAGAAACAAAAATAATCGTTCAGGAGCCGACACTCACGGTTTCCCATCTTGATCTTTACAACAAATACCATGCCTACAAACATAAAAAAGACGGCTGGAGCTACCGCAATATCTCACAAAGGGAATACAATGAAAACTTTGTTGAGGGGGCACAGGATTTTGGCAAAGAAGTGCTTTATATTGTCGATGACAAACTTGTAGGTGTTGACCTCATTGATATCCTCGAAGACGGCATCAGCGCTATCTACTTCTATTATGACCCGGACTATGCGCATCTCTCACTGGGGACTTTCTCTCTGCTTTACCAGATCAAACTGGCCAAGATACTGGAACTTCCCTGGATCTATCTGGGTTACTGGGTAGAAGGCTGCAAAGCTTTTGCCTACAAACCGAAGTTCCAGCCGCAGGAAATACTGGATGGTTTTCCGCATATCTCCGAGCAGCCTCTTTGGGAAACCTGGGACAAAGAACAATAATACTTCGCGTAGGTCGGGGTGAGGATACCCTGACCTACAATTTCCGACACCACTTTAAAAAGAGTCTATCCGGATTCACCCTCGGGTCTATTTCTTTTCCCGTTACGATGGATTCAGACAACCACCCAGCCATCAGCGGGGCGAAGACAAATCCCCTTCCTCCGAGACCGTTGCAGATATAAAGATTTTTTAAATGTTTCAACGGGGGTTTTGCCCCTCGAAGTACCGCAGGACAGGTCTCGAACATATAGGGTACATCGATCACTTTTCCAGCCAGGGGAAAGTAGTCTTTGGAACCTGAACGCATCCCGCAAAAAGTTTCTTTGAGCTTGAAGTCAGAAGTATTGACCATCTCTGCTGCTTTCTCTTCCAGAACCTGAAGCGGTTTTCCGTTACAAACGATACAGGGCTCTTTGGACTTCACATGCGTTGCCCCGATCTTGATGATGCCGTTAACATTGGCGGAAACGGAGATGCTTTTATGCATACTGACCTTCAGGTCAAGTTCACTTTCATAATCACCGCGGCTTCCCCAGGTACCTCTAACCCCCATATAGCGCATGTCAAAGAGGGTGTTTTGGTAGCCTAAAGAAAGTACGATGTGCTTGGCGTTGAGCGTTGAACGTTGGGCGTTGAGAAGCATCCATTTGTCATCATTATAAACCAGTTGCTCTACATCAAACTGTATGAAAGGGACTTGATCCATAATAGCATTGCAGAGTTCCGGGGCATCGCAGACGCCTGCCTCTTCAAAAAGAAAACTCTCTTCGGAATTGTGTATGCCGAGACTTTCCAGCTCCTCTTTGCTGACCCGTCTGTAGTGTGATTCGTTGAATGGCTCATAGAGGTGGAACTTCTCGGCATCCTGGTCATCTTTGGGAATACGTATCACCCCTGTCTGATGAAAATAGTCCGGAAAATACTCAAGGTAGAATGCTTTGGCAAAATGAAAAGCTTCATTGGTCAGTTTCTGAAGCGGAGACCCCTTCCCGATCTTGGGGGAAACAAAGGCCCCCGCCGCACCGGAACCGCCGCTCGCAGCCACCCCGCTTCGGTCGACCAGAAGAACCCTCTGCCCTTTCTTCTGCAAAGCGAACACAGTACAACATCCTGCTATACCCGCCCCGATAACGATGGTGTCATAGACTTGAGACATACTATCTCACTCACTTTATTGAATTTGTCACTTTGCTAGACAGAGATCTCTTTAATATCCGCGATATTCTTGAAAGTCTTATAGATAGACCCGATCGTATGCAGTCTGTTTGTTTTCAGTGCCTCATCCTCTGTATTGACCATAACATCGTCAAAATAGGTATCAAGTTCACGTTTCAAACCGAAAAGTGCTTCAAGACGTGTCCTGTAATCAGGGAAATTCTGGTGTATCACTTTTTCATAGGCTGTATAAAGAGCTACTTCCGCTTCTTCTTTGAAAAGTGATACATCGATCTCCAGATCACCATCAAGATCTATCTCTTTGGAAATGTTCGCCACACGTTTGAAGGTAGAGAATTGTTCTTTGAAGGTATCTTCAGAAACGATCTCGTTAAGTGCTGCTACTTTTTTGGCAATCTCGTTAATATCGAGTTCACCGCTTGCCAGTACCGCAGCGATGACTGACGGATTGGCATCGAGCGACTTGTTGATACGCTCGATCATGAAGGCTTTGAGCTCATTTGTATCGAACTCTGCATATTCCGCTTTGAGCAGTTCGATGATATCATCAATATTAAAAGTGATGTCATTATCTGTCACGATACGGACGATTCCGTTCACCGCACGTCTCAATGCGAACGGGTCTTTCGAACCGGTCGGGATCTTTCCGACAGAGAAGAGTCCGAAGAGCGTATCGAGCTTGATGCTCATCGCTACGATCGAAGAGAAGAGTGATGAAGGCAATTCCGCACCCTCGCCTACAGGCATATACTGCTCTTTGATCGCATTGTAGACCAGAGGATCTTCGCCAAGCGCTTTGGCATAGTAGTACCCCATCAGTCCCTGAAGTTCGGTAAACTCGTAAACCATTTCACTCATAAGGTCTGCTTTGGCCAGCTCAACAGCTCTGTCCATCAGTTTTTCAAGTTCTGCGGAACTTTTGCCGGTCTGGGCTTCAAGTCTGTCCATGTAGAGCGCAAGCAGCCTGACCGCAATACTTTTTTCCCTTTTGATCTTGTCGGCAAGAGAACCAAGCCCGTCAATGAACTGTACTTTTTCAAGACCGTCGGTAGAGAGCCCGTTCCTGAGGTCATTTTTGTAAAAGAAAAGTCCGTCTGCAAGTCGGGGCTTAAGTACCCTTTCATTCCCGGCAACCACTTTCGAGTAGTCGTCGGTATAGGCATTGCTGACCACTACGAATCTGTTGGTGATTTTCCCGTGTTCAAATACCGGAAAATAGCGCTGATGCTCTTTCATGGAAGTGATGATCACTTCAGGTGGCAGTTCAAGAAAGAGTGCATCGAAACTTCCTACCAGAGCTTTGGGGTTTTCCGTAATGGCAACGACCTCGGCAAGCAAGGACCTGTCTCTTTCGATGAGGATACCGTGTTCCGCTTCCAAAGCATCGAACTCTGTCAGGATGACCGCTTCTCTCTCTTTGGGATGCAGGAGCACCGCACCCTCTGCCAATATCTTTTCATAAGCATCTATACTCGGCACTTCCACGGCATCGTAACTGACCATACGGTGTACATAAGTCTTCGTACCGGACTGCACGCCGAAAAGCTCTACAGGGATGGAATCATCGCCCATGCGTACCTGAAGCCATCTGACGGGTCGGATGAATTCATCACTTCTGCTTCCCCAGCGCATCATTTTTCCAAAGGACATGGATGCGATCCACTTCTCCAGCATTTCCTGAAGCAAGGCGGCTGTCTGCGCACCCTTCTCCTCTTTTTTGTAGTAGAGTACTTCCCTGCCGTTGTTGTCCGCACGGCCAAGTGCTTCGAAGACCACGCCGCATTTTCTGGCAAATCCTTCAGCCGCCTTGGTCGGAACACCGTCTTTGATGGCAGCCGCGACCGGAGGTCCCATCAGTTCAATGGTCTGATCTTCCTGTTTTTCAGGCATAGCTGCATGCTTAAGTACCAGACGTCTCGGAGTATAAATAAATTCAAAATCATTGTCGAGTTTATAGTTTTCAAGGATCTTTTTCCAGGATTTTTCAATGTTGGATACGATCTTGAGCAGTGGGATGGCGGGAAGTTCTTCTACGCCGATCTCGATAAGTAGTGGTTGTGTCATATGGAAAGTCCTATACAAATAATAACACTTATTTTATCGAAATGTTGGTAAATAGGGGGTTAGTCCTCTTTGGACTCCTGCTGTTCGTCCACTATGTAATCCTCTTCATATTCATCCGCCAGATCTTTGCGTCGTTCCTGCGCATCAAATTTGGACCTGAAATTGTTTCTGATAATGACAAACGTCATGTAGGCAAAAAGAATGACGGCAACAATATAGACATAATCTCCAAAAGACATCAATCTTCCTTTAAACTGTTTTGAATAGTGATTTTTTCAAAACCTTCATAGTTTTTGCGCAGGGCATCATACATAACCACGCCTACACTTACACCGAGGTTCAAACTTCTGCCTTTGCCTCCCATAGGAATGGTAATACATTGCTCCGGGTGTGCCAAAAGTACTTTTTCGTCTATTCCTTTTGTCTCTGAACCAAAGAGAATGTAATCCCCTTTTTGAAATGGCGCATCGAAATACAGGTTGTCTGTTTTAGTGGTTGCCATATAAGAATGTACATCAATCGGGTGTGCAGTCAGAAAATCGTCAAAATTTTCCCAGACAACAAGATCAAGATGTTTCCAGTAATCCAGCCCTGCCCGTTTGACTGCTTTATCATCAATATCGAAACCAAGCGGCTTGACAAGATGCAGCGTTGCGCCCAGATTGACACATAAACGTCCAATGGTACCTGTGTTTTGCGGTATTTTCGGTTCTACAAGGACAATATTGAACATATTTTAAAAAATGACCGTTTTGTTTCCGTTGACAAAGACCCTGTCATGAAGAACCAGAGACAATGCCCGGGAGAGAACGATCTTTTCTACATCCCGCCCGGCTTTTTGCATATCTTTCCACTCAAAACGGTGGTTTACCGGTATGACATCCTGTGCAATGATCGGCCCTTCATCAAGATCGTTAGTCACAAAGTGCGCTGTGGCACCGATGATCTTTACCCCTCTCTCATAAGCCTGTTTGTAAGGATTGGCTCCAATAAATGCCGGGAGGAAGGAATGGTGGATGTTGACTATCTTTTTCTCATAAGCTTCTACGAATGCGGGCGTGAGTATCCGCATATATTTGGCAAGTACCATATAGTCAAACTTGAACTGGTCTATACACGCCATCACCTTTGCTTCATGTTCTTCTCTGCTGAGTCCTTCCGCAGGAATATAGAAGAAAGGGATATCAAAACGTTTCACAAGCGTTTCGAGCGTATCATGGTTGGCAATGACGCACTCAATAGTTGCATCAAGCTCACCGTCCGCATGCCGGACCAGAATATCTCCAAGCGCATGAGACTCTTTCGTAGCAAGCAGAATGATCTTCTTGTCGCTTGGCTCAATGACACGGATACGGGCATCATCCGGAACCACTGATGCCAGTTCATCATGAAGTTCCTCAACATCAAAATGTCCCGAAACCACTGTTCTCATAAAGAAACGTTTGTACTCTTTGTCGACAAATTCCCGGTTGTTGTCAATGTTCAAGCCCCTGTCATAAAAGACTTTGGAAATTTGGTAGACCAGACCTTTTGCATCTTCACACTCTATCAGAACCCTTGCGCGTTTTTCCATGCTATGCAATACCTATTTGGAGACATAATTGGCGATAATATCGCCCATCTCAGTACAGCTGCAGATCTCTTTGGCATCATAATCACCGATATCACCGGTTCTGTAGCCTTCTGCAAGTGCTTTCCTGATCGCTTCGTCGATCTTGTCTGCCGCTTCACTTTCACCCAGTGCATAACGCAGCATCATACTCGCACTTGAGATCGTTGCAAGCGGGTTGGCGATACCCTGCCCTGCGATATCCGGTGCCGAACCGTGTATCGGTTCAAAAAGCCCTACTCCTTTGCCCGTACTCGCGCTTGGAAGAAGACCGATAGAACCTGAGAGCATGGAAGCTGCATCAGAGAGAATGTCACCAAAAATGTTCCCTGTCAAAATCACATCGAACTGTTTTGGGTCACGAATGAGCTGCATGGCCGCATTGTCGACATACATATGCGACAGTTCCACTTCCGGGTAGTCTTTCGCAACTTCTTCAACGATCTCCCTCCAGAACTGGCTGACTTCAAGTACATTCGCTTTGTCTACAGAACAGATACGTTTGTTTCGTTTCATAGCAATATCAAATGCCACAACCGCAATACGCTTTACCTCTTCTCTTGTATAGATCATTGTATTGAAGGCTTTGTCTGCATGAAGTTCTCTGGGCTGACCGAAGTAGATGCCGCCTGTCAGCTCACGTACCACCATAATATCCACACCCTGGATCACTGCAGGCTTGAGACTTGAAGCATTTACCAGTTCATCATAGACCATCGCCGGTCTGAGGTTGGCGAATGTGCCCATCTCTTTACGCAGCCCCAGCAGTCCGGTCTCAGGTCTGAGATGACGCTCCAGGTTGTCCCATTTTGGCCCGCCTATGGCACCAAAGAGTACCGCATCACACTTTTTGACACCCTGAATGGTCTCATCAGGAAGCGGCACACCCGTCGCATCGATCGCGGCACCGCCCAGCAGCATCTCTTCATATTTGAGATTGAACCCCTGAGAGACAGAAACAGAATCAAGTACCTTGATCGCTTCATCGACAATTTCGGGGCCTATCCCGTCACCTTTGATCACACCAATTCTATATGTTTTCATTATTATGCTCCTGCTTCTATCTCTTTTTTTGCGAACTCTATCAGTCCGCCTGTATTGACAAGTTCCTGCATAAATTCCGGGATCGGGGTGAACTTGTACGTCTTAGCCTGTGTGACATTGATGATCTCACCCGAATCCATATCTATTCTGACGACATCACCCTCTTCTATTTCCCCTGCTTCCGGCAGTTCTAAAATAGGCAGCCCCATATTGAAGGCGTTCCGGTAAAAAATACGTGCGAATGTCGGTGCAATCACTGCATTGATTCCCGCTGCCTTGAGTGCAATGGGAGCATGTTCACGGCTTGATCCGCACCCGAAGTTCTCACCTGCCACAATGATGTCACCTTCGTTCATTTTGGCAACGAACTCCGGATCGGCATCTTCCATGACATGTTTTGCCAGTTCTGAAGGCTCACTTGTATTCAAATATCTTGCTGCGATGATCAGATCCGTATCGACGTTATCACCAAATTTCCAAACTTTACCTTGCAAAGTTGTATCCTTTATTCAGGGTATAAACCCGTAAAAATTTTCGCGATTATAGCCAAAAAACTGAAATTAAACAAATTTTATAGCAAAAACGAAGAAAATTTCGGTATAATCCACCTTAAACAATTCTGAGGCACTTCACCTCAAACATCAAGGACAAGAATGGCAGCAAAAGACAGCATGAAAAACATAGAAGCGTTATTTAAGTCTAAGAAAAAAGGTGATGTGGTTACCTTTGAAAATATCGCAAAAGAGTTCGGCAAACAGGTCACTGCTGCCCAGGCCAAAAAGATACAGAAACTCTCTACTGACAATAAAGTCGACATCATTTCTGCTTCGGAGTATGCCGGATACCTGATCGAAAAAGAAAGAAAGAGAAGAGAAGACGCACGAAAGAGAGGTGTTGCGGGAGAAGGAGAAGACGAATTTGACCTGCATAAAGAAAAAGAACTTCTCGAATGGAGCCGTTCCGATTCGCCTGTCAGAATGTATCTGCGGGAGATGGGAAAAATTCCTCTTTTGACCAAAGAAGAGGAAGTTGATCTCTCCAAACGTATTGAAGAGGGTGAAGATATCATCATTGACGCTATCTGCTCCGTACCTTACCTCATCGGGTATATTCTTAATTACAAAGAACCACTTCTTAACCGTGAGAGGCGTGTCAAAGAACTCTTTAAAAGTTTTGAAGACGATAAAAGCGATGCAAACGATGATACAGCTGAAAGTGAAGAAACGGAAGGTGACAAAGGCGTACCTAAAAATGACAAAAGGGTCAAACAGGTTGTAGAAAGCTTTAAAAAACTCGAAAAAGCAAAAAAAGAATGGATGAAAGCAAGAGAAGATCTTGACAGTTTCCTTGAAACGGAAACTGATCCTGTGAAGATCGTTCATGAAAGACTCAAGATCGCCTACAAAAAAGAGCAGCTCAAAGCAGCACTGCTTGACCTCGGACCGACATCCAAACTGATCAATGAACTGGTTAAAGCAATGGAAACAGCACTGAAAAGCGATGACAGTTTTGAAAAAGAGCTCAAACGTCTCGAATACAAACTTCCGCTTTTCAACGATACGCTCAGGGCCAATCACCAGAAAATCCTCGAAAATATCATCAATATGGACAAAGATGACATTATCGATTCCGTACCTGAAACCACGATGGTAAGTACGTATGTGGAGATCAAAAAACTCTTTGAGACGAGAGAAGCGAGCAAAGGCGGATTTGACCTCTCCGAAGAAAAACTCCAGGCGATCCTCGAACAGATCCGTCAGGGAAAAGCCAAAAGTGAAGTGGCTAAAACACGTATGGCAAAGTCAAACCTCAGACTGGTGGTTTCCATTGCCAAACGCTACACCAACAGAGGACTGCCTTTCCTTGACCTCATCCAGGAAGGGAACATTGGCCTGATGAAGGCGGTCGACAAGTTCGAATACGAAAAAGGATACAAATTTTCTACCTATGCAACCTGGTGGATCCGTCAGGCTATCAGCCGTGCCATTGCTGACCAGGCCCGAACCATCCGTATACCGATCCATATGATAGAAACGATCAACCGTATCAACAAGATCATCAGAAAACATCTCCAGGAAACCGGTAAAGAGCCCGATCTCGAAACCATTGCCAAAGAGGTAGGTTTGACTGTGGACAAGGTAAAAAATGTCATCAAGATCACCAAAGAGCCGGTCTCTCTCGAAACACCTGTAGGTGACGAGGACGACGGAAGATTTGGTGACTTCATCGAAGACAAAACCACACTTAGCCCGACAGATGTAGTACTCAAAGACGACCTCAACAACCAGATAGACGAAGTACTCGATCAGCTTAACGAAAGAGAAAAAGCTGTTATCCGTATGCGTTTTGGCCTGCTTGAAGATGAAAGTGACAGAACCCTCGAAGAGATTGGCAAAGAGCTTAACGTGACCCGTGAACGTGTCAGACAAATTGAATCTTCAGCGATCAAAAAGTTAAAGCATCCCAAGGTTGGCAGGAAGCTTAAGAACTATATCGAGGAATAATTCAGAAGGACACCTGCAAGGTATGCTTCTGCAATAAGACATGAAAGATGGAGTGGTATTCCCCTGCGATACCTCACCTCTATACAGAATATCCAACCTCCAAAATCAGGAGATCGATCCAATATGGCACATCCAAACTTTTTCACCCTCATTATCGGTACTGAAATCCTCAACCGCAGACGTCAGGATAAACATTTTGACTTTGTCACCAAAACTCTGGCAGAAAAAGGTGCAAAGCTCACAGGCTCTTTTATAATAGAAGATGATCCTGCACTTATCGTCCAGACTATCAAGTTTATCGCTTCTCAACCCAACCCTGTACTCTTTTCTTTCGGGGGCATAGGTTCTACACCTGATGACTATACACGAAAGTGTGCCGCTGTTGCACTTAAAGACGGGAAGCTGTATGTACATGCCCAGGCCAAAAAGATCATTGAAGAAAAACTGGGAGAAGAGGCTTATCCCTACCCGATAAAAATGGCAGAACTTCCGAAAGGAGCTCGGATTCTTGACAATCCGGTAAACAAAATGCCGGCTTTTTCACTGGATGAACGCTATTTCTTTATGCCCGGTTTCCCGGAAATGAGTCATCCCATGGTAAAAGAAATTTTAAAAAAACTGCTTCGGGAACCATGCACCTACTATCGCTATACCCTCACTGCTCTATGCAAAGAAAACGAACTGATAGAAGTGATGGAACAGATGCCCAAAGAAGTAGAATTCTCTTCTCTTCCAAAATGCTACAGTGACGGATGGCGTGTAACCATTTCAGTAGCCTCCCACAATAAAGCAAAAGCAGAGAAAGCCTTTCAACTGTATATCGATCTGATTGAAAAGAAACAGATACCTTACGGTCTTAACGATGACATATAAACGCATCTATGACCTATAGAGAAACACTTAAGCACCCTGTTGTGGCAAGGCTGTCGCTGATACAGCTTATTTCCTACTTTGGAACCTGGTTTTCCCAGGTGGCGATCTTTTCCATGATCGTCTCTTTCGGTGCCGATGAAATGACCATTGCTCTCACCGCAGCTATGGCAATGCTTCCCGCAGTCATACTCGCACCGATCATCGGTATTGTCATTGACAGGATAGACTTTAAAAAAATGATGCTCGTGCTGCTTCTTGTTGAGATCAGTGCCACCATCGGTTTTATCTTTATCAATTCTCTTGCCTTTGTCTGGATACTCATGCTGTTGATCTTTATACGGTCAGCAGCGGCTTCTATGCTTTTTTCCGCAGAAATGGCACTTTTTCCAAAACTGATCAAAGGAAAAATGCTTAAAAATACCAACGAGATCCATTCCATCATCTGGTCATTTACCTATGCTTCCGGTATGGCGGTAGGCGGTTTTGTCACATACAAGATCGGCTTTGACACTGCCTTTATGCTCGATGCTCTTCTCTACAGTATCGCCGTTCTGCTGCTGCTCGGACTAAAACTGACTATTGAGAAACATACACTTGTCGCTTCAAACTGGCAGCTGTTCAGGGAGGGGTTTGCGTATTTGAAGTCTCACAAAAAGCTGCTGCATCTCATTTTACTGCATGCATCACTTGGGCTGACCAGTTTCGATGCACTTATCACACTGCTCGCCGACCACCATTACAAAGAACTTATTGCCGTACCTCTTTCAATCGGGATCATGAATGCTACCCGTGCTGTCGGACTGATGATCGGCCCTTTTTTCATAGGCAGGATCATACACAAAGAGAATTTGCACTGGTTTTTTCTGCTGCAGGGAAGCGCTATCATCCTCTGGTCACAGTTTGAATACAGTTTTTACCTTGCCCTTGTCTCGCTTTTTATTACGGGCTTTTTTATTACCACACTCTGGTCTTACACCTATCTTCTGATACAGGAAGAGACAGAAAAGAAATATATGGGGAGGGTTATTTCATACAATGATATGTTCTTTATGCTTTCCAATGTCCTCACCGCCCTTTTCATTGGCTACGCCGCAAAACAGGCAATATCTCTCGAAGCTATCACGGCTGCTCTGGGCATCGGTTTTCTCATTGTTGCACTCTATTATGCCTGGTTTAGACAACACTACCTGTAGAATCAGAGGTGTTTGTCAATCAGTGCCAAAAGTGTCTTGATCTCCCTGTTTGACAGTTTGCCGTACTTCTGGTAGATCAGTTTCCCGTTTTTGTCAAAAAGAAGGATATCTGAATTGTCATCAGCAAGATTCCATTTTTTCAGCACGATCTTTTCCTTGTCTTTAACATAGATCGTATCGGGGAACTCTTTCTGTTTGGCTTTGAGTTTGGCTTCCAGAACGGCATTGGGGAGCCAGCTGGCAGCCAGATTTATGACGGCGACCGATCCGTATTTTTTTCTGTCAAAGTGCCGTTTTTTCAGCGCTTCTGTCAGTGGTTCATTCAGTTTTCGCTCATCCGGATCGACATAGAACATGATATGCACTTTGCCTTTAAGCATCGATGAATTCCATACTGTTCCGTCAACCCTGCCTCCGTCCTTGCCGCTTAAAACAACATTTGGCGGTACCTTTCCGACTTCTATAGCCGACGCACTTCCCAAAACCAGCAGCATTCCCAATAGAATTTTCTTCATGAGACTTTCCTTTTTACCTTTATTCTTTCAAAATGATACCATCATTAGATGAATCATTTATGAACCCTGTTAAACCCCCAGATCTCTCTTCCGGTTATCAAGGTATCTGCTGACCCCTTCAACAATACCCTTGGCAATACGTGTCTGATAGTCCGAAGAGAAAAGTCTTTCTCTCTCTTTGGTATTGGTGATATAGCCCACTTCAACAAGAATCGAAGGCCTGCTTGCCCCGACAAGAACATAGAACGGTGCAGGCTTCACTCCGCCGTTTCTTGCATCCCGGTATTTCTTGTGTACTTCCTTCATAATGCCGTTCTGTACATCGATGGCCAGTTTGTTCGACTCTACGATCTTTGGTCCGTTCAGTACAGAATCAATAATCACATCTTTGCTCAAGGCATCCGCTCCCTGCAAAACAGCGGCATTTTCCCGTGTAGCTACACGCTGCGATCGTGCATCCCGTGTTTTTTGCAGAAAATACGTCTCAACACCCTGAACTGCTTCAAAACGTCCTTTGTCTGCGATGGCATTGGCATGAATGGAAATAAACACTTTGGCATCCATCTTGTCGGCAATACGTGTTCGTTCCCCCAGTTTGAGAAACTTGTCCTTGCCTCTGGTAAGATACACCTTGTAGCCTTTGCTTTTAAATGCTTTCTTCAGTTTTTTTGTAATTTGGAGCACAAGGTCTTTTTCCTGTTTGCCTCCGCACAATGCACCACAGTCATGACCTCCGTGTCCCGCATCTATGACAATGAGTGCATCGGAACGGCTTGGAGCGCCGCAGCCCGTGATCAGGAACAGGACTCCCAGTCCTATCAGCATATACTTGATATATCGCATTATTTCTCTCCTTTAGTCAAAATCTATCTCTTTTCTTCGGTTGTTCAGATAATTATTGATTCCCTCGGCAATCCCCTTGGCTATGAGTTCCTGGTATTTGGAGCTGAACAGCCTCTTACGTTCCCTCGGATGGGAAATATAGCCTACTTCTACCAGTATGGAAGGTCTGCTGGCCCCTACCAGTACCCAAAAAGGGGCATACCGGACTCCGCCATCTCTTACCCCGCTGTAATGCATACGCAAATTGGTAATGATCCCTCTTTGCACATCAATGGCCAGCTTATTGGATTGTACTATTTTTGGGCCGTTAAGTACTGAATCTACAATGATTTTTTTACTCAGCCTGTTTCCTGCACCTTTGAGTACCGCTTTGTTTTCACGTGCGGCAATTCTTTGGGATTTGGCATCCCTTGTTGTCTGCAAGAAGAATGTTTCAACCCCCTGTACTTTGTTCCTCTTTTTCTTCGGAACTGAATTGGCATGAATGGAGACAAACACTTTTGCACCCTTTCTGTCTGCGATCTTCGTACGCTGGGGAAGTTTCAGAAAACGGTCGGTATGCCGGGTCATATAGACACGATAGCCCCGTTTTTTCAGCTGTTTTTCCACTCTTTTGGCAATTTGAAGTACCAAATCTTTTTCCCTCTTTCCTCCGGCAATGGCACCGGTATCATGTCCTCCATGCCCTGGATCTATCACGATAAGTTCTTTTTGATGCCCCCTGTTGGAAACTTTTCTGACAGGTTTTTTGGAGAAAGATTCCGGATGTTTGTAGATCGATGTGACTTTGCTCGATGTATCTTTGATGTACTGTGCTATTTTCTTTTTGATATTGTTCTGGTTTTGGTGTTTAGATTTGCCTGACACCCTGAACTTGGGCAAGGGAATATTGTAACTGCTAAAAGAAAAAAGAGGCTGATATGGCGTACAGATATAGTGTTTTCCCGTTTCAATTACAATGCGTACCGTATTTTTCTGATACTGTGAAATCCGAATAGACCGGCAATGTTTTGACGAAAGAGAATGGCCGACTTTTTTACCCGACAGACGTACCTTTCTGAGATCAAATACTTCTCTATAGGGCTTTTTAAGTACAAAATGCCTGATATTGCTTTTGTTATAGGCTTGATTGAAAATGAGATGCAGTTCGCCTTTTTGCAGTGTAGCTTCCTGTAGCAGTGCTGCCGACGAAAAGAGCAGAACAGGGAAGAGAAGAACAGCAAAAATAAATCGCAGACGCTTCACGCTATTTGTCTTCACCGTTCATCAGTTTGTCCATCAATTCTTTGACCGTGATGATTTCATTCAGTCTGTAGCCGTTTGAACCGGTAAAAAAGAGCCCTGTCTCGGCAATGCCGTCATAGGCATCGGTCAGTCTGTCAGCAATGCAGTAACCGACCACTTTTGCCTCTTTACCCCGTTCACAGGGTGCGACACAGTTGGATATACAGGCAACCTTCGGAGCGGTTCCCTCTTCTATACGCCGATGCAGTTCTGTTTTGACTCCCCGTGCAGGATATCCTACCGGTGACTTGAAAAGTTTGATATCTTCTTCTTTCGCACCGATGATGATCTTTTTCATCACATCACTGGCATCACACTCTACTGTTCCGATAAAACGTGTTCCAAGCTGCACTCCGCTGGCACCCAGTTCCATCATTTTTACAATATCATCATGGTCCCAAATACCCCCGGCAGCGATCACCGGAATATTACCCCATTCTTTTGCCTCCTCCACTACAGGAGGAAGGATCAGTTCAAGCTGATTTTCAGGAAGGAAACACTCCTCATATTTAAACCCCTGGTGTCCGCCGCTCAGCGGTCCTTCCACAACGACCGCATCAGGCAGTCTGTTATGCGTTTTTTTCCATCTTTTACAAAGGATCCTGAGTGCTTTAGCTGTGGACACGATGGGTACAAGCGCGACATCAGGATAGTTTTTGGCTGCTTCAGGCATGGTCAGAGGCAGACCTGCACCGGTAATAATAATATCCGCACCTGCTTTACAGGCATCTTCAACGACACGGTTGTATTCACTCTGCGCATACAGAATATTGGCTGCAAGAGGTTTGTTTCCGCAGATTTCTCTTGCATTGTCAAAAATATGCTGCAGAGCAGGATATGAATAAAAATTGATCGCCTCGAGCGGCCGGTGTTCCTTGCCTACCATTTCATTGTTGTGAAGGTATTTTCTATTCTTGTATACACCCGTGCCCACAGCGGAAACAACACCCAGCCCACCTTCTTTCGAGACGGTTCCCGCCAGCTGGTCCCAGGATATACCTACACCCATACCACCCTGGATAATAGGTTTTTCTATCACATACTTTCCAATTTTCAATGGTTTGAATGTCATGATCCCACCTTTACTTTTGCAAATTTTCTTTTTCCTACCTGGAGAATATATTCTCCGGATTCCAGGTTCATTTTCTCGTCAGAAATCTTTTTCTGATCAATACGGACCGCACCCTGCTTGATATCACGTCTCGCCTGTGATGTGGACGGCTCAATTCCCGCATCAACGAGCGCTTTGCATATCCAGACACCTTCTTCCGCCGTTACTTCTGTCATATCGGAAGGAAGCTGATTGGCTTTGAACACGTTGTCAAACTCTATTTTAGACAGTTTAGCCAACTCTTCATTATAAAATCTTGTAACCAGTTCAAGGGCCAGATTTTCTTTGGCTGTTTTAGGGTGTATCGTACCACGCTCTACCTCTTTTTTCATCTTTGCGATCTCATCAAGTGATTTTTCACTCAAAAGCTCGTAGTAGCGCCACATCAGCTCATCTGAAATGGAAAGTGTCTTTGCATAGATATCTTTCGGCTCTTCCGTAATGCCGATATAGTTGTTGAGTGATTTGCTCATTTTCTGAATGCCGTCAAGACCTTCAAGAATAGGCATCATCAGAACCGCCTGTTCTTTGCCTGTACCGTAGGCTCTTTGCAAATGTCTTCCCATCAGCAGATTGAACTTCTGATCTGTACCACCTATTTCAATATCCGACTTCAGCTCGACAGAATCATATCCCTGAAGGAGCGGATAGATAAATTCGGAAATGGAAATACTGTGTCCTGCCTTGTATCGTTTTTCAAAATCATCACGTTCCAGCATACGTGCTACATTGAACGTAGTGGTCAAAGCAACCATACCTGCCGCGCCGAGGCCTTCAAGCCAGCTTGAGTTGAAAACCACTTCTGTTTTGTCTGCATCGAGAATATTGAAGACCTGATCCTGATAAGTCTGTGCATTGGCAAGGATCGTCTCCCGGTCAAGTACTTTTCGTGTTTCGCTTTTACCCGTCGGATCACCGATAGTTGCTGTAAAATCACCGATAAGAAGCTGTATCCGTCCTCCATGGTTTTGAAAAGCTCTAAGCTTTTGCAAAAGTACAGTGTGTCCAAGGTGCAGGTCAGCTCCGGTGGGGTCAAACCCGGCCTTGACGGTATAGGTACTTCCGTCTTCATAATACTTTGAGACCAGTTTCTCGATCCGTTCCCTGTCGATGATCTCTGCGGTACCTCTGCTTATCTCTTCCAGTGCCTGTGCTACCATTTCTTTCCTTCTTCTTCGTTGTTACTTATTTGTTATATGCATCATCAAGACTGATGATTTCAATGAGTTTGAACCGCTGTGAAAGTTTCTCTTCCAGCACGCTTTTCCTGTTCTCACTGCTTTCCACTTCCAGCTGACAGTATTCGGCACTTTCCGAGCTCTGTATCCCCAGTTCGATACTGATGACATTCAGGTCAAGCTGTGTCAATTTCGTCAGCATGTCCGCCAAAGCGCCTTTCTGGTTCTGAAGACTGATGATCAGCCTGTAACGTGACATTTTGGAGGCACGCCAGTCCACATGGACCATCGCTTCTCCTGCCTTGATCTTGGCATAGGCATGCTTGCATAATTTATGGTGTATAATAGCCTTACTGTCCTTATAAAATGCAACGATCTGGTCTCCGACTTTCGGATGGCAGCAATAATCAAACTCCACCCCGTCCAGCGGCTTGTTGGTGAAGAACCTGAAATACTCGATCTCTTTGAGTTTCGGTACTTTGTATCCCCGTTTCAGCAGTTCCCAGAAACGTACTTCTTTCTCTCCCATGTATTCCGCAACTTTTCGGATCACATCTTTGTAGTAGGAAAGCTGTGTCGGCAGTTTATAAATAGAATCCTGGAGATTCATGCGTTGTATCAGCAATCTCATCTTGTCGGGGTGGCGGGAGAACAGTGTTCCGAGTATATTGTAGGCACTCAGAGTATCTACTTCTCTGATCCTTGCCCTGCAGTGGCTCCGTATCCCTTCTTTTGCTTTTGATGTTTTGACCGTATCCAGCCAGGAACAGTGAAGATGTACTTCATTGTCTTTCAGTATCTTGACGATATCTCCATTTTTAAGTACGGTCAGAAGGGAAGATTTGTGTTTGTTCACCAGAGCGCCTGTTGCATTGGCACCTACTTCTGAGTGGATTGCGTAGGCAAAGTCAAGTGCTACAGAACCTTTGGGCAAAGTAAAATAATCTCCCTTGGGTGAAAATACCGTGATATCTTCAGAAAAAAGATCCGATTTTGCAAGTTCGTAGAATTCCTCGACCGATTCATTCTGGTAATGCAGACTCTCCAGCCACTCCAAATTGACACCGTTTCCGCCATCTTTGTATTTCCAGTGTGCCGCAACGCCGTATTCTGCCAGCCTGTGCATTTCAGTGGTTCTAATCTGTGCTTCTACGATCCCTTCTTCATTGAACAATGTTGTATGGATCGTTTTATATCCGTTTTCCTTGGGAATAGCAATATAGTCTTTAAAACGGGAAATAAGCGGTGTGAAATTCAAATGCATCAACCCAAGTACCCGGTAACATTCAATAGGCTCTTTAACGATAATACGGATGGCCAGCAGGTCAAGTACCTCGTCAATACTCACACCTTTTCGGTGCATTTTCAGATAAATGGAATAATAGTGTTTCACTCTGCCGATGATTTCAAAATCCTTATCTAGAAACCCGTCTTTATGCATCGTATCTCTGACCTTGTGAATAAAAGCATTGAGTTTGAACTGCAGATTCTGGGCATTGCTTTTGATATAGCCATCTATCTTTTTATAATCTTCCGGATAAATATAGAAAAAGCTCAAATCTTCCAGATTGTTCTTTAAACGCGAAATACCGAGCCTGTGGGCAATAGGCGCATATACCACCAGTGTCTCTTCGGCAATCCGTTTCTGCTTTTGTACAGAAAGTGCATCCAGGGTAAGCATATTGTGCAGTCTGTCACACAGTTTTATTACCAGTACGCGTATGTCCTTAATGGATGCGACCAGCATTTTTCGAAAGGTAAGTGCGGAATTTATCAGCCGTTCGTCAGAACCAAAAGGAATCAGTTCTTCATCACGCAGTTCGACGATCTTGGTCAGGCCTTCAACCAAATGTGCCACATCATCACCGAATTGCGCAAGAATATCTTCTATCTCATAAGGGGTGTCTTCCACAACATCATGAAGCAGTGCCGCCTGAACCATCGTTTCATCATTGGAAAATGCTGCTGTAATGGCTGCCACGATTATGGGATGCACAATGTAGGGTTCACCGCTCTTGCGCTGCTGACCTTCATGGGCAGCCATTGCAAGTTCCAGTGCTTTAAGGGTAGAAGGAAGAGGAGCAGGAACCTGCTCCCATAGAAGGGCTTTTGCCTTGTCTACAGTATGTATTGTTTGGGCTTTCGATAAAAAAGCGTCCAAAGTTTTTTAGCCTTCTATACTTACAGAAATTTTACCTTCAGCAATCTCTCGAAGTGCTATATCAGTATATTTCATATTGCTTGTATCGATATCCAGCAGTACCTCTGCACCATTGGCGATCTTCTCAGCTCTTTTGCCTACAGCATTCGCCAGAAGGTATTTATCGAAATTTACTTTTTCAAGTGCTTTTGCAGTTAGTTGTTCAGTTCTCATTTTATTCCTTTTTTACTGTTTCTTTCAAGTTTGATTAAAACTTCTGAAGGTTTGTTTTATAACACACGCATTATTTTACAATGGAGCAAAGACTCATGTCACCGTTGATGATCGCAAGAAGATTTCCCTCTGCGAACATATTGCACACTACGATCGGCAGGCTGTTCTCTCTTGCCAGTGCAATGGAAGTATCATCCATCACTTTGATATCCTTGGTCAAAGCCTGCTCGTAGCTCAGTGTATCGAGTTTGATCGCATCATCAAATTTATTCGGATCTTTGTCATACACACCGTCTACTTTGGTTGCTTTTATAAGAAGTCCTGCGTCTATTTCAGACGCCCTGAGTGTTGCTGCGGTATCTGTGGTAAAATAGGGATTGCCCGTACCGCCGGCAAATACAACCACACGTCCTTTTTCAAGATGTCTTCTCGCACGTCTGATAATAAATGATTCACCGATCTCATGCATGTCAATAGCAGACTGGAGTCTGGCCTCCAGACCGATATGCTCCAGTGCTTCCTGAATAGCTACGCCGTTGATGACGGTTGCAAGCATACCCATATAGTCACCCGATGTTCTTTTAATGATCCCGTCAGCCGCTGCACTTACGCCGCGGATAATATTTCCGCCGCCTACGACGATCGCCACTTCCACACCGGCTTCTACCAGCGTTTTGATCTCATTTGCAATAAATTTAAGTATCTTGGTATCGATACCGTACCCTTCTTTACCTGCCAATGCTTCACCGGAAAACTTTACCAATACTCTTTTCGTCACAGACATACCCCTCTATATAATTTCGCGATTATATCCAAAAGTGGTTTAGGAGGGGGTTAAAGGTGTAAACACCTCTCGATATCAGAGCCGTATCAGCTTCAGCGGGTTGATATGTTTGGAATTTTTTGTTGCTTCAAATATCAGTTTGCTGGAAACTTTTCCTACCACATAACCTTTCTTGATCTTCCGGCCTACCCTGATATTCGGAGCGATTTTTGAAAGTCCTGCATAAACCGTATGCATCCTGCCGCTGTGCGCTACAACTACCACTTTTCCAAGCATACTGCTTTTCCCCGCAAAAACAACTTTTCCGTTGAGAACATTCTGTACTTTGGCATTGGGTACAGGGGTCTGAAGTGTAACTGATTCATTGAAAATCTTTATCTTGTAGATAGGGTCAACATAGGTACCGTACCGCTTGACAAGCTTGGCACCCCGGATGGGTGAAATCGTCTTTCCTCCTCTGTAGGCATAGGTTTTCTCTTTTTTGTATGATGAATTGATCTGCTTAATACGTTCACTCTGTTTGTTCGAGCGTGTTGCAACTTCTTTAACTTCTTTTTCTGCCTTTTGGGCAGCCAGTCTTGCTTTTTTTCGTGCTTCTTCTGTTTTGGCGCGCTGAAGCGCTTCTTTGGCTTTTTTCGCCTTGGCACGGGCAAGTGCCTGTTCTTTTCTAAGGCGTTTTTTTCTCTCTCTTTCAAGACGTAACGCCTCTTTTCTCGCCTCGGCACGCTTCCGTGCTTCTTCCACCTCCTGGGCATGAAGAATATTCAGTTTGGCCAGTGTCGCACGCAGATCATTCTGCCTGTCTTCTATCTTTGCCAGTTTGGCATTGTACTTTTCTTCATCCAGAGCCAGTTTTTTCACCAGTTTTTCTTTGGCCGCCTTTTTCTGTGTATAAGCTTCCCGTTTTTTGACAATGCGCTGAATTTCCTTTTGTGTTTTCACCTGCAGGGCCAGTTTGGTTTTTTTACGCTTGCGCAAAGCTGAAATCTCTTTTTTCAGTACATTCAACTCTTGTGTATTAAGCTTTTTATATGCTTTATATATTTCACTGGAAATAATAGAATCCCGTGTAGGCTCATGCTGTGCCTGTTTCATGGCAAATACCACGGAGAACTGTTCTGAAAGCAGGGAAATGAATTTCTGCTTTTTCTTTTTTAACAGTCTGCCTGTCTTCTCTATCGCAGCTTTTGAAGCGGCAAGCTCTTTTTTAAGTACGGTGTAGCGCGCTTCATTCTTGCTCTGGTCTGCTTCAAGCTCATCGATTTTTTTGCTTAAAACAGCAATCTCTTTTTCCGCTGTCTTAATATCTTTGGCGATTTTGTCAAGCTGTCTGCTTGTTTTCTTCCTGTCTTTCATGGTCAGGCTCAGGTTTTTCTTGGACGTTTTGATCTTTGTCGTCGTCGACGCACCGAAAAGCAGAGCCGATATAATAAAAAAAGAGAGAAATATACGTATCACTCATCAACTCCGCTGCTTGAAAATACTACACTGTATACAGCGATAATCACGATCACAAGTGCTGCTGCGAGCAAAATACCCATATCGCTCATCCTGAAAAGATTTTCCTTGTTTTTTACTATGATTTCTATACCGCTTTTTGCAGCCCATTCAAACTTGATATAAAGAAAGATCATGGCGGTGATAAGTGTCGCGACAATGGCATCTGTCACCGCTACTTTGAAAAGTATACCCGAACGCAGCATCAGAGGCGCACCGAATATTTCCATTACCTGCATGCGCTGCTTGTGGGCATATTTCCAGATTTCCATCTGCTTGATGATCAAGAAGAGGCTCACTATGCCCATAAAACCTATAAAAAGTTTGAGTGTGAATTTGATGAATGCAAAAAGTTTGTAGGCAGAACGGTAACTGTTCCCAAAGGTTTCTACCCTTTCAATACCTGCATTGGCTTCAAGATCCGCTTTTATCTTGTCAAGTTCCGCCGTATTGACATAGGCATCCAATCCTACATTATAAAAAAACGGCAGTGCTTTGAGAATCGCTTTCTCATTGGTTTTGCTGATCCCTTTGACAATGTCCGACACCACATCTTTGCGCTTGATCGCTTCAAAACTCTCAATATGGGTATTCAGTGCCTTAAAGGCAGAAAGTGTCATGGGTTTTTTGCTTACAACAAACATGGTGTATCCTTCTTTGAGGCCCTTTTCATAAGAGTCTGTCGTTCTGTCAAAGACCAGGTAAAATTCAATACCGAGCAAAATCGCCATCAGCGGCAATATAAACATAAGATGGTTTTTAATGAACTTCATAGACACCCTTGCTTTCAATAATAAAATGTCGGTACGGCAATGAAAAGATCGTCGGTATTTTATGTGTCACGACCAGTACTGTGGTTTCAAGCTGCTGACAGGCATTCTCCATCAGATCCCAGATCACGTTTGAGGAGTAGTCATCAAGGTTACCTGTGGGCTCATCGGCAAGTATCACCACAGGGTTCTTTGCCAAAGCTCTCGCCACACCGACTCTCTGCTGTTCTCCCCCGCTCAGTTCCAGAGGATACTTGTCTGAATGTTCCGAGAGCTTGACATGCTTGAGCAGTCTCTGTGCCTGGGTATGCTGAACATCTACCGAGTATCCTGCGATCATCAGAGGCAGTACTACATTTTTGGCGACGGTCCATTCATTGACCAGTTTATAATCCTGAAAGATGATCCCCATATGGGTACGAAGTTCCTGGAGTTTTCCTGTACCGATATTCGCCAGGTCAAGCCCTCCGACAATCAGGTTGCCGCCAGTCGGCTTCAATGCCCCGTAGAGGGCCTTTAACAGAGTTGATTTTCCCGAACCGCTTGGTCCTGTAATAAAAACGAACTCTCCCTTCCTAATGCTGAAATTGGCGTTTTTAATAATCTCTTTCTTCCCGCTATCATAAGCCAGAGTAAGCTGGGAAGCGCTAATCACATTAGACATTGTTTTCCTTTTTTGACAAGAGTTCCACGATCTTCCTGTGTGCCGATTCATTGACGGTTGTCTTTACAGGCATTGATGCAAAATATCGGCTGCCTGTTTTTTCGATCAAGATATATTTGTGTTCCGGCCGGTCAAAACTGCCAAAGGCACATTTGAGGAGCAACGCAGCATCACCCACTTTGTACACCCGCTCAAAATGGACAAAATAGTCTTCAAAGACCAGTGCTTTTTCAGGTATATGTGTTTCCAGACCGCTGCTGTATTTTACTGTAGTAAAGTTAAAATCGATTCGTACCGTTCTTGGTTCGGAATTTTCACCGGCAGTAACATAAACATCGTAGATATCCTTCTCCTGTTTACGCCATCGTGCTTCATATTTGCTGGTGACTTCCAGGGCTTCGTTCTTTCGTATTTCCACTTCTGTTTTCGGTACGGCAAAAAAGGTTTCCAGGGCATACCAGAAATATTTGTCACTGTCTGTTCTCAATTCAAGCCGTCCGCCTTTGCGAAGCACACGCATCGATTCGCCAAGAAAATTCGCAGAGATAACACGTCTATGCGGTTTCTTGTCCCAGGGAACAGGAAAATGCACAAAAATCTGCTCACAGCGGTTGGAGGGAAGCATTTCAAGAAAGAGCCTGGCATCATAATTGACCACCCAGATATTCTTGATTCCCTGAAGTTCTATCTGGCGCAGTACCTGCTGTGCAGAAGGAGTATGTATCTCCAGCCCGATAAAAAGTGTATCGGGATTTTTCTGCGCCTGGTAGAGCAAATGACGTCCCGACCCGAAACCCACTTCAACGGAGATCTTCTCTTTGGGGTATTCAATCGTTTCAAAATCTTCAATTTTTTTAAAATATTCCGATGCCAGCGGCGGTTTGCTGTTGGAAAGTGCAATGTTGGACGTGAGCACTTCCAGTTTCAATGCTTCAGCGACTTTAGCCAGTGCTTCTTTCAGCAGGTTCACTTTCAGCGGGCGCGTTACTTTGTCATATTTGAGCAGTACTGCTTTACTGTCGGGTTTGATCTGCAAAAGAAACTCTTCACCGCCATGTCTTACAGCAACGATTTCATCGTCTCCTCTGAGTGCCTGGGCACGAAAGGTTACCAAGGTACTGTTCGGGAGTATGTTATCTATGGCTGTGGTATCGAAAGGGCTTACTTTTAAATGGGGCATGAACTATCCTAAAGTGAAATGCGTGAGACTTGGCTCGGTTTGGCTTTAATGCCATTATAACTTTTGGCAACGATACGGTAAGCATAGGTATTTCCGCGGCGTACAAGTGTGTCAATATATTCGGCCATCAGCACACCTTCTGCCTGTGCAAGGAAGGTCCATTTCCCGCCATTGACAGAACGCTCGATGATATAACTGTTTATCCTGCCGTCAAGATGCGGTCTCCAGAGCAGTTTTATCACATCCGGAGCTACTTTATAGGCTTTTAAAAAGGTGACTGCAGCAAAAGTAGGCTTGGTGTGTACCGAAACGATTGTACCCCGTGCAGATTCTTTGCCAAACGAAAAAGGTGCGAACTTGTAAACATACCGTCTGTGCGGCCGTACATGCGTATCGACAAAATGGGTGGCATATCGATTTGATATAATACCGACACGTTTGTATTCCCGTGCTTCCGGATCAGCTGAATCAGGAGCTTTCCGGTACACATTGATACCGCGTATTCTCGTATCTTTTATCGTATTCCATTCAAACCCTACAGAAGTCTCCAAAGGAAGCGTACGTACTGCTCCGAGTGTCGGAAGTGTAGGGTCTTTTTCATAGACCGTCAAGCCTTTTATAGCGGAACCGCAGCCGCTAAAGGTCAGTAAAGCGAGAACCCAGAGTAAGAGGATCGATCTTTTCATCTATGTCACTTTGATTAAAATATTTGGATAAATACAGTTTCATATCATCAAAAAGCGGAGCGGTGAACTCCATTTTCTCACCGGTGATCGGGTGGGTTAAATATAATAAATACGCATGTAGATAAACTCGGGGTATTTTATCTCTTTTGCTCTTAAATCCATATAAATCATCCCCAAGTATATGCCGCCCCAGTGTACTCAGATGCACACGTATCTGATGGGTTCTCCCGGTAAAGAGTTTTGCAGCGATCAACTCCACATCATGCTCGGAGATCAGCAGTTTTGTAAAGGCCGTTTTCGCCGGTTTTCCCTGCGGTACAACATCCATCTTCAGTCTGTTTCGGGGGTTGCGCCCTATGGGCTTGTCCACGATCACATCTTCTTTGAGAAAATGGTCTATCAGGGCCAGATAGTAGCGCCCCATGCTCTTGTCCTGCAGCTGCTCACTGAGCATCTCATGCACCTTGTTGTCTTTGGCGATCACCAGCGCACCCGTCGTCTCTTTGTCTATGCGGTGCACGATACCGTGACGCTCCTCCCCCGAAATGGTGGAAAGGGATATCCCCTTCTTCACCAGCCAGTCCACCAGCGTCGGTTCCTTCACCGAAGGGGCCGGATGCACCACCAGCCCGCTGGGTTTGTTCACCACCAGCAGATAGTCGTCTTCATACAGTATCTCCACATCGAAATCTATCTCGACCGGTGCACGCTTCTGGGCCTCTTTGAACTCATAGACTACCTCATCACCTTCTATCACCTTGAAACTGGTTTTGGTCACGCTCTTCCCGTTGACGGAGACCAGCCCGTCCTTCACCAGCTTTTCCACCTGATTCCGGCTGACATCCAGTTCCTGCGCCAGGATCTTGTCGATACGCCCGGCCGTGTTTACATTAAATTTATTCATGTATTCATTTCATCTTTCAATTTAATCTATTTTGTAGCATATTATTCTTGCTATAAATTAGTACCGATTTTTACAAATCTGTGCAGGGTGCTGTGTCTCCACAGCACCAAATATCGGCATGCAAAATAATACCGTCGGGGGACAGCACCCTACACAAAAATAGAAAAAATATAATGATTGGATGTTTTTCCAACGTGTTAAATGTCGTCTCTCTTCCATCGCGTGGGGTCCAGAAAGGTATCGTCATGTATATGCTTGAAGGAAGCCTTAAACATTTTGAAAATGTCTTTGTTTTCTTTTTCAAGTCCTGAGAGCCACTCTTTTGTGGAAGCTCTGGCATGGGGCATCTTGACATCCTTCAGCATAGCGGGGCAGGCTTCATCACCGATGACCTGCAGGTGATTGTCATCTGCAAATGCACGAAGCTGGGATTCTCTTGCCTGAATAAGCGGACGGATCAAGTGAAAGCCTCTACCCGTTTTATAGATAGGTGCCAAAGCTCTCATAGTACCGTTGTAGAACATATTCATAAAAAAACTCTCTACCGTGTCATCAAAGTGATGTCCCAATGCTACTTTGTTAAATCCACCCTCTTCGGCAAAAGTATAAAGCGCTCCTCTTCTCATACGGGAAAAGTAAGAACAGAAAGAGGAATTTTCCCGAATAGTATCATGCGAAATTTCAAAGATATTGGTATCATATACCGTATGTTTGATACCGTACGTTTCACAGTGTTTGGAGAGAAATTCATAATGTTCGTCCGGCATTCCGTACTTGATGGTGCAGGCTTCGAATTCGAACCGAAAGGGAGCGTGACGCTGCATATGTTTAAGTGCATGCACCAATGCGAGTGAATCTTTCCCTCCGCTGAGTCCTACAAGCACTTTATCATCTTCACCGATGAGTTTGAATTCCGCATTGGTCTTCCCGACCACACGAAGAAGTTTTTTACTCATTTTAAGCTGAGGATGATTCCAGTTGTCTCTCTGCGGCATTTCTATGATGCCTGTTCTGCCATGATCTTTTCCAACATTGCCATAATAAAACTGCTGCTGACCTGGGAAGAGTGCTTGAGAAACTCGTCAAAATCAAATGTCGCATCCGTATCGGCAGCATCACTGATGGCACGCAATACAAAGAAAGGAATATTGAGTGCATCACACACTACAGCAACCGATGCCCCCTCCATTTCAATGGCATCCGCATCGAATGTCTGTGCGATCCATGCTTTACGCTCGCTGTCCGCAATAAACTGGTCACCTGTTGCTATAATACCCTTTTTCAGGGTGATACCTTTTTCATCCGCAACTGTTTTGGCAATATGTATCAACTCCCTTGAAGGCTCTACATAGACCTTGCCCTCCGGAACATAACCGTGCGGGTGTCCAAAAGCGGTAATATCCAGATCATGCTGGCACAGTTGTGTTGCAACGATCAAGTCACCGATCTTCAAGTCTGGGGAAATCGCTCCGGCCACACCCGTGAACAACAGCATATCACAACCGAAGTGCTCTATCATTGTTGCAGCAGTCAATGCTGAATTCACTTTTCCGATCTTTGAGTATCCAAGAACAATATCAAGCTCTTTGTATCGGGCTTCGTGGTAGAGATTGTTCCCGTACTCGGTATCATTGTGTTTTTTAAAATACTGCAGTAAAGGTTCATGTGTCCCGGCATTCAAAAAAGGATCGACTTCTTCGACCATGGCTCCCATAATGGCTATTTTCATGCCAAAGCCCCGATACCTTCTATCGCAGCTTCAAGAGATGCCATATCGGACACTACAAAATGCGGCTTTTTTGTCGCTTTTCTGTTCAGTCCCTTCAGTACACCGCCATGCCCGAACTCGATATAACAGTCCACTTCATCATCAAACTTTGCAATAGATTGTTTATAGAGTACCGGAGAGACAAGCTGTCTTGGAAGCAATTCCAAAGCTTCTTTTTTGGTATTGTACTTCTCCGCTGTCACATTGGAAACCACCGGCGCACTGAATTCATCCTTGAGTACTTCTTTGAGCTTTTCAGCCAAGGGAGCAGTTGCATTCTCAAGCAGCGGGCAGTGTGATGCTACAGACATATTGAGCAGCATTGCTCTTCGTGCTTTCGCTTCCTTGAGGATCGGCTCAAGTTTTTGAAGATCAGGTTTGATCCCCGCGATCACGATCTGTCCCTCCGCATTGTAGTTGACCGGCCATACCTTCAGCCCTGCCGCCCTCTGTTCGTCGCAGATCTTCTCTACCGTTGCATCATCCAGTCCCAAAGAAACCAGCATGCCTACATCCTGTCCTTCGCATGCCTGGGCCATCAGTTTCCCTCTGAGGTTCACCAGTTCAACGGCATCGATCACATCGATCGCTCCGACAGAAACCAGAGCAGAAAATTCACCGAGAGAGTGCCCAAGCGCATATACCGGTCTTATGGGTATTTCATTTTCAAAAAGCGTATGTGCAATGGAAGACACCAGGAGAATAGCCGGTTGTGTAAATTCTGTTTTTTCCAAATCATCATTTTCGGTAAAAAGCAGTTTTTCAAAATCAATACCCGTTCTGCTGCCGGCATTGGCGATCATTTGTTTTGCCACATCCGAATTATTAAAAAAATCCTCACCCATACCTACTGCCTGGGAGCCTTGTCCCGGAAATAAAAATGCACATTTTGCTGACATTGTAAAGTCCTTTAAGATCGAAGTCCTGTGATACACACAAAGTACACAGAGACTTCAGTATATTATTTCAGGTATTTTACCAATATTCCGATAAGAAAGGAGTGATGATGAGCCAGAAATATATCTGTAGTGTATGTGAATATATTTATGACCCTGAAGCAGGAGATCCCGATTCCGGTATTGCCCCGGGAACAGCCTTTGAAGATATACCTGATGACTGGGAATGTCCCGACTGCGGTGTGAGCAAAGAAGATTTTGAACTCTATGAAAAAGAGTGATCTTCTTATGTTTCAAGGTATTTTTCTATTTCCTGAATGAGTTTTTCCAATTCCAGATGATACCTGCCGACATACAGACTGAGGTCATCAGCTTTATCATAAACAAATAAAAGACTTGCTTTTTCCACAAGCGCAGACAGTTTCAATGCACCGATGAATTTTGTCTTTTTCTCAATATCTATCAGTAATTCCTTGGTATTCCAGATTGATTTGTCCTTTACCGTTTGTCTGAAAAAAATATCTGATTTACGGAAATCTTTCAGAAATTTTGCCAATTCCTTTTTATAGTCCATTCCCACTTGCTGACTGTTTTTCAACCCTTTCTGCGTATCGAGAACCGGCAGACCCGGTTCAATTTCAATTTCCGGGTACTGCTCTTTTTTTATCTCTTTTTTTGTGCCTTCTATATATTTCTCTGCTTCCTCCTGTAAAGGAACATTGATATATTTTCTCATATCGATGATTGTCTGTATATTTTCGGGTTTGATGGTTCTGTCAAGTACTTCTTCTTCAAAGAGAGAGATAATCAATTCATAAATACTTTCCTGCATAACAGGTTTGATCAGGTAGGCTGTTTCTACTCCCCGGGGCAATACTTCTGCAACATGGGCATCCTGCACCACTACATATTTCAAATGGCTCTTTTTCTGCATGGTAGAAATAAGTGCTTCGAGTTTCGGTGTGGTAACCGTATCGCTGATCACCACCATATCGTAGCGGGAAAGATTATTGCCCTGCTTTTTGTACTCTTCAAGCCCAACATCCACTTCATACAAAAAGTACCTGAACATTTTTTTAATACTGTAGGCAACCTTCTTCTTGGCACAGATCAGCAAAACTTTTTTACCCAGCATGGAAATATCCGGCAGTCTGTAATGCCGTCGGTTTCCGATATCATCCACTTTAAGCGGCATTGTCACGACAATATCAGAAGGATTGTTCCTGCTTCCCCTCACCACTGCATTTAACAGTTTCAAACTTTCCTGCAGTCTGTTGTCTATAAAGCTTTTTATTTTCTCTTCATTGATAGCGGTATCGCTAACAGTAAATGTCACAATCTCTTCATACAAAAAATCTTCCGGGGCTGTAATGGAAAGTAGTATCTCATCTTTTGTACTGTTTTGGAAGACAAAAGTAAGTATCTGTGTAAGCAAATGCAGCAAGGCATCGCTGTTGCCCTTTAATTCTTTGGGTACTGTAGGATCCACATCATAAATGAGTTCTATATTGTTTTCATCACTGACTGTTTCCAGAGAAGAGAAGAGCGTCATCAATACCATACTAATATCAAAAACCTTGTCATTTTTCGACACGTTACGCCCTTTCTAAACCAAAATCATACTTTTGCAGGCATATGATAACAAATATAGACAAAGAATATAATAATAGATACCAAATTTTTATTTATCTATCGGTAGGAGGATAACACAGATATTGGTCTGAAATAGAAGAAGGAGAATAAAAAATAAAAGAAACGGTAGAAATAACAGGGGTATTCACTTAAATGTGTCTACCCTCTGAAATATAATGCTTAGTGTCCGCAGCCGCAAGAGCCGTCTGAACAATGTTCTTCACCGCCTACCTGACCGGTAGCCGCTTCATCTTCTGTTGCATCTCTTACATCAAGAACGGTTACAGAGAACATAAGGTCTTTACCCGCCAAAGGATGGTTGAAGTCTACCTGTACGTCTTTGTCGTCAAATGAAGTTACAGTAACCTGCACAGTTTCACCGTTCTCTCCCTGACCGTAAAGCGTCATACCTTCTTTAAGATCTACACCTTCGAACTGCTCTATAGGCAATGTCTGCTTTGCTTCCGGATTCACTTCACCGTATGCCTCAGATGCTTTGACAAGAATATCTCCGCTCTCGCCTTTTTCCATACCGACAAGTGCATTTTCAAGACCCGGAATGATATGTCCCTTACCGGTAATAAACTCAAGCGGCTGTGCACCTTTGTTCGTATCTACTACTTCTTCTGTACCTGCTTCTTTTACTTCGTATTCAATGCCTACGACACTGTTTTCATTTGCAATTGCCATAATTAATCCTGTTTATTTAAATTTGTGCTATTGTAACCAAGCAAACTTTAGTAGTGCTTAGCTTTTTATCGAATTTGGCCTGAACCGTAAATTTTGAATTTATAGGTCGTCAATCCCTCTATCCCCATCGGCCCTCTCGCATGCAGCTTGTTGGTACTGATGCCCACTTCCGCACCAAATCCGAAAGCACCGCCGTCTGTAAAGCGTGTTGAAGCATTCACATAGACCGCTGCTGCATCAATGCAGTTAAGGAATTTTTCCGCTGTAGTGATATTTTCTGTAATGATAGCTTCAGAGTGCCCCGATCCGTAACGTATAATATGATCGATCGCCCCTTCCAAACCGTCTACCACTCTGATATTGAGAATGTTTGCCAGATATTCCGTATCGAAATCAAGCGCTGTCGCCGGTGCCACATCAATAATATTCTGCGTTTCACCGCATCCTTTGAGTTCTGTATGCGCTTCGTCAAATGCTGTTTTGAGAAGGGGCAGTACCTCTTTGGCCACGGCAGCATCTACCAGGAGTGTTTCCATGGCATTGCAGACACCCGGTCTCTGTACTTTGGCATTGACGGCTATTTTGACGGCATTATCGATATTGGCATCTTCATCAATGTAAGTGTGACACTGCCCCTTGTCATGCTTGACGACAGGGACGGTCGCATTTTCGCTGACATAGCGTATGAGGCCTTCTCCGCCGCGCGGTACTATGAGGTCGACGTACTTATCCATTCTGATCAGCTTTGCTACCCCTTCGCGTGAAGCATCTGGAATGAGCGATATAAGTGCTTCAGGCAAAGCGTTCCGTTTCAATACTGCTCTTAAAACTTTCGCAATCGCTTCATTGGAATACTGCGCTTCTTTCCCGCCCTTGAGTACACAGACGTTGGAGCTTTTAAAGCTCAATGCAGCAGTGTCCGAAGTGACATTCGGACGTGATTCATAAATGATGCCGATCACTCCAATAGGCACAGAAACCTTCTCGATCTTCAATCCATCTTCAGTTACCCAGCCGTCCAGTACACGCCCTACAGGTTCTTTGAGTGCTGCGATCTCTTCTATGGCCACTGCCATACCCTCGACCCTGTTTTCATCAAGCAGGAGTCTGTCCTTGAGTGCTGGTGTCAGGCTGTTCCTGTCTGCATCCTCCATATCAAGCGCATTGGCTTTAAGTATGGCTTCCGTATTCTCCCTCAAAGCTGTAGCCATTTCTCTGAGTATTCTGTTCTTGTCTGCACCGCTCAATGATGCAAGTACCCTGCTTGAAGCTTTTGCTTCTTGTAAAAATATTTCCATAATGTATGTTCCTAAATAATAATTGCATTTATTTTAACAGATATATCCTAATACACGGTATAATTTATTTGTTTTATTTATGGTATTGTACGTGCTTGAACTGTAAATAGAGTACCTGAATTACATATCATTTATTTAAGGCAGCGGAACTCCCGGAAGGAAACAGAACCCTTAATTCAAATGTAACCTGAATCAGCCTTTTCCGCCTCCTGAAACCGATCACTATGACACTTAAAGAAAGCATTCTTACCGATTATGGCTTATTATAACATTATCTAAGCTTCCAATATCAAATCCGTCTCTATATTCTCCTCTGATTAAAATACTTGTTACTGATGAAAGAATCTTTTTAAATTGTTCTTCAGTAAGATTTACATTCCATCCTGTTTCAATCATATCCTTTTCAAATGGTGTCCAGCTGGTTCCTGGCCCATATCCGAATTTATAATTGATTATTCCGTATTTAGAATCGATAATAATATCCTGGGCTACAAACTGATGATCCGTGCTGCTTTGCCTAAGATCAAATGAAAAACTGTCTCCATAACAACTGGAAAGATCTCCACTGAATTTTGCAGGAGCACTATAGTACCACGTGCCACCTACTACATCATCAGTCGCCTGAATATATCCATCCATATAATCAGGTTTACTTCCTCCTTGCTGTGCATCACCAATAATCGTCCATCCCTCATCATCTTCATCAAAAAAGCTTGCAATATAGCATCCTGCAACTATTTTTTCTTTTAGTTCATTATTGATCATCCAGCACTCATTCTCTTTTTTACCATCCCAGTCATTTGTAAAGTCCGTACCGCCGCAAGTGGCTTTGACGTATTCTCCGTTAACCTGATAGAGCTTCTTGTTCGGTGCAAACGGATAGACTGTCTCTCCCATTTCAATACTGGGATCGAATCGGTGCTTGACGGTGATGCGGTAGTTACAGGTGCCTCTTTCTATCTCTTGGTCGGTTTGCCATTGGGACAATTCGGCATCCAATGCAGGTAACAGCATTTTAATTCTACTTACCATCTTATTGTACGGATCTTCTTGATTGAGATATGCTGCTATAAAAGCATGACCGGGAGAGCCATGAGCATTTCCCGACATACTTCCTGGTATTGGGTTGATAATCGGATCTCCCCAAAGTGTTACATAGGTACCTTTTCCTACTTCATCCGCTTTTACTTGACTTGCCGGTGAGGCTACTTGTAAATTGGCAAAATACATTTTATAGTCTGGCGGGTTTATCGTATCGAAAATCCGATTGGCAAAAAGATTTCCCTGCGAATGAGATACCAACAAAACACGATGCCCCAGTTTAAAGCTTTCATTATAATACTTTTGCCACATCTCATCTACATTACCTTGCTCCCAGTCTTTTGTAAATGGTTCCATCAACTTTTGTGTAACAAGAGCACTAAGTGTTATTTCAGGCATTTCAACAGTTAATGCGGCAATTGCCGTATAAAAGCCTATACCATCCAGCTGTCCCGATTCTCTTAGTTGGTAATAAGTCTCCAACACGTCAAAAAGGGTTCCCTGTCCCCAATTATAGGCCAGTTTGACTTTGCCGTATTTGGCTTGAAGTGCAGGGTCTCCTTTGATGATTTCTTTATTTAGTATTAATGTCTCTAATTCTTTACGATTTTCTTCGGCATCATCAGTATCATTCCATACACCGTTACCAAAATAGATATCGGTTTTACACTCATTGATCGTATTTCCTACACTAAAATTAGTAATCATAACTATTAAAATCAATATCTTTTTCATGTTACTCTCCCAACTCATCTATGTTAGTTCGACAATTCTCAATACTCTCATTCCGTCCATCAAAAATATTACCGCTGAGTGCGGCATTAAATCTGAACTTTTGTTCAATACGTTCTCTATTGTTATAAATCTTATCCTTTAAAATAGGATCGTTAAAGACTTTGTTCTTTGCATGAAATTGACCCGCTTCAAATCCGGACATATTTTGAGTTTTTGTATGAAACCAATAATACTGACAATCTATAGCATCATCCAAATATTTCTTGCTCTCCATCGTCGGATTCTCCAAAATTTTCTGAGATGCCCAGGCATACTGTAACGCAATTGCCGTTTTCGTTTTCGGGTATTTTAGGTCGTTGGCATAATGGATAATGATCCATCGCTCCACATCATCCCTGATTCCGTTGTGATTAAAATCAATCCCAAGCAGTGTAGCATTGTTTTTATCTTCATCGGGTTCAGGCGGGAGTTTGAAGCCGTTGATTACTTCGGGAACATAAAAGTGGTAGACAATGGGTTTGATACGCATATGCATACCGGGCACCTTTTTCATCAGATGTCTGAAAGAGACTTTATAGAACCCTACTTCAAGCGGTTGGTCAGGAGTAAAATAGAGGGTATTTTCATTTTGGTCGTAGGTAATGGAACCTTGAATGGTTTTGTTTTTACTTCTTGAGATACCAAATCCAAACATCCCCCATCTTTTCTTTTTTCCCGTTATATGCTTTAGGGTAACACTGTGCATTGTACTCATGGGGTTAAGCGCTTCGTTAAAGACCGCTTCTACGGTAATGTTGGCATCCACTTCCGGTGAAGCGGGTGCGGGTGTGAGCGATGTGATGATACTCTGATTGGTCCCCTCTGACTTGGTAACATCGATCGTTTCTGCAAAGAGCATACCCGCAAGCAAAAACAGCAGTAAGCCTGTAAACTTTTTCATTTCTTCTTCCTCCTGTTTAAAAAATGTCTTCAAGTATAACATAGTTCAAACGGGGGGGGGAATTGATCTGGGTCAAGAGACTCTAAAAAGGATTAACAGTGATATTCCAAATTTTAATAGAAAAACATTCCACAATATATCCTGTATTTTGTGTTATAATCTCATTTATTAAAACTTAAGTGGGTAGTACAAGATGCAAACGATCACATTTATAGGGAACGGCACTATGGCCCTAAGCATTGCCAAAGGGCTTAAAGAAAAATATCATATAGAAGCTGTAGGCAGAAATAGGGAAAAACTCGATCAGTTTGAGTCTGATCTGAATAGCAAAATAGACAAATATCTCCTGAACGATTTTGACATAAGCGGCAAAACCGTCATACTTTGTGTCAAACCTGCCAATGTCGAAGAAGTAGGGAAACAGCTTAAGGGAAAAGCCCGAGTACTCTTCTCTGTACTCGCAGGAACGACGCTGGAGAAGCTCAAAAAGCACATTAAAACAGAGGCAGTCGTCAGAGCCATGCCTAACCTCGCAGCAAGCATCGGTGTATCCATGACCACCCTGACCGGTGACGAGCGTTTCAGGAAAGAAGCAGAATCACTGCTTGGTGCCGTAGGCGATACACTCTGGCTCGGCAGTGAAAAAGAAATAGATATTGCTACTGCACTGGCAGGTTCCGGCCCTGCCTACCTGGCACTTGTAGCCGAATCTTTGGCTGACGGTGCCGTCAAACAGGGTCTCAAACGAGAAGATGCCATGGCTGTTATGCGCGGACTTTTCAGCGGATTTGGTACATTGATCCGGGAGGTACATCCTGCATTGCTCAAAGATGCTGTGATGAGCCCCGGCGGTACAACGGCGGCGGGCTACAGTGCACTCGAAGAGGGGAATGTACGCTCTGCCTGCATAAATGCCATAGAAAAGGCTTACATGAAAGCAACGGAGTTATAGTTTTTTCAAATGCTCTTTTGCAATCCTTGCACTCTTCCTGCCAGGATAATTCTCAATAATATTTTTATAAAAAGCCTTTGCCTGTGCTTTGTCTCCGGTCTTTTCAAGGGAAACAGCAGTATGCAGCAGCAGGGTATCGATATAACTTGCCTGATCGTAAAGTCCTGCACTTTTTTTGAAGTAGAAGATAGCATCGTCATACTTCCGGGTATAATAGGCGATCTCTCCGAGATAATAGTTTGATGCTGCCGGCTTATAGCCTTTGGTATCGGTAATTGTAAAACGTTTTTTTGCTTCATTGTAACGCTTTTTGAGAAAGAGTCTTACCCCTTCACTGTAGAGTTTGGATGATGAAGTATCTGCAAGCGATCCACTCCCGCTGTCTGCTGCAGTATGCTTCTCTTTTTTCGGTACAGTATATGTTCCTTTTGACTTGAGGATACGCTGCAGTTCTTCTTTACTCACATAGTTGGCATTGATCTGATCGATCATGGTCCCAAGCTCTTTAAGCAGTTTTGTATTATCTGTATTGGCGGTACCCTGTGCCGGCTGAAGTCTGCCGGGTGCCTGAAGTTCATTGACAGTAATACTCAACCCTTCCACAAGCGAAGCCAGTCCGTCCACACGCTCTTCAAGTTCGGAAATACGACGTTTTAGACGGACAATATTATCCCGGTTCTGTGTAATGACCACTTTGGCAGGCGTACGTCCATGGCTTCGTTCAGGGGTATATGTCGACGGGGCATCCCGGTATCCGTAGACAGAAGGTTCTGCCCAAAGCATACCCGTAACTGCAATACCCACCCAAAAAGTATGTAAAGGAAACTTCATTTCTCTCATGGACTACCGTGCCAGACGAAGATCCACTCTTCTATTACGGGCATAGCAGCTGTCTGTCGGCGAAGAGCAGACAGGATTGCTTTCTCCGTAACTTACAATAACCATTCTGCTGCTGTTCACACCTTCACTTATCATGGCATCTTTCACCGCTTTGGCTCTTTTGAGTCCCAGTGCATAGTTATACTCATCAGTACCGAACTCATCACAGTTGCCTTCTATCTTGATCTTTCCGCTGGTTTGGGACGCCCTGGAAACATCTGCTGAAATTTTCTTCTGCATTGCACCGGAAATACCGTAGTCATCAAAATTAAAATAAACCGAAGTAAAACCGTCACTGCTGCTGTTGCCAAGACTTCCGCCGGCACCGCTTTCATTGACAGTGACGGTATCACCCGTAATCTCTGTCGCATCCGTAAAATTGTTCTTGCCTGTTGACGTTCCAAGTGTCGGTGCTGTCTGCCCGCATCCGACCAGAAATAATGCTGTGATCGCCGCTGCTGTCCATAATATTTGTTTCATTTGTTCTATCCTTTTTAACTTACCAATCGATCGATTGTATTTTGCTGCCGTGCAGAGGGAAAAGCAGACTCTGAGAACTTTCGAGGTTGATATAACCTATCGATGAACTGCCGCCCCGCTGTTTGATGTAAAGTATGACCGAACCGTCTGTTGAAAAACGGGGAAACTGGTTGCTTCCCGTCGTCGTCAACGGCCGTGTCATTCCGCCGTTTGCCGATGTCAGATAGAGATTGAAACGGTTATTCCCGAAAGCATTGCTGCTCTCTCTGCTTACATAAACAATCTTATCTCCATAGGCATCAACCGCATTGTTATTTCGGCCGTGAAATACAACCTGCTGTACAGCTTCGGAACGAATTGATTTTTTAAAAATATTCGCATATCCGAGACGGTTCGAAACAAATACAATACTGCTTTCGTCACCAAGATATTTGCCGCTCACATCTATACCGTTGAACTTCGTCACACGTACCTTGGAACCGGTAAAGAGACTCATTTCATATATATCCGCCTGCCCCTGCGGTGCCATCGTAAGAAGGATCTTTCCACCGTTGCTGCTGACATCGGAACAGATGATCATGCCTTCGGAAGAAGCGACCCTGCTTTTGGAACCCGTATAGATATTGATCTTGTTCAATGTCGGTATCAAACCGGCATAGGAAGTATAGTAAAAACTTTTTTGCGCTTTGTCAGCCCATTTCGGGAAAAGGTTCAGCCCTCCCCTGATAATAATCTTCTGGTAGGTAAATGTGTAATCAGCAAGCAGTATTTCGCTTCTTTTGGGGGCAGTATAGCGGGAAAACACCACATAACGGTTGATCCATCCTATATCCGGGTATTTCAATACTCTGTTGATATCGTATACTGCTTTGTGTATGAGAAAAGGCATTTTTTTTACATTGCTGAGAGCATATCGTTTTTCAAAAAGCTGTGTACCGTCAGATGCTTTCAAAAGACGTATTTCCAATGCCGCACCTGACTGTACGGTATAGCGGTACTTGATAATATATTCTTTGCTTTTCAGACCTGGCGCAATAAAACTGCCGGAAAAATCACCTTTGTAAATATTGCTGTCGGCAAGGAAATGCCCTGAGATCCTGAGATCGGAGAGCAATATCTTTGCAACTTGGCCGTTTGCTGCTGCTGAACCGTCCATTAAAGCCACACGGGAACGGTGTTCCACATCCTTTTCTATCTTCATCGATGCATCGACAGCAAAAAGATGGATGGAAAACAAGAGGATCAAAAGGTATCTCAAAATCAGTCCTTTGGCATATTACAGTGTAATAGTATTTGTTCTGCATTGTATCAAGGCAGACTTAAAATCTTCATTAATTAATATTAAGACAAAATAAAATCGATTTGACGGTTATTGTTTTTATGATAAAATAAAAAAAAGAATGGAGGTTTCCCATGTATGATGTTCTAATAGGCCTGGCAAAGGCTGCCATACTGGTAGCACTCAACCAGCCTGAAAATTTTGACCTGGAAGGGGCCCTGAAACAGTATCCCCAACTCAAAGAAAATGGTGCCGTTTTTGTAACCATCAACAAAAGAGCAAACGATCAGCTGAGAGGATGTATCGGTTCTCTTCAGGCTTACCGTCCGCTGTATAAAGATGTCATTGCAAATGCACAGTCCGCAGCACTGCATGATCCGCGTTTTCCGCCGCTTACCCCGGAAGAACTCAAAAACATCAAGATAGAAGTTTCCGTTCTCTCGGAACCGAAAGTTCTGCACTACAGTGACATTGATGACCTCAAAAAGAAAATAGTGCCTATGAAGGACGGTATCGTACTCAGACACGATGGCTATCAGGCAACCTATTTGCCTCAGGTCTGGGAACAGCTGCCCGATTTTGATGCTTTTTTCTCATCACTGTGCATGAAAGCCGGTTTGCCGGGTAACTGTCTCGATCTGCATCCGGAAATTCAAGTGTACCATGTCACGAAATATGAGGAAAAATAATGCCGCAAAGCGTCCGAAAAGCAGCGGTTGCAGGCTCTTTCTATCCTGCAAAATGTCAGGAGATCGAAGTCTATTTTCAACAGTTCAACCGGGAATTCAACAGAATCAATATCCCCAAAGCACTGGACAATATCAAACCAAAAGCAATCATTGTTCCCCATGCAGGCTATATTTACAGCGGTTTTACCGCCAATTTTGCCTACCGATTTCTCAACCACAGTGCCCCAAAACGCATTATTGTCATCGGTCCGAGTCATCATTACTATTTCAAAGGAATTTCCGCAAGCCATTTCGAGTCATTCGAAACTCCCTGCGGCAACATTGAAATAGACACACCCTATCTTTTTGCACTTGCCAAAGAATTTAACATCGGTTTTGTTCCACAGGCACATAAAAAAGAACACTCGACCGAAGTACAAATGCCTTTTATACAGCATTATTTCCCCCGCGCAAAAGTAATTGAACTTATATACGGTGATTTTTCGGTAGACAAACTCGCCATTATTGTCACGGCACTGCTCCGCAACCCTGACAATGCTGTTGTTATCAGTTCAGATCTGAGCCATTTCTATACACAGAAAAAAGCAGAAAAACTGGACAGACACTGCCTCCGGGCAGTGGCAGACCTTGATGTAAAAGAGTTGAAAAGCGGATGTGAAGCCTGCGGTTTCACAGGCATAGAAGCAATGATCACAGCAGCCATAAAACTGGGGCTCCACTCCAAACTTTTGGACTATAGAACGTCCAAAGAGAGTACGGGAGACAGCCACTCTGTTGTCGGTTATATGTCGGCAATGTTTTATTAGAGATCAGTCTTTTGCAATGAACTCCGCTTCAAATTTATAGGTTCGTCCTGCATTGTGCGGGCCGAACCCCGATATTTGAAGCTGCTCAAGAAATTCTTTGAGACCCTGGTTAAAGGCAGGAATACTGGACTGGGAAACGATTTTGAACTCAAAATGCCCGCTGGGTTTGATATAGAGGATCACTTTGGCTTTTTCCCCGGCAAAATCACTTTGTGCGGGCCACTCCTCTAGCATGCGCTGTACTTTTGCAAAGTAGGCATTCTCTACACCTCTGTCACTCTTATTATGTGCCTTCAGTGATGCATCAATACGCTCGCTGGCACTCATATCAGTAATTTTGATCAAATCATTTTTGGGTTTACTTTTTATAGGTTTGTCAGAAACTTTAATCAGCAGTTTCTTCTTTTTTGCTGTTTTTATATTTTTAAAAAGATCTCTCGCTTTGTTTTTCGGTTTGCTAAGGTTCTGGTCTTTTTTCCTGACAGTTTTTTTCCTGACAATTTTCTTTTTAACCCTTTTCTCTTTAATCACTTTCTTTTTAGCTTTTGGCTTTTGCTTCGGTTTGGTTTTCATCCTGTGTTTAGACTTGATACTGGACTTTTTTTTCACCTTTTTTTTGAGTAAAGTTACCTTTTTGGGTGCCGAAAGTGCTACCTGTATACGTTTTTCATTTTTTTTGACAAAGTGTTTGCTTCTGTCTTCATTTCGGGTATTGAAATAAAAAATAAGCAAACCGACAATCACAAAATATACTGTAAACGCCAGAACACCTGAAATAACTGTCGAGGAATGTTTGATCATAATGTAATGAGAGAGACCTTCTCAAAGCCTGCTGCCTTGACACTTTTGAGAAGGTACATTACATCTTTGTACCTGAGCCGCTCATCTGCACGAATATATACTTCGGAATTCTTATTCATCCTGGCCGACTTGTTGACAAAATCGTCTGCAAACGTATCCAGTGAATAGGTATCGTTATTCAAGTAAATCTTACGTTTCTTGTCCATTCGTATCGTAATGGTTTTCGGTTTGGTAACCTTGACCGTTTTCGAACCCTGAGGAAGATCGATCTGCTCCTGAAAATTGATCGTAGGTGCTGTGATCATCAGGATCGCCATCAGCACCAGCATAACATCTACCAGCGGCGTAATATTCAAATCCGGATTGTCATCCCATGAGAACATATACTACTCCTCGGTCTGGGAGAGAATGACTTCAGACTGGGAAGAGAGTAAAGAACTCAGTTCATACGCTTTGCGTTTCAGGATCAAGTGGAAAGTGTAGGCAAAAATGGCCACAGCAATGCCCGCGGCTGTAGCGATAAGTGCCTCAGAAATCGCCGGTGCAACGACGGAAAGTGAGGCTGTCGACTGTCCGCTCAGTTTTGAAAAAGTTTCCAGTATCCCGATCACTGTACCGAAAAGCCCGATAAACGGTGAGGTTGAGGCAATGATGGAAAGCCAGGTAAGCCCTTTGGTCGAAACACGTATCGCATCGGAGGATGCCGCTTCGAGTATAGCTTTATTAGGCGTGTTTACACGACTCAGATAAGTAAAAATAAGTGAATTGCTCAACACTGATTTTGACTGGCCTGAATAGAGTGCTTTGAGAGATTTTGCTTCTGATTTTATACGGGAATTCAAAATATAGTATCTGTCCAGAAATACCCAGAAAGTGATAATGAAATAAGCGGAAAGCAGCAGCAGTACGAAAAGTGTTATCGCACTGCTGCTAATGAAATAATCCAGGAGAGAGCCCAATTAGAAAGACTTTCCGATCTGCTCGACTTTGCTGACCGCAGATGCGATCGCAATACTTGAAGATTCAGCTTTTTTAAGAAGTTCTTTCGCCTCTTCAAGTGCTTTGGAAAGGTTGCTGTCCTCTCCATAGAGAGCCACTGCACCGTCTACAATACAGGTTGTTTTCTCTTCATCTACTTTTACATAACCGGAGTTAATGGCAACAGCCACTTCGCTTCCGTCCGCTTTTTCAATAACGATAATACCTGCATCCAGTAGTGAAACCAGGGTAGCGTGTTTCGGCAGAACACCAAATTCGCCTTCTGACCCCGGAAGCGTTACCTGTTTGACTTCATCATCGAAAATCACACCGTTGGGTGTAACGATTTCAAGCTTCATTAGTTCCATAATTATCCTTTGTCAGACAAGAACTAAGCTTACTTAGCGTTGATCTTATCGTTTTTCGCAACAGCCTCAGCCATATTTCCTACCATGTAGAATGCCGCTTCGTTCATGTCGTCATATTTACCTTCAAGAAGACCTTTAAATCCTTCAATGGTATCTTCAAGTGTAACATATACACCTGGAGAACCTGTAAATACTTCAGCAACGTGGAATGGCTGTGAAAGATATTTTTCGATCTTTCTTGCTCTTTCAACAACAAGTTTGTCATCTTCCGAAAGTTCATCCATACCGAGGATCGCAATAATATCCTGAAGATCTTTGTATTTCTGAAGGATCTGCTGCACACCGCGTGCCACATTGTAGTGTTCTTCACCGACAATCTGAGGATCAAGCATTCTTGAGGTTGAATCCAATGGATCCACTGCCGGGTAAATACCTTTTTCAGCAATCGATCTGTTAAGAACCGTTGTTGCATCCAAGTGTGCAAATACAGAAGCTGGAGCCGGGTCGGTCAAGTCATCCGCAGGAACGTATACTGCCTGCACAGAAGTAATAGAACCTTTTGTTGTTGATGTAATTCGCTCCTGAAGTGCACCCATTTCTCTTGAAAGTGTCGGCTGGTAACCAACCGCTGAAGGGATACGTCCAAGAAGCGCAGACATTTCTGAACCTGACTGTGCAAAACGGAAGATATTGTCGATGAACATAAGAACATCGAGTCCCATTTCGTCACGGAAGTACTCAGCCATCGTAAGACCGGTAAGTGCGATCCTGTTTCTTGCTCCCGGAGGTTCACTCATTTGACCATAGCAGAGTGCCACTTTGTCAAGTACGTTCGATTCTTTCATTTCGTAGTAAAGGTCGTTACCTTCACGTGTTCTTTCACCGACACCTGCAAATACAGAATAACCGCTGTGTTTCATTGCAACGTTGTTGATGAGCTCCATGATGATGACTGTCTTACCGACACCCGCACCACCGAAAAGTCCGACTTTACCACCTTTTGAATAGGGTGCAAGAAGGTCAACAACTTTAATACCTGTTTCAAAAACTTCTGTTTTCGTACTCTGATCTTCAAATGGAGGAGGATCTCTGTGAATAGACCAGTATTCTGTCGCATTCACATCACCCGCTTCATCGATCGCTTCACCGATAACGTTAAAGATACGTCCGAGAACAGGCTCGCCGACCGGTACTTTGATTGAGTCACCGGTTGCTTTGACCTCCTGGCCTCTTACGACACCTTCACTCATATCCATTGCAATGGTTCTCACTCTGTTGTCACCAAGCTGTGCCGCTACTTCCAATACCAATCTGTGTTCTTTACCGTCAAGTGAAAAGGTTGTCTCCAACGCTTCGTTGATCTCCGGTAGATAGTCTGTAAAATCCACATCGATAACTGGACCTAAGACTTGTACTATTTTACCTGTCATTTCTTCTCCTCTAATTATTTCATTGATTCCATACCACTGATGATCTCGATGAGCTCAGTCGTAATCGCTTCTTGTCTTGCTTTGTTGTATTTGACGTTCAGTGTCTTCACCATCTCTTTTGCATTCTTCGTTGCTGCATCCATAGCCTGCATACGTGCTGAGTGTTCAGCAGCAAGTGAATCGATAAGAGCATAGTAGATACTGTATTCTACATATCTTTTTACCAGTGCATCAAGCAGGGTATCATCATCATCCGGTTCCACTTCCATCTCTGAAGTCGAAACAGTGCTGAGTTCAAGTTTTGACGTGTCAACCGGCAGAATCTGCTCTTGTCTGATCTCTTGAGAAATCATATTGACATATCCGTTATGTACAAGAACGATCCTGTCTGTCTCGCCATTGATATAGGACTCAACTACCTCTGCAATAAATTCCGAAGACTGCTTGTAGTCCGGTGCCGCACTTAAACCAACGATCGCATTATTCAACTCAACACCGTTGAACTTGAAATAGTCAATACCCTTTCGGCCCACGGCTCTAAGTCTTACTTTAATACCTTGTCCCTGGTATTCTGCGATCAACTGGTTGATTCTTTTGATCGTTTGTGAATTAAACCCGCCGCAAAGCCCTTTGTCCGCAGTAATGAAAACAATGTCAATTTTTTTAGGCGTATCGTTCGCCTGAAAAAATATATTGTCAAGACCTTCTGCACTTGCGTTCTGCATTTTCTGAGCGATCTCTTCAATGAGTTCAGTCAGTTTTGCTGCATAGACTCTCGATCTTCTTGCAAGTTCTTCTGTTCTTTTCAGTTTTGCAGAAGAGACAAGCTTCATGGCGTTAGTCGTCTTTTGTGTATTCTTTACACTGCTGATCTTACGCTTAATCTCTTTTAAATTAGCCATAACTAGCCTTTCTTATCCAACGAATGACGTTTTGAAGTCTTCGATAGCTTTTCTCAGTTGCGCATCCGTTTCATCAGAGATCTTTTTCTCATTTCTGATCGCATCAAGTATAGACGAATATTTTGCTTCCATGAACGGCATAAGCTCTGCTTCGAACTTGGTAACAGAACTTGCTGCAATATCATCCAGGTATCCGTTGGCACCTGCAAAGATGATCACAACCTGCTTTTCAACCGGTACGGGAGAATAAGGTCCCTGCTTCAGAACTTCTACCATTCTCTGTCCGCGCTCGAGCTGACTTCTGGTATAGTCATCAAGATCGGATGCGAACTGTGCAAACGCCTGAAGCTCTCTGAACGAAGCGAGGTCAAGTCTCAATGTACCTGAAACCTGTTTTGTCGCTTTGATCTGTGCTGCACCACCGACTCTTGATACAGAAAGACCAACATTGATCGCCGGTCTGATACCAGAGTTGAAAAGGTCAGTTTCAAGGAAGATCTGGCCATCCGTAATCGAAATAACGTTCGTAGGAATATATGCTGCAACGTCACCCGCCTGAGTCTCAATGATAGGGAATGCAGTGATAGATCCCGCACCCAATGCATCTGAAAGCTTTGCCGCTCTTTCAAGCAGTCTTGAGTGAAGATAGAAAACATCACCGGGATATGCTTCACGACCCGGAGGACGTCTGAGGATCAGTGACATTTCTCTATAGGCTACCGCATGCTTGGAAAGATCATCATAGAAGATCACCGCATGTCTGCCGTTATCTCTGAAGTATTCAGCCATAGTGACACCGGCATACGGTGCAAGGAACTGAAGTGCCGCAGAGTCTGCCGCACCGGCATTGACTATGATCGTATAATCCATTGCGCCATACTCTTCAAGCTTTTTAACTGTTGCAGCAACCGTTGACTGTTTCTGACCGATAGCCACATAAATACAGACAACATCCTGACCCTTCTGGTTAATGATCGTATCGATCGCCAATGTTGTTTTACCTGTTTGTCTGTCACCGATAATAAGCTCTCGCTGCCCTCTACCTACCGGTACAAGAGCATCGATCGCCTTGATACCTGTCTGAAGCGGTTCATGAACTGATTTCCTTGCCATGATACCGGGTGCTTTTTCTTCGATGAATCTGTGCTCTGCCGCTTCAACTACCCCTTTGCCGTCAATAGGCTCACCGAGCGGATTGACCACTCTTCCCATAAGACCGTCGCCGACAGGTGTTTTGAGAAGCTCTCCGGCTCTCTTCACGCTCATTCCCTCTTTGATACCGGCACTTGTTCCAAGAACAACGACACCGACATTCGCTTCTTCAAGGTTAAGGACCAAGCCTTTTGCACCGTTGTCGAATTCTACAACCTCCCCTGCCATAACATTGTTAAGACCATATACGGTTGTAATACCATCCGCGATACCTACTACTTTACCTACTTCATTGATGTCGACATCAATCTCAAAGTTCTCTATTCTTTCTTTGATGATCGAACTAATCTCATCTGCTTGCAATTTTACTGCCACTGATACTCCTTTACTGTTAGATAACTACAGAGATTTCTTAATGAAATCAATGAGTTGTTCTTTAACTCTCTGCTTGGAGAAGTTAACCTCAATACCCAAATCATCAACTGAAACACGCAATCCGTCAAGATCTGTCTGTTCCTGCTTTAGCTTGATCTTCGACCCGGTATATGTTTCGAGTGTCTTCTCAAGTTTTGCAAGTTCCCCGTCTTCAAGTTTTGTACTGCTTTTCAATATACCTTCATACTGATTGGACTCTTTTTGAAGATCTGCATTGAGTACCTTCGCAATTGCCGGGATCAGATCAAGTCTTTTATTTTCACCGAGAATCTTGATAAAGTTAATCAATTTAGTATCTTCATTCTCGCCCATAGCAGAAAGGATCATTTCTGTTTTTTTCTCAGCCGATACAATCGGAGAAGTCAGAACTTCATGAATCTCAGGCACCAGGACCGCTTCAGTCAATACATTCAAAATCTCTACTGTACCCTTGACATCGTTGCTTACAGAAGAAAGTGCTGTTGCATAACGTTTTGCTATTAATTCTTCCATTTACGCCACCTTCTTAGAAATAATGTCAACTATTTTGGATTCATCAAGCGCAATATCATCAGTCGTAATATTTTCAGAAAGAACTTCGTCAATCACTTCTCTTGCCGCTTTTCTCTCTTCAAGCGCAGTTTTTTCAGCAAACTGTTTTTCAAGAACTTCGAGCTCGTTTACAGAAGCATCAGCGATCTTTTCAGCAAGGATCTTTGCTTCAAGTTTCGCATCTTCAATAATCTCTGCTGCCTTGTTTGCACTTTCTTCCAAACGTGCCTGGGCTTCTCTTTTTTCATCTTTTGCTGCCTGAAGCTTGCTTTCAATTTCTTTCAGCTGTCCCGCAATACCTTCTCTTCTGTCTTTGAAAAAGTTTTTGATGGGATTGGCTACAAGATAATAGAGGATCAAAGCAAAGATCGTAAAGTTGATCACCCTTGGCCAAAAATCACTCTCTCTCCCCGTCTGAGTAAAGTAACGAGATACTTCACCGCCCTCATGTCCGCTTGCCAAAAGAATAGCAGGCAACAAGAGTAAAGCGAATAGTGCTAATTTTTTCATATTCATCCCCTTTTTCTTATAGTTTGCTAAACTTGGCTTTTAGGCTCTCTTTGAACAGAGGCATTTGTGAAAGTAAAGAATTTTTGAGATTCTCTTTGTCAGCAGCCAACTTCTCAGCGAAGTTTTTGTACTTTTTATTCAACTCTTCCTGCTTCGCTTCAACTTTACTTGCCGCCAATGATTTCTCTTTATCAATCGCTTTCTGTCTTATTGCTGCTGCTTCAGCTTTGGCATTGTCAATGTTTTCCGCTGCCTGGGCATTGAGTTCATCACTGTTACCGCTGAGTCCTTTTGCTGCTTCTAAATCTTTTGCTATCGAGCGGTCTCTGTCATCCATAAACTTGACAAGAGGCTGGAACAGCATATTATTTAAAAGAACAAGAAGGATCAGGAATAACACTAAGACGAACAACATCAATGGTAAATGTATGTCAAGCATTCAAACTCCTCATGTAATTTCGCATTATTTTATCATTTTGGAGATGAGATGCTGGTTAAAATTCAGTCTTTTTTGAGGAATGTTAAAAAGTTTTCAATATCTTTTTCATTAGCAAAACTTATCTCAATACTCCTGGCTTTGACTTTGTGCTCAAACGGAAGGCATTGTTTCAATGTTTTTTTATATCTTTCAAGCAGGTTTGACTGCCTGTTCTTGGCAGAAAGGCCCATTCCGTTTTTTTTATGGTGCTTCACCATCTTCTCCGTATCACGAACAGAAAGTTTTTGCCCTATGATACTGTCAATGATGATCTTTTGCTTTTTTTCGTCAAGGCCTGTCAGAATTTTTGCATGTCCCTGGGAGATCTTGCCGGATGCTACCTTTTTCTGTGCATAGGCAGAGAGTGAAAGCAGACGCATGGTATTGGTGATCTGGGAACGGCTTTTATGTACGATGGAAGAAAGCTCATCATGCGTGATGTTGTGCACTTCGATCAGTTCGGCATAAGAATTTGCCAGCTCGATGGCATTAAGGTTTTCTCTCTGGATATTTTCAATAAGTGCAAGTTCTCTTAATCTTGCTTCATCAATATTGACATTGGCAATAATTGACTTAATGGTTGCGAGTTTTGCCAGTTTGTGGGCACGCAGACGACGCTCCCCCGCAATGAGCAGATATCCGTTCTCTTTCTCAATGACAACAATGGGCTGCAGCAGTCCATGCTCTTTGACCGACCGGCTCAGCTCTTTGAGCGCCTCTTCGTCAAAATGTTTACGCGGCTGAAAAGGATTGGGAGAAATGTCTTCAACTGACAGTTCTTCCACCCGTATGCCCTGCGCTTCAAGCTCCCGGCTGTCAATGCTGCTCAAGTCTTCTTTTTCATATGCTTCTTCCACTTCGGAGAGTATCTCTCCCAATCCTCTGCCCAACGCCATATTAACCTCTTACGATCACGGTTGCAAGATCACGATAAGCCAAAGAACCCTTTGAACTTACGGCATAATGTGTAACGGGTTTTCCAAAGCTCGGAGATTCTGCTATCTTGACATTACGCGGTATGACAATGCATTCTTTGCCTTTTCTCATATGAAAAAGTTTGTCTTTGAAATGATAGCTCAGATCAGCCAGTACCTGCTTGGAAAGGTTGTTCTGCTTGGAGTACATTGTCGGCAGAAAACCTTTTATTTTCAGTTTGGGATTGATGGTCTTTTTCAGAAGACTGACAGTATTTAAAAGCTGCGCCAGTCCTTCCAGAGCAAAAAATTCACACTGAATGGGAATAATAACAGAATCCGAAGCACTCAAGGCATTGATCGTAATAGGACCGAGTGCGGGAGGGGAGTCAATAATGACATAATCATATTTTTTGGAAATCTCTTTGATCTTCTCTTTAAGGATCAACTCCCTGTTTTTCTTTCTGCTGTTGTAAAACTCTTTTTCAATACCGACAAGACCAATATTGGACGGAACAAGGTCAAGTTTTTTGATCTGTGACTTCAGGATCACTTCAGAGATCTTTTTGCTTCCTATCAGCACATGATAAATATTGTATTCATAGTCATTTCTGTTAAAGCCGAGGCTTGTTGTCGCATTGGACTGGGGGTCAATATCCAACAGCAGTACTTTTTTGCCTTTTTCAGCTAAAGATGCAGCAAGGTTCACGGCTGTCGTCGTCTTTCCTACACCGCCTTTCTGATTGGCTATACTGATCACCTCGCTCATCGTAGACTATACACCTTTTTTCCCCCTATAATCAAAGAGCCATCCTCGCACAAAGCGGCATCTGAAAGGCTCTTTCTCTCGTTTCCAACATGAACTGAAAAACGTTTGCTTAATTCAAATTCTATCTGATATTCGCTAAAAACCTGCTTCCATTTTGGAAATTTAGAGAGGCTTTCTATGTACTTATGAAGAAGATCTTCCGGGCTTATGGCGGACTGCAGGGAAGTATAGCCGTTTTGGGATTTTTTCAAATTGATCCCGATACCGCATACCAGTATTTTGTTCATCTTTTTAGTGATCGTTCCCCCGACTTTCCTCTCATTCAGATAAAAATCGTTCGGCCATTTCAGCCAGACATTTTCACCCAGTTCCTTCAGGGTTTTTTTCATGATGAATGAAAAATAGATGGAAGCGGAAGAGAGAGGAAGATCGGAGGGGAGTTCATTCATCGAAATGGCTACGGAAGCAAAAAAATTCCCTTCTCCCCCGCTCCATTCATTGTCACGGCTTCCGATACCGGAACTCTGCTCCGTCGCAATAACTGCCACAGGTACCTTAAGCTCTCCGGTCTTAAGTTGTTCCAGAAGGTATTTCTGTGTTGAAGGCAGACGATTAAACGATAAGATCTCCAACTCTTTTCCCCCTCCCTACACAGTAGGCTTTGGCCGTCATCGCTTTTTTGGATGCCGGCTGCAGAATACCGATCTTCAAAGTCCCTTTTCTGCATCCGACGATTACACGTTCATCCTCGAAAGAGCGTATCTCTGCGGCATTATGCGCTGTGTCACTGTCAACCAGTGCCAGCTCATCGAATTTCGTCCCGTTGGCCGCGAAAATACCCGGCCATCCTTCGAATGCACGGTATTTGTTGTAAATGATCCCAGCATCTTCAAAAGCGATCTCACCGTCACTCTTTTTGATCTTTTTGCACAGGCTTGCCTGGCTCTCGTCCTGCGGTTCAGGTGTGATTTTTTCAAAGTTTCGCACGGTACTCAGTGTCAGCATGCAGGCATCTCTCGTCAACTGTTCCATCAAAGCAAACAGGCGCATCTCTTTGGGAATAATGAATTCGATCTTTTCCAGCATCGGCCCCGTATCGAGCCCCGCTTCCATCAGCATCGATGTCACACCGGTCTTTTCATCACCGTTCAACAGTGACTGCTGGACCGGTGAGGCACCGCGGTATTGCGGTAGCAGGGAGGCATGCAGGTTGATGCAGGGAGCGATGTCAAGGATGGACTTCGGGAGTATCTGCCCGAATGCCGCTACGATGATGTAGTCGGGATTCTGGTTTTGAATGGCTTCTTCGATTCCCTCTTCACTCAAACGGCTGGGCTGAAGTACTTCGATACCCTGCTTCTGCGCCAACACTTTTACCGGCGGAGGTGTCAATACCTTTTTGCGCCCTACCGGACGGTCCGGCTGGGTCAGAACAAGACCGACATCCATATCATCTGCATCGATCAGTGTCTGAAGTATCGCTCTGGCGTAGTGGGGTGTTCCCATATAAACTATTTTGTATCTCATTATGCTTCTTTCTGTGAAGTAAAGAGTGTCCCGCCATGATGCTCTCCGTCAATCAGAAAAGCCCTTGCATCGGAAAGGTCAAATCCGCTGGCAAGGAACATTTTCCTGCCGTGTTTCATAAGAAAATCGGCTGATTGCAGTTTGGTGACAATGCCGCCTGTAGCAAATTCGTTGTTGGGGGTATGTTCAGCTTCCAGTTCTTCTGAAGAGAAATGAGTGACTTCCGCTCTTCGTTCAGCATCATTATATCTGTTTGGATCCTTGTCATAAAAGGCATCAATATCAGAAAGTATCACCAGCATCTGTGTATCGAAATAATGCGCGACATGAGCTGACAGCCTGTCATTGTCACCAAATACCAACTCCTCGATGCTTACGGTATCGTTTTCATTAATGATCGGCACGACACCATTTGCCAAGAGTGTATCTACCGCTATTTTTGCATGGGCTGTTGCTTTGCGAGAATCAAACACATCTGCACTCAAAAGAATCTGGGAACAGAGAATATTGTACTGTGCAAATTTTTCCTGATACATTTTCAGAAGCAACGGCTGGCCAATGGCAGCCAGTGCCTGCCTGTTAGCTACATTATTTCTTTCCAAAGGCAGTTGGGTATATCCGGCCGCTACGGCACCGGAAGACACAAGGATCACTTCATATTTTTGAGTCTTCAATTCAGCGATGAGAGCAACCAATGCCATCATTCTCTCTCTGGCGATACGTCCATCCTCTGTTAACACATGAGAACCCACTTTGATCACAATTTTTTTCATTTTACCTACTTCTCTTCGGCTTCTGTTTCTTCTTTGACATTTTTGACAAAATCACCCAGCGCATAACGCAGTGCTTCCGTATTGATATGCGCAACTGAAGAGATGGGCAGGACGAACAGCGGCTCTTTTTGGGGCAGAGGTATACCAAAATCCGTTTTGAATCCGTAAGAGAGATAGTTCATATCTGCTTTATATCTTTTCAATGTATCATTGGGTTTCATACTAATATCTGCCAGGAAAGTCTCTGTCAGCGTATTGACCTCATCCTGACTCAGCGAATCTATCTTGGTAATAGCAATAGCATGTTTTCTGCCGGCAAGTGTTTCAGAATATCTGTCCAGCTCCACCAGCAGTGTTTCATACTGATATTTCATCTCTCTGTAATTGGCTGCATCTATCATCAACAGAAGCGTTTTTGTTCTTTCGATATGCCGGAGAAACTCCAGTCCCAGACCGCGTCCGTCACTTGCTCCCTCGATAATACCCGGGATATCTGCCATCATGAATGAATCGTAGTCACTGACATGCACCACACCGAGTTTGGGTGTCAATGTGGTAAATTCATAGTTCGCTACTTGCGGACGGGCGTTGGAGAGGGTTGCTATCAGGGTTGATTTACCCACATTCGGATATCCGACGAGACCGACATCGGCAATGAGTTTCATCTCAAGCCTGACCTGTTTGGTAATACCGGGAAGCCCGGGCTGTGCATAGGTCGGCCGCTGGTTCGTCGAACTCTTGAAGTGCATATTACCCAGACCGCCTTTCCCGCCTTCAAGGAATTTGACGACCTGGCCTTCTTCTACAAGATCGAGCAGTTCTTCTCCTGTCTCCATATCTACCACAATGGTCCCCGGAGGTACAATAATCGTTGTATCCTGACCTTTGCGCCCATACTTCTTGCGTCCTTCTCCCGGACGGCCGTTCTCCGCTTTGATGTGATTACGGCCTCTGAGACCCGAAAGCGTATCGGTATTATTATCTACTTTGAAAAATACCGAGCCGCC
>FPHL01000016.1_pt1 | contig 58569 bp, 52 predicted proteins | sample 1057231 | NCBI WGS metagenome assembly FPHL01 (sample SAMEA4473313, study PRJEB15554) | hydrothermal vent metagenome | biome: marine basaltic hydrothermal vent biome; feature: marine hydrothermal vent; material: water | place: Pacific Ocean | collected 2011-06-14/2011-07-23 | depth 1199 m
TCCTTCGCCTCTCTGATGCCGGCGATCATGCTGACACCGTTTGTGGCAGTGTCAGCTGTCGATGCGATCACTTTCCCCTTAGTATCCAGGGCAAAGATCTGCATATCAAGCGAGAGGTCTTTCTGTTTTTGCAGCAGTATCTGCCGGATACGTTTATCCACATCGCCGACGATCATATCATCCATGATATCCAAAGAAGCGAGAAAATGGATCTCTTTTTCCAAAGAGAGCAATTCTTCCCCTATACGCTGTCTGGTCTCATGTATCTGTATATGGTAAGTCTCGAGCGCATTGTCCAAAAGCCTTTTTTCACCAAGGTTGTGGATGTAGACCAGCATAACAAGAAAAGGGAGAAACCCGATGGCGAAAAGCGCGATCTGCAGTTTTGCCCTGAGCGTTTTCGGCAGGATCTTCTCTATCCGCTTCATGATGAGGGTCCTTCATAGATGATCTTCACCCCGGCACCGACTCTTTTCTTCGGCAGGTAACCTACCGCCCCTTTCACTTTTTTGATGAAAAGCAGCATACTCTTGACCGATTCCACCCTGTAGGGCGGGCGATGCCCCATATAGTGCTGTTTCGCCCAGTAGGCTTCCCATTGTTCGGCATCCATTTTCAGTACATTATGCTCAAAGCGCTTCCTCAGCGCATTTTGGGGCGGCAGGTTCAGTACAACAAGTCTGGTATCGCCCCAGAAACGCTTTTTTTTCAGATAGAGCATACGTACCTGCGACTGTGTAAGCCGGTCTATGGGGCTCTCTGCATTGGCCACTACGACAAACTTACCGGCATAAAGATACAGGCCAAGCAGCAAAAAAAGAGATACAGCCCGTAACATGGATCTCATTTAGAAAAGTGCCGAGACCGAGAGAAGGAAACGGTTCTCGTCCTCTTTGGAGTGCCACTGGTATTCGGCCTTGAATGCGACCGGGAACAGCGGCCTGTAGGTATATCCTATGACCATGAAACTGTCTTTGGTATGTTGAAGCCTGTCATCATAGGCTTCCACTCTCAGGATCGCTTCATGTTTTTCCTGTATCAGATAGCTTCCCTGCAGATATCCCACATAGGGAATCGTGGTTCCATCTCCATTGAACTGTGTTCCCAAAGAAGCCTGTACTTTGAAAACATCCGTTTCATATTGGAAGGCACCCAGAAGATAATAGTACTCTTCATCAGAGACAAGATGGAAATAGCCTGCATTGAACTGATATTTCACTGCATCCTTCTGAAAAGAGAGTCCTGCACCTGCCTGGGCATCTGTATCGAAATTGTTATAGGGATCGTCATAGAAAAGTTTGTCGAGATCCTCTGTTCCCTGCAGCATCAGGTCCAAAGCGGCATCATTACTGTTCCCGGACTGATAATGCAGATCCAAACCCGTCGTAAAATTCGGGAAAAGCATGCGCGTAAGTACAGGATTGGAACTGGTGTCACGCAGTACGTTGATAGGAATACGGTTCCAGAAGCCAATAGGCGAATTATATTTCCCCAGCATCAGTGCATAGTGTTCATTGAACTCTTTATTGACATACATCCGTTCGATATGGAAATCTTCTTGATTCACCTCACTTGTTTCATTACCGAACACTTCACTGTAAACATTGTCAGCTTCCACTTCGATCAGGTAGGAAAGCGTCTCATGCTCCCCATAAAACATGAGCGCCAGTTCATCCAGTTTCAAGGTACGTTCTCCGCCATCTACCTGGCTGTATTCAGCAGAAAAATATCCGCCCATATACAGAGGAAGGTTTCCCAACTGTACCCCCTGACCCAGCTGGTATTTTAACCCTTGAGCATACATCGACACAAAGAAAAGCAGGAAAAAGAGAGAAAAGCGTCGCAGCATATGAATCGTTCACCTTTGGGGAAATATTCCGGAGTATACCATTTTTTAGTATAATTACCTCATTAATATATGTTATAATCCTTCATCATGAAAGAGTTGTTCACCCAGGAATACAAGCGTATTGTACGTTACATTGAAATTTTCATCGTCATTGTTGCCATTGCTGCGATCTATAATTTCATCTCCCCTGCCTCAGAGCATAAAACTTTTTACCTTTCCGGTTCGAGTAGCAAAGAAATCGCCCATGAGTTGGAGAAATACGGCTATACCGTTACCTTCATCGATCAGATATTCATGCATCTCGGTACACTTCCCAAAGAGGGGTGGTACCATGCCAAAGATACGAAAAAAAGCCGGTATGATTTCTTCTCTTCCCTGCATAAGCAGCATACTGATGTCATGCAAGTCGTAGTGTATGCCGGGGAAACGGCTAAAGAACTCTGCCGCCGCCTGGCGAATGACATGAAGCTCGATGAGAAAAATCTGTTTGAAGCGTATGAAGCACGTTCCCGATTCAAGGAAGCAGATATCTTTGCACAGCATTACAGCATCGCCAGAAAGGCAGATGCCTTTGCCGCAATGCAGTACCTCTTTGACCTGTCGAACAAAGAACTGGCAGCCTTCGAAAAAGAGTATTTCACACAAAAACCGAAACTTTCAACTATGAGAATACTGCTGATCATAGCTTCCATCATCCAGAAAGAAAGCAATTCGGCCAAAGAAATGCCCCTGATCTCTTCAGTCATTTACAACCGACTGGATAAAAAGATGAAACTGCAGATGGACTGTACGCTGAATTATGGCAAGTACTCCCATGTCATCGTCACCCCGGAACGCATCAAGACGGACAATACCTACTTCAATACCTACCGGTACAAAGGTCTGCCGCCGCAGCCGCTGGGAACAGTTACCATAGATGCACTCAGGGCAGCGATGATGCCGTCGGAGAGCAAGTACCTTTTCTTTATGCTCACCCCGGGCGGATCGCACAACTTCGCAGTCACTTACGAAGAACATTTGAAGAACATCAGGGCCTTCAGAGAATATCAGAAAAAAAAGAAGACCCTAAAAAAAAGAGACACAAACCAGACCCTCTGTGTGGAAACCAACGCAACGAAGCCATAGGGATCAAAAGATCTTTGTTTTCGCTCCCCTCCTTTTAATTTTCATGCTGCTCCGCGAATGCTTCGTAATTTCCCTCAAAATCGATCATAGAGCCGTCTTCATTGAGCTTGATGATACGGTTCGCGAATGCATCGATAAGTTCCCGGTCATGCGAAACACAGATCACACCGCCCTGATAGTTGTGCAGCGCTTCACCCAGTGCGACGATAGCTTCGAGGTCGAGGTGGTTGTCAGGTTCATCCAATACCAGAAAATTGGCAGAATCCATCATCATCTTTGAAAGCATGACACGGTGTTTCTCCCCGCCCGAACAGGCATCGATCTTCTTTTTCTGTTCTTCACCGGAGAAGAGCATACGCCCCAGTGTTTTCCTGATGTCATCGATGTGCCATTTGGGGTCGAAACCCTGTATCCACTGCGGCAGTTCTTCATCACCGACCACAACATCCGTGGTATTCTGCGGGAAGTAAGTCGTGGTGATCGTCTGCCCCCAGTTAAATTTTCCGCTGTCAGCCTCAAGATTGCCCATAAGGATTTCAAGCAGCGTAGTTTTTCCCACACCGTTCGTTCCTATAAGCGCTATCTTGTCACCTTTATGCACCTTGAAGCTCAAGCCTTCAAAGACGTTCTCATTCCCGTAGCTTTTGGAAAGGTTCTCTACTTCAAGCACTTCGTTTCCAATGTCCCGGTGCGGCTTGAACATAATGGACGGGTCTCTTCTGCTTGAGAGTTTGATCTCCTGTACATCGAGTTTGTCCAGCTGCTTCTGACGCGAAGTCGCCTGCTTGGCCTTGGAAGCATTCGCCGAAAATCGTGCGATGAACTTCTCCAGTTCCTCTTTTTCTTTGAGTGCCTTGCTTCTATCTGTCTGTGCCTGCTTGGACAAAAGGTTCGCCGCAATGTACCACTCATCGTAGTTACCCGTAAATTCACGGATATTCTGGAAGTCAAGATCCAGAATGTGTGTAACGACACCATTGAGAAAGTGTCTGTCGTGTGAAATGACAAGCAGGGTTCCTTCATGGCGTTTCAGTTCCTGCTCCAGCCAGGCTATCGTATCCATATCGAGGTTGTTGGTAGGCTCGTCAAGCAGCAGAACATCAGGTTTGAGGAAAAGTACCTGCGCCAGGAGAATTTTGAATTTGTCCCCTCCGGTCAGCGAACTCATCAGGTCATCATGCTGTTCTACCGGAAAGCCCAGTGTAGTGAGCAATTTTTCTATTTTGACGTCACTTTCATAGGTCGGGTCCTCATCGGCACAGATCATTTCGAGTTCTGCCAGGCGGTTGTTCACCTCATCACTCTCAAAATCGCCTTCCATATAAAGCTTCTCTTTCTCTTTTTGTGCATCATAAAGCTTTTTGTTTCCGTAAAGTACAGCATCTTTGAGCGTAAAATCCTCGAAAGCATACTGGTTCTGGCTGAGCATACCGAGCTTCAGCCCGGGCTGAAGCTGAACTTCACCGTCACTCGGCTCCATTTCACCTGCCAGAATTTTCATAAAGGTAGATTTTCCGGCACCGTTGGCACCAATGAGACCGTATCGTTTTCCTACGTCCAGGGTAATATTGATCTTGTCGAAAAGTACTCTCTTTCCGTAGCGTTGTGTTAAATTGACTGTACTGAGCACATCATATCCTTTTCTATCCGTCATCCTGAACTCGTTTCAGGATCTCTTGAATAATTTATTTGCGATTTTACCCAAATCTTCTGAAAATGGAAAAACGGTATCGTATACATTATTTATTGGCTCTGTGCCCTTAAATTTTTTAACGATAGTTAATCTTGATCATCTTCCCCTCTGCTCCTTCATTATTTCGATTGTTTTATTATCAATCTCACCTCCACGTTTTGCCAAATGTGAACATATCATCTCAAATCGCTCATCACTCAGGTGCTGACCAAATTTAAACTTGCAGGTCATGTTGCTTACTGCTATCTTCACTACAGCTGTAGCCTTAATGGCACTGTCGTAAGCTGTGTCGCTAAAGGGTTTGTAGCCACCTTTGGGTTGAAGTTTTTTCATGAGTGCTTCAAAGACTTTAGCTTTTTCCTCTCTGCTCTCTAACACACTCGCCACACCCTCCACACTGACCGATTTAAAAAACTGCGTCGCAGGACACGCCAAGCCATCCGCAGAAGAAAAATCAGAATCTATGAGTGCATAATTTTCTACTACAGAAAAAGAGACATGAGAGTTTTGCCTAAGCATCTTCATCTTGCGGTTACTCAATGCTCCGTGAAAATAGATGTCATCTTCTATACGAACGAAATTTACAGGTACAGCGTAAGGGATGTTCTCAACACAGAGTGCGAGCGTGCCGTACTCTGCTTTGTCTAGTACCTCGTAGATGATGGTTTTGTCTGTAATACTAAATATATTTTTCATTTATTCTCCCGTAGGGTGTTGTGCCCTCACAACACATTTAATTGTAATTTTGCATCAAACTATTGGTGTTGTAAGGGTACAGCACCTTACAATTTTTATAGTATTATATACACAATCTATCCCTGAAAGTAGATCATAGCGAACTGTAGCCACACATATTCGCAACTTGGGTGATGGTGGAGCCTCGGTTGGCCAGGAGCAGGCTTGCTGCTTTTTTGCAGGCGTATGGACTTAATGCTCTCATAAATGCTCTGCCCCATCTGCGCCTTAAAAAGCCGCTGCAAATGACTCACCCCAAGCTCTTGTGCCAAGATATCGATGTTGATGTCGCTGTCGATGTACTGGTAAATATAGTAGAGAGTATCATTGGCGAATTTGGCGTGATGGGTTTGTGTGGTGGATTTCATGGATTTTTAGTTATGTAAATCCTCTTGAACCTTTCGTAACACCTCTAAAAGTTCTCCGATATTATCTTTGCAAATTCCAAAAATCATCTCTGCATCCAAGTCAAAATAGTGATGAGAAATAAAATCTCTGATACCCTTGACTTTTTTCCACTCTATTTGAGGATATTGTACTAATAAGTTTTTATCTGTTATGTGGTCTATTTGTTTTAAGCTTTCGCCTACAGCGATAAGTTTCATGCAGATACCATCAAGCTTTTCTTGACCCTCCTTGGTATCTGTGAAATCCTCTTGTGCATTAACAAATGCACAACGCTCTTCTATAATCTCTACAGCTTCAATGATCCCAGAGAGTATATCTACTACCAAACTCTTATCGTACATAAATACCCTCATTGAGAATTCTGCTTTTAAGCCGTGGGTTCATCTTCTCTCTGAGTCTTATCATATCTACCTTGCTTTGGAACTGTTTTTCAAGCTCTTCCTTAAAATCATAAAGCTTAAAATAATCACTCAGTTTTGTCTCTATGGCAATATCAATATCGCTATCATCACGCGCTTCACCCCTAGCCAATGAACCAAAGAGAACCAATGAGGATATCTGATATTTTGTTGAAAATACTTCCTTATTCTCTTTTAAGAAGTCTAAAACTTTCTCTTTATCCATTTCATTCTCCGTATCGTATTACATTTATTATACCATAATCAGATTTACCATAATTAGCAAAAATAGATAACTTTCCAATTGACCCCTCTGATAAATCTATACATTCACTAAAAAAAAGATTTCATTGCAGGTTTGACCTCTATTGTTGCTTTGAAAATTTTAAAAAATAGCTAGTCCAGAAGTTCGATGATCTTCTCGATAGGCCGTCCGATTGCCGCCTTGCCGTCCTTGATGACAATGGGCCGCTCTATCAGTTTCGGATGTTCCGCCATCGCCTCAATAAGCTTCTCTTCATCCTCAATATCCTTGAGCCTCAGCTCTTTGTAAATGCTCTCTTTGGTACGCATCAATTCACGTGCCGAAATACCGAGCATCTTCAACACTTCCCTGATCTCTTCTTTTGTCGGCGGTGTTTCAAGATACTTTACCACTTCCGCTTCTATGCCCTGCTCCTCGAGCAGCTTGGCTGCATTTCTCGATTTGCTACATTTCGGGTTGTGCCAGATAATTGTCTTTTGCATCGATTTCATTACTCTTCTCCTTTTAATTCTTTGGGTATCTGCTTATTGGTCTGGGCACCCAGTTCTTTAAGCTGCTGTACTTGCCGGACAAGGTTTCCCTTTCCGTCACTGAGTTTGTTCTTTGCTGCGGAAAAGCTGCTTTGAACGGCATCTATCTGTTTTGAAATTTTAATAAGATCTTCCGAAAAACGTACAAACTTGTCATACATAGCCCCCGCTCTTCGTGCAATTTCCTGGGCATTCTGGTTCTGACGCTCGTACTTCCAGACATTCTCCACCGCCCTCATGGCAACCAGCAACGTTGTAGGCCCCACCAGGAGGATCTTCTTTTTGAAGGCATTGTCGTAAATGCTGTTGTCATGTTCAAGCGCCACGGCCAACGCACCTTCTATCGGCATGAACATGAAGATGAAATCCAGGGTATTGACCTCTTTGAGACGTTCGTAATTCTTGTTCGACAACGCATCGATGTGTGTCTTGATGGAGTTGAGATGTGCGGCAAGATGTTTGGCTTTGTTAGCTTCATCCTCCGCATTGACGAAGCGTTCATAGGCGATCAGAGATGTCTTGGCATCGATAATAAGATCACGGTTGTCGGGGAGATGCACAATGACATCGGGACGCAATATTTCATTGTCGTCTGTCCGCAGTGACACTTCGCGCTCAAACTCGAAACCTTTACGCAGACCGGAAGCTTCAAGCACATGCTCCAGCACCATCTCACCCCAGACACCCTGCTGCTTGCTTTCTCCTTTGAGTGCATTGGTCAGATTAATAGCATCTTTGCTGATCTTTTCGTTGAGTTCTTTAAGCGACCTGATCTCGTTTTTGAGAACCGCTCTGTCCTGACTTTCTGTGTTATACGTGTCCGATACCTGTTTTTTAAATTGTTCTATCTGTGTCTGAAGCGGTTTGATCATACTGTCGATATTTTGTTTGGAAAATTCTGCAAATTTTTCGGAATTACCGTCAAAGATCTGTTTTGCCAGGCGTTCAAATTCGGTTTTCAGTTCTTTTTTATGCTCCTGCATCATTTCCAGTTTGCTTGAAGCATGCCTGCTTTCCGTTTCAAGTTTCATCAGCAGTCTTGCATTGTTCACCTGATACTTATGGTTGTCTTCCTGAAGATGCGTAAAGTGCTCCTGCAGTGTTTTATATTCTTCTGAAATGTTTGCATAAATGTTTTCAAGGTTTTCCAGTTTTGTCTGGGTCTGACTCAACTCTTTTTCCAGAATGCCGTTTGCACTCTGCAGGGTTCCGATAAGTTCTATTTTGTCAGCAAGCTCTTTTTTAACCTGTGCAAAATGCTGCAGTTCCTGAAACTGAGCTGCGTTGCTGATCTTCGTTTCCTGAAGTGCTTTCTCCAGTGTTTCTATTTTGCTGTTTTTTACTTTGTCAAGAGCCTGGCTCTCCGCCAGTCTGTCACTCAGCGTTTTTGCTTTGGTTGAGAACACCACTACCACCAAAACAATGATCAGCAGCACCACTGCCGCGATCCCTGCGATCAGCATCAGTGTCGAATCATTCTGAACTGTTTGAAAAATTTCCTGCATTCTACCCTCTTATCTCATCATAGTCTTTGGGATAGGAGCAAATCATGTTCTGCATACCCAGTGCCCCTTTGCCATAGTGAATATTTTTAAATACTATCTGTACCTTATTGTCAAGTTCGTCATAATATGCCACACTCTGCAAGCGTCCCCTGTTGTCCGTCTGTATCGTGTAGCTTTTACCCCGGTACTGTGCGACATAGATATTTTTACTGTGTACTTTCGCACTGTCAATGATCTCCTTCAGGTTGAATCCTTCGACCATGCGATAGGTAGATACCTGTTCAAGATCATGGTCTACGACCGTTAATTCTTTTCCATCGGTACAGACCTCTTTTTTCGTTGGTTTGACATACATCCATTTCATCAGGTCCGGACTGGAAAAATAGACTTTTCCGCTATAACTGATGGCTTTTTTTCTGGTATTTGTGATCTTCTGCATAAAATTCGCTTTGAAATGGTCCGGCAGCGTGATCCCGGATCCATACAGTGAAACTGCCGCTGTAATACTTATTAATACGCTTCTCAATTCTTGTCCTTTTCTACTTCGGAATATACCAAAATATCACTTTCTAAGGGGTAATATCTGTCATATTGTCATAAAATTGTGAAAGGGTTGTGGGCTTATCATTGCCATAACGATTTATTAATCAGTTTTTGGGTAAAATTGATCCACTTTTATTAAAGGCAAGTCTAACCATGATCAAATCTGTATTAAAAATCTTCGGCACACAGAACGACAGGATCGTCAAAAGCTATCTCAAAAGAGTAGAAAATATCAATGCACTGGAATCCACATACGAACCCATGAGCGATGAGGAATTGCAGGCAGCATTCAATACACTCAGAGCATCGGTAAACAACGGTGAAAAAAGTCTGGAGGATGCCCTGTATGATTCATTTGCCATCACACGTGAAGCAAGTAAGCGTGTACTGGGATTGAGACATTACGATGTACAGATGGTCGGAGGAATGGTACTGCATGACGGCAATATCGCAGAGATGAAGACCGGTGAAGGTAAAACGCTTGTTGCGACACTCGCCGTGATACTCAACGCAATGACAGGCAGGGGCGTACATGTGGTCACCGTCAACGACTATCTGGCCAAAAGGGACTCCAGCGAGATGGGTGAGCTTTACAGGTTCCTCGGTTACAGTATCGGCTGTATCACAGCGGATATTCAGGATGACATGAGCAGAAAAGCACAATATGATGCCGATATCACGTACGGTACGAACAACGAATACGGTTTTGACTACCTGCGTGACAACATGAAGGTCCGTCTCGAAGAAAAAGTACAGAGAGAACATCATTACGCCATTGTGGATGAAGTGGACTCCATTCTCATCGATGAGGCACGTACCCCGCTTATTATCTCCGGTCCGACACAGAGGGACCAGAACCATTATGCCAGAGCCGATGCCATTGCAAAACAGATGGAACGCGGAAAAAAGATAGAGACCAAGGCCGGAGAAGATGAAAAAACCACCGGCGATTTTATTGTAGATGAAAAAAACCGGACTATTGTCATGACGGAACAGGGTCTGCAGAAAGCCCAGGACCTTTTTGAAGTGGATAACCTTTACTCTCTTGAAAATGCCGTACTCTCCCACCACCTTGACCAGGCACTCAAAGCACACAATATTTTTGAAAAAGATGTCGATTATGTTGTGCAGAACAACGAAATCATCATAGTAGACGAATTTACAGGGAGACTCTCGGAAGGGCGAAGATATTCCGAAGGTCTTCACCAGGCGCTTGAAGCCAAAGAAGGTGTAGAGATTCAGGAAGAATCCCAGACCCTTGCAGAGATCACATACCAGAACTACTTCAGACTGTACGAAAAACTTGCCGGTATGACCGGTACGGCACAGACAGAAGCAACCGAATTCTCCCAGATATACGGTCTGGATGTTATTTCGATCCCGACGAATGTTCCCGTAGAGCGAATTGACAGAAACGACCTGATCTACAATACAGAAAGAGAAAAACTCGATGCAGCCGTACGCAAAATACGTGAATACCATAGCAAGGGGCAGCCAGTCCTCATCGGTACCGCTTCCATTGAAAAATCCGAAATGATCCACGATAGACTTAAAAAAGAGAAGATACCCCATAACATCCTGAATGCCAAGAACCATGCCCAGGAAGCAGAGATCATTAAAAATGCAGGACAGAAAGGTGCGGTGACCGTCGCAACCAATATGGCAGGACGCGGGGTTGACATCAAAATAGACGATGAAGTCAGGAGCCTTGGAGGATTGGCTATTCTTGGAACCGAAAGACATGAATCCCGTCGTATAGACAACCAGCTCAGAGGACGTTCGGGACGTCAGGGCGACCCGGGAGAAAGCCAGTTCTTCCTCAGTCTCGATGACAACCTGCTCCGTATTTTCGGCGGAGAAAAGATCAGAAACATTATGAACCGTCTCGGCGTGGAAGACGGCGAATATATCGACTCGAAGATCGTCACCCGTTCTGTAGAAAAAGCACAGAAAAAGGTAGAGAACCAACACTATGAATCACGTAAGAACATTCTTGAATACGATGATGTTGCCAACCATCAGAGAAAAGCGATCTATGCATTCAGAAACCAGCTGCTTGACCCTGAATTCGATATCGATGCAAAGATCAAAGAAAACCGTACAGAATACATTAAACATTTGATCGGCGAAGCCGAAATCTTTGCAGGCATGCCGAAAGAAGATTTCGATGTTGAAAAACTCGGAGCACTCATAAGAGAAGAACTTCTCATAGAAGTGGACCCCCAGTATTTCGCCGACAAAGAGATTGAAGAGCTTGAAGCGATGATCGCGGAAATGATGGAAAACATTTATGAAGAAAAGATGTCACAGCTCGAACCGGAACAGCGCAAAGAGATCGAACGCATCCTCTATCTCCAGGTTCTTGACCCTCAATGGAGAGACCACCTGTATGAGATGGATGTACTCAAGACCGGTATCGGGCTGAGAGGCTACAACCAGAAAGATCCGCTGACAGAATACAAGCAGGACAGCTACAAACTCTTTATGGATCTTGTAGAGCGAATCAAGCTTGAAGCGGTCAAAGTACTGCACCTGGTCCAGTTTGACTTCCAGTCTCCTGAAGAGGAAGAAGAAGCGATAGAGCAGATCAGGGAAGAGTTGGAAAGCGAAGTAGCAGATGCTACACTCAACCAGTCCTTTGAAGAAGGACTGATCGCAGAAGATTCAGCTGAACTCAAGCCGATCACAGGAACCAAAAAACCGAAAAGAAACGAACCGTGCCCCTGCGGTTCAGGTAAAAAATACAAGAACTGCTGCGGACAGAGCGGACCCAAAAAAGGTCTGTTGGCTTAAATGTCCTCACCCATCCGAAATAGAGTGCCCAACAAAAAGTTCGTTGGGCATATCATTACACATTATCTCAAATACGATAAAGAGAATCCTTTTATTTTCATCTCTGCACTGCTTGCTTTTCTCGGTATTGCAGCCGGCGTTATGGTTCTGATGATCGCCATGGGTATCATGAACGGGACCCAGGAGGAATTTACCAAAAAACTGTTTGTCATGAACTATCCTCTTACCGTTCTTCCGGTAGAAGAAGATGCCGTCAACGATCAACTGATAAAAAAGCTGTCCACAAATTTCCCTCAGCTCAAATTCAGCCCGTATTACACCACACAGGTTATTACCAAAAATGACGGTGCCGTACAGGGCTCCCTGCTTTACGGTGTCGACTATGATAAAGAAAGCCGGCTCAATGCCATTTTTAAAAAGGCCAGAGGAGATACCAAGAGCAAATTCAAACTCATCATAGGAGAAGGGCTCTCTTTTGAAATGAATGCCATGAAAGGCGACAAGGTCACACTTTACTTTTCAGAACAGACGGCTGCCGGTTTCGGCACCATGCCGCTTCAGAAACGTTTTGTTGTGGACGGGGTATTCAAATCCGGTCTTAAAGCCTATGACAAAGCCATTATGTATACGACGCTCGAAGCCTTTGAAAAGCTACTGAAACGCAAGGACGGTTTTTATGACGGATTGCATATTTACTGCAAAGAGCCGCTCAAAGAGATAAACCGTATCCGGGAAATACTGCCCCCTACTGTGGTCATTGAAGGATGGTGGCAGCAGAACGGAAACTTCTTTGCCGCAATGGCAATGGAAAAGAAAGCACTTTTCCTTGTACTGCTGCTTATTATTCTTGTCGCTTCGCTCAACATCATCTCTTCCCTCCTGATGACCGTAATGAGCAGAAGATCCGAAATCGCTCTGATGCGGACCCTTGGTGCCACCAAAAGAGAGATACGTGCCATCTTCTTCAGACTCGGTATCATCATAGGCCTTGCAGGGATCATCGCAGGAACACTTATCGGTGCTCTGGGTATCTGGGCACTGAAAACATTTGATATCGTCTCTATCCCCAAAGATGTTTACGGTACAAGCAGACTGCCTGTTGACCTTCTATGGAGTGATTTTGGGTTCATCCTGCTCGGTACGGCGGTCATTATTCTGCTTTCTTCCCTCTACCCCGCAAAAAAAGCGGCACAGACCGATCCGCTGACTGTATTGAGAAACGAATAGTTTCTATGGGGCCACCCTGTTTTTAGGCGCGGCAACTGCTTTATTTGCAGGAACGTTTATTTTTTGTTTCTTGTTGTTAAGAATGTGTGCCGGAGACTGGAGCGTACGTTTGATCAGATCAAAAGGAAGCATCAATATCTCTTTTGCCGCAGAAGTTTCTATCTTGGGGTTATCGAGCGATCCTGTAATTTTCAATCCGAAAGTAATACTGTTGTCTTCTCCCATGAGAATGTATCCCAGGACCGGTACACTGCCGACGATCTTGCCCAGTTTGCGCACTGTCTGAATAGCCAGTCTGATATTGAGTTTTTTGGTTTTGAGGTTCAACTCTCCTTTACCCACGATCGTTGCAGTCCCTCCTTTGATATAGACAGAATCAAAGATCACCTTTTCTTTCACAATGTGATATAAGATCTTCCCTTCCGTAATTTTGAAACCTTTCGCCGTAAATCCGGGATCTTCTATCTTGGAGAGCTGTGGATTGTTCCTGATAAAATTACGTGTCTTGTTATAGGCTTTGAAACTTTTGAGCATCCCTCCCTCAAGGAGGATCTCGCCTTTCATCTTTTGATCCGGTATCCCTGAAAGTTTGATCGTATAACGTCCTTTCTGAAGACCGTCAAAATGAATAAGCGGATGCAGCATTCTATCGTGTATACGTAATGCTTCGATCGAGATATACTTACCTTTTTTCACAAAAGTCACTACATCCGATCCCAGTTTTCCTTTTGCCTTTATTGTGTTGTTCGCGAAAGAAATATAAGCATTGTAACTGTCTGTAACCAGGGTATACTTGCCATACCTGAGATTGCTTTTAGTCCCTTTTATAAGCAATTTTCCTGTTTTTTTTGTCTGGCGTTTTCCCTGTTTTATACGCGCTTTTGACTGAAGGAATTTTTGCAGATCTATGTTGAGGTTTCTCAACGTTATAAGAGATTTTTCATTATTGTAGTATAGCCGTTTGTCAAAAGCATAAAAGACAATACCTTTTTTTCCGAAAGAACCGGAACAGGGTACACGGGTATAGCATACCTTGTTACTGTAGATAAAACAGGATTTTCTGATCAGACCTCCCTTGAACGTATACGTTTTGAAATCTTTGGTCCAGATATCCATTCTGCCTCCGTCAAACTCAATAGAAAAATTTCTAATGAACGGTTTGAGTTTGGCAATATCATTGATGCTTATTTTCGCTGTTCCTTCACTCTGCTCTATCTTTATGTTAAAAAGAGGCAGCAGAATACGCAGTTTTTTACCATAATAGAGGGTGATAGGAATTTCCTTGCCGGATAAAACAAAATACTTCTTCTTCCCTGGTCCTGCTGCAATTTTTTGTGCATAGAAACGCAAGTCTGCTTTTTTTTCTTTCGTATGTATTTTACCGTTGAGCGTACCTTCATACCACTTGTCTTTGAGTTTGATATCTTTAAGCCGTATCACATGCCGGTTATAGGTAATGTCTCCGCTTTGCACGGGAAGTTTCACTTTTTCCACATAGAAACTGCCCTTTCCCAAATGTGCTTTCACATAGACATCAATCTTTCCATTCGGCATCTTTTTTAAGGGAATTCCCAGTTTTACCCGTAAATCCGATATACCCTTTTTTTGTATTACAGGAATCGTAAGCTTATAGGCTTTAAGTATCTTTTGGACGACATCATCGATCCTGGTATGAAACTGCATATCCAGATTGAGATGCGGTATACTGCCTTTTTTCATATTGGTAATGGAAACCGTAGCGGCATTGATCTCCCTGTTCAGATAGGTGGGGTCTGTCATATCAAAAAAGAGGCAGTTCCTGTCATAACGCAATACTATTTTTTCAGTTTTGACGGGAGCCAGTCCTTCTTTAAAATCTATAGTGGCATCCTGAAGCACAGCATTGCCTTTGAGTGAGTCAAGATCCGGTGTAAAACGGGTATCATAGACTGTTCCTTTTCCGCTCAGAGAATAAAGCCTGTATTGTTTTGCCTGAATTTTTTCCGTGATCCACCGGTTCACTGTCCTTGGCATCGGTATTTTGTCTATCACCGTTTTCAAGTCGGAAAAAGTATCGCTGTTGAATATAAAGTCTACATTGTGTTCCTGCTTGATCACTTTGAATTTTCCGCTGATATGATATGCATCGTAGTTCCCTTCAAGGATCAGTTTGTCACTGTGCAGATCATAATTGAGTTTGGCAACCATATTGATCTTCTCTTTTTTAATATAGAAAAGAGAAATATCTGCGATCAGCACACTGCCTTTCCGCCAGACATTACCCGCAATTTCATAATCATCACTGCTGATGTAAAGAATATTGTCCGTATAGATCACTTTGTAATGGTTGTCTTTGAAGTTGACCTTTTCCAGCTCAATATAGTGAAAAAAAGTCAAAAGATATTTGACCCGGTCAAGCACTTCGTCAATCGTGTCAAAACTGGGTTTTTTCTTCACTTTCGGTATCACGATGTTCTTTGCCGTCAGGGTAAGCTTTTTATCGAGTTTGATGTATAATCCATTTGCTTCATAATGGTCAAAACTGAGATGATCGATGTGGATACCCGACTTCAGCCAGACAAAAAGTGCTGCAAAAAGGATAATGAGAAAGATGAGTGTATCACGCAGAACAACATGGAAAAGATGGATAGTATGGGCAGAGAACATTGCCGTTGTTTTGATCATTGCGTTTGCCTTTTACACTACAATACCCGTCAGAACGACGCAGACGCTCTTCATTCCCCAAGGCTCTATTAATACTATTATATCACAGCTCGCTAAAAAAGGGTACGCTGTCTCTGTGATAGACAGCTTTATTTTGCGCGCAATGGGAAGTCCTCAGACAGGTTGGATATTTCTGGGGAAAAACAAACTCAACCGTATCGATTTTCTCCATAAGCTTACTTCCTCCAAAGCAATGATCAACAAGGTTACGCTGATCCCCGGAGAGACATCTGAAATTTTTTTCGGTACACTGGCAAAAGAATTGAAACTGGATCCTAAAAAACTGTATAAATACTACTATCAATTCTCGCCCTACCCCGAAGCGGGGATCTATGCTGACACTTATTATGTTCCCTACGGTATCAAGGAAAAACATTTGATGCATTTTCTTGTACGTGAATCCGAAAAGAGGTATAAAGCACTTTCGGAGAAGATTTACGGAACATATAACACCAAACAGTGGCAAAAAGTACTGGTGATCGCCTCGATCATCCAGAAAGAGGCAGCCAACCAAAAAGAGATGCCTCTGGTCTCCTCTGTCATTTACAACCGTCTGAAAAAAGGAATGCGCCTGCAAATGGACGGGACACTCAACTACGGCAAATACTCGCATGTCAAAGTTACACCGGAACGCATCAAGAATGATGAAAGTATCTTCAATACCTACAAACACAAAGGCTTGCCGCCCTCACCCATCGGCTCGGTCAGCCTCGCTGCCATACGTGCAGCCATCAGGCCGGCAAAAACGAAACACCTCTACTTCATGAAGAACACAGAAGGCACACACGATTTCTCCGACAGCTTCCGGGCCCACAGGAAGAATGTCCGAAAAGCAGGAAAGAAAAAATAGGAAACATCGCTATTCTGCCACAGATATCAAACAGCGAAACAAAGTAATGTTCCAAGCCATCAAGCAAGGCTATTCTCAGCATATGACTGCTAAAGTATTTGATATATCGCAAAAACTGTATATAGGGTGGTACATAAAATCAATCTATTAATATGGCTACAATAAGAAGGGAGCATTGATGCAACATTATCAAAGTTTAAAAGAACATTATAAATTTACGGAGGAAGAAGCTCAAATTCTAAAAGCACTTCAACCCCGTATGGAAAAGCTGGCAGACAAATTTATAGATGAATTTTATGATTATATCTGGGGATTTGGAAAAACTGCCCAGTTCCTGAAAAACAAGGAGATTATTGCATATCACCGTACAAAGATCAAAGCATGGTTTATCAATTTGTTTTGTGGACAATACGACCTGCCATATTTTATGTATTTGTATAAAATCGGTGAAGTTCATGTAAAAATAGGCTTGCCGACACACTATGTCAACTCGGCATTCACATTTGTAAGAACTTTTGTCCTGAAAAGCATAGAAGAAAATTTTGGCAATAAAGAACAACATGTAAAAGAGATACAGGCTGTTGAAAAAATTATCGACATGAATCTTGATGTACTGACAAGTTCCTACAGAGAAGAAGAATTGAGCAAATTTTTATCTTTGTCAAAAATAGAAAAAAGTATTTTGACCGGTTTGAAAAAATTCAATTCATATATCAATTATTTTTTAGCCGGGGCCTTGGCTCTTGTTGCATTTTTTGCTGTTGTACTGTTCGGATACGATATTTATCTGCTGTTCTTTTCAGACATAGGCATAGAAAAAGGTATTCTGACGGTTTTGGGCAGCTTGCTGGTCTTATGGGCGGCCATAGAGTTGATCCATGAGGAAATCAACCATTTACAGGGTAAAGGGTTTGCGATAGGTGCTTTTATCATGTTGGCAATGGCCGCCCTGATACGAAAAGTACTGATATACTCTCTCTCGGCTGAGAAGGGTGAAGAGCTGCTGATCATCGCCGCTGTTATAGTGGGCTTGGCCATAGCATATTGGCTTGTCGGTGCAAAGAAAAGAACGACCATCGATTGAACAGTATCACAAAACCCGGGAAGCACAGAACGTAAGCATAGAGGATCAGAAATCCGGGAAAACGACACTTACCTCAGGGTTAATGCCAAAAAAGCAGCTGTACAATATTGAGAATGAACATTGTAATGAAGCCCACTTTGTATACCATCAGTTCATGGCGCTCAATAAAAGAAGCCGTTTTGTCAAAGTAAGGCTGAACCTTGGAGGGATTGTCTATTTCAAATAACATTTCCGAATAGTTATGGTATCGCTTGTTGGTATCGTTTTCAATGGCACGAAGTATTATACTTTCAAACCAGTCGGGTATTTTCGGGTTGTATTTGGCAGGATGTTTCGGGTTTTTGTCGAAACTCGGATTCTGGAACGGTTCGATCTCTCCGAACGGAAATTTCTGTGTCATTGCTTCGTACAGGGTAACACCAATGGCGTAAATTTCTGTCTGCTCCGTGACGGGAGCCTGGTTAAAACGCTCCGGTGCAAGGTAAGAAGGTGTTCCTGCACGTGTCACATCTGAATAGGCTTCGGTAATGCTCCCGAAATCGACCATTTTGAAAACCAGTTTCTCTTTACGTCTGGTCACGATGATATTTTCAGGTTTAATGTCGCCATGCACCAGGTTCTGCTTGATAAGATACTGGGACATTTTCAGCAGAAAACGGGACAGTTCAATACCAAGATCGACCGAAAGCGGCTTTTTGGCACAAAACGCTTTCAGCGATGTACCTTCGACAAAACTCATGATATAGTAACGGTGCGTACGTTTTTTCGGTATGACAGCTTTGGGAAAGAAACCCGCTTTGAGACGTTTTGCCATCCAAACCTCTTTTACAAAAAGATCAAGCATCACTTCATCTTCCAGAGCTTCAAAAGGAGCGAACTTTATGACATACCGCACCCCTTTCTTTTCACACAGCCAGGTGCGATTGTTCTGAATGAGCGGCTTAAGCAGTCTGTAGCCGTCAATCACCTCATCCTTTTTATAATTTTCGCTGACCATAAGGTCAGTCTGTTTGAGTTTCAGCCTCGGATCAAGTTCTTTGATCTCTATCACCACAGCCGTGGTATCGTCCGGTAGGTTATCGTCATGTTTTTTGCTTGCTTTTTTGACCAGGTAGGAAGCCCCCATAGGCAGCCCTTCGGCAAGCTCTTCCTGGCTCAATTCATTGTAAAGGCCGTCGCTGCAGAGCAGTATCCGGTCCTGGGCTTGCAGATTGTTTTCAAAATAGTACGGCTCTACCCTTTCTTCAAGGCCGATTGCGGCAGTCAGTACATTCTCCATGCCCGCTTCATCCATGGCATGATCCAAAGAGAGCTGTGCAAACTGCCCGTTACGTGCCAGATAAATGCGGCTGTCACCGACATTGGCACCATACAGCCTGTCGCCTTCTATGACCACCAGTGTCAGTGTTGTGACCAGTTCTTCACGTTCATACTGTTCCAGTGATTCAAGATAAAGAACGCGGTTGATATTTTCAATGAAGTGTTTGATGGATTTTTCCATACTCCAGCTTCGCGGACGGTTCTTGAGAGACTGTATCAGAAACTGTGACGTACGCCTTGCTGCTTCAGCCCCGTATGCTGCCGACCCGACCCCGTCACACACTACAGCTACGGTAATGTTCTCCATTACTTTCACTTCAAAGAAATCATCTCCTGTGAGCTGGGTACCTTTGGCAAGTGTAAAACCGGAGGTTTCGATGTTCTGTTTTGACATGATGCACCTTTACATGAATATCAGTAATTATAACATTTGATGCAATGTATATCATTTTGTTTGATGCCTAAAATGTGGGCATTACCCCCTCGTCCCACGTGCAACGCGGGAACGAAGACAAGCTGACTGTCAGATGCCTGCGCCCTTCTACACTCAGACGATCAGATCATCCCCCCTGAATTGACACCCCAGGTTGTTCTCCAACGGGTTTTAACCAGAGAGATAGCACCGATGGCAAGCAGAACCAGAGCGGCAAAGATAAAGAATCCCATACTGTAGGTATTGAACGTACCTTTTGCCCAGCCGAGTGTTTTGACAAGAAACGTACCGCCGATACCACCGGCTGCACCGATAAGTCCGGTCATGATACCAATATCTTTTCCGAAACGCTGCGGTACAAGCTGGAAGACTGCACCGTTGGCCATTCCCAGAGCAGCCATAATGAGGAAAAGTACCGCGATCGCTACCCAGAAATGCAAATGCACCGCACCGCTCAGCAGTACAAGCGCCGCTACGACACCGAAGAAGATATAGAGTGCTTTGATACCGCCCATTTTATCGGCTACACCGCCGCCTACCGGTCGGAGTACCGCACCGGCAAAAATGGTCAATGCACCGAAGTAACCTGCAATAACCTTGACATTCGGTTCGTTGAAAACACTGAGACCGAAGGCACTCATATCTGCCTGATAGGTATTCATAAGATACACCTTCATATAGTTCGCAAAGCCTACAAAACCTCCGAAACTTACCGCATAAAAAAGCATAAACCACCAGCTGTCCCTGTCTTTGAGCAGTTTCCAGTAATCCCCTACTTTTTTCGGTCTTGCTTTATAGACAGACGACGGTGCATCTTTTGCCATGACAATATAGGTTATGAGCACAAAGAAAGAGAGTATGCCGCCGACAAGAAAAACAGCTTCCCATCCCCATATTTCTGCAATTTTCGGCGCAAACAGGAAATCAATGACCACACCGATGTTACCCGCTCCTGCAATACCGAGCACGATCCCCTGGAGTTTAGGAGGATACCACTGTCCGGCCTGGGGAAGCGCTACAGCAAACGAAGCTCCGGCAAAACCAAGCCCGAGTGCCACAAGAAGCAGCTCATTATAGGTAATGCTTGCCCCCCTTGTATAGGCATAAAAGAGTGATGCAATCACAATAAGCTGTGCTCCGATCGCTGTCTTTTTCGGGCCGGCTTTATCTACAGAAAAACCAAGTACGATACGCAGCAGTGCACCTGCCAGTATGGGGATGGAAAGCAGTGTCGCTATCTGCCCCTGTGTCAAAGCTTCCGCATGCTGAGCCAGAGAATCACTTATCTCTGTTGCGAGTGGTCCGAGCATGGTCCACACCATAAAACTGAAATCGAAGTAGAGAAAAGCTGCAAAGAGCGTCTTTGCATCTCCCTGTCCTTTGAGTGCCTTGAATCCTGCCATCTTTTTTCCTTTTAAATAAATAATAAACGTATTATATCTTGAAGCTATAGCAATAATAACTTTTTGAGTGATTAAATTTTAATCAATTGTTTAAGTGCTGTTACAAGGGCATACTGCAATATAATTATCATAACAAAAATTCAATTGATTAAATTTTAATCACCCAATATCATCAAACTAATACCTAACTTTGCTATAATAAATCCAATTATAGCACGGAGATGTACATTATTATGGAGATATTGCAAAAAGCATTAGAAGCAAGAAGTAAAAAAGTCAATAAAGTAGAAACTACCAAAGCACTGAAAAAGCCTATGGATGTCTATGAAAAACTTGAATCCATAGCGGCAGCAGGATATGAAGGCCTGGCCAAAGAAGATTCTGCCTACTTCCTGAAATGTTTCGGTCTTTTTGACAAAGGTGAGGATTTTATGCTCAGGATACGTATTCCTGCAGGCCAGCTCACATATGAACAGGCGCTCCGCATCGGTGAAGTTGCACAGACCTATGCCAATGATTACATTGACCTTTCCACACGTATGCAGGTGGTTTTGCGCTATATCCAGATAGAAAATATCGCCAAAGTACTGCATACGCTCAGAGAGGTGGGTCTCAGTACATTCCAGACAGGTGTTGACAATACACGGAATACTGTTTCAGATCCGCTTGACGGACTTGCCTACGATAACATTATTGAAAGCAAACCCATTGTGGACAGATTGGAAAAACATTTTATAGAAAACCCTGAATGGATCTCTACCCTGCCCCGGAAATTCAATACAGGTATCCTCGGTTCGCTTTCCAACTCCTGCAATATTTTCGGACATGACTGCTGTTTTGTACTGGCTCAGAAAGAAGGGGACTTCGGTTTCAATATTTATTTGGGTGCAAGGGTCGGTGTACAGGCGAAGGATGCCGATCTTTTCATTACTGCCGAGGAAGTACTCCCCTTCTATGAAGCCCTTCTGAATGTATTTGAACGATACGGCTACCGTGACAACCGTAACAAAAACCGTCTGCATTTCCTTCTGAATGATGTGGGCATTTCCGCATTTATAGAAGCTGTTGAAAAAGAAGCAGGCCAAACATACGCTAAAGCCGGTGTAACCATGGTGCAGTCACAGAATATTGCGCTTGGCGCCAACAAAGTACTGCTTAAGGACGGAACCTATGCCTACAAGGTCATCGTTCCTTCAGGTATTTTCAGCGGAACGGACATGATAGAAGCAGCCAAAAGCGCACAGACTTACGGCAGCGGACATATACGGCTCACCTACGACCAGAACCTCTTTCTTATCAATATTCCGCAGGAAAAACTGGCACAGCTCGAAGAGAGCCCGCTTGTAGCGAAATATGCAGCCTTTCATAACCTGTACTTTCAGGACATGATAGCCTGTGCCGGTACCAACACCTGCTCTTTCGGTGTCATTCCCAATAAACCGGATGCCATTGAGACGGCACACTTTTTGAATTCGGAAGTACCGCTGGAGCATGCGGTAGTGCGCATGAACTGGTCTGCCTGCCCCAAAGGCTGCGGCGTACACGGCATTGCAGACATAGGCTTTGAAGGCTGCAAAGCAAAAGATGAAGCAGGCAACAGGGTTGACGGTGTACACCTTTTCATTGGCGGAAAGATCACCCGTGAAGCCAGGGAAGCACACATTCTGCATAAAGCTCTGCCCCTCGATGAAGCAAGGCACCATGTGAAGTATTTGCTGAAACTCTATGCTGCCAACAGACACAGAGCTGAAACATATGAAGCATTTGATGACCGCTTTCTCAGCAGAAAGTACAGTTTCCAGGCGATCTCTTTTTATACCAGAATCAACTATATCCTCAATGAAAAACTGGGGCTTGATCTCTTTTTCGATCTCAATAAAGAACCCAAAAGCGGAAGGCGTGAAGAGTATGAACTTTTTACCTTCGGTCTTCAGCTTTACAAACTGCTTACCGGAGAAAAACGTTTTGATGCGGTAGACGGTCTGACACCCAATATGCTCAGACCCAGAAAGATCAAAAGAGACGAGATCAGCAAACGCAACCCCAAAGTTCCTCCCAAGCTTTCAGAAGTGGTTTACAATATGACCCATGAGAACAAAAGTGAACGTGCACAGGTATTCTCTGAACTGCTTGTGGCACTGAAAGAGGTATAAAATGGCAGTTGAACCATTAAGTAAAAACACTCCACTGGAAAGTTTCATCAACCACAAGAACGAGACCGGAATGCAGTGCGGAAACTACAGCATAGATATCCCTGAACTCAAACCCGGCGAACAGTACCGTTTTCATTTCGATGCTACCGCCTGTGTAGGCTGTCACTGCTGCGAAGTGGCCTGTAACGAACAGAACGGAAACAGTCCCGATATCAAATGGCGCCGTGTGGGAGAGATGGAAATGGGTGAATTTCCGGACACCCTGCAACTCTTCAACTCCATGAGCTGTAACCACTGTATCGACCCGGAATGTCTCAGAGGCTGCCCTACAGAGAGTTACATCAAACTGGACAACGGGATCGTCTGGCATGACGACCCAAGCTGTATCGGCTGCCAGTACTGTACCTGGAACTGTCCGTACGAAGTCCCTGTTTTCAACCCTGACCGAGGCATTGTCACCAAATGTCATATGTGCGTAGACAAGCTCGAAGCGGGACAGACGCCTGCCTGTGTGCAGGCCTGCCCGGGAGGCGCCATTGAAATAGAGGCTGTCAATGTAGACAAATGGCTGAATGAAGATATGGCAAAAGAAGGTGTCGCCCCTCACCTGCCAAATATTGACATTACCAAACCAACCACACGCTACACGCTTCCCGAACTTCCAGAGGGCGAAGAGATACGCGTAGCAGATGAACATTTACTGCACCCTGCCCATCCCGAACTGCCGCTTGTTTTCATGACGGTGCTCACGCAGGTCTCCGTCGGTGCCTTTCTGGCACTCTTTTTGGGACAGATGCTCTTTTCTCTCGGTTTCGATCTGCCCAAGCCCAATCTTGCGATGGCCATTCTTGCCTTTCTGCCTGCGGCTATCGGACTGCCCCTCTCCGCCATGCACCTGGGACGCCCTGCCAAAGCGATGTCTGCCATGAAGAACTGGAAGACTTCCTGGCTTTCGCGTGAAGCCATTGCTCTTGGCGCCTACACCGGTCTGGCGACACTGGTTGCGGGAATGTACTTCCTTGAGATCAAAGGCTTCCTGCTGCTTTTACTCGAAGCGGTTACCCTGGCCATAGGCCTTTTGGGCATCTATGCACAGTCGATGATTTACCGCATCAAAGCACGCCCCAGCTGGAACCGAAAAAGTACCACCAAGCGCTTCTTCGGCTCAGGCTATGTCGGCTTTTTGCTCATTGCCCTGGTACTGCTCATCAGCAACGGCGCACAGGGAGCAATGGTCCTGCTCGCCATTACACTGGTAGCAGGTATGGGACAGGCACTGGTCATCCTTGAAGAGGTGATGTTCTACCGTCACCTTGATAAAGAAGACCCGCTCTACTACCAGTACAACCGTACCCGTATCCTGCTTCAGGAACATTTCGCTAAAGCAAAGAAGTTCAGGGTTTATTCTTTGGCTCTGTTTGCACTGGGCTTACCACTTTTGGCCATCTTGTTTACTGCCAGTGGTTTAGTAGGTCTTGCCACTGCTACACTGCTTATAGCAACACTCGGTGCATTTGCATCAGAACTCAGTGGACGTTACTTGTTCTACAGAACCGTCGTACCACTAGGATTGGCAGGGAACTTCTTTGCCGGGAATCAGAGGCATTGACAAAAATCATATTCTGTACTATACTATGTACACAATATGGAACATAAAGGAAAATCTATGCAAGTAGTGAATTTTACAGAAGCCAGAAATAATTTAAAGTCACTTTGTGATACCGTTTATGCTAACAGTGAAGAAGTCATAGTCAACCGTAAAAATGGAGAAAATGTGGTCATTATCTCACTAGAGACTTACAATGCACTACAAGAAACCTCCTATTTACTTGCCTCACCTAAAAACAAAGAGCATTTACTCTCTTCGCTCTCTCATTCCCGTACAGGTAAAGTAACACAAAGAGAGTTAATAGAGTAATGAACCTTCTTTTTACAGATGAAGCGTGGGAAGACTACTGCTATTGGCAAAGTCATGACAAAAAACTACTCAAAAAAATAAATGCTCTTTTAAAAGAGATAAAAAGAAGTCCATGCGAAGGCACAGGAAAACCCGAAGCTTTAAAACATGAACTTCAAGGGTGCTGGTCAAGACGCATTAACCAAGAACATCGCTTAGTTTATGAAGTATTTGATACACAGATAAATGTATTGGCTTGTCGGTATCATTATGGGAGTTGATTTATACAGACTATCAGGGGACTTTTTTGCTGGGAACCAAAGGAATTAAATGAAAAGATTAATTAAAGACCAAAATATAAAATTTGATACACATCAAGCAGGTGATAGACAAAAAATTAATCTAAATGGTTTACACTTAGAAAAAATATTACACAAGCCTAAAGGAATAAAACTTAAATTTCATTTTTTTGACTCTACAGCATCAGAGAAACAAAACTCTAATGTGAATAAACAACTTCTAAAGAAAAAAGAAGAATTTGAACAATTAATTATGGATACCCTCCAGCGATATCATCGAGATGGTATTACAGAAAAATATGCACTTAAAACTGCACAGAATATTGCATCATATTTTAATTTAAATAAAGACTTTGTAAGCAAAGTAATAAAATATGGCAAAAATAATTCAATTATAGAAGCAACAACAATCCAGGAAGATGCGCAAACACATAAAAGACATAGTATAAAACAAACTAAAAAAGATATAACAATATCTAGTAGGAGAAATAAATGAACCTCATACAAAAAACAAAAGACTTCCTAGGCTTCGATATCAAAGAGGACAAATATGCCCTTGTGGACGACCCCATCTTCGGAAAAGTGGCCAAAGCCAAAGCCCCTGACAAATGGGTGCGTACCACCTGCGGATACTGCGGTGTCGGCTGCGGCATGTACATCGGCGTCAAGGACGGCAATGCAGTCTACTCCAAAGGCGACCCGCTTCACCCCGTCAACATGGGTACACTCTGCCCCAAAGGCTTGAGCGAACATGAAATGGTACGTGCAGACAGCCGTGTTCCCGCACCAATGATCAGAAAAGACGGTGAACTCAGGCCCGCAGGCTGGGAGGAGACGTTCACAAAGGTCAGCGACGAGTTCAAACGCATACAGAATGAACACGGCAAAGGCGCGGTATCCGTTATTTCTACCGGGCAGCTTCTGACCGAAGAGTTTTACGCTTTGGGTAAATTCACCCAGCTTGGCCTTGAAACCAACAATTACGACGGCAATACCACGCTCTGTATGGCTTCTGCTGTCATGGGGTACAAGCAGACCTTTGGTTCGGACGGCCCGACCGGATGCTACGAGGACTTCTCCAAGGCCGATGTCATTCTGCTCATCGGTGCGAACATCGCTGACAACCACCCTATTTTAAAACTGCATATCGCCAAGAACAAAAAGGTCACGGGCAAAAAGCCGACACTGATCGTCGTGGACCCGCGCAAATCCAAAACCTCCCAGATGGCGGACATCTTCGTACCGCTTGCACCGCGTTCCGACCTGGCACTGCTCAACGGACTCTGCTACATCATCATGGAACAGGGCTGGGAAGATGAAACGTTCATCAAAGAGCGGACCAACGGATACAAAACGTTCAGAAAACATATTATGAACAACTATCCTCCGCAGGAAGTAGCACATATTACAGGTATCGATGTCAAAGAACTTTACAACCTGGCCAAGATCTACGCCACAGCCGACAGCGCCATGAGTGCCTGGACAATGGGCGTGAACCAGAGCAGTATCGGGACCGATACCGTTTCCGCCATCTGCAACCTGGCGCTCATCACCGGGAACCTCGGCAAAGAGGGAGGTGCACCGATGTCCATTACCGGGCAGTGCAACGCCATGGGAACAAGGGAGTTCGGTTTCACCTCTTCCATTCCCGGCTACAGGAACTACGCAAGCGATGCAGACAGACAGGCCTTTGCGGACATTGTCAATGTACCGGTCGATCTTGTACCGACGAAAAGAGGCTACGCCTACCCTCAGATCATAGAGGCGATCAATCGCGGGGAGATCAAAGCGCTCTGGGTGGTCGCGACTAATCCGCTTGTCTCCTACCCCGACCAGAACGGACTGAGAGAAGCCCTTAAAAAGCTCGACCTGCTTGTCGTACAGGATGCCTTTATGTCCGACACTGCACAGATCGCCGACGTGGTCTTTGCCGCAGCGACCTGGAGCGAGAAAGAAGGATGCTACACCAACTCCGAACGCCGATGCAACTATGCCAAAAAAGCCATAGAACCTCTGGGAACGACCAAAAGCGATCTTGACATTGTCATAGAATTTTCCAAATACTTCGAAGGCAAACATGAGTTGCTTTTCAAAGACCTTCAGAGCCCCAGAGATATCTTCGAGGAGATCAAAAGGGTCAGCAAAGGGCAACTCTGCGACTACAGCGGTATGAGTTACGAGCTCATCGAAGAGCTGGGAGGCATACAGTGGCCCTGCAATGAAAAAGCCCCCAAAGGCACCAAACGCCTCTACTCCGAAGAAATGCCCTGCCCTACAGCTGACGGCACAGCGAACCTTCTTCCTCTGGACTGGATACCGCTGAGTGAAATGCAATGCAAAGGACTGCCGCTCATACTCAACACAGGACGAACGGTCGAACAGTTCCATACCCGTACCAAAACAGGAACCATCGGCATACTGGACAACCTGGCACCGGAAGCCTGGGTCGACCTCAGCCCCAAAGATGCTGCAAAGCTTAAAGTCAAAAGCGGAGACCGTATTTCACTTTCCGGAAACAGGGGACGTGTAGAAGATGTCATTGTGAAAGTGAGCGAAACCGTGCGGGAGGGGAATGTCTTTGTGCCTTTCCACTTCAACGAGCAGCTCATCAACAATATTACCATCCCTGAGTTCGACCCAAAATCTTTCGAACCGAACTACAAACAGTGCGCTGTACAGCTGCACTCTGAAGCCGTACCCGAAGGCATTGCCTATGAAGAAGTAGAGATCAGCGGATACCTCGAAGGGGTAAAAGTATATAAAGACGAAGTTATAGAGGGAGAGAAGGCGGTACACAGCCGGTCACAGTGATTTGCAGAATCCTGTGCAAGACAGAAAAGATATGGTTTGAGATAGCCTCCACTGCAAAAAGCTGAGGCTATTTCTTGAAAAATGCCAATATCCTGTACCCGAGTGAATGGCGTTTGCGAATCTTTTTATAAAGCTGCTTTTCTGCCTCAAGGATCTGTTCCGCTTCTTTCAGATAGACAGAAAGGCGCTTTTTCGCTGCTTCTGTCTGCCTGGGTTTAAAATTATTCTGCATCGAGCACCTTCTCTATCTCATGCATGGCATCTTCATTTTTAAGTCGGAACTTGATCTCGATACGCCTTGAAGCTTCTTTGTCTTCTACACCATTCACCTTGACCGGATCCAGATAGGAGCGTCCCGAAGCGATCATGAGAGCCTGAAGGTTGTATTTCTTGGCAAAATCGAGTGTCAGGAGGTAGTTCATAACAGCAAAAGCTCTCCGCTGCGAAAGATCGAGGTTGTAGAGATAGCCTCCATCACTGTCTGTATGTCCTTCAATGATGATCTTGTCAAGATGCGGTCTTATTTTCGGATTGGTCACCAACGTACCGATATACTCTTCAAAAGCCTGTTTGAGTTCCGCTTTGGCATCGTCTTTCAGCACAGCGCTTCCCTTGTCGAACAATATGTTCGATGAAAGCCTGAGCGATCCGCTTTGTTTGTCAATGTCTATCTTGTTGCCCAACGCTTCTTTCAGTGCCGCGATGACTTTGAGCTTGATACCTGTCAACGATCTGATCTTGGCCTTCTGTTTTTGGAGACTGGCGATCATGGCATCATACTTCGTCTCTTTTTCATCAAGCGCGTTCAGCAGGGCAAGCAGTTTTTCATCTTTTTCTTTGACTGTCCTGTTCACATCACTGAGCCGGTCGGAAAGAACAACGATACGGCCTTTGTATTTTTCAAGCATTTTGTTGCGTGCTGCCAGATTTACCCTGGTTTGGTTCAGGGTACTGTTGCTTTCGTTCAGTAAATTCTGCACCAGTACGATCTTGTGGCTGAGCAAATCTTTTTGTGTATTGGCCTGAAGCAGCATCTGGTTGAGCTTCTTGATCTCATCGTCTTTCAGACTGAGTGTATGCAGCTGTTCATCTATCTTCCTGTCATGTGCTTTGAGTATTTCATTTTTCTTTTCAAGCGACACATTCAGTGCTTCAAGCGTTTTCTCTTTGTGCTTGAGTGTATCCGAAACCAGCGCAAGACGGTCTTCCTTCTTGTGCAGATCACTTTTAAGAATAATGGACTTGGAAACAATGGCACCGATCAGCAGAATGAACACAAACAGCAAACCTGCCATAAGATCGGCATAGGAGATCCAGAAGTTGCTCCCTTCGTCTGTCGCTTTTCTTCGGAACACTATTTTTTATCCTCATTGAGCATATCAAGATTTTTCAGTATCAGCTTATTCTGTTCGGAAAGCAAATGTGCAAAACTGCCAAGCTGCCCTACGATCTCTCCGACTTCACTGTCTATTTTCTCAAAAGTATGCTCTACTGTACCGTCAAAACGTTCCATGGAGCGCTGCAGGTTTTTGGCATTTTCGTTAAAGCCTTCAATATTTTCCCTGATGGTAGAGACGGCATTGACACTTTCCTGTCTGCGGTGTACTTTGTCGAGTGTCATACGCAGCTCTGCCGAAGCATTCTGCATCTGCTTTGTCAACTCGCTGAAACTGTGGGAAGTTTCGCTCATGATCGTCGTGAAATTTTTCAGGTACTGCTCGTTCAACTCTCTGACAAAGTCCATATTGAAAGTCTCTTTGAGTGTTTTGACGATCTCCTGGTCTTTAAGTTCACTCTGCATATGCTCATGTTTGATCAGCTCAGACTTTTTCCAGATACGCGAATCGTAGAGTTTTTCAAGATCATAAATATATTTGTCCACTTTGGCCGTCCCGCGCTTCTCAAAATAAGTCCAGATAAGAGAAAGCATGATTCCGTAGATCGAGGCATAAAATGCCGTTCCGATCCCGGAGAGCAGTATCGAGATCTCTTTATCGAGGGCATTGAGATCTTTCACTGTGAAATCAGGCATTGAAAGCGCAATGGCAATGAATGTTCCCAAAATACCGAGCATCGGGAAGACGGACGGTGCCACTTTCGCAAAGTTGTCATTTCTGATATCTTTATAGTAATCCCCCATAAAATCTTTGACGTGAAGGGTCGATTTGGTTTTGCCCATAATAGTCAGGGCATTGGCTCTCAGCGCACTTTGAAGTTCCGATTCCATCCTCGAAAAACTTCCGCGCATATGACACACCGCATAGTTGGCATTGTGACGCACAAAAAAGAGGAACACAATAAAAATGAACATGATGATCAGCAGTGTATGAAGCTCCACTTTCAAAGGGATCACACCGACATAGCCGAGCACAAGTCCGACCATAAAAATCAGCGGAATCAGCACAATCGCAAAGGAGTGCGAAAAACAGGAGCCGGAACTGTTATTTTCAAACATTAAAATATCCTCACTATAAATTCAATAAAGTATACCAAAACTCTTTAAACCGAATATTAATTGCCGCCTTCCAAAACAAGAACTTCTCCAAAAGGCACTTCTCTCTCTTCCGGCATCACCCACAGAACGTCATATCCCGGTGCATACGGAGGAAAAGTACCCATCCCGTCGGTGAAGTACAGCAGCAGTGTCGGATAGTCGATATCCTTGTCAATATATTCGAATACCGGACGAAAATCCGTCCCTCCGCCTCCACTGACTTCATATGCCAGGAATTCACCGGGAAGATATACCCTGTGTGACCGGATCTTGGCATCAGCCGTGATCAGATCGATCTCATAGTTGGGATAGTTCTGCATCACGGTATTCACTTCACCCAGAAAAATTCCCAGTAAGGCTTCATCGACAGAGCCGGAAGTATCAACAGCAATGACAACACGCAGCAGGTCTGAACTCAGACTGGGCAGACAGATACCACGGTAAAGATATTTCATATTCGGAGGCATGAAGGAATAGCTGTTTTTGGCATAGGAAGCAATATACCGGTACAGTATCTCACGCCAGTTTATTTGGTGTGAAAAATATTCCGGTACAAGCCGCTGCAATTCTTTCGGCAGTTCCCCCTGTCTTTTGTACTTCTGAAATATCTGCTCGAACATTTCCTGAAGCGCCTCTTCCTCCGCTTCCATCTGTGGAGTTTCATTTTTTTCCATGGATGCCTGCTGTACTGCACGCTCGCGGGTACTCCTGTTCCGGGTCTCTTTACTCTTGCGCTGCTGTTCCCCGGGTTCCTGTGACATTTCATCTTCTGCCTCTGCTTCATCGCGGGCATCGTTGGTGATCATCTCATCTTTAAGTACATCGTATATCTCTTCAGCGTACATTCCTTCAAAACGCTCATCATAATAGACATAGGGCGGCAGTTCAAAACCGTTCTTCACCAGCATAGCGTTGACCACAAGATCGCTCGCTGCCTGCCAGATACGCCCGACACGCGCCTCTGCACGCTCACTGTGCCTGAGTACGGCATGCATCGCCCCGTTCGCCAAAGCGAACTCTATTTCTTCAACAGGTACTTTCGCAAAATATTCATCATTGTATTTCAAATGTATACCATCACTGCTGAATGTCAGTGTATCTCTGTTGTCATCCAGCTTCAGGACGGTGGAAACCGATCCAATATAGGGATGTTCCAACATCAGCTTTGCTTTGGCTTTTTCAAGTTTTTCTATAGGATCCATAAAGTGATTATAGCAAAGATTATTCTATATCATGTTACACTGTTTTATTATTTTCTGATGGAGCCCTACATGGTCTATTACCCCTATACACAATTTGTCGAAGATGTCAAAAAACTGGTTCGCCTTACAGAAACCTACAGACCCGATACCATTGTCGCCATTGCCAGAGGCGGATGGACACTGGGGCATGCCTATGCTTCCGCTACGGGAAACCGTCAGCTTATGAGCATCAACTCCATTCTCTATGAAGGTGACCAGAAAGGAAGACAGTGCACGATTTTCAATGTACCGGCACTGGAAAATGCCACTAAAGTACTGGTGCTTGACGACATTGTAGACAGCGGAGAGACACTGAAGGAAGTACTTGCCCTTCTCAGGAAGCGTTTTACACATGTCACTTTCAAGTCAGGATCCATTTATTATAAAAAAAGTGCTGTAATACAACCCGATTTCAGCCTCTATGAAACAAATGAATGGATCGAATTTTTTTGGGAAAAAGACTATCTGCTCCACTAAAAATGCCTTCATGACCATTGCCATCTGTCTCATGTTCAGCATGCAGGGTAACAACCCTAAACTTTTTTGGATATAATCGCACCATTATAATTAGATAGGATTTTTGATGAGAACACATTACTGTGCTGACGTAAATGAACAACATATCGGTGAAACAGTCACCGTAGCCGGCTGGGTAGCCAGCCGCAGAGACCATGGCGGGGTTATCTTTATCGACCTCAGAGACAAAGACGAAGTCGTACAGCTTGTCTGTGACCCGGCAGACAATGCCGAGGCACACAAAACAGCCGAAGAGATCAGAGACCAGTTCGTCCTGATCGCTACGGGTAAGATCCGTGCAAGAGGCGAAGGTCTTGAAAACCCGAACCTCAAAACAGGCAAGGTCGAAATGGTGGTAGATTCACTGACCATCGAAAACCGCTCCAAACCGATGCCTTTCGAACTCAATGACGAGAGAGTAAACGAAGAGATCAAACTCAAGTACCGCTACCTTGAACTCAGAACACAAAAAGCATATAACACTTTCAAGCTGCGTTCCAAGGCAACCATTGCCACCAGAAATGCACTGGATGAACTCGGTTTCCTTGAAGTGGAAACACCTATTCTCACCAAATCGACACCTGAAGGTGCGAGAGACTACCTGGTACCGAGCCGTGTACACGGCGGTGAATTCTACGCCCTTCCCCAGTCACCGCAGCTTTTCAAACAGCTTTTGATGGTAGGCGGTTTCGACCGCTATTTCCAGATCGCGAAATGTTTCAGAGATGAAGACCTCAGAGCAGACAGACAGCCGGAATTTACCCAGATAGACGTCGAAATGTCTTTCTGTGACCAGGAAGATGTCATTGCCGTTGCCGAAAAACTCATTTCCGATGTTTTCATCAAATGCGGATTTGACGTACCGACACAATTCAACCGCATGACACATGCCGAAGCGATGGAAAAATACGGTTCTGACAAACCGGATATGCGTTACGATCTTGCCATGGTCGATGTACTTGATATTTTCGAGCGATGTGACAATGAAATTTTCTCAAGTATCGCCAAAATGCCCAAAAAGAACCGTATCAAAGCGCTCAGAGTACCCAAAGGTGACGAGATTTTCTCCAAACGCCAGATGAAAGGCTTTGAGGACTATGTGCGCAAATTCGGCGCGCAGGGTCTGGGCTATTTCCAAATGAAAGAGGACGGTCTCAAAGGCCCATTGACCAAATTCTTCACAGAAGACGATATCCAGGCGATCATCGACCGCTGCGGACTTGAAGTGGGCGATGCCGTCTTCTTCGGCGCAGGTGAGAAAAAACTGGTCTGGGACTACATGGGCCGTTTCCGTATCTACCTTGCAGAAACCATGGACATCATTCCTGAAGACCGTTTCGAGTTCCTCTGGGTCATGGACTTCCCAATGTTCGAGGTCGAGGACGGCAAGGTCAAAGCACTGCACCACCCGTTCACACAGCCTAAATCGCTTGACTGTGACGATATCGAAGAGATCGAATCCATAGCGTATGACGTGGTTCTCAACGGTACGGAGCTGGGCGGCGGGTCCATCCGTATCCATAAAGAGGATGTGCAGGAAGAAGTTTTCAAACTTCTGGGCATCAGCGAAGAGGAAGCACAGAGCAAGTTCGGCTTCCTGCTTGACGCGCTTAAATTCGGTGCGCCGCCGCACGGCGGTTTTGCACTCGGCCTTGACAGGATGATCATGATCATGACGGGTGCCAGCAGCATCCGTGATGTCATTGCCTTCCCGAAAACACAGAAAGCACAGTGTCTGCTTACCCAGGCACCAAGCGAAGTCGACAATGAACAGCTCAAAGAATTGAGCATCAGACTCAGACAGCAGGCACCGACGGCATAAACTTGTAGGGTGCTGTCCCCCGACGGCACCAAAAATACAATATACAAATGGTGCTGTGGGGACACAGCACCCTACAGATGCAACCATACATTTTACAAAGGAAAAGACATGAAAAAACTATTTCTCATCATCGGAGCACCGGGTTCGGGTAAAACAACAGATGCAAGTATCATTGCAGAAAAACATGCTGACAGGATCGTTCACTATTCTACAGGGGATATGCTCAGAGAAGAAGTAGCAAGCGGGTCGGAACTTGGCCAGACCATCGAGAGCTATATTTCCAAAGGCGCACTGGTTCCACTGAACATCATTATCGATACTATCGTTTCTGCCATCAAAAATGCACCGGTTGATACTATTCTCATAGACGGTTACCCGAGAAGCGAAGAGCAAATGACCGCTTTTGACGAGCTTGTCAGCAAAGAAGAGGACATCGAGCTTGTCTCTGTCATCGAAGTACGGGTAAGCGAAGAAGTAGCCAGAGAGCGTATCCTCGGACGAAGAGCGGAAGCAGCCCCGGGAGAAGAAAGAAGCGACGACAGTGAAGAGGTTTTCAACGACAGAATGAAGATATATACCGAACCATTGGGAGCCATCCAGAGATTCTACACGGACAAAGGCCTGCTTACCATTATCAACGGCGAACGAACACTGGATGAAGTGGTTGCAGAAATGGAAGCTTTTGTTCTTAGCAAGATCTAAATTTTCTCTGCCGACTTGGCATCTGGAAAAAATAAATATTTTCCAGATGCCCTTATAATAAATATAATTTCATGTTAAAATTCTTTTATAATTTAAGTAGAAAGGATATGGCATGGCAGAAAAAGTCAAAACCATTCAAGTTGAAATGTGCAAATACTACAAAGGATATCAAGAGGGGTGTATTACCAAACTCGAATATATCGAATTGACCTCATGTCTCAACTTTGAATTGAAAAAACTCGTAGCGGACGTTTAAGCGTTCATTTCTCCGGGGCAGAATCATCTGCCTCTTATTATTTTCATACACTATCATATTCTTTACATTTATATATATTTCTTCTGTTTTTATTGATCATTATAATAAGTATTATACTGCTGTGTTATAATAAAATAAAATCTATAGATATTCTTGACATTAATTTATTATTCAACTATACTATTCGAAATCAAAAAAACACTTCAAGGATAATGATGAAAAAAAGTAACCTCAAACTGCTCGGAACCGGTATTGCCCTGTCACTTGTGACTTCAACACTGCTGCATGCTACCAATGGAGACCACCTCATTTCTGTCGGTGCTAAAGCCCGCGGTATGGGTGGTGTCGGCATTGCTCTGAGCCACGGTGCGGAATCTACCCTGAACAACCCTGCTCTCATTACCAAAGTACAGTCCACCGAAATTTCTTTTGGGGGAACTGTTTTCATGCCGGATATCAAAACACAGTTGAATGTAAACCCCAATGTACCGCCATCTATGCTCCCGCCGCAAAACAAGCTTACCAGTGATGCCGATATGAACATGATTCCGGAAGTATCACTGGCAATGAAGATCAATGATTCCTTTTATGTAGGTATCGGTATGTGGGGAACTGCCGGAATGGGTGTGGACTACAGTCAGGATGCCGACATTAGAAATACGATGTTCACCACAGGCCAATTGAACAATTTCAATATGGTCACCAATCTTCAGCTGATGCAGTTTGCCGTACCGCTGGCCTATAAAATGGAAGGACTGAGCATTGCTGTCGCTCCTATTCTGCAGTACGGAAACCTGGACATCAATTATGTCATGCCCGATAGAAACATGCCGCCTAATTTGAATTCTGTAGGTGCCGGTCTCTCACAGGACTTCGGTTTTGGCTACAGCATCGGTGCCACATATGATTTCTCGAACGGTCTGGTCATCGGTGCCGTTTACAAATCAAAAATCGATATGGAATACAAGAACCAGCTCAGTACCGCAACAAGACCGTTTGGTATCGTATTGCCCGACGGAGACCATCTTGAACAGCCCGCAGAAGCCGGTGTAGGTATTGCCTATACGATGGGGCAGCATACTTTCGCTTTCGATTACAAACAGATCCAGTGGTCTTCGGCAAAAGGATACCAGGACTTTGGATGGGAAGACCAGAATGTATATGCTTTCGGTTATGAATTTACACAGGACAACTGGGCACTGAGACTCGGATATAATTATGCAACCACACCGGTAACAGAAACACTGAATCCATCCATCAATATGTTCAATCTTCTTGGATTCCCGGCAACGGAAGAACAGCACTATACCATCGGTGGTACCTATGCCTTCAATGACCAGATCTCCCTCGATGCCGCGTATGTTTATGCACCGGTATCGACAAAAACATTTGATGTAAGTGCACTCCAAATGGGACTTGATTCTGTCACGACTGACCACAGTGAAAATTCACTCTCTTTTCAGCTTACCTATAAGTTCTAAACCTGTTGTACCGGACTCCGGTCCGGGTACAAAGAACTTTTCTTTTTTACCCATTTTTTCCCAACTGCCCTCAAATATAACATCACACTTTCCTTTTTAGGTACCTTAGTGTAGAATATAAAAATAACTTATTTAATTAAAGTAAATTAATAAATAAAGGTGTATTATGAAAAAAAGACTTTTTACTTCCCTGCTCTTTGCCTCTCTGCTCTCATCCGAACTCTATGCCGCTACGATTTCCGTAACCGGTACGGTAGTATCAGACAACCAGAAATATATCGGTGCACGTTATATGGGGTATGTCAAAGATGTCTATGTGAAGATCGGAGACAAAGTCAAAAGAGAGGATGATCTTTTTAAAATGGATTCGGCAGAATTCGATATTCTCAAAGAACAGGCCAACCTGGCACTTGAACAGACAGAAGCAATGGTTGATGTCTACCGGACCAAACTTGATGATATACGCCGTGAAAAAGCATTGTTTCGCGGCAGAACAGACAGCAAGTCATTCAATTACGAAGAGTGGAGTGAAAACCTCGAGATCATGGCAGAGAATGCACAGGCCATGCTAAAGTCCATGCAGACTTTGGTCAAGCAGGCATCACAAAAAGCCAAAGAAATCAGTGTCATTTCACAATATCTCGAAGTCAAGGCACCCAGCGACGGGATCATTGTCCAAAAAAACCTTCATGTCGGGGACATGGTCATGCCCGGCATGCCCGTTATGGTTCTTGTTGATCTCAAAGATCTCGAAATAGAAGCACAGATATCCGAATCTGATCTGCTCAAAATCAATGAAGGCGATTATGTACGTTTCCGGATTCCATCCATCAGGTACCGCGGCCACGGGCGTATCAAGTCCATCGTTCCGAGTGCCAACCCGATGACGCATACATTTAAGATCCGTATTACCTTCAAACGCAGCAATCCAAAGATCTATCCCGGCATGTACACTAAAATAACCATCGAATACGACCCTTCACAATTTAAGGATATCAATGAAGAGTAGCGCTATTTCTCTTCATCGTCGTCACATTTCTTCTTAGGGAAAAGGATTGTTTTCAAATTATCCGTCAGGATACACCAAACGTCTTTCCCCTCTTTTTCTGTCCCGTCACCTTCTTCACATATCTTCTCATCTACCGGAACCATGGCTTTGGCATTGTCCATCAGGACAGGAATGAAAAAGAGTGCCACCGCTGTCGCTGCAATGGACCCGAAGATCAATGCAATACCGAGTCCACCGAAGATAGGGTCTGTAGAGAGCAGCAGTGACCCAAGAATGATCGCAACTGCCGTCATCAAAATCGGTTTGGCACGTGTCGCTGTCGCCTTGGCGATCGCTTCCTTTTTTTCCATGCCTTCCCGGATCAATCCGCGGGAGAAATCTATCAGAAGCAGTGACCCGCGCGCACTGATCCCCATCAGTGAGATGAAGCCGATCAGAGATGTTGCCGTAAGAAAGAAATCGACATCAGTAATGGCCAGAGCGATCTTGTCAGTGATCCAATGGCCCACAATAACCCCTATGATGGAAAGGAAACTTCCCGCAAGCACGATCCCGCTGAGTGCAAAAGACTTGTAATAAACCACCATCAGCAGGAACATCAGCACGAGTGCTGCAATAAAGGCACCTCCAAGGTCCCTGAAGGTATCGAGTGATACCTTCATTTCTCCATCCCAGCGGATCAGTATTTTTTCCCCTGTTTTTTTATCTACGGCATGCAGATCGAACATGTAGGTAGATACCCCCGGTGTTTTGGTAATATTGTATTCATTTTTCAGTACTTTGAGCATCGTATTTCTGGCATCCAGAAGAGGATATACCTGGGAAACAAGATCACATTCCGCTGTGATGACCGCCATATTTTTAAGATCTTTTCTGAAAATGGTCGGACTCGAAGGCATCACTTTGATATCGACCACTTCAATCAACGGCACCATCATTCCGCGTTTGTTCATCAGCCGCAAATTGGAAAGCTTGTGATGCAGTGCACTTTTGCTGTCTCCCTGCACTTTTCTTGAATGTTCATCCAAACGCACAAAAATAGGGATCTGGTCCTGCTGGTTCTTTGTATTCTTCACGGCAACAGGCATCCCCTTGAAAGCCAGATAAATGATTTGATTGACCTGGTCAACCCCCAGGCCGCTCTGAATGATCTTATCTTTGTTCGGACTCAGCATATAGGTCGTGTAAATGTCATCGAGCATCACATCGACATCGACAAGGCCATCTGTCTTTTTAAGTATGCTGCTGACACGTTCGGACATATGACGCAAGGCACTTTCCGATTTGCTGTATACTTCCACAACAATGGTAGCAAGTGTAGGAGGCCCTGAAGGCATTTCGATAAATTTGATACTTGTACCCGGACTGAGCGGTTCACACCGTTTTTGAATGAGCGGCCGTATGCGGTGAACCATCATAAAGGAAGGCTCTTCCCTGTGATGCTTGTCCGTAAGATTCACCACGATCTCAGCCTGATTCTGGAAACGTTTGAATGCACTCCCTTTGACAAGTCCGGCATAGTCGAGCGGTGCCCCCTGCCCGAGAAAAACTTCCATATCGGTCACACCGGCTACTTTTTGCAGCCGGCTGACGACACACTGGGCCATTTCCTGTGTTTCATGAATGGACGCATTCGTAGGCATATCAATATAGATACTGAAAGTATCGGCACTTTTCCCCGGCAGCATCTTGGCAAGGACCAGCTTGGTCGGGATCATCGCTATCGAACCCATCAGTGCAAGCAGGACGAGTAGTATGACTATACGCTTCTTTTTTTTGTGTCTTAGAATATCGAGAAGATAGGCTTCAAATTTTCCCATTATGCCTCTTCCTTTTCGGCATTCTCCTGCGCTTCATGCTCTGCTTTGTGCTTGAGGACATCGGCTTTTATCTTTTTGAAATTCAGCCATTTTTTTGCCAGGAACGGCGCGAATACATATGCAACAAAAAGCGAAACTGCCAGTCCTACCGGAACATTGAGCGGAATAGGTTTCATAAACTGTCCCATCATTCCCCCGACAAAAGCCATGGGTACCATTGTCAGAATAATGGCGATGGTTGCAATATTGGTCGAAGGTCCGATCTCGTCTGTCGCCTGTATAATGATCTCATCGACACTCTTCTTGTCAATGTCCAGATGCAGACGACGGTGAATATTTTCGATCACGATGATGGCATCATCGACAATGAGCCCCAGAGAAAGCAGAAAAGCGAACAGTGTGATACGGTTGATGGTCTGGTCCGTCAGCTGGGCAATGAATAGTGTGGTCGCCAAAATCATCGGTACTGCCACGGTTACGACCATCGACTCACGCCAGCCAAGGAAAGGAATGAGGATCAGCATAATAATAAAAATCGTGATCTCCAGGTGATGTACCAGTTCATTGACTGCCTCGTTCGCCCGTTCACCGTAGTTACGGGTAATGATAAAACCGACACCCGCACGGTTGAGAGCCTCTCTGGACGCCTCGATCTTCTCGATCGCCTCTTCTGCGATATAAACGGCATTGGTACCTTTGAGTTTCGATACCGTCATCGTAATCTGGGAATCCAGCGGCATGAACACTGCCGGTTTCTGCGCTTTGTTCTTCCCCTCTTCTTCTCTTTCGGTAATAGCCGGCTCACCGTCACGTATGACTTCGGGATGCACATCCATCCCTTTTTGGTAACTGATGAGCGCACTCTGGAAATTTTGAATATCGTAACTGTATTTGACATCGGCAATATTTTTCAGGTAAATGGGTGATCCCATATACTGTGCAATGATCAGTTCTTTGAGATCGTCGATCGTATCGATCGCGTTTTCTACACCGAAAACGACCAGTTTTTTCCGGTTGTCTATGGTATCGATCAGCGGTGCATTGGTTGAAATGGCTTTGATGGCCTGTGCCACCTGCCCGAGTGAAATATGATAGGCAGAGAGTTTATGCAGATCGATCAGAACATTGTACTGCGGGCGCTTCACTCCTTTAAGCGTTGTTTTGGACACATTGTCAAGCGCATTGATGTCTGTCTGAAGTTCACGAATGGTCTTGTAGAGTCCGACCACATCCATTTTTGTACCCGGAAGACGGTAAAATGCTGCTGTGAGTATGGGAATGTCGATATCAATATCGAACGGCTTGACCAGCGGAGGCATCGTCCCCCGGGGCAGCTGGTCCATATTTTGCATCACTTTGTCGTAGAGTTTCAGGTTTGACGATTCTCTGTCCTCCCCGATATAGTACTGTACATTGACCATGCCGAAGTTGTTCATCGCCGTACCGTAGACATGCTCCACACCCTTGATCTCCCTGATTCTACGCTCAAGGGGTTTGATGACGACATTGAGTACTTCCTGCGGAGAAGCACCCGGCAGTGCAACAACGACCGCTCCTCCGCTGACCTCTATCTGAGGGTCTTCTTCTCTCGGCATCGTATTGAGTGCAATGAAACCCAGTAATAAAATGGATATTGCCAAAATCGGTGTAAGCGGATTGCTCAAAAAAGCTTTTGACAAGTGTCCTGCAATGTTTTTGATCTTATAAACTTCCATATGATCATTATATCTTTTAAAATGATATTATATAAATATTATTTATTAAAAAAGATCAAATGTATCAAACTGTATCTATAGTTAACATCTCTTCAAGCGTTGCTTTGACATTTCTGCCCAATGCAGCCTCATCATAGCCTCCCTCAAGAAAAAAAACAAAGGGGACTGCTGCACTACTGAGAATATTTTGAACGATCTTTCGTATGCCCTCCGTGGTAACATTAAGCTGTGCCAGAGGATCACTCTCGTGCAGGTCATAGCCTGCCGATACCAGTATCAGGTCGGGCTTGAATGCCTGAACGTGCACAGGAAGGTCATGCGTATAAATATCGAGTACTTCTGCATCGCCGCTGTCAGGCATCATAGGATAATTGGCCGTATATCCCTCTCCTTTGAATGCACCGCGCTCTTTCTCCAGTCCCGTTCCGGGATAGGCGAATGCCTGATGGGAAGAGAAGTAAAACACTGTATCATCTTCATAAAAGGTATCCTGGGTTCCATTCCCGTGATGTACATCAAAATCAATGATCATGATCCTTCTATAGCCCTGCTGCTGTGCATAACGGGCGGTGATCGCAATATTGTTAAACAGACAGAACCCCATAGACTGTACCGGTGTGGCATGATGCCCGGGAGGACGTACCGCACAGAAAGCGCGCTCAAAGGCACCCTGCCTGATACCGTCAACTGCCGTGATACCCGCACCGACTGCAAACCTGGCGGCATCATAGGAGTGCTCACTGCAGATCGTATCGGAATCGATCGCCTGATGCTGCGCAGAAGCCTGCATAACACGCTCTATCTGTCGGGGGGAATGGACAAGTGCAAGCAAGTCTTCGGAAACACCTGTGGGCGACACTTCGAGCAGGTTCTTTTTCAGCGGAGCCACTGCCTTTTCAATCGCTTCAAGACGAAATTTCGATTCGGGATGGCCTATCCCCGTGTCATGCATCAGGTAAACCGGATCGGTGATATAGGCAAGCTTTTTCATAGCCGCTTCTTCAGTGATTCAATCTCCTTACGGAGTAAGCCCATTTCATTTTCCAGTGCTGCCATACGGGACAGAAGTCCGGGATGGGTATCCCGGTTTTCCTGAGTTTCCGTCTTCTTTTCTGTCCATGCCTCTGCTCCGTCCTCTTCAAGAATATAGACAACATTTTTACCGTTCTCTTCAACCGTTTCACTTTTGACTTTATTGTTTTTCACACGTTTGACGACAGTGAACATACTCATTTTATGTTTCACCGCATACTGTTTCAGTGTCATTTTTGGCATATCGATCCTTTCATAGTATTTTCCATTGTTAAAAGTTAATACTTAGTTTACACTATTTTGATATAATATTTCCAAATTTACCCAAAGGATTCTTTTATGCTTGTAAACCGATTTAAACAAATGACACTTGTCGCATTTCTCATGCTGCTTCTGAGCTCGTTCTCTTCTGCAGATTTCATCAATGAACCCAAAGAGATCATAGATGCCAATGCCAACGCAGCTGTTCAGCAGTTCTACAAAGACGTGAGGGGAGGCAAGGCTTTTTTATCGAAAGTAAAGGGCTATCTTGTGTTTCCTTCCGTCGTTAAAGCAGGATTTGTCGTTGGAGGAAAATATGGTGAGGGTGTATTGCGCGTCAACGGCAAAAGTGTCGGCTACTACAGTATCGCCGCAGGCTCGGTAGGATTTCAGATGGGTGCGCAGAAAGCATCCTATATCATTGCATTCGTCAGCCAGGATGCATTGGACAAATTTATCAGAAGCAACGGCTGGGAAGCCGGTGTGGATGGTGCGATAACCGTTGCCAAATGGGGTGCAAATACCGATATCAGTACCATAAGTTATAAAAATCCCATTTATGCGTTTGTCTTTGGAGAAAAAGGGTTGATGTACAACCTCAATCTTGAAGGTACAAAGTTTACAAAGATCAATCGTTAAAGCGTGTTGAAGCGTTCTTTATAGCTGCACTTCCGGCAAAGCGCTTCTACGGCTTTGCCTTCATTGAATCCTTTTATCATGTTTTGTGTTCTGCTGTTTGAAAGTATCTCTTTGAGTGTATGGTGTTTCAAATCCCCCAGTTCGATGATACCGTCACAGTCAAGACAGCATGGTACTACTTTCCCTCCCGCCAAAATGGCAATATGCGACTGCAATCCCTGACAGGTACCGTCACCGTAAACCTTATTGTTCAGAGAGGGCCATTCAAAATAGGTATCGAAATGTACCAGAATTTTGTTTTCCAGACGGATTGATTTTGGCCTTTCTCTGTAAATATTTTCCAGATCAAGCGGTAAGCTGAACGTACGGGAGAGCTTTTCAAAAAGGACAGTATTGAACATACGCTCACTCATCATTTCATCCAGGTTCCAGACGCGAAGATTGATGAAAAGTTCCTTGTTCCGTTCAAGTTTGGCACGGCACATATCCAGAACCGGGGTGATATACTGCTCAAAACTCAGCGCCGTCTCATTTTTATTGTAACTGTTCAGTGAAATATTGATCTGTTTGACACAGGGATGAAAGAGGGTTTCATAGCTGTGTTTTTTAAGAAAATATCCGCTGGTTGTAAGCAGGGCCTTCATACGGTGTTTATGTATAATATCGAGATACTCTGAAAGATTCGGAAGCGTGAGAGGGTCCCCCACGACATGGCAGGCGATCTCCCGGGTATAGGGTTTGAGCTGTACCACAACCGATTCAAAAAACGATAGATCCATCTGCGTAACGGGCAGGGCTTTGGTTGGGCAGAAACTGCAGGCAAGCCCGCAAACATTGGTAATCTCTACATAGGCACGGTAAAATTTCACTTGGACATACAGCCTGAAAGATCAGCAATGTTTTTCGAAGCACGGATACACTGCATACGGGATTCGAGTCTGGCGATATTCGCATCAAATTCATCCACTATTCTGTCCTTGGCCTTTTTGTCCCACGTATCGATACTATTTTCATCCTCTTTGACTATTTTGCTTCTGAAGTCGTTGATCTCCTCAATACAGTCATTGGCTTCAAGGTTGTTATCGGCCCCCTGAAGACATTCCCGTGCACGTTTCATACTGTCAAGCATTTGGGGCAGCAGTATTTTCTGTTTTGCAAAGATATGTTCACCCAGACGGTTCAAATAGATTTGTTTGCGTTTTTTCACCTGTGAACTTTTCATTTTTGATGTTTTGTCAATGATATCTGATAAAAGTTGAAAAAAACCATCTGCACTTTTTTTCTGTTTGATCGTTGTTTTGAAGAGTGCAAATTTCTGTACAGGAAAATTCGGCATAGAACAGTTGTCCGTTGAAACATTAACATTTTCTTTGAACTCGACCGCTCTTTTTTCATAGTGAATACCCACTACGTCCTTTTCTATCAAAAGAGGAATACCTTTGTAGAGACACATACGCTCGTTTTCTTTCGCCCAGACGGTACAGACCTTGCCTGCAACCGTTTCCTGACCTTGCCGGGACATACTGCGATGCATAATATCGGCAGACTTTTTTCCCTGCGGAAGAGGCCTTTGCATGATCACTTTACGGTCATAGTTAACGCTGAACTGCTGGTTCCTGTCACGCTTGACACAAGTAGAGATCTGTTCTCTGTCGAGAAATGCCCCGTATGTATCTTCCTCAATCTTTTCTTCAGCCAGTGCGATCTTTCCCCAGTCTCTAAAGCGCAGCCTGCCTTCACCGCTGATCGTGATGTTCAAGTCCGGTGCCAAAACACCCTCCCCGGAAATACTGTAGACAACCGATCCGGACTGCACCTCATACTTTTTAAAAGTACCGACCGAGCCAAAAAGCGAATGTGTACCGAAACATAGAAGCCATACGCCTGTTTTAACTGTACTGAACGTGGACATTTTTTCCCTTCAACGCCTTGGTTAGGAATTGTAGCATAAAATTCATTGCTGAAGTCCTGTCAAACATCAGGAAAACCGCCTTTTACAAATTTTTAATCCCCAGTGCAACCTGCGCTTCAAGACGGGAAAATGCTTTGTCCATGGCCGCCACGATACTGGAGGCACTGCTCCCCGAAGGTACCGAAACAGAAAAGAGTTTTGCTTTGCGTTTTCCGGTTTTCATATTTTCCAGCTGAATGGATGCATCCAGGTAAACCCTGTCTCCCTGTGCAATAAAACGCGATATCTGCACTTTTACCTTGACTTTTGGCTGCTGCTCTACATCCCATGGATAGCCGTAGACTTCCGGCTGATTAAATTTTTTCTGTAAAAAACCGATGAGTCTCTGTGTCAGCCCCTCATCAATATCTTCCGCCCAGCTTGCGCCGCTGAGAAATGTCACCTGGGAAGATGATCTGGCTACAGCGATCTGATGTTTGAAAAGATATTTGGGTACAGTAACTTTTTCAACACCGATGCTTCCGCCAGTCTGCCGAAATACAGTGGCAGGCTGCGGTGCAGTTGAAAGAATATAATAGGAAGATGAACCGCAGCCTGCCAATCCTGTGAGCATCAGTAAAACCGGAATATAGTTTCTTTTAAACATTATTGATCTCCGAAAATGAGTGAATTTGGTTTACGGTTAAGCATTTTGAGAAAGAGCTGCATCTCCTTCGATGTCTGAGATACGATCTTCAGGGTATCGGCGATCTGACGGCTCAGGAGGGAATTGCTGCCGTATCCTTTTACTACTCTCTGCGTCGTTTTCAGTGTACGGGTCAATGCCTGGAGTGCTTTTTCTATCTCATCAGGCATTTTTTTAAATGATTTTTTATCCGTAAGCCTGTTCAGATTTTTCACGGTTGTTTTAAGATCCAAGAGCACTTCATTGGCATGGGCTACCGGTTCAGCACTCTCTTTGATGACTTTATTGAGAGAATCGAGCAGCGCTTCAAGCGGCAACCGGTTTATTTTTTTGACAATGCTGCCTATCCCTCTCATAATATCTCCGTTTTGGGCTTTCACTGTCGGCATAAGCGCATATTTTTCTGCCGGAACAATACTCTTGTTGCCGTCCTTGTCCGTAAAAACAAGGTTGACATACTGCCGTCCCGTAACAGGATCAAGAGAATCTATCTGCGCACGCAGCCCCTCCCTGACAGCCGCATACAGGTTTTCTTTTCCTGTATCGTTGGTATCGCTGGGATCATCAAAAACAGAAGTGTCAATTTCGACCAGTACATTTCCCTTCATATTATGGGTATGCTTATCGTAAGAGAGTGTGATTTCTATGACATTGCCGATCTTGAACTCGTCATATTTGACAGGAGAGCCTATTTTGAGTCTTGCGATCGACGTTTGTGTATGCAGCTCAAAAATTTCCATCTCTTTTTTGGTATGTCCTATTTTCTTGGTATTGACAGAATTCTTGTTTTTGTAAAGCATAAAAGCAAATGTATCCGGAACCGTATGATTATGGTCCAATCCTGTTGTGGAGAACTCTATGGCTCCCTGAAGAAGATCTGTGACCGGAGCTACCGTTACATCCAGTGCACCATTGACCAGCTCCGCATCCAGGGTACTTCTCACCCAGAACTTGGAATCGGTATGCACATAAGAAGTATAGGTCTTGTCTATGAAGATGATGACATCTACAAACATGTCATTCAGATCCAGCATGACATACTCGACACGGCCCACTCTGATATTTTTAAGATATACCGGTGTTCCCGGTTTGACAGAGCTGTCCCCTCTGGATGTTTTCAGTACATAGTATTCTCCATTCTTCCCGCTTCGGAAAGTATGTTCAAGTCCGATAAAAGTATTTTGGAAGGTACCGCCTTTTTTGGAGGAGACACCGATGTAATTCCCCGAAATAAGTGTTTCAAGCCCCGAAACACCGGAAATATCCAGCTGCGGTTTGACGATCCAGAATTTGGTATTCTGGTTCAGGTAGGGCTCCGCCTCTTTATCCATCTGCGCGATGACCACAACGCCGTCGCCGTTTTTCTGCAGTTTGATCTTCGTTACCTTGCCGACGGGTACATCTTTATATTTGATCTGGCTCTGACCCGCTTTCAGTCCTTCATTGCTGGGAAAAATGATTTTGATCTCCGGCCCGAGTTCGGAATAGTACTGGTATGCCAGCCAGCCGGCAATGAGCACTGCAATGAACGGAACGATCCAGATAGAGGTAAAAAAGTTGAATTTGGTAGATTCCTCTATCTCAGGTAACTGTTCGGGCATATCTTTTTTCTCCTTGAATGCAGCATTTATCTTCTGTCTCTGATCAGCCGTTCATCGAAAGCATGGGCGGCCAAAAGTGTAAAGAACACAGAAAGGGCAAATGCGGTTGCAGCCGTCCCGGCAATGATCTCCAGGTTGGCCAAATGGATCAGTGCCATCAATATCGCTACTACAAATACATCGATCATCGACCATGGTCCTACAGCTTCAGTGAGGTAGTAAAGTTTATGTTTGTTGATCTTGCTGTCTTTTCCTATGGGGTATTTTACACTAATTAACAGATAAATCAAAACAAGGAATTTCAAAACAGGTATCACAATGGAAGCAAAGAAAATAATAGCTGCAATAGGGTACGATCCATGTTCCCACAGCAATATTATACCTCCCATGATCGTACTTTTTTCGAGACTGCCGAACTGGCTGCTTATCAGCATCGGATATAGATTGGCGGGTACATAGGCGATCATCGCCGTGATCAGGTATGCCCAGCTTTTCTCCGTCTTGAAACGTTTATGCTTGTAAATGTGGGAGCCGCAGCGTCGGCAGACATTTTCTCTGCCTTTGTCTATATTGACTGCTTCGCAGGTGGGACAGCGCAGCAGATTTTCTTCTTTTACCTCTATCATACAGTGTTGTCCTGCTTTGCTTTGGGAAGAAAAACCCGTTTTCTAAGCATCCATATCTCCGAAATATGAATACTGCGCGTCAAATAAATATCCAAAAGCACAAAAACGATCAAGGCCCAGAAAGCGATCCCCATATGGATCTGGGCATAGCCTATGAGTTTCACCAGTGCCACAAGAATACTGATGAGAAAAATGTCACTCATACTCCAGGGTTTGAGGCGGGAAAGCAGTATCAGCAGTTCCTTGCTGAACTGTTCGCCTTTTTTCAGTTTCAAAAGAGCAAAGATCAGCAGATAGATCACAAAAATCATGAGAGGAAAAATAAAGATCAAAAAAGCACAAATCATTCCCACGATAAAAAACCGGTTCTCAAAAAGGCTCATCACCGTTTTGGGGATCGTAATGAACTGTTCATTGCCGAGCAGTTCTATTTTGACCAGAGGAAAGAAATTGGCAATGGCAAAAAAAACCAGTGCAGCGATACTCAATGCCAGACCGTGTTCTGCCAGCCGGCTGTCATAGCGGTACATGATACTCCTGCATTCAGAGCAGCAGGCTTTGGCTCCGTCTTTTATAGGGATCTCCTGATGCAGGGTATGGCACTGGGGACAAATGACAAGATTATCGAGGGCATCTTCATTTTCAATTTTCATGGCTATAATTATAGCATAAGGAGTTCTATGCGTATCCTCTCTATCGGAAAAGAGACTGAACATAAAGATCTGAAGATCGATTCCATTGCACTCTCCTCCCTGAAGGAACATCACGATATTGAACGGTACGACTACGTCATCATCAACGGCGGTGACGGAACTGTCAGGCGTGTCCTCAACCAGCTGCACAGCCTGGATGCTGTGCCGACATTCATCCTTAACCCTACCGGTTCGTTCAATGTAGTCGCCAAAATACATCGAGCCCCAAAGATCAGTACTGTACTGGACAGGCTCGGCAGGGGAGAAACACTGAGAACACAAAAACACCATTTGTTTAAAATGAATGAGGAGCTCTTTCTCTTCTCTGCCGGAAACATGGGGGACCTGCAGCATATTTTCCTCTCTGAAACCCTGCGTTTCGGATGGCTGAAGCACGGTATGTTCAAATATATCCTCGCCGTGATCTTTCTTTTCCCTGTACATGTCATCATGACCCCGTTCATGCTGATGAGCAGTACACGGTTCTTCATTTTTACCCCGCTGCGTTTCATCAAAAAGTTCGGAAGTTTTTACGGGGAAGTCCGGGAGGTCGACATCGATCTGGACAATGACTACAACATGATAGAACTCGACGGCGACATTGTCAATGTCAAAGGAAGACATCTTCGCATCAGACAGGCGGGGAATGTCCGGGTGGTAACAAAACAGTGAGCATCATCAGAACAGAACGTTTTACAGCAATGGCTTTCGTTTTGATACTGGGCATAGTGGTACCATCCCTGCTTGCAGCAGGAAATAACATCGATGTTGTCATTCCAAAACCGCAGAAAGTCATCAAAGGTCACGGCACATTCCATCTGAACAGAGGGACCCGCTATCTCTCCGATACTTCTCTTGCCGGCAATGCCATACACTATCTGCAGGAGCACCTGAAACGAAATGCAGGGTATTCTCTGCAGCAAGGCAGAAGTCCTGCACCGAACAGCATCCGTTTCCGCTACGATCCCAAAAAGATCCGAAGGTCCGAAGCATACACCCTCAAAATCGGCAAAGAACAAATCCGCATTGAAGCAAGGGACACAGCCGGTTTCTTCTATGCTGTCATTTCACTGATGCAGCTGATGGATCCGGCTATCTGGAGTGTGAGAACACACAAAAAACAGAAGCACTGGGCCATCCCCTCCTGTACCATAGAGGACTATCCGCGCTACAGATGGCGCGGCATGATGCTTGATGTTTCACGGAACTTCTTCTCCAAGGCTTATGTCAAAAAGTTCATCGACCGCATGGCGCAGCAGAAGCTCAACCGTTTTCACTGGCATCTGACGGATGACGAGGGATGGCGCATAGAGATCAAACGCTACCCTCTGCTTACTAAAACAGGGTCAAAACGCGGGCCGGGTACCAAACTGCCCTTCTCTGTCTACCCGACTATGCGGGGGCCAAAGAACAGAGTACAGTCCGGGTATTACACACAACAGGACATCAGGGAGATCGTTACCTACGCCAAAGCCCGCAGCATAGAGATACTCCCGGAGATCGATATGCCCGGCCATGCCAAAGCGGCCGTTACAGCTTACCCCAGGCTCTTGCAGGACCCCAAAGACAAAAGCCGTTACCGTTCGGTACAGAAAGTTTCAAACAACACGATTAACCCGGGAGTAGAGAGTACCTACACGTTTCTAAACAATGTCCTTTCCGAAGTTGCCGGGCTCTTCCCTTTCGGCTACATTCATCTCGGGGGCGATGAAGTGCCCAAAGGGGCCTGGAGCAGATCGCCTGCGGTAAAAAAACTGAGGCAGCAAAAAGGGTTGAAGAGCAGAAGAGAGGTGCAGAACTACTTCTTTACCCGCATGGACGGCATACTCGCCAGACATCACAAAAAGATGATCGCCTGGCAGGAGGTTCTCTCGGGGAAACCGAAACTGAGACAGAGCGACATCTTCATGGCCTGGAAAAGTCCCAAAGCCGGATTCAAGGCCATCGGGAAACACCGCAATATCATCATGGCACCGGTACAGTACCTCTACTTCGACCAGCAGTATGCCAGGAGCCAAAAAGAACCCGGGCATACCTGGTCCACACCTGTCAGTACGCACAAGACGTACAGTTTCAATCCCGGATACTCACAGTACCTCAAAGGGGTACATGCCTGCCTCTGGTCAGAGACCCTACTCAATGAAAAGATCGCGGACTATCTTGCCTGGCCAAGAACCTTCGCACTTTCGGAAGTGGCCTGGACGGAGCAGAAACATCGTCAGTGGAAAGATTTCAGGGAACGTGTATCCAAATACGGTTTCAAGAGGTTGAAGATTCAGCAAGTCTATTACCGACCCTGATGCTCCCCGTAGGGTGTCCGTGTCCCCACGGCACCATAACCCCCTTCGGTATTGAATGTTCAGCTTTCAAAAACACCGGTATGCCAACTCTGTTTTCCCGGGGCTGAAGCCGCCGGCTCCAAGGTGTTTATTTTCCCGGATATTTTGGTGCCGTGAGGGCGACCGAAGGAAGTGCCTGTGGTGCACAGCACCCTACAGTCATTACAAACATGATACTTTTGCGTAGGGTGCTGTCCCCGACAGCACCGTTCCATAAAAATTTCCTAAGGATACAACAAATACTTTTTACGAACCTTCCTGAATTTCTGAAGGTCTTTTCCCCAGCTTTTGCGTATCGCCTCTTCCAAAGCCCCCGAAACGATCTGTTTTCGCAGCATATCTGTTCCGGCCAGCCTGTCAAAGAAACCGTTCCTTAAAAAAAAGTGTTTCCTGTCGGCATAATTGGCATAGGCATCCATAAGGTAGCCAAGGTTCAACTTCCGCTTCCTGCGCTCTTTTTCAATGTTGACCCTGCTCAGGTCCACTCCGTAACACCGTTTTCCCCCGTACTTGGGATATGTCGCTCCCGGTCTCGGCCTTGGAACGAATGAGAACTTTTTCACCCTGTATTTGGGTGCGCCGTAAAGCTGAAAAGGTTTTGTTGTACCTCTCCCGGCCGACATGAGCGTTCCCTCAAAGAATGCCAGCGACGGGTAAAGCATCACCGCCCTGTCATTGGGGAGATTGGGCGAAGGTTTGACCGGAAGAGAGTAAAAAGAATCATGGGTATAGTTCGCCAGAGGTATCACGGTCAGCTTTGCCTTGACGCCATGTTTCAGCCAGCCCTCCCCGTTGAGCATTCGGGCATACTCACCGATGGTCATACCGTACACGACCGGAACCGGGTCAAGCCCGACGAAAGAGCGGTAACGCTTCTTCAGTACAGGACCGTCTATATAGTACCCGTTGGGATTGGGTCTGTCCAGTACCATGACAGGAATGTGCCGCTCGGCCCCCGCTTCCATGACATAATGCAGTGTCGAAAGATAGGTATAGAAGCGCACGCCCACATCCTGAATATCGAACACGATCATGTCAATACCTTCAAGGTCACCTTTGGTCGGTTTTTTATGTGTACCGTAAAGTGAGATAATGGGCAGGCCGGTTTTGCTGTCACGGCTGTTCTCTATGTGGGCACCCGCATCTGCCCTGCCTCTAAAACCATGCTCAGGAGCAAAGATCTTTTTCACTTTGACATAATGCTTCAAAAGAAAATCGACAAGATACTGTTTCCCTGCCGCGGAAGACTGGTTGACGACGAGTGCGACATTTCTGTCTTTCAACAGAGGCAAATAAAGCTCTGGTCGTTCAGCCGCCGGTATGATCTTTCCTGCAAAGAGGGTTACAGAAAGAAAGATGAGTACCAAAATGTTTTTTATCAAGACTTCATCCCCCCCTTTTTGATCTTCCGTAGGTTTGGTCCTACCAAACGTCAAATCCCAATGCTTGCTCCATGGAAACAATACATTCAAATTATACCAGTTTTGTCAAACGTTTGGCATGGCCAAACCTACACGTGCCATAGACAATGGATATGCTATAATACTTTTATGAAAACAACACAAGAGACTATTTTAAACTATTTAAGAGAGCTCAAGCCTGAATTGGAAAGTCATGGTATTGAAAAAGTTGGGCTGTTTGGCAGTTTCGCAACCAATACACAAAATATTTACAGCGATATTGATATTGCTATTAAAAAGAAAAATGAATTTTTCCAGAATCACAGTGCATATGATTATTTTGACATCGTTTCAAAGCTTAAGACCAACATACTACATGGGTTACACAGAAATTCAGATGTATTTGACCTGGACAGTCATTCCGAATTTTCAGAGAGCATCAAAAAAGAGTTGATCTATGTATAGCCATAAAGCACTGAGCCGCATCAATATCATCAAAAAAAAGATCGAATTTATCCATAATATCATCAATGAAAAAAAATCTGTCATTGAAGCGCTTGAAGATGAACAGAATTCACGTGCAGCTATACTCATGCATCTAACATCCATCTCCGAACAGTTCGATAAACTCCTGCATAGCGGTGAGCTTGATGTCCTTTCGCATTTTGACAAACAGGACATTAAAGGAAGTTATGAACTTAGAAATTTTATTGCCCATGACTATGAAGGTATAGACTTGCATATTGTTGAAGAGGTTATTTTAGACAGGTTGCCCATTATCAAAAAAAGTGTGGAAGAAATACTCTCCCATTCCCAGGTTTGATCCCACCAAACACCAGATCCCAATGCTTGATACATAGGCACAATATATTTCAAATGCTGCCGTTTTCGGTATGCTTGACAATTGCTTCATACACTTCCGGCAATCTCTCTTTGTCCCAGGGGATGCTTATCTGGTAGGCTGGAACGTGTTTGGCCATCTCTGTGAAGTAGTCGAAACGCTCTTTTTTTCGAAACGAGAAGTTAATGAAGTTCGCGTAGTGGAAGGCCTGGAATTTTTCGATGCCCCTGCATTCAGTTATCTGTACTTGTGCCTTGGAATCAGACTTTTCAAGCAGATAGAGCGCATGAACCGGCTTGGGTGTTTTTGCCATGTTTTCAGCCGGATGGCCGAGTACTTCCGGGTCCCTGTAGGGGCGGTGGTACGGGTAGGAGGGCCATGCTATGTAGTGATGGCCTTCTTTTTCTATGGCAAGCGAATCATCTGCATACAGCGGATGCCCTTTACGGACAAAAAAGTCTGTCAGTGTCGACTTTCCGCCAAAAGAGGGGGCAGAGAAGAGTATGGGTCTGCCTGCTATCTCCATTGCGCCCACATGCAGCATACGGTAGATTTTGCCAAGCTCCAGTACCATGGGAAAAAAGGTATGAAAGACCCAAAAACGGAGTCTCTGGGGAGTGTAGTCTGTTGCCTTGAGGTAGGAAATATTTGCTTTTTCAGGCTCCCAAAGCAGTGTCAACACATTTTTGATCTCCAGTGCCCAGGGAGAGTCTGCATCTATTCTGTCAAAAGGAACAGGACTGAGGTACCGTCCTTCCTGTCCTGAGAGGGGAAGCCACTCCGACCTTTCGGGAAATACAGTGAGAAAAGAGCTGTCTGCCGTTTGGGAAACGGTAATAAGAGGAGCATGTTCTGTTTCAATTCCATACAAAGCGTCATAGGCCTGCTGCAAACCTGTTTCATCTGCAAACAGGAACCGATGCCCGTGGATCATGCCGGCATGAGGTTACGGTGCAGGAGGCAGGCCGAACTTGCCTGCCGGCTTCACTTCTTCTTTGACACTTGCAGGTGCTATATCCTGAACATTGGCCGGAGCTGGAAGATCTTTATAGTCTTCACTGCTCACACTTCCGATGACCCACCTGAAAGTACGTGCCGCTCTGTTTTCCATAGAAAAGTGTTCATTCTGGAACTCTCCATAGCCGTACTCTCTGTCATTATCAACATCGACGAGATGGATCATGTTTTTCAATGCACTGTTGGGGTCTTTCACTTCATCGTACCCGAGGCCGTCTTTCTTTTTGTACACTTTGAAAGGGCCTTTAAGCGCAAGTGTAAATGTAGCGTCACGCAAATCTATGAGGTTCCACTGTCCGTCACGCACCACATTGTTCTTGACCTGGAAGGTCCATACCTGTCTCCCTGTACTGTTTGGATTATAGGTACGGTAGTCAGAGAAGTAGTCTCCATTGTTCTCACCCCAGTCTGTCTGAGGGAAAACCACGTAGAGTGCCGCTTTGCCGAAAGCATTGATGTCATGTTTGTCTTTGCCTGCTTCGCTGTCTTTCAATGCACCGAAAACACCGGCAGTTTTGTGTACATACACTTTCCCGTCAGGAGCCGTTGCCTCTACTGTGGTACGCATGTACCATCCTGATGCCTGTAGCGTTACCGGCGGAGGTGTCTGATTTCCATTGTCCCGATTGCCTTCATCCGGGTTTCCGTTGTCGGGTTTTCCGTTGTCAGGGCTACCCTTGTCCGGATTGTCATTGCCCGGTTTATGCGAAGCAGATGGCGGCGGTGTCGGGTTAGCCGAATTTTTTTCAGTACTTCCGCTCTGACATCCGTCCAGCAAAAGCACAGCGAGCAAACTGCTTAACAGTAGTTTTGTTTTCATTTTCATCTCCTTATTTCTCGAACGGATAGGTAATAGCATTTCCTGTTGAGCTGGTACCGCTCACCGCATCATCTTTGATCAGCATCCAGAAACCGAGCATCGGGTCTGCCGCATCTCCAAAACCCGGTGTACTGTTTGGATCAAGCGCAATATAGCCTGTTGATGTCAAATCTGTATCGTCATGTGCATAAAAATACTGCTCTACATAAGTACCTGTATGAGTTGCATCTGTCATAGGATAATAAGTTTGCCCGAGGGTATCGTTACTGTAATAGATTCGCCCAAGGTGTATTGTACGTACGAACGGATTTCCTATCATTACTTTGCTTTTTATGCCATTTTGCGAATCTGGCAGGTTATTGTACCCCATGACTTCATCAAAACCGTCATCATTCGTACCTACACCTCCGTAATTACTTTTGGGATCCATCGCTGTCTGCCCGGTGATACCCGAAACCGTTTCATCGAGTTTCATAGTAACTTTACCCGTATTTGCATCTTTTTTACTGTCATCCACAATCAGCCAGTACCCTTTGCCCGGCACCATTGTATCAGTCGCAGCCATCTCTTCCATGTCATTACTGTTGCTTCCGGTATATTGCGTGTTCTGTCTATACATCACCCAGTTGTCATTATCTCCGTATGTTCCGAGTGATGTACCGAAAAGATCGGAGATCGTTGCACTACCCGTGTCACACGGTACACTGACCACTACCCAGTTGAAAGGTGTCAGTTCACGCTGGGCTTTCCCGCAAAGGATCTCACGGTAGGCAGCTTCATCGTTACCTGTGATTTCATCTTCAAGTTTTGTTCCACCATTATCCGGGTCCGGTTTATCTATACCAAGGTTTGGACTGCCATATCCTCCCGAATTGTTATCTGCCCAGTCAACCACACCGTTGGCGTTGATCGTACTGCTGCTGTCTATGGGGCAGGCTTTATTGTAAATATTGCCATTGAGGCCCTCTTCACAATCAGTAATACCGTCGCCATCACTGTCGCTGTCAAGATTGTCTCTTATACCGTTCCCGTCTGTATCGGGAAGCGGCACAGCCGTACCACCATTATCAGGGTCATAAGCATCATCCAGCCCGTCTCCGTCTGTATCGGTTCCGCTTGGTGCCGTATAACTGCCTGTACTCTGTGCTTCCACATTGTCCGGTATACCGTCGTTGTCGCTGTCGAGATCCAGATAATCTTCTATACCATCTCCATCATTGTCTTGAATATCAGTAATATTAAGTTGTGCACTATTAAAGGTGCCCTCATCCGCTGATGCATCATCACACATATGCAGTGTCCATGTTCCGCTGGAATCTTCTCCATTGAAAGCAGAAAGAGTGCCTTCCGGCCTTAAAACAATCTGTGGTGGCGGATTCATATCAGCATTATAGTCAGTAATAGTGCCTGATGCACTATCATCAAAAAGTACTTTTAAATTATCATAGCCTCCTCCATTGTCACTTGTCAAATCTACACTGGTATTATTTGGTGAAATCAAAGAAACAACTAAATCCCCCCTCCAGGTGTGATCTATATCAACATCAATTGTTACATTTGAAACAACACCTGTTTTAGACATAGTGAATGTTCTATCCAAACAGTCATTAGGGTAACCATCGTCCGGTATAGTGCCACTGTTTGTATTACTCAAAGATACTGCAGGCTTTTCTACCGTATCTAAAATACCGTCATTGTCATCATCGATATCTTTAAAGTCAGGAACACCATCGCCATCGGTATCTCTTGGCTCAAAATTGAAGTTATCAAACCATGTGGCCTGGCCAGTAGGATTATCATTATTTGAAATACCATCTCCACTGGTATAGGTATAACTAAACTCCGTTACGTAGGTACTATCAAGATCAATCTGGAAAGTTGCTGCTGCATCAGTAGGAGAGTAATTTGCATTATTGTTCTTCGCTTCATAAGCTCCGTTGCCATCATCTTGAATATCTGACCCCAGTGTAGCATTATTTGGATAAACCGTATTTCCATCAACATCTTTTGCACTAACAACGATTTTATCATCAAAAAGATTATTTCCGTCATTCATAGCATCTACATCTCTCCAAATAAGTGAAGAGAGTTTCACCGGTACTGAAAATTTAAATGTTGTCGTTACACTTTGGGTATTGTCATCATAATCCGGATATTCCATTAAATGATCATTGTTCAAGTTCCCGTTACTGTCATCCAGCTTTGGATATCCGGAATTGAATTTGTTTGTGTTTCCGGTAACAGCAACAGTAATGTTAATCCCAGACCCGTCGACATCAGTATAACTCCCGCTCAAATCCCCGTCATTCCAGCCAGTCGAAGACCAGTCGAAAGTCGCTGAATATGCTGATGATACTCCGGTCCATAAAGCAAACACAGTTAGCCATTTCATTGTATTGTGATATGTTCTTTTCATATTTTCTCCCTTCACTTTCTAAGGTTGTTGCCCAGCCGGCTGGCTCGGCGGCGGCCCGAAGCCTGCTTCTGTTTCCGTCGGACGCAAAAGCTGTCCCATCGCTATGAGTGTCGGTGCGGCATAGGCGGTCTTTTTTAAAAAACCGCGACGTTTCTGCCGCTCTTTCTTTCTATTTTCATCTTCTCTCTTGTTCAAAGACATTTACTTCTCCTTACTACGAACAGATATATTTTCTGGATTTGGCGACCTGGCGATCTTCTCGTTTGCTGCCAAGTGACAGCATCAAAGACCCATGGCTTTCCGGACCTGCCTCACAGCAGGGGTGGCATTTTTCAAAATTACATTTCTTTATTTTAACATAAAATGAATTTATTGTCACTGTTTTATGTTCTTACCATACTAATTTTAACATTACAATATCGTTGAAATATTGCAAAAAGGTTGAACTTTGGTCTTACAGTTTTCAGATTGTGAAGCATGTCGGTTTCATCAAGCGTTTGGCACGGCCAAACCTACAGCTTACTGTAATACTCCACCACTCTTTGATCCACATGGATGACCCGCTGCAGATACTGTGTCAAGTCACCTTTTGCAAAATCGATCTTCAGGCGTTTGGGGTCGATGGCTCTGGAGATGGCCACATAGAACTGGCTGGGAGCGAAAATATTGTCTACATTGCAGACCAGGTTGTCTATGCTCATCCCCTGAGACTTGTGGATGGTCACGGCGTAGGCAAGTTTGAGAGGGAACTGCGACAGGGTTGCCAGTGACATCGTTTCGATGGTACCGTCCTCTTTGACCGCCATATCGAGCAGGTCGAAATCGTGCCGTTCCACGCGGACATACGCATCTTCTTTCTCGACAATCAAATAATCCTCTTCGATCTTTTTGAGAATGCCCCGCTCTCCGTTGACGAACTTGCCCCATTTGTTCACCGTAAAAAGAATGGGTACCCCCTCCTTGAGTGTCAGCTGTTCGGAGATGGGCAGCATTTTCTTCCAGCCTGCAAGCTTTTTTTCATGTACCTTGCCGAACATTTCAATGGCGGCAAAAAGAATGGTCTCTTCCGTGTCAAGCTCGTTGAGCCTGGCACGGTTGGTCTGCTCTACTTCGAGGTTTCGACCGTACAGGTAGGTCGGGTCCTTTTCCAGACCTTCATTGTTCCAGAGCCGCATCATATAGTGCATAACTTCTTCGTCACAGACCCC
>FPHL01000048.1_pt2 | contig 48181 bp, 49 predicted proteins | sample 1057231 | NCBI WGS metagenome assembly FPHL01 (sample SAMEA4473313, study PRJEB15554) | hydrothermal vent metagenome | biome: marine basaltic hydrothermal vent biome; feature: marine hydrothermal vent; material: water | place: Pacific Ocean | collected 2011-06-14/2011-07-23 | depth 1199 m
CCTGTTTTCTTTTTCCCTGTGCTTGTTGTGTCCCTCTATTCGGCAGAATTTCCTTCTACAAACAGTCCAAGAACAACAAGTGCGATATAGGCACCGATAATGACAAAGAGTGTATTGCTGCCGTAAGCGATGATCGTGTCTTTGAGAGAATTGAAATTCTCTTTGATCTCCATCATCAGTGTAACCCATATGCCGAAAGAAACGAGGATAAGAACCCCTTTCATATTCAGCATTGTTGTGTGTTTAACTGTCTTTTTTTTCATTGATATTATCCTTTTTAAGGGTGTGTGCTTCCCAATATTCAAGTCCTTTGAAAAGACCGGTCAATATACCGAAGATCAGCATGGTACTCCCCATACAATAGGGGACAAGTTCGGAAAATGGTGCCGGGTCTTTCAGAAAGGCAAGCATTACATACAGCCATGTACCTACAGCGGTTACCGCCAAGATACGTTTCATCCATTTTATCATTATAAGCAATTGTTTGTTTTCCATAGGCTTATTTTATCGAAATTAGATATAATTTTATCAATTAAATTTTAAGAGAATCAATGCAGAGATTTGAAGCCTATCTAACCCGTAACCTACCCCAAGTAAGCACGTTTCATCCGGTGTATGAAAAAGCACTGGGTGCCATGCTTCAGGCGGGCGGCAAACGTTTCCGTCCCATGCTGCTGCTGAGTATCGTCGATGTGTATGAACCCATGCTCTACGATTCTGCACTTCCTGCGGCACTCGCACTTGAAATGTTCCATACCTATTCTCTTATACACGATGATCTCCCGGCCATGGACAATGCCGACCTCCGCCGCGGACATCAGACCCTGCATAAACGTTTTGACGAGGTGACAGCCATATTGGCAGGAGATGCTCTCAATTCCGATGCCTTTTACCTCATAGCCAAGGCTCCGCTGCGGGATGATGTAAAGATCAGGCTGGTTGAACTGCTTGCCCGTGACGGTGGAAGCCGGGGGATGGTACTCGGGCAGGCGATCGACTGCTATTTTGAAAATAAACCGCTTGACATTGAGCAGATCAAAATGCTGCATACCAACAAAACAGCCAAATTGATAGCGGTCAGTCTGCAAATGGGTGCCGTGATCGCCGGACTTGACAGGGAAATACAGGACAAGCTTTATGCTTTCGGTATTGATCTCGGTCTTCTTTTCCAAATTCAGGATGACATCATAGACGAAACACAGAGTGAAGAAGAAGCGGGAAAGACCACGGGAAACGATACCGACAAAAATAGCTTTGTCAATCTTTTGGGACTGGAAGAGACTGTTGTTCAGGCAGACACTCTGGCAAAAGATTTGCAAAGACGATTTGAAGACTTTGACGAGAAGCTGCAAATAGCCTTACAACCATTGATGAACAAATATTTATATAGACACAAAGGATAACCTTATGGCAATGACCGAGCAGAATCAAATGCGCAAAAAGATGGCGAATACTATCCGTTTTCTGGCAGCAGATATGGTACAAAAAGCAAACTCAGGACACCCGGGTGCCCCCATGGGACTGGCAGATGTTGCAGTGGTGCTCTCGGAACACCTTTCCCACAACCCTAAAAATCCGAAATGGCTGAACCGTGACCGTCTGGTCTTTTCGGGGGGACATGCCACGGGACTTATTTACTCGCTTCTTCATCTCTGGGGATATGCGGTAAGTCTTGATGATCTGAAGGCGTTCCGCCAACTGGGTTCCAATACACCGGGGCATCCCGAGTACGGGCATACGGACGGCATAGAGATCACAACGGGTCCGTTGGGACAGGGTGTTGCCAATGCTGTCGGTTTTGCCATGGCGGAAGCCTATACGGCAAACCAGGTAAACTCCGAAACCTGTGAGCTCATCGACCACAAAGTGTACTGCCTCTGCGGTGACGGCGATCTGGAAGAAGGGATTTCCTATGAAGCGTGTGCCTTGGCCGGGCATCTGGGACTAAAAGACCTGGTACTCATTTATGATTCAAATGAAATTACGATTGAAGGTGATACATCTCTTGCCTGGAGTGAAAATGTAGCCAAACGTTTTGAAGCGCAGAACTGGAACGTTATGAAAGTCAACGGACACTGCTACGATGACATCGACAAGGCACTGACCGAAGTACGATCCGCGGACAGACCGACGATCATTATTGCCAATACGATCATTGGCAAAGGCGCGTGCGAACTTGAAGGAACACACCATACACACGGGGCACCGCTTGGCGAAAAGATCATTGCGGAATCCAAGGCCAGAGAAGGGTTCGATCCCGATAAGACTTTCCAGATTCCCGAAGATGTGCTTTTGCGGTTCAGATGTGCCGTCGAACAAGGTGAATTGGCTGAAAAAGAATGGATACATAGACAGAAAGAGGCACCGCTCATCGAACAGAATGAAGCCTTGGAAAGATTGCTGAATCCGGATATTTCTGCCATTGAGTACCCGGATTTTTCCGAAGACAAGGCGGTAGCAACAAGAGATTCAAACGGCAAGATCCTTAATGCCATTGCCAAAGCGCTACCTTCCTTTCTTGGAGGTTCGGCAGATCTTGCCCCTTCAAACAAGACAGAACTTAAAGAGATGGGTAATTTCCCCAAAGGCAAGAATCTGCATTTCGGTATACGTGAACACTCTATGGCGGCTATTACCAATGCAATGGCACTTTACGGTACGACCATGCCGTTCAATGCAACCTTCTTTGTCTTTTCTGACTACCTCAAGCCTGCGGCACGTATCGCGGCACTGACCAGTATTCAGAACTTCTTTGTCTGGACGCATGACAGCATCGGTGTGGGCGAAGACGGTCCGACACACGAGCCCATAGAGCATTTAAGCCAGTTCAGGGCCCTGCCGAACTTCTATGTCTGGAGACCGGCAGATGCGACAGAGAATGTGGAAGCATGGAAAACGGCACTCACTATGAAAGCGCCGCACGGTTTCGTGCTCAGCCGTCAAAAACTGAAAACACTCAAGCCCAAAAGAGATTTCGGTGATGTGAGCAGGGGTGCCTATATCGTGAAAAAACGTGAAGGTGCGACCATGACACTGATGGCAAGCGGTTCCGAGCTAATGCCTTGTCTTCAGGCAGCCTGTCATCTCGATGCACTGGGTGTCAAAGCCAATGTCGTTTCTGTTCCCTGCCTCGATCTCTTCAACGAGCAGGATAAAGCATACAGAGAAACTGTCATAGACCCTGCCACAACAGTTCTGGCAGTCGAAGCGGCTACCGCAACAGAATACTACCGGTATGCAGATGATGTACTCGGGATGGAAAGTTTTGGTGCCTCCGCACCTGCCGACCTGCTTTTTGAAAAATTCGGATTTACGGTGCAGAATATTACAAAAAGAGCCTGTGGACTTGTAGATGCGGAATACAGATACATAGAGCTGGGTGTCTGCAAAGTATAACGCTCTGCCGTTCCAGGCAGCAGACTGTCTCTCGGCAGGATAGTCTGTAGCCGTCAGATTAAAAGCCCCCGTACTTCATCTTCATCGATCACTTCTTTTTCATATTTGACTACAGCAATATTTTCGGTTTCATTGATATAGCTTTCGACGATGGCCGGATGGTCCGTCAGTGAGGCAACTTTTTCTCTGTCAAAAATATCCAGCGGTAGATAGACATTCCCTCTGTTATTGGGGTTGGGCATGGTGGCAACCCAAATGAACCAGACAGCAGCGATCAGTGCCACCGTAACGGCAAGGACGGCTCTGTCGAAATGCTGCATTATATACCCGGCAAGCAGACCGCCGAAAAAGATGCCCACATAGGCGAAAGTATTGGCTACACCCAGTGCAGCCCCTTTCTGGTGTACTTTGGCAAATTTGGCGACAAAACTTTGCAGCAGCGGTTCAAACATATTGAATCCAATGAAGAAGCATACTACACCCAGGATGAAAACCCACGGTGTCGAAGCGAATCCCATGGCAAGGAAGCCTATCAGAATAATGCCCACAGAGATCATAAAAACTTCCCGTCCCTTACCATACTTTTCCCCGAAAACTGCGGCCGGACCCATGGCAAGCAGTCCGAAGACCATGGCAGGCAGGTACACTTTCCAGAGTGCTGCTTTGTCCCAGCCGAAACCTCCGTCCTGTACACTTTGCGTCATGACAAGAGGAATGATGAAAAATGCCATTGTCATAATGGAAGAGTGAAAGAGAAACGTGATGTACATCCGTGTCAGGGCTTTGTCTTTAAATACATCAAGCATTTTTGATTCCTCTTCGGCATAACTGTGTACGATCTTGGGCGGCTGAGGAACTGCCGTAAAAAGAATGCCTATCGCCATAACAGAAAGAATAGCGGTCAGCCAGAAAAGTGTATCGATACCCCAGTGTCCGCCGACAACAGGGGCAATGATCATTGCGGCAGCAAAACTTATGGCGATCGTTCCGCCCATAACAGCCATAGCATGTGCCCGCTGCTCCTCTTTTACGAGGTCGGCGATCATAGCAGAGACAACGGACCCGATGGCTCCGGCACCCTGGAGAAAACGGCCGGCAAGAAGCATATAGATAGTATGGCTCATGGCGGCGATAACTGAACCGGCAATGAAGATAAGAAGTCCGAAAAGCAGGGTTTTCTTGCGCCCTATCTTGTCGCTCATCAAGCCGAAAGGTACTTGAAAAAGTGCCTGTGTCAGAGCATATCCTCCGACGACCAGCCCGGCAAGAAAGGGTGTTGCCCCTTCCATATGAAGCGCATAAATGGAAAGAACAGGAAGGACAATGAAAAGCCCGAAGAAACGCAGTGCTACAATAAGGCTCAAAGGCATAATCTGTTTAATCATCTTAATATCTCCAATAGGGTAAAATGGCTTTTTATTCAGAATAGAGGGGATGGAATGCACCCCGGTATATATGGCTGAACAAATGTTCAGCCACATTATTTTTGATTATCATTATAGACAAACAAGGTTAATTACGGATGAAACTGGTTTTAGCAACGGGGAACAAGGGAAAACTGCGTGAATTCAGACAAATGTGTGAAGATGAAGTAACAGCATTTTCGGAGCTTCTCGGCACATTTGACATTGTAGAAGACGGTATCACTTTTGCACAAAATGCACTCATTAAGGCACGTACGATTTACGAAAAACTCGGAGATGACTTTCTGGTGATTTCAGATGATTCGGGTATTTCGCTGCCGGTACTTGACGGTGCACCGGGTATTTATTCTGCACGTTATGCAGGAGAAGAAGCAAACGATAAAGAGAATCTGAACAAACTTATTGAGGTACTCAGAGTAAAAGGACTGAAGTCGACCCCGGCCTACTATACTGCTGCTATTGCCATTGTTTCGCGTTACGGTGAATACGTGGTTCACGGATGGATGCATGGAGATGTTATCGATGAGCCCCGCGGAGACAAGGGTTTCGGATATGATCCGATATTCATCCCTAAAGGTTTTGACAAAACCCTTGGTGAACTTGACGCTGATGTCAAAGCTGAAATTTCACACCGCAGCAAGGCCTTGGCCTTGGCAAAGCCTATTATCAGGATGCTGAAAAATAAATCATGACGAGAGAATAAAATGAAAAAACAACAATTTATGAACGATTTGCAGGCTGTGTATCTCGAATTGCAGGACAGACAGACAGAACTCAACGGGTTTTATGATCTTTTAAACGGTGAACACGAAAAGGCGGCACAGGCGGTAGACGCTTTTCTTGCGCTGCTCGATATTCCCAAAAACGATGATACGGTCATGGCAGCTCTGACGCGTATCGTAAATCTTCGGGAAGATGCACTGGAGCAGGTACTTCAAAAACGGAAGCTCAGCGATGAAGAGATACGGGTTAAAAAAGAGCTGGCATACGGCTTTGTCAGCATGATGCATATTGCCCGGCATGAAAGTCTGATCGGCTGGATAGAAAAGAACAAACTGCTTACTCCCTTCTACCGCGGACTGATCTTCGGAGTGCATTTTGTGGGTATTCGTATGAGTGAATGGCAGAGCCACTGGACACACCATATTATCAACAGTGTCAACCTTGAACTCTCGGAAATGTTCAACGGTGATGATGCAAAAGTCTTTGAACTGCTGCAGGATGAATCTCTGCTCGATACAGATGAAAGCGGATGTGTCGGTGACAGATGTTACTCTGTATTGCAAAAAGCAGAAGGTATGATACCGCAGTACAAAAGCATCGCCTATGCCGAGGCATTTCCTGAAGAAGTCGGACAGGTTTGTATCGCGCTGGAGCAACTCATTGCTCTGCTGGGGCAGCATGAAGATGACGTATTCGGTCAGAAACAGGAATGGATCGCCTACTTTACCGCGGTCAAAGAAGCTTTTGCGCATAAAAAGACAAATGAACTTATCAAAATGTGGGCGGAGGTGGACAGACGCTGGATGGCGGTCACGACACCGCTTCAGGTGGGACATCCTCTGGAGTACTATGAAGACCACTACCGTAAAGCAGTTGCGCTGGAGTGGGATTTGCGCATTGTCAATCCCCGGCTTCAGGAAGAGTCGCATACCCGCGGAAATATTAAACTTTTTGCGTATGAAATGGCACAGACATTTGGGGAAGAAGCCTTGCATACAATGAAGAAAAACCTGCTTCAGGCCGATGGAACACAGCTTTACATCGGGCAGCCCATGACGTATTACGCTGCCGAATTTAACGGTCTTTTTTCTGCACAGGTGGTCCCCAATGACGAGAAAGTGTCAGCAGAGCTCGGCAAGAAGATCTTTGCCTATGCGGACTTTGTACTGGCAAGCAAGAAAAGCAAGCCTGTCATGAAGCTTTCGGTTGAAGTGATGGGTACCGATTTTGTCAAAAATCAGCGCAGGCTGGCAGAAGATAAGCCGGAACTCTGGCACGAAATTTATGATATTTCCACCATTGGACACGAATACGGGCATATTCTGTGGATCGATTCAGATACCGAAATGAAAATGAATACATCAGGACAGTTTAAAAATATTGAAGAATTCAAAGCAACGGCCGGCGGTTTGATGGCTTTTTTCCGCCACGAGAAAACAGCACTCAAAAAACATATTGTAGATGATCTTGTTGCCCGTGCCGTAGGACTGATGGCCTGGCGTGAAGTAGGAGAAGTGCTGCCGTACTACTGCGAAGGATTGATCCACCTTGATATTCTCTTTGATTCGGGAGTAGTCCGTTATGATGACCGGATCATCATTGACTATGGGCGATATGATACTATGAAAGCAGCATATACGGAAGCTTATACGCATTTGGCGAAGTGTTATCTCGATAAAGTGGATGCCGAAGAATACCTGAACCGATACGCTCGGAAAACAGGTGGGGTTTACCTGCCTGTCAAAGAAGATATCCGTCTTTTTGTCGAGCACTACTATGCCCGCTACAAAGAGATCGGACAGCAGACGGCAATACTGTCTGACTAAAGGTAGGCAATTCTCTTCTCATCTTCCTTGATATAGTGCGAAAGAGATTTGCAGAAATCGGAATAGCAGACATAATTTTTGCTTCCGACCCTATCACTGTGTTTGAGCTGCAGGCGCAGATAATCCCTTCTCTCATGGTAGAGGAACATGACACCGGCATAGAAAAAACCGCGCTTGTTCATGATCTTGACGACTTTGTCGATCTGCGGGATATTTTCCAGCGAAACATCGGCATAGACCATGTCGCAGTGTTTGGCCCTGAGTTGGGAAACGAGCAAAAGAAATTTATGCTTAAAATCTTTGCCGTAATGGTCGATTCTGATAGTTGCGATATTGGTTGGAGGGTCGAATTCGTAGGCAAGGAAGATATGCTTCGGAGATAGTGAAACCTGCTTTTCCCTTTTTTTAAAAGGAATCTGTGCTTTCCTGTAGTTTTTTCTGATCTGTTTCCCGTACACTTTCGGCAGATAAAGTGATTTGGGGGAGGTATGAAAAAAACGGTATCCGATGAGTACGGCTCCCCGTTTTTCTATTTTGGCCAGCTCATTGTGTTCCAGACTGATATTGACCGGTGTTTTGCCCAACAGCAGCGCACTCTCTGTAAAACCATGTGCAAGATTGCTTTTCTGGCTGAACACGTGGTACATGATCGCTTCGCCAAAAACAGCATCCAGGCCGATGTCTTCGGCTTTTTTCAATACTTGTTCGATCATCCGGTTCATAATACCTCTGCCTTTGAAAAGCGGGTCTACCACAACGATACCTATCTCTGCTATGGTGGATTTCGGAACGAGGATAAAAGCAAAATGTCCTACGATACGTCCTGCACTCTCCGCGATGACCGAATAGAATTTCTTGCCGTGCAGTTCGGAAATTTTCTGCGGATAATAGAAGATATCCTTGATGTAGCTGTGACCGTAATTCTTATAGATAAGACGTGCGATCCCCTCTTCGTCTCCTTCTCTGAAATTGCGTATCTTTACGGAAATGTTTTTGGGAGGTATCACCGTTCTGTCCGTCTTCGATGGCGTAACGGCAACTTCAGCATTGTTATGTACAGGATGGGAGGCAAATTTGATGATCACGAATTTTTTGCCCTCTTTTCCGAGATTATAGTACTCAAATGTATCCACAAGTTTATAGATGCGATTGAATCCTGCCGATGCATTTTTGTCCAGCGGCACGCTTCTGTGCTTTGTGTAGGACATAGGAATCCCCCAGTCTCTCACATCGATACGCATACCCGTTCTGAACGGATGCACAGATATCTCTATAGATCCTTTTTCTTCCGGATAGGCATGTATGATGGCATTTTGCACCAGTTCTTCCGTACTTTTGAGGAGGGCATCAAGATCTGCCTGCGGCAATGCAAAGGTAAAGCTTGCATCTGTAATAACGTCTTTCATCATTTTCATACATTGCAGATCGCTCGGTATTTTCAGCACAATACTTTGAGACATTATGGTTTCTTTTGTTCCAGAAACTCGAGTGCAGCGGCACCCATGACCTTCATTCCGACGGCCAGGGCATCATCATCGACATCAAAACGGCTGTTGTGCTGTGAAACACAGGTTTCTTTGGCTTCATTGCAGGTGCCCAGTCTGAAAAAAGCACCCGGAACGATTTTGAGATATTCGGAAAAATCCTCTCCTCCCATGACAGGACTCTCCAGGTCTATGCAATGTTCCTCTCCGATGATCTTTTTGGCTTCCCTGACAACGATGTCAACCATCTTGTTATCGTTGATCAGTTCCGGCTGCCCGAATTCATAGTCAAAATTGTATGTGGCATCCATAGAGGTGCAGATACCTTTGATCGAAGCTTCCATCATTTCGGGGATCGCATTGCGTACCTCTTCGTTGATGGTTCGCACTGTTCCCCTGAGAATGACGTGGTCACAGATGATATTGGAGGCTTTCCCCCCTTCGATCGTACCGAGAGAAATGACTGCCGGGTGCAACGGGTCGATACGGCGTGAAACGATATGATTGAGCGAATTGATGATCATTGCGGTTACCAGTATGGCATCTACCCCTTCGTGCGGACGTGCTCCATGTGCTGATCTGCCGAAGATCTCAATGGTGAAAATATCGGCCGAAGCCATCATGACACCGTATTTGTAGCCGATCTCGCCGGTATGCAGATAAGGATAGGCATGCAGACCGAAAATACCGTCCACTTTCTCAAGTGCGCCATCTTCAATCATCTCGACACTGCCTCCCTCTTTGCTTTCTTCGGAAGGCTGGAAAATGAACCGTACATTGCCCGGAAGTGCCTCTTTGTGTTCTGCCAGCGCAATGGCTGTTCCCAAAGCGATAGCGGTATGACTGTCATGTCCGCAGGCATGCATGATCCCTTTTTCTCTGGAACTGTAGGGTTTCCCGGTCTGCTCCTCGATGGGCAGTGCATCCATATCGGCACGAATGGCAACGGTCTTGGCCTTTTCATCAACCCTCAGGTCGGCGATCAGCCCATAGTGTTTTTCACTCTCCCGCACGGCATAGCCGCTGGCTTCGAGAATGCCTTTTACCAGATATTTCGTATGTTCTTCATGCCCGGAAAGTTCGGGATGTTCATGAAGATCATGACGTATCTCTATCACTCGGTCATTGATCCTGTCTATCGTTTCAAAAAGTTTCTGTTTTTTCATGGTTTCGCCTTTTGTAGGATTCTTATATTAATTATACACCTTTTCAGTACCGTATGTCCATTTATTTTGCATCAAATAGAATCCGGTTTTTCCGCCTTCACCCGTTTCTAACTTCATTTTGGATATAATCCCATCAATTACGCCGTCGTCATGATGGCGATTGCGAGGATAGATATGCTACTTTTTACCCCAGGACCGACGCCCGTACCCGAGTCAGTAAGACTTGCGATGGCAGAACCGACACTACACCACAGAACCCCCGAATTTGAAGCAATCTTCAAAGAAACACGGGAACTGCTTTTTGAACTTTTTGCCACAGATGAAGTAGTCATGCTCGCCAGTACCGGAACCGGTGCAATGGAAGCGGCAGTGACGAATCTCTGCCAGGATACACTGCTCAATATCAATTCGGGCAAATTCGGTGAGCGTTTCGGAAAAATTGCCCAGGCGCACGGGCTGAACAATATCGAGATCAAACATGAGTGGGATACGCCTGTGACAGTTGAGGAAGTTGTGGGAACGCTCGCTGCCAACCCGTCTGTTGATGCCATTGCCGTTCAGGTCTCTGAATCTGCCGGTGGTTTGCGGCACCCGGTCGAAGAGATTGCCAAAGCGGTCAAGGAGATCAGACCGGACGTGATGATCATTGCAGACGGCATCACCGCTGTAGGTGTCGAACGTATCGATGTAAGCCATATAGACTGTCTGATCGCAGGAAGCCAGAAAGCACTGATGCTGCCCCCGGGGCTGGCAATACTCGGTTTGAGCCATGCGGCGGTTGAGAAGACAGGTGCGGGGAAAGGGTACTACTTCAATCTCGCTTCCGAGATCAAAAAACAGCGGCAGAACACGACAGCATATACTGCGGCAACGACACTGGTCATCGGTCTGGGTGCCGTACTCAGACAAATGAAAGCGGAGGGTGGTTTCGGGAAACTCTATTGCGATACGGCACGCCGTGCCAAAGCGACACGTTTCGCCCTTGAATCGCTGGGGCTGCATTCTTACCCTCAGACACCTGCGCGCTCCATGACGACCATTGATGATGTCAATGCATCAGAGATCAGAGATCTGCTTAAAACCGATTTCGGTGTCAACGTTGCCGGTGGACAGGATCATCTCAAAGGAAAGATCTTTCGTATCAACCAGATGGGGCTTATCGCACCGTATGAAATGGTATGGGTGGTCAATGCGGTTGAACTGGCACTCGCAAAACTCGGACGCAGAGACTTTGACGGAACTGCCAGCCGTGTATTTAACGAAGAGTTCTTTAAGTCGACATTGAACCCATCCTCAAGCAAAGAAGAGAAATAATGATATTTGAACACGAAATCCCCAGCGGCAGCCGGCTTTATTTCGGCACCAGTGCCAGACTGAAACGCGAAATTGAATTTGTTTCTGCCGAAATGCTTGAAAACCTTGGGTTTGAAGAAATTGTGACACCACTCTTTTCCTACCATCAGCATGAATGTTTTGAAGACAAAAAACCCTTGGTCAGACTCAATGATGAATTCAATCACGAAGTGACGCTGCGTGCGGATTCGACAGCAGATGTGGTGCGCATCGTCACCAAAAGGCTGGGACGCAGCACCGGATCCAAAAAATGGTTCTACATCCAGCCGACAGTGACTTTCCCGACAAGAGAACAGTATCAGATAGGTGCGGAGATCATGGGCGGTGATTTTGGAGAAGTTGTCAGGTCGGCAACCATGCTGCTTGGGGAAATAGGCATTGAACCGGTAATGCAGATCGCCAATATCAGGATCCCGCAGCTGCTGAATGAAAAATACGGTGTCTCGCTCGGGATACTGAAATCCATGCATGTCGAACAGATCATGCAAGCGGATCTTCCCTGGATAGATCAGCTGGTACGTATCAATACGGTTGCAGACCTTGAATCACTTGAAGTATTTCCCTTGGACATCAGGGAAGAACTTGAAAAGATCAAAGCCGCAACACAGAATGTATCTTATGAAAAGATGGTGGTCTCACCGCTTTTTTATGCCAAAATGCGCTACTATGATTCTCTGACATTCCGAATGTTTGAAGAGAACAGTCTCTTGGCAACAGGCGGTATCTACACGATAGACGGCGTGGAAGCAGCAGGATTTGCACTTTATACAGATGAGTGTATCGTCTCCAAAATGAACAGAAACAAGGCAGAGCAAGATGGGCAGTAAAGCAGATTTGATCGTAGGACTCCAGTGGGGAGATGAAGGCAAAGGAAAGATCGTTGACCATATGGCACAGACCCATGACTATGTGTGCCGTTTTGCAGGCGGACACAATGCAGGGCATACGATTGTCATCGGCGATAATACATATGCACTGCACCTTATTCCTTCCGGTGTACTCAACCCTGAAGCAAAGAATATCGTAGGGAACGGTGTGGTGCTTTCTCCTGTGGATTTCATTAAAGAAATGGAGCAGTTTGACAACCTTGAAGGCAGACTGTACCTTTCTGACAAAGCACATATTCTGCTGCCGTATCATGCTGACATAGATCAGGCAAGAGAACGGATGAAAGGTGACAAAGCCATCGGAACAACAGGAAAAGGTATCGGACCTGCCTACGGTGACAAGGTGGCACGCGTCGGACACAGGCTCGGAGAGCTGCTGCACCCTGAGAAACTGACATCCAAGATCATTGCATTCTTTACCATGAATAAACCGGTTTTTGATGCTATGGGCGTACCGATGCCCGAAGAAGAAGAACTCCTGGCTGATCTCAGGGAATACAAAAGCGTACTCTCTCCGTTCATCTGCGATACGACACAGCTGATGTGGAAGATCATCGATGAAAACAAAAAGATCCTGCTTGAAGGTGCCCAGGGAACCATGCTTGACATTGACCATGGTACCTATCCGTATGTAACTTCTTCTACGACAGTAAGTGCCGGTGCCTGTTCCGGACTGGGGATCAATCCGAAAGATATAGGAAAAGTGACAGGGATCGCCAAAGCCTATTGCACCAGAGTGGGTAACGGTCCCTTCCCGAGCGAGGATCTCGGGGAAGAAGGAGACAGACTTCGTAAAAACGGACATGAGTTCGGTACGACAACAGGAAGACCGAGACGCTGCGGATGGTTCGATGCCGTGGCAATGCGCCATGCTGTACGTGTGAACGGAGTAGACCAGGTTGCGCTGATGAAACTGGATGTTCTTGACGGTTTTGATGAGATCAAAGTCTGTGTAGCCTATGAATTCGAAGGCAGGGAGATCGACTATGTACCGTACGATCTCGAGGATGTCAAACCGGTGTACAAAAGTTTTCCGGGATGGAAAAAGACAGAAGGCGCAAGAGAGTTCGATGCACTTCCCGAAACAGCAAAATCCTATATTTTGGCGCTTGAAGAAATGATCGGTACAAAAATCGGTATCATTTCAACCAGTCCGGAGCGCGAAGATACCATTATAAGATAACAGCATTGGAACAAAGGCCAATGACTGCGCTGTCGCTGTGACCGCTTCAGCAGCGGGCATCCAAGGAGTCTTCCTTCGGGGCGTTCATGCGGGCAGTCGCATTTTAGGTGTAAAGAAGTTCAATAAAGTATAATTAAACACAAGGAGTATCAAGCCATGAGATTGAAACCACAACAGACAGGATATGTAGCGACCAAGATCGGGATCGATCTGGCAAAAGCTCCCTTTATTACCCTCCCCAAAGGGAAAGAGGCAGTGGTTGAAGCGGCAAAAAGGATTATTGACGAGAATCTGGCAAAAGAGCATGCTCTTGATGAGAAAGTCAAACATATCCTTGATGAGAACTACGATGAGATCGAATTCCAGCATGCCGATGAAAGACAGCTCTTTTTCATGATCAAAAAGAAAATGGCACCGGAGTTCGGTGTAATCATGAATTATGATGACCGTTACAATGACCTTGCCCACCTTATTCTTGATGAACTCTATGAGAATTATCTGGCAGAGTATACCGTCAATGAAAACCAGGTGAAGAATGTTATTTTCAAATCTTTTAAGACATTTGCCGATGCCTATGATGAGATAGACGATATCGTGTACAACAAGATCAGAAATATGGAAAAAGAAGTGATCCCCGGTTCACAGGATTATGAGTTGCTTTATGAAAGACTGTACCAGGAAGAACTTGCCAAAAGAGGAATGTTATAATGCAGAAAATTTCTTTATATTTTGAAAATGGATTGATGCTGGAGGCTAAAAGTTTTGGGGCTTCGGGAACTTCTGTAGGAGAGATCGTGTTCAATACGTCTCTTACGGGCTACCAGGAGATCGTTACAGATCCTTCTTATGCAGGGCAGTTCGTAACATTTACGATGCCGGAAATCGGTAATGTAGGATGTAATGCACAAGATATGGAAAGCAAAGGTGCTCATTGCAAAGGGATCATCGTTCGTACTTATCAGGACAGGCCCTCTAATTTTAGATGTGAAGAGACATTGGCAGAGTTGCTTAAAAGAGAGAATGTTCTGGGTATTTCAGAGATAGATACACGTTTTTTAACAAAAATGTTGAGAAATGAAGGTGCAATGATGATGGTAGCTTCTACTGACATACATGAACCGGATGAACTTAAAAATATATTGGAGTCTTCTCCTCGGATCGAAGAGATTAACTATATCGAGCAAGTGAGTACCAAAGAGAGTTATGTACATCATGAAGCACGCTACAATGCCCAGACATTTGCATATGAAGCACCACAGACAAACAGAAAAATTATTGCGCTTGATTTTGGAATTAAAAGAAATATCCTCAATGAACTTACCCATGCGGGTATGGAAGTGACTGTGGTACCGAACTCCATGACTGCGGAAGAAATTATTGCCAAAATGAATGCAAAAGAGATCGATGGTGTATTCCTCTCCAATGGTCCTGGAGATCCGTTGATCCTCAAAGAGGAACAGGAGAAGATTAAAAAACTAATTGCTGCAAAAGTACCGTTGTTCGGTATCTGTCTTGGGCATCAGCTGCTTTCCATTTCTCACGGATATGATACGTACAAACTGAAATTCGGGCATCATGGCGGTAATCATCCCGTAAAAAATACGGCCACGGGGGCGGTAGAGATCACGGCACAGAACCATAACTACAATGTGCCCGATAACATTACAGAGGTGGCTGCAGTGACACATGTGAACCTTTTCGACAATACGATCGAAGGGCTCAAATACAATGATTCACCGACGATGTCGGTACAGCATCACCCCGAAGCAAGTCCCGGACCGCACGAAAGTGCATACATCTTTTCGGATTTTAGAAAGATGCTTGGATAGCTTTCGTAGGTCGGGGTGGCCCTCACCCCGACAATGACTATGATGTAAAATTTGTGTCGGGGTGGTCCCCACCCGGACCTACGAAAAAGAAGGATATTAAATGAATATTGCAATCCTATTTGGCGGATCAAGTTACGAACATGAAATCAGTATTGTTTCTGCCATTACCATGAAAAAAGTACTGAAAAAAAGTACTTTGACCTATATCTTTGTCGATGCAGACAGAGAATTCTACCTGATAGACACAGCCAAAATCAATTCAAAACTGTTTTCTTCGGGAGACTATAAGAAAAGTAAACCGCTTGTGTTGAAAAAAGGCGGATTTTTCACAGAAGGAATGTTTGGCAGCAAAAAAGTGGATTTTGATGTTGTATTGAACCTTATCCACGGCAGAGACGGGGAAGACGGAAAAGCGGCTTCACTGCTGACCTTTTTTTCTGTACCCTTCATCTCTCCCCGCCTTGAAGCATCGGCACTCTCCTACAACAAGCTTTACACGAAATTTCTTGCAGCGAGTCTCGGTGTCAAAACACTTGCCTATGAGCATCTTTCCAAAAACAGTGAACGCAAAATCATGATGGACTATCCGGTCATCATCAAACCGGTACGTCTGGGCAGCAGTATCGGAGTGAGCATTGTCAAAAATGAGAACGAATTAGATTATGCACTGGATGTTGCCTTTGAATTTGACAATGATGTTATTGTAGAACCGTTCATAGACGGTGTAAAAGAATATAATCAGGCCGGGTGTCATACCGGTAACTGGGAACTCTCCATCGTAGAAGAGCCGCAAAAAGAGGAATTTTTGGATTTTGAGAAAAAATATATGGATTTTTCACGTGATTCCCAGGTACTTTCGGCCGATATCACAGAAGAGTTGAAAACCGGTATTCAGCACACGTTCAAAACGATATATGATCCTCTTTTCAGAGGCAGTATCATCCGGTGTGATTTTTTCGTTGTAAATGACGAGATCCTTTTGAACGAGATCAATCCTATCCCGGGTTCAATGGCGAACTATCTTTTCCCTGATTTTGAAGGGATGGTCGAACGTCTTTCAAGGGCACTTCCCAAAGAAAAAACCATACATGTGGATTACACCTATATCCATTCAATCCAAAGTGCAAAAGGGAAGGCTTAAATCGTCAAAAAACAGGATTAAATAGGACTTAAAAACTCTTATTTAATCCCTTCTCTTCCCCTGAAACGTGGCATTTGCTACAATTTTATACATTTTGTTAAACATTAGTTAACATTTCTTCCTTTTCTCCCGGCAAATTAAGCATTTTATGTGAAAAAACAACCTATAATTGATGCGAATGTTGGCATTCTATGCAACATAAATTTACACAAGGGGGTATGCATGCAGTCAAACGCAGCATTGGAATATGATTATTCCGTAGCGAAATTGTTTACTTATACAGCAATTTTGTTTGGATTGGTAGGTATGTTACTTGGTACGCTCATCGCGGCACAAATGGCATTTCCTGAATTAAACTACTTATTTGGGCAGTATGGAACTTTTTCCAGATTGAGACCTTTACACACGAATGTGGTTATTTACGGGTTTACAGTGAGTGGTGTCTTTGCCACATTCTATTACTCAGCACAAAGGGTTTTGAAAGTGTCTATGGCTGAGTCCAAATTTATCATGTTTGTTGGTAAATTGCAGTTTGGACTTTATCTGATCGCAGCAACCGGTATGGTTGTAACGCTTCTTCTTGGAATTACAACGACAAAAGAATATGCTCAGATGGAATGGCCACTGGATATACTGATTGTTCTGATTTGGGTACTCTGGGGTGTAGCAATGTTCGCATTGATCGGTATCAGACGGGAGAAAGCACTGTATATCTCTATGTGGTATTACATCGCTTGTTTCCTCGGTGTAGCTATGCTTTACCTGTTCAACAATATGGAAGTACCGACTTATTTCGCATCAGGCGGAATCGGTAGTATGTGGCACTCCGTATCTATGTACTCCGGTACAAACGATGCACTGGTACAATGGTGGTGGGGTCACAATGCGGTGGCATTTGTCTTTACTGTGCCTATTGTAGCAATGATCTACTACTTCCTGCCAAAAGAATCCGGACAGGCAGTATATTCCTATAAATTGTCTCTTCTCTCTTTCTGGGGTCTTATGTTCGTTTACCTTTGGGCAGGTTCTCACCATCTTCTGTGGTCAACCGTTCCTGACTGGATGCAGACAATGGGTTCAGTATTCTCTGTAGTACTTATTCTCCCGTCTTGGGGTTCAGCGATCAACATGCTCCTTACTATGAAAGGTGAGTGGAACCAGTTGACTGAAAACCCATTGATCAAATTCATGGTACTGGCATCTACATTCTATATGCTTTCTACTCTTGAAGGACCGATCCAGGCTATTAAATCAGTCAATGCGATTGCACACTTCACAGACTGGATCCCGGGACACGTTCATGATGGTGTACTCGGTTGGGTTGCATTCATGATTATGGCTGCATTGTTCCACATGGCTCCGCGTATGTTTAAAAGAGAGATTTACTCCAGAAAGCTTATTGAAGCACAATTCTGGATTCAGACTACAGCCGTTGTTCTCTACTTTACTTCTATGTGGATTGCAGGTATTACACAGGGTATGATGTGGAGAGCAGTTGATGAGTATGGTAACTTGATGTATTCATTCATCGATACTGTTACTGTACTTCACCCATACTATGCGATCAGAGCATTGGCCGGCGTACTTTATGTAACCGGTTTTGTAATGTTCGCTTACAACATGATTAAAACTATGACTTCTTCTAAAGTATTGACAGAAGAACCTCAGTTCAAATCACCTATGGCATAAGGGAGGTAGGTTATGTTTCATTGGTTGGAAAAAAATCCGTTCTTCTTCGCAGTAGGAGTATTTTTGGTTATCGCGTTTGCAGGTCTCGTTGAGATCCTGCCTAATTTTGCAGAAGCTTCAAGACCGGTCGTTGGTCTTAAGCCCTATACCGTGCTTCAACTGGCCGGTAAAAATGTCTATATGAAAGACCAGTGTATTGCTTGTCATTCACAGTTGATCCGTCCGTTCAAAGCAGAAACAGACAGATACGGCCAGTATTCACTTTCCGGTGAGTATGCCTATGACAGACCATTCCTTTGGGGCTCCAAAAGAACCGGTCCTGACCTTCACCGTGTAGGAAACTACAGAACAACAGAATGGCATGAAAACCATATGTGGGATCCGACTTCGGTAGTACCGGGGTCAATCATGCCTGCCTATAAACATATGTTCAGCAATGCTGCTGATATCGCAACAGCCTATGCTGAAGCTGTAACTGTAAAAAATGTATTCCATACACCGTACGGTGATGATATCAAAGCAGGTAAAAAAGCATGGGAAGCATACAGACCGAAAGTTTTGGCTGAAGCAAAAAAGATCGCTGCCAACATGAAGAACAAAGATGTGAAAGATGCAGTTAATGCAGGAAAAGTTCCTGAGATCGTTGCACTGATAGCATATCTTAACAGTTTGGGATCAAGCCGTTATGAGGCGAATAAAGTAAAATAGATGGGGATTAGAGAACTTCAAGGCTATGCCAGTTTTTTGATGACCATTTTATTTGTAGTGGCATTATATGGGTATATAGTGTACCTTTATAGAAGTGAAAAAAAAGGTGAGAAAGATTACGAAAAGTTTGGCAACATCGCTCTCGATGATGAGATTGACAGTACGCCTATAAACACGAGTGATCCTCTCAGCGATGAAAAAAAGGAGCGAAATAAATGAATGCATTAATGATAAAGGGGCTACTCTTTGCGGCAGTGCTTATCGGTGCTACGATCTTTGTAGTTGAATCGATGCACATCGATCTGAGTGATCCGATCAACTTAATAACAATGATCGGTGCGATAGCGATTGCAGTACTGACTGTAGGTGTTTCTATTAAGTACATCAACCAGATGAAAACAGATACTGCGAGTGGAGAACTTGCAGAAGAGAACTGGGACGGTATCGGCGAATATAAAAATGAACTCCCAAGCGGTTGGGCGTACTCATTTTTAGGAACAATCATCTGGGCACTCTGGTATTGGACGATGGGATATCCTGTCAATGCCTTTAGTCAGATAGGTCAATACAACGCAGAGGTAAAGACGTATAACCAGAAGTTTGAAGAGATGCACAAAAATGCGGACAAAGCAACACTTCAGCAAATGGGTGAGTCTATTTTTCTTGTTCAGTGTGCCTCATGTCACGGTGTAACAGGGGACGGTCTTTCAGGAAAAGCACAGGATTTCGGAAGTAGAATGACCAAAGAGCAGGTTCTCTATACGATCAAGAACGGTTCACACCAGCTTGGTTTCCAAATGGGTGCGATGCCTCCGATGATGGCGCAGGGGAAAGATGCTGAAGAGATAGCTGCATGGATCGCCGGCGGCATGAAAGGCAAGCAGCCTGCGGCATTTGCAACATGTGCGTCCTGTCACGGGCCTGACGGTAAAGGTATGAACGGTATGGCCCCGGATCTCGCCGGATACAACGAGACGCTGGTCAAACATGTGCTTGATCATGGTAAAACAGGTGAAATCGGCAGAATGCCGTCATTTAAAACCATGCTTACCCCGATTCAAGATAAAGCATTGGCTGTATATATTCAGTCTTTGTCAAACTAAGGAGATAAGATGGCAGAAAATACAAACAGAAGCGTATTTGGTCTAAACGGCGTGACAGGAATGTTGATCGCAACGGTACTCCTTTTGAGTATTCTTGTGTTCCTTACTGTCTGGGGACTTGGTGTGCAGCAGAAGTCAGCAACCAATCCATACAATCCTGCACCGATTGTAGACAGTTTGGATAACGTAAAGATGATCAGCAAAGACAATGCAAAATTTGCATTTCAAAATGCCAAGTAATTCATAAAGGATAAAAAATGATTACAATTATGGATAAAGTACTGGGTTGGGCCATGGTTATTACCGCGGTATATACAGCATGGGCTGTGCTTACACCAAACCACTTGTACGTAGGATAAATATATGATCAAAGCAAAAGTAAGGTTTTCCTTGCTTGCTTTGTTACTACCACTTCTTCTGAATGCATCACATATTCTCAAAAATGACCTTTTAAATCCTCAAGCTTCAAAACTCATTGAAAATATGGGAAATGAACTCGCTGAAAAAACAGATATTCATGGTTATGTGATTGCAACTAATGAGAATTTTCCTGTAAAATTCAATTTGGTTACCTACAGTAAAAAGTATGAAGATAACATGAGCAAGCCGTATGTCGTATTGATATTCGCAGCCAATGCACGTCTCACGGAGAAGTCCACACATCGAGGCAGGATTGCGCTGATCCCGTCCAGCACTGAAGTGGGCAAACTGTATGACAAAGGTGATGTAATAGATGCGACGATAGATGTAGTAGCATCCAAAGACAAGAATACCAAAGAAGACAAATTTAATGTGGGCATAGTCCAGGGTTTTTCTGAATTGGCAGACCAGATAGCAAACGCAAAAAATGTAAAAATGACAACAACGATCCCCAATGATACACGGTATATTATCCGTGCTCTGCAGGTGGTTGTGATTATTGGTGCACTATTGGTATTTTGGATGTTCCTGTTCAGACCGATATATATGAGGATAAGACATGGCAAAAGAAAATAAAAATAAAACTTACTGGCCCCATATGATACTGGGATTTTTGCTGGTAGGGATCACTCTGGGGTATTGGACTGTAAAGTCTGCTACTTCTGTACCTGTGCAGGAAGAAAACGAGTATATGCTGAAATATCAGAAAGCGGATACGAATATCAATCAAATCATGGATAAAAAAATTGCTTTTGACAAAGCATATCTGATACAGATCACAAACGTTGAAATGCAAGTCCCTGCGAAAAATGAAATTTTGCATCGCAAACAAAAACCGCATATTGTACTTGCAAAAGGTGTAAACCGTTTTGTGTATGAAGTCAAGGACAAGGAAGGGAACCCGGTTCCTGATGCAAATGTGACATTCCTTTTAACCCGTCCCCATACAGACATGGATGATATTAGCATCGCGAAGGTACCTTTTCAGGGAGACAAATATATTGTGGAAAATATCAATATTCAAAAGCCCGGACGCTATATTCTGCGTTTAAGGGCAAAGATTGGTGACAAGGTCGGTTATTCCGATATCCCGGCATATCTCAAGCCTGAATAAATAATTCAGAACCGGAATGTATTCCGGTCTGTATTCAATATTTTCTGTCATTTTGACATATTTCCATACTTTATAGTCACTCTGTGTTATACTCTTTTCCATGAAACAATTACATATCTACCCAACCTCAAGAGCACTTAGAAGCATCAGTCATTCCTTTACCGTTTCAGAAAGATTTTTACCTACGCTCATGCGTATAGATGAATTTGAAAAGCGGATTGTACTGATGGAGGGGAAAATGCTGGTCGATCCGGTGCAGCGGATATTGTTGCTGAAAGAGGCAGCTGGATTTGAAGCATTTGAAATGCTTCGTGTAGACCGTGAGCTTATCCGTTTTTTTACCAAAAGTGAAGCACTGTTTAAATTTTTTGAAGAACTTGCGGCAGAACAAGTCGATTTTGATATGTTGGCCCAGGCAGATGCCTATGCGGAATTTGATAGGCATCTTCAAGTTCTTGAGCAGTTGCAGGAGCGCTATAAAATGCTGCTTGAGGCAGGAGGCTGGACAGACCGTATGTTCATTCCGAAGATCTATACATTGAATGAAGGGTTTGTGAAAGGGTATGAGCAGATAGAAATATTTCTTGAAGGATATTTGAGCCGTTTCGAACTCGAACTACTGGAGAAAGCAGCAGCACATACACCGCTGATCATTCACTACACTACCAGCTGTTTCAACCAGAAAATGCTGGAGCGTTTTGAAGCCTGCGGTATTAGCCTGCAAGCCGACAGGGCAGTTAGCTTTGATCTTGGCAGCAAAAAAATTGTGAATGATCACCCTAATACGGAATCTATTGATGCTGTTGTGTACAGTGTCGAAGAGCGTGATGAACAGGTTGCTCTGGCCTTTATGAAAATAGAAGAAATGGTCCAGTCCGGTATGGCACCCGAAGAGATCGTATTGGTGCTTCCGGATGAGGATTTCAAAAAACACTTTATGCTTTTTGATGCACACAACAACCTGAATTTCGCGATGGGATACGACTATGCGAACGGGCGGATATACCGTTCTCTCGATGCACTGTACTGCTACTGGCAGAAGCATGACAAAGAAAGTATCGTACTGATGGAACGCTACGGTCTCATGAAAGAGAAGATTGAAGGTCTCAATGCTGCAGCGCAGGTCAGTGTAGAAACGTTCTTCAGTTTCCTGCAGGAAATTGACCTGCTCGATACAGAGAAGCAGGAGCATGTGGAAGAGAAGTACCGGCATTTTCTGACACTCTTTGGGAAGGCAGACCTCAGCTATAAGGAGTGGCTGTTCCTATGGCTTAAAACACTCTCGAAGATCACGCTGGATGATGTCCGGGGCGGGAAAGTGACCGTCATGGGAGTACTGGAAACAAGAGGGGTATCTTTTAAAGGCGTAGTGATCGTGGATTTCAACGAAGGTATCGTGCCGGCAACTTCGAGCAAAGATCTTTTTCTCAATTCGGCGGTAAGGACCTTTGCAGGGCTGCCGACACGTCTGGACCGGGAGTCCCTGCAGAAGCAGTACTACAACCGTCTGCTGCAGCAGGCGGAAAGCGCAGCTATTATTTACAGTACTTCAGAGAGCAAACTGCCCTCGAAATTTCTTTATGAATTGGGGTTGGGGGAGGCCAAGCGGCCCAAAATACCGCTCAGTCTGCTGTATGATCATCCTTCTCAACTGAGAGAAGAGGCGGATCCGGTTGTGGAAACTTTTGATGCCCATGCACAGGTCTGGTCCGCTTCAAGACTGAAGACCTACCTGGAGTGTAAACGCAAGTACTACTACCGCTATATCAAAAATATCCAAGCCAAAGAGGAGGACGAACTCAATGAGGGGGCTTTTCTGCATACGCTTCTTGAACATCTTTACAAAGAGCAGAGCAGTTATGCAACGCAAGAGGAGCTGACAAAGAGACTGCATATCCTGATGGATACACTTTTGCCCGATGAGGATGCGAAGAGCCGTTACAGAAAACTGCTCTGGAGGGAAAAGCTCAAAGGATTCGTTGAAAAAGAGATAGCACATTTCAAAGCAGAGTGGCATGTGGCAGAGAGGGAGCTTGAAGTCTCGGGAGAGATAGGGGGCTTGAAGTTCAAAGGACGCATCGACCGGATCGACCAGAATGCAACGGATACCCTGGTGCTCGACTACAAGAGCGGCCTAGTAGAGAAAGAACCCAAAAAACTCAACCCCGACAAGATAAGCGATTTCCAGATGAGCATTTACCATCAGCTCCTTCAGAAGCGCTATCAGAATATCTCACTGGCCTTTGTCAAGATACTTGAAAAGGGAGAGAAACAGCCGGTCACACTGCTCGAAGAACGAAATGCCCTGTTGGCGGAACATATTATAGAACTCAAGCAGACAAAAAGTTTTGTGGCTGAGAAATGTGAGGATTTGCAGAAGTGTAAGTGGTGTGAGTTTACGCTTATGTGTGGGAGGGGGGAGTACCTATGAGTTTCAAACCATTTTTGGCCTATTCGGCCTCGGCGGGAAGCGGCAAGACCTTTGCACTTTCCGTACGGTACATTTCGCTGCTCTTTATGGGAGAATCGGCAGGCAGCATACTTGCGGCGACATTTACAAACAAAGCGGCAGCGGAGATGCGGCAGAGGGTAGTGGATTCGCTGCGGCATCTTGGAAAGAATGACGCTTTTCTCGATGCCATTGTTGTGGAGACAGGGATGAACAGGGAAGCACTGTTCCAAAAACAGCCGGAGGTCCTGAAGCGCTTCCTCTCCTCTGATGCGCATATTGTTACGCTGGACAGCTTTTTCTCGAAGATCCTGCGTTCCGCTTCTCTGGAACTCGGTCTCGAACCTGATTTCGTGACCAGGGAGCAGCCGGAGGAGGAGCTGGAGAAACATTTTCTCGAGGAGGTGGATGCGAACGGTCTGCTCTTTGACCTTGTGAAACTGGCCATGGATATTGAAGACAAACGCTTCAAAAAGATATTTGACTTGATGCAGAACTTCTACAAGGTCGATCCGCTGCTGCCCATACAGCCGGAAGTGACACTCTCCATCAGCAAAGAGGAGGAAGCCTGCGAGATACTGCGCCTGGAGATGCTCAAAGCGCTTGAGAATGCCGGTGCACCGGACCGCTGTCTGAAGCAGTTCGATACGAAGAGTACCAAGGAGCTCTTTGGCAAGAAGCTCTTTGAAAAAGAGACGCTGGGAGAGCATTCCTGGTTTAAAAAGACCGTCAACGGTGAGACAGAGGCTGTCTATGCCGCTTTGAAACAGAGGCTGCTGCTCTGGGCCAGAGCCAAAGAGATGGTCGTACTGCATCACATCTTCGGGATCTACGACTACTACAGAAACGCAACGATCACCAATGCCCGGAATTCAGGCGTGCTGACCTTTGACGATCTGACCTATTTCACCTACCGTCTGCTGCACAAGAGTATCTCCAAAGAGTTCCTCTATTTCAAGATAGATGCGAAGTTCAAACATATTCTTCTTGATGAGTTTCAGGATACTTCCACCCTGCAGTTTTTGTTGCTCAAGCCGCTCATAGACGAGATATTTTCCGGGCAGGGACAGAGTGATTTCAAGTCCTTTTTCTACGTGGGAGACACCAAGCAGTCGCTCTACCGTTTCCGCGGCGGGGTGGAAGAGCTCTTTGACAAAATAGCGGAACGGTACGGCGTGCAGATTGAACAGATGGATACCAACTACCGCAGCAGCAGACAGGTTGTGGAGCAGGTGAATCGCTGGTTTGAGCATACCATGGAGGGGTACGTTCCCCAGAAAAGCAAACCAGACGCCAGTGAGGGGTATGTGGAGGTCTTTGAATCCGAAGAGGTCATAGACGATGCCGTTGCACAGGCACAAAGGCTTCTGGACCTTGGGGTCGATGCGGATGACATCGCCTTTCTGGTCAGTACGAACAAAGACGGTCAGAACTTGCAGGAAGCCTGTGAAAAGGCAGGCATTATCACACTGCTGAAGACCTCCTCTTCCCTGAAGAACCTTCCGAAGGTCGCGGCGCTGGTCGCCATGGTCTCCTACCTTTTCGGCGGTGAGAAAATCGACGCGGAAGCGATGCTTCTGAAAGTGGGCAAGAGATTCGACCAGGTTAACCTCTCCTGGTTCTCTGTCTTTATGAGCCCGCTTCAGATCGTCGACAGGCTGATCCGGGAGTTCGGCTATTTCGACAACGACCGCAATATGCTCAAGCTGCTTGAGTTTGCTTCCTCCTTTTCGGACATTCCCACCTTTCTGGAAGAGTTCAGGACGTCGAGTATCTCCGTGGCGGCCCACTCCGTCCACGGTGCGAATATCATGACGATACACGGCTCCAAAGGGCTGGAATTCGAGTATGTGATCGTACTGGACAAACTAACCCGCCCCAACAGCGACAAAGCCCCCCTGATCTTCCATTACAACAATGACCTGACCATAGACCAGGTACTCTACCGAACGCAGAACAGGGAGCATTTCGACGACAACTATGCCAGGATCATGGAGGAGAGGAAAGCCTCTTCGCTCAAAGACAGGAAGAATGTGCTCTATGTGGCACTGACCCGTGCAGTAGAAGGGCTGATCGTCATCAAGAAACCGGAAGGGTCTATCTTTGATGAGATCAATATTTCACCGATAAAGATCGGTGAAATAAGTGTTAAGCGTTCAGCGTTGAGTGTTCAGCAGGAAGAGGGTGAAGAGAATATTCCGTTCATAATTTCTGATTACGGTACGCAGGAGGTCACTTCGCAAGAGGAGGAGGAAGAGAAGGACTATGCGGCGATCCTTTTCGGTACGGCACTGCACTATACGCTGGAGATCATGGGAGACTTTGACGTGCCGAGCCTGAAACGTGCTCTGGTGTCGGTACAGAACCGTTACGGACAGCTTCTGGGAAGTGAGGGTATGGCGGAGATAGAAAAAAGGGTCAGGGCATTGATAGGCAATGCAGCGTTCCTGGCACTTTTGAACGGAGCAAAAGTCATCAAAGAGCAGTCGCTCTCTTTTGACGGGGAACTCAAACAGATAGACTTGCTGCTGGAATATGGCAACCATATGCTGGTTATCGACTACAAAAGTTCGAAGAAATATGCGCTGAAGCACCAGAGTCAGGTACAATATTACCAGAGGGCCGTCGCACATCTCACAGAAAAGCGCACTGAGGGAATGATAGTCTATCTTCTGGAAGATAGAACGGAAATGCTGAGGCTATAGATAAATTTGAACGTATCAGGAAATAAATCTGATAGGTACAAACAAGTTTGTTATCCAGAGGGAAACCAGTAACAGTAAAAAGCTTCCTATCAGGATCAAAGTACTTTCCCATAGCGGAAAAACAGCTGTATGGGTATGTACTTTCTCTTTCATATCTGATGGCATATTCATCCCCGCCATTTCTGTGCTTTTTGGTTCCGGAATGGCTGACATCATACCGTGTTTCAGACCCCTGGCTACAAGCCAGGAATTGATGGGGTAGGCAGTGATCATCCCTATGATGGTTGCCAGTGACATCACACCCCAAAACAACATATGATTGGGATTGTCTGCACCGGGAAGTTTGTGCATCAAAATGACCATGGTCGGTATCATTCCCAGCATGACCATATTCATTGAAACGGTTTCTGCAAAAAATGTTTTGCGTACGGCCAGCCAATAATTTCCTTTGTACATGCTCAGCATAAAAAGTGCCTGAAAAATAAAAAGCCCTACAATAAATGCTGAGAGATATTCAATAGAAAGATCAATACCGTTGGACAATCCGAAATGATACACGACAACAGCAGAAAAAATGATACCCGTCGCATCCCCTGCAACACAGTGAAGCAGGGAACCTACTGCCTGTTTCCAGTGAACATTAATGAAAGCATCATGCATATGAGGTATAGGTTTCCGGCAGGAAAGCAGATAGACTAACAGTCCTATGGGACCGGTATACAGGACTACCAGTATCCAGGCAAGTTTCATGAGTCTGGTGGTAGGTGTATTGGTAAAAAGATCCCAGATCAAAAATAGTATTGAACCGGTTGTAAGTATGTACCAGAGTATCAGCATACCGTCTATAAAATCTGTCATGTGCCTGTCCTTTATGTGCCTGAATATTTTTTGTATTGGATCAATTCTATCTGTATTGCGTGCACAATTCGTGCACGCAATACAATTATAATGCGGGTAATTCGATCATATCAGCTGATGAGATCGATGAATTTATAATACAAAGGATTACATATGAAATTATTTAAAGTTGCAGCCGCAGCAGTATTGGCACTTGGGCTTACAACCGCTGTTTATGCTGAAATGGGCGGAAGTGATATGCCTATGAAAAATGGCATGCAGATGCAGGGAAAAATGGCAATGGCTGGTGATTTTGATACACAAAAGTCTATGATGCTTAAACGTCTCGATAAAATGAAAAACTGTATTGAGTCTTCCAAGAATTCTGATGATTTGAAAGCATGTAAACAGGACATGATGCAAAAAATGAAGAAAATGAAACAAATGAAACAAATGAAGGCAGCTCAGAAATCCATGAAATGTGCTGCAGGTAAATGCGGGGCTAAATAAGACTGCTGTTTGTTCTTCCCTCTTTTAGTCAGCAGTATGCCAGCTCCTATGCACTGGTATGCAAGTAAAACTTGCACGCTATCTGCACAAAATTGTCTTACCATAAAAAATCCCATACAAAGGATTATCATGAAAAAAACATTTCAGGTAGAAAATGTCAAATGCGGTGCTTGCGCAGCCACACTTAAAAATAAACTGGGCCCCGAGTTTGGAGAGATCGAAGTGAATCTGGATACCCATCCAAGAGAGATCACGCTGGACATAGAAGAGAGTCAGCGGGATGTGCTTCAGGCAGCATTGCGTTCTCTTGGCTATCCGTTAAGTACGGATGAACTGGGGTTCGTGGACAATACTACCGCCAAGGTCAAAAGTTTTGTCTCCTGTGCCGTAGGAAAAATTGAAGGTGAAGAGTGTTAAAGTGTGTGACATGCACATATACCATATATAAAGTACCTTGAAATATCAGGTACTGTTTTTTAACAAAGGATTCTCATGAAAAAAATGCAAACAGGTAATAGAGAAAAGAATAGAAAAATGGATTTTTCAGCAAAAAAAGAGATGATGCTTACACGTATGAAGCAGATGAAGAAATGTATAAAAAATTCTGAAAGCATGGAAGATTTGAAAGCCTGCAAAATGAAAATGATGCAAAAGAAAAAAGAGAAGATGCATAAAAAGCAGCAGTCGAAGACCGAGATGGGAAAAGAAAATACAAAAAAAGAGGGAACAACGCAAAAAAGTATTGAAAAGAAGTCTTCAAAATGTGGTATGCGGAAACGGGGGAGTAACCCCACCGAATAAACTTTTTATGATACATATTCTCCCTATGCCGGCAGTTCTGCCGGCAACTTTATATAGCAACAATATTTCTTTCGCAAGCATTTATCTTAAATTAAACTTAATTTAAATAAATTTTAAGATTAACTGGGTACAATCCGTCCACAAAAAGATTTGCTTTGCGGATTTTTATTTAAATTAAGGACAACCATCATGAAAATGACAAAGGTATTAAAACCTTCCGAAGTACAGCGTGACTGGGTTTTGATCGATGCTGAAGGTAAAACTTTCGGTCGTATCTTAACTGAAGTATCGACACTTCTCAGAGGTAAACACAAGCCATCATTCACACCGAATGTAGACTGTGGTGATTACGTAGTGATCATCAATGCGGAAAAAGCGAAATTCACAGGTGTCAAACTTGAGGATAAAGAATATTTCACCCACTCAGGTTACTTTGGTTCGACTAAAAGCAAGAAACTGGGCGATATGCTTGAAAACCATACAGAGAAACTTTACAAGCTTGCGGTAAGAGGTATGCTTCCAAAGACGACTCTTGGTAGACAAATGCTTAAAAAACTGAAAGTATATGCCGGTGCCGAACACCCACATACTGCACAAATCAATAAGGAAGCGTAATCATGGCAACTATTTATGCAACAGGAAAAAGAAAAGCAGCTATCGCTAAAGTTTGGTTGACTCCGGGTAACGGTGAAATGCTTATCAACGGTAAAACACTTGACCAGTGGCTGGGTGGACACGAAACACTTAAAATGAAAGTCAGACTTCCTCTTGAAGCGACAAAGCAGCTTGAGTCTATGAATGTAAGAGCAACTACACTTGGTGGCGGTTATTCTGCACAGGCAGATGCATTGAAGCACGGGATCACCAAAGCATTGGTAGAATTCGAACCGTCTTTCAGAGCGATCCTTAAGCCTATGGGACTGCTTACCCGTGACTCCAGAGTGGTTGAGCGTAAGAAACCAGGTAAGAAAAAAGCGAGAAGATCTCCACAGTTCTCAAAAAGATAATCGGTACTTTACCTTATCTTCTGCAGGAGGGCTTCCCTCTTGTATCTCCTCCCTATTTTATTCTTTTATATTTTTTCAAACTATTTACAACAGAAAGTCGCTAATATACTTTTTATTGATTTGTAATACTCCTGATGATTGGGGTTTCTTCTTTACTTTTTTTAGAAAAAAATAAGCAAAAAATCGTCATCTCGCAAGTGTTCGGACGCTATTCCAGCGTGTTTGCTTCGCAAATATGCATGCTTACATAGCTGAACACCCAGTGCTCGATGACAAAAATATATAGGATACAAAGGATTGTTATGACCATATGGAAATATGAGGAGAGCAAAGATACGCACCACTTGGTGAAAATCTATAAGGAAGACCATGGCGAGGGTGAGTATATGGGTGATTTGGATGAGGAGAGTATCAAGCGGATGATCTTAAAGATCAAGCCTGATATCAATGTAGTCCAGGCGTATGGTATCCTGGCGTATTTCGGTATGCTTCCGATACTGGTAACCCCCTCTAATAGGGGTTGACCAGGAAGTAAGCACCTATGGCGAAGGCAAGAGCGGCGACACTGCGTTTGACCATCACACCGATATTATTCCCTATCTGGCAGGAACTGCACTGTTTGTACTTCTTGGCTTCGTACTGTGCATAAAAGAAAAAGCCTATCATCAAGAGAATGATGAGGGGAAAGGCAATTTTGTCGAAAGTATAGATATTCTCCACGGTTTCCTTTGAAAATTTGAACAGAGGAGTGAAAAGAGAGAGTCCCATCAGAATGAGCAGCTTGTCCGTGAAACTGACGAAATAGTCTTTTTTTGAAAAAGTCGGACATACATCATCTGTCTGAGGCATAAGCCCTTTGCCTGCAAGAGCACTGAGTATTTTCTCTCTGGTATTTTTGTTGACCTTGTCAAGGATGTTCCCGCCAAAGGTAATGTCTATCTTTCTTTGCAGCGTTGCGGCAAGCTCCCGGTCATCAATGTCTTCGTAGTGCACCTGTCCGTTCCTGTCTTCATAAACCAGTTTGATCTTTTCGTAGCGCGGTATGGAAACTGTGACATCCGGATACTGGATACTGCTCTCTTCAGAATCAAAAAGATCTTCATTTTTGATGATGCGCGGGTTGATATACTCGTGATAATTTTCACCCTCTTTGATGAGGATAATATTGTAAGGATAGGCGATCTGCATAGCAGCCATGGCATTGAAACCATGTGCCTGCATTGTATCTCGCATATCTTCTATGACATCCCAGAGCGTTTGATTAAATGAGCGTACATCTGTTGAAGTGCAGTTCATTCTGTCGTCAGGGTAGATAACCAGTTTTTGTACCATTTTGTCTCCTGTAAATACTTGTAAAAATTAATAAATTTATAAAATTTTAAAAATATTTAGTATGAATGGAAAGAGATACAGATACCGTTTGAAAGGGTATCTGTATGAAGTGTTAGTGGCTTTTGCCTACCACGATAATCATTTTGATGTTGATGGCGATAAATCTGATAAATTGCCAGATAAGGCATGTTCTCATAAATTTTACAAAACCTGTCGGGACCATCGTTGTAAAGTTTTGGTCATACGGTTTTACTGTTTCTTCTATTCTTTGCATAAAATCTCCTTTGTTTTATAGTTGTATGGATAGACAGAGACAATTGTCTCTATCTATGATATTTTCTTACTCAGGGATGAGTGTCCAGCCCGGCTTGAGTTTTGCTTTGTATAGGAACATATGATGCAGGATATGTTTGATCCAGTGTCCTGCAAGTCCGATCTCACCGAAGGTATAGTCAAGGTCACGTCCAAGTCCCGGATATTTTTCGAAGTCCGGAACTACAGGATAGACAGTCAATGCCGCAGCGGTACCGTCTGTAAGGCCTTTACCTGCAGATGCAACACAGGCTGCACCCATTTCTGCCATAGATGCTTCATGCAGATGGGCATTCTTACCTTCTCTGATAAGGTCACATACGGAATGTGCAACTGCTTTACCGATAATGCCTGACGGCATACCTGTTCTTGGCGGTGTCGGGTTGATTGGGGTTCCGTTTGGTGAAGTCATTGGCTTTGAGATCAGGTGTGGCGGTGCAAAAGCAATACCACAGGCGAACATATTTGCATATGTCGGATTCTGATAGGTTCTCGGCCAGTCAGATGCTTTCCAGTTTTCATAGGCACCGGCATCATATTTTGCATCGACTTTCATAAATCCGTTCGGTGCGAAAATAGTGTCAGTGATATCAGAACCGTCTTTGTCGTAGGCTTTAAGTCCCACACCGGCAAATGGCGGGATAAGCATTGCAAAGTCAAACTCTTCTTCACCTGTTGTACCGTCAAGAAGCTCATAATGTGCTTTGCCTGCTTCTACTTTTGAAACATGTGCCCCGATGATCCAGGGGATACCTCTTTCAGAGTAGAGAGATTCAGCAAACAGTCTTGAGGAGGCAGCATAACCGCCGCGCTTCATATGAAGACCGCCGATACCGAAGTCTCCAAGGAAGGATTCATTGGAGATCCACTTGATTTCAAGGTTATTTCTTACACCTGCTTTGTTCGCTTCATGTTCGATATTGAAAATGTATTCGAATGCTGCCCCCTGGCAGGTACACATACCGTGACCGGTACCCACAAGGATTTTCTGCTTTTCTGTTTTTGCTTTCTCAAAGATTTTTTTGAGCTCAAGGTTCGCATGTACAGCATGGTCAGCGGTACAGACAGAAACCGTATGCCCTTCATCAAGACCCGGAGTCGCACCGAAGTTCAGTTTCGGACCGGTCGCATTGATGAGATAATCATAAGTAAGTTCTTCGGTCTGACCCTCTTTGCCCTGTCCGGTATATTCGATAGTGATATATTCTTTGTCACCGTTCTCTCCACCGTTCGGATGGATCGATACCGCTTTGGCCTGTCTGTAGTCGATGCCTGCTTTTTCATAGACAGGTGCCAGAGGGAAGACAACTTCCTCTTTGGTCATCTGGCCTACACCTACCCATATATTTGATGGGATCCAGTTCCATTGTGAATTTGGAGTAACAACCACTACTTCGTGTTCGTCACCCAGCCAATCTTTTGCAAATGTTGCCGCAGTGTGTCCTGAGACACCACCGCCCATAACTATTAATCGTGCCATATCCTTCCTTCGTAAATTAATTTTAGACATAGTCATTTTAGGCCAACCTCTTTTAAAACTAAATTAAATCTTATAATTTAATTATTTTTATAATCGTACTTTATAGTTTAAATTATGTTTAGCAAAAAATAGTGCTTATTACGTCATTTTAGAAAACATGATAATCAAATTAATTGATGAATATAGGATAAAAAATATCTTATTTAAACAAGGTATTCCCATATGTTTATAGAAGTCCCTCTGTGATAAAATGCATTAATATTTTGTGCAAGGGATATTAGTTTCGGATGAATCGTATTTTTCATACCTTCCTGCTGTTGATCGGTTTGACAGTGATGTTGCAGAGTGCTGTCTGGAACAGTCCGCACCAGAGCGGCGAGGCAAAAAAAAATATACTTTTCGCTGCATTTTCTCTACCGCCAAAACGGCTTGACCCGGTTATTTCCTACAGTGCCAATGAGTGGGCTTTTATCGGACAGATCTATGAACCGCCTTTGCAATACAATTATCTCAAACGTCCATACACGCTGGAGCCGCTGACCCTGACACAGATGCCGATAGTACATTATCTCGATGCCAACCATACAGAGGTAGATGAAAACAGCAGCCGGGTTGCCTATACGGTATACAAACTGATATTGAAAAAGCATATCCGCTATCAGAACCATCCTGCGTTTGTAAAAGACAAAAAAGGCCGGATGCTCTACGGCAAGCTTGATGAAGAGGCATTGTCTTCCATTGATTCTCTTGCAGATTTTAAAAAGCAGGCAACCCGTACGCTGAAAGCAGAAGATTATGCCTATGCTATTAAACGTATGGCTGTCAGACAGAATCACTCACCCGTGCTGGATACCATGATGGCATACATTGTCGGGTTAAAAAGCTTTTCAAAGCATATCAGCCATATTGCCCGGGAAAAAGAGAGAAAAGGAGAGATACTTGACCTTCGTCCTTATCATATCAAGGGGGTAAAAGTACTTGGCGACAGGACATTGGTGATTACAATAAAGGGGCGCTATCCGCAGTTTCTCTACTGGCTTTCCATGAATTTTTTCGCACCGGTCCCCTGGGAAGCAGATTTGTTCTATCAGCAAAAAGGACTCAGGACAAAAAATATTACTTTGAACTGGTATCCTGTAGGTACCGGTGCCTACTATCTGGCACAGAATGATCCCAACCGTGTGATACGGTTAAAAGCCAATCCCAATTTCCATAAAGAATATTATCCGGTATTGAGTGACGGGGAGGCAAAAGCCGCCGGTATTTCTTCTGCACTGCGCAGCGACGCCGGGAAGAAACTGCCTTTTATCCATGAAGTCATTTATTCTCTGGAAAAAGAGAATATTCCGCTGTGGAACAAATTTCTGCAGGGCTACTATGATGCTTCGGGTATTTCTTCCGAAGCTTTTGACCAGGCAGTGCAGATATCCTCTTCAGGGACAATGGGCCTGAGCGATGCAATGCGTAAAAAAGGTATTGTGCTGAAAAGTTCAGTGCAGCCTTCTATCTTCTATATGGCTTTCAATATGGTCGATCCCGTGGTAGGCGGCTATTCCGAGTCGGCTAAAAAGCTGCGTCAGGCGATCAGCATCGCACAGGATGAAGAAGAGTATATTTCCATTTTTTTAAATGAACGTGGTATTCCTGCACAGGGCCCTATCCCTCCGGGAATATTCGGCTATGAACCCGGAGAAGCGGGAACGAACAAAGTGGTGTATGACTGGATAAACGGCAAAAGGGTCAGAAAGCCGCTGAGTACTGCCAAAAAACTTCTTGCCGAAGCAGGCTATCCTGACGGTATTTCCCTTAAAACAGGCAAACAGCTCAAACTTTTTTATGATTCGACGGCAACAGGTCCGGATGACAGGGCGCTGATGGACTGGAGACGCAAGCAGTTCGCCAAACTGGGCATACAGCTTGTGATCCGGGCAACAGACTATAACCGCTTCCAGACAAAAATCAGAAAAGGCAAAACGCAGCTCTTTTCATGGGGCTGGAATGCAGATTATCCCGATCCGGAAAATTTTCTTTTTCTCCTCTATGGGGACAATGCTTCCGTTGATACCAACGGAGCAGGCATTAACAGTGCCAATTATAAAAATCCGGAATTTGACAAACTGTTCAATGAGATCAAAACAATGAAGAATACGCCCGAACGTCTGGAAAAGATACAAAAGATGTTGAATATAGCAAGAGAAGATGCCCCCTGGGTATGGGGCTTTCACCCCAAATCACTTGCCCTTTCCCAGGCCTGGTTCGGCAATGTAGAGCCAAATGCCATGGCGAACAACACACTCAAATACAAAAAGATAGATGCGGCACTCAGAGTGAAAAAACAGCAGGAATGGAATCAGCCTGTGATTCTGCCGCTGATACTGCTTTTCGTTTCTGTTATACTGTTGGGCTGGCTGCTCTACCGTGCCTACAGCAGCAGACAGAAAACAGTGATCCTGCGAGAGGAGAAATAAGATGCTGGCTTATATTATACGCAGACTGCTTTATGCTGTTCCTATTCTGATCGGGGTCAACCTGATCACTTTCATGCTTTTTTTTATGATCAACACACCTGATGATATGGCAAGGGCCCAGTTGGGGGCCAAACAGACCACACCGCAAATGATAGAAGCATGGAAAGTGGAAAAAGGATATGACAAACCGCTTTTTTTCAATCCGGAGGCTTCGGGTATAGAGAAGATCGATGATACCCTGTTTATGCAGGAATCGCTGAAGCTTTTCGCTTTTGATTTCGGTGTATCCGATGCCAACCGGGACATCGCAGAAGACATTAGGGAACGTATGGGGCCGAGTTTGGCGATTGCCCTGCCGACATTTTTTATTGCACTGGTCACCAATATTTCGCTTGCCCTGCTGCTGGTGCTCTTCAGAGGTTCGGCGCTCGATATGGGAATGATGGTCATTGCGGTGATGATCATGTCCGTCTCCGGGCTTTTTTATATTATTGCGGGGCAGGTCCTCTTTTCAAAGATCTGGCACTGGGTACCTATCTCCGGCTATGAACCCGGATGGGGGGCGGTCAAGTTTGTCATCCTTCCGGTACTGATAGGTGTCTTTGCCGGTCTGGGTGCGGGAATGCGATGGTATCGAAGTATTTTTCTCGAACAGGTCAACCAGGATTATGTCCGTACGGCAAGGGCAAAAGGACTCTCCGAGATCGCAGTGCTTTTCAAGCATGTACTCAAGAACGGTATGCTGCCCATTCTGACCGGAATTGTGGTGGTGATCCCTTCTTTGTTCATGGGCAGCCTTATTATGGAGTCTTTCTTCGGTATCCCCGGTCTGGGCTCCTATACGATCGATGCGATCAACGCACAGGACTTTGCCATTGTCAAGGCCATGGTCTTTCTGGGCTCCGTACTCTATATCGCGGGACTGATACTGACCGATATTTCCTACACACTGTTCGATCCGCGGGTGAAACTCTCATGACCATTACGCTTCTGTGGACAGATGTGATGGTATGGCTGCTTGTCGCTGCATTGGCAGTCTGGGGATGGATTCTTTCGCGTTCACCGCAGATCAGAAAGCAGTGGCACAGTATTTTCAAATCGGGTATTGCCATGGCATCGGCTATTGTGCTGCTCTTTTACCTTTTCTTCGCACTGCTCGATTCGGTACACATGCGCTTTACCGTCGAAACCCATCCCGGTGGTGAGGAAACAAGCAAAAGCATCCATTATGAAGGAGATATGGTCAGTCTGCTCGATCTGCTTTTTCAGCATACTCTGAGCCATACAGAACGTACCTATTCTGCACCGTTCGCCACGCATGAATATGCCAAATCGATCGTGGTAGACAAAAATAACGTCAGCAGGCAGGTCTATCTGCCGCTCAAATATGTGCATGTGCCAAAAGGGGAGAGTACGGCAGGCGATATCGTTAAAAAATCGCTTTTTGCTCTTTTTGCCGGCTTGCTTGTAAGCCTGCTTCTTGTCGCGGTGCATTTGGCATTGAAAGGCCGGGGCACCTTTGTTTCCAAGTTGAATGCTCTGCGTAGAGGAGAAACGGCACTTCCCTGGAGAACGGCATATGTGACCTTTACTCTGCTGCTTATGACCTTTGTATGGATGTATCTGCTGAGCTATCATTACCATGTACTCGGAACAGATAAGGTAGGGGGAGATGTTTTTTACCAAAGTGTAAAAAGTATTCGTACCGGTGTGCTGATCGGTATTTTGACCACACTGGTGATGCTGCCTGTGTCGATCACACTCGGAATCTCTGCCGGATTCTTCGGCGGACGGATCGATGATGTCATACAGTACATTTATACAACACTCAATTCGATCCCCGGTGTACTGCTGATCGCCGGTGCGGTGCTGGTCACGCAGGTCATGATGGATAACCATCCTCAATGGTTCGAAACGACGCTGGAACGTTCCGATCTGCGTCTGCTCTTTTTAATCCTGATACTGGGAATGACAAGCTGGACAGGGCTTTGCCGTCTGCTGCGTGCGGAAACGCTGAAGATTTCTCGGGTGGAATTTGTGACTGCCGCAAGAGCTTTCGGTGTGAGCAAATGGAAGATCATTTTCCGTCATATCATGCCTAATCTGATGCATATCATCCTTATCTCCGTAGTACTTGATTTCAGTGCGCTGGTATTGGCGGAAGCGGTACTTTCCTATGTCGGTGTGGGTGTCGATCCGACTATGTACAGCTGGGGGAACATGATCAACCAGGCAAGGCTTGAAATGGCACGAGAACCAATGGTCTGGTGGTCACTTTTTTCCGCGTTTATTTTTATGTTCATTCTGGTGCTGGCCGCCAACCTTTTTTCCGACAGAGTACAGACGGTACTTGATCCGAGGAACGCGGAATGAACAGAATACTAAAGGTGACGAATCTCTCTTTGTCGGCGGGCAGTACTGTTCTGCTCGACAAAGTCAGCTTCGAAATAGGAAAAGGTGAAATATTTGCACTTGTGGGGGAATCCGGAAGCGGAAAATCGCTGACTTCGCTTGCGATAATGCGTCTGCTGCCTCCGACTGTCCATGTGACCGGCGGTGATGTGGCGCTGCACGGCAGTTCTCTTTTTGTCCTGCCGGAGTTTGAAATGCAAAAGATACGGGGGCGATCTGTTGCAATGATCTTTCAGGAACCTATGTCTGCACTCAACCCTGTCATGACTGTAGGCGAGCAGGTAGCAGAAGTGATCAGGCTGCATCTCGGACTGAAAAAAGAGGCAGTGAAAGCCAAAGTTATTTCGCTTTTTGAAGAGGTGTCACTGGGTACCCCGGAAGAACATTACCGTCGTTATCCGCATCAGCTTTCGGGTGGACAGAAACAGCGTGTGATGATCGCTATGGCACTTGCCTGCGAACCCGATCTGCTGATTGCCGATGAACCGACAACGGCGCTCGATGTCACGATACAGGCCCAGGTACTGACACTCTTGAAACGCATCAGGAAGAAACGCAGACTTTCCATACTCTTTATTACACATGATATGGGCGTTGTGTCACAAATGGCAGATCGTGTCGCTGTGATGAAAGAGGGCAGACTGCTTGAAACAGCGGAACGGAACCGCTTTTTCAGCGGAGCGGAACATCCCTACAGCCGGCAGCTCCTCAATGATGCTTCTGCTATGCAGGCAAGAGAGAAAAAAAAAGATACGACTGCGGAAACACTGCTTGAAGTCAAAGACCTGAAAGTGCATTTTCCGGTGAAAAAAGGTTTTTTTCAGAAAACTGCGGGGTATATCAAGGCAGTTGACGGAGTGACCTTCCGTATTCCAAAAGGGAAAACACTTGCCCTGGTAGGAGAGTCCGGCAGCGGTAAAAGTACGATCGGACAGGCGATTCTCCGTCTTGTTGATGCAAGCGGAGGCAAGATCGATTACAGAGGTGTGAATATTGCTGTACTGAAAGAAAAGTCGCTCAAAGCCTACAGAAGCAAAATTCAGGTAGTTTTTCAGGATCCCTATTCGGCACTCAATCCCCGTATGACCGTAGGAGAGATCATTCGTGAGGGGATGGTCAGTCTGAAGGTGGGGGTACAGGATAAAACGGCACAGGATAAACGGATCATCGTGCTGCTGGAGAAGGTGGGACTTCGCGGAACATACAGATTGCGGTATCCACATGAATTTTCAGGCGGACAGCGTCAGCGTATCGGTATTGCACGGGCGCTGGCCGTGGAACCCGAACTGATTATTTGCGATGAGCCGACTTCTGCACTTGATGTAACGGTGCGTGCGCAAGTGCTGGCCCTTTTGAAAAAACTTCAGGAAGAGACAGGTGTTTCCTATCTTTTCATTACGCATGATCTTTCCATTATTCCCGCGATTGCAGACAGGGTGGCTGTAATGAAGGAAGGCAGACTGGTAGAACAGGGAAGCGTGGAATCGGTCCTGAAAAATCCGCAGCACGACTATACAAAACTGCTGCTGGCTTCAGCACCCAAAATAGAAATTTTTAGAAACCCGGAGTATCAGCCGGATTTGACAAAGGAAGCATAATGAATACCATTATACTGTTTGACCTGGATGGAACACTCATAGACTCAACCGAAGCGATCCTTGAAAGTTTTGACGTGGCTTTTCATGCATTTGGCAAAGAAGTTCCGCCCGATGACAAGATCAAAGCGCAGATAGGACATCCGCTTGACTGGATGTTTCTGAAGCTCGGTGTTGCAGATGAAGAGATCTGGGACTATGTGGCAGCCTACAAAAAACATTACAGAAAGATAAGCAAAGCCAAAACGGTGTTGCTTCCGGATGCCAAGGCGGCAGTAGAGGCGGCAGCAGAATTTGCCGTTTTGGGGGTAGTGACAACGAAAACAGCCGAGTATTCCGTAGAGCTTTTGGAGCATATGGGACTCATGTCCTATTTTGAGGTTCTGATCGGAAGAGAGCAGGTGGAACACCCCAAACCCCATCCTGAACCTATCTATAAGGCATTGTCTGAACTGCCGGCAGTCAGCGGTGAAACCTGGATGATCGGGGACACCTGTATGGATATGCTTGCCGCCAGGTCAGCCGATATTAAGGGAATTGCTGTAAGCTGTGGATATGCTGCAAGGGAACAGTTGGCTGAATGCAGTGCGCAGATATGTGCCAGTGCCCTTGAAGCCGTTACATTTATAGCAAAGAAATAGTATGGGATTAAAAAAATTATAATTTCAACACACTTTAAGAGTGCGGACATTACAATACTTCATGTTTGATAATACTATCGAGGAGAAAATATGATAGAAATTAGATGGCACTCACGTGCAGGTCAAGGTGCCGTAACAGGTGCAAAAGGATTAGGTTCTGTTGTGGCTACAACAGGAAAACAGGTACAGGCATATGCCCTTTACGGTTCTGCAAAACGTGGAGCTGCAATGAACGCATACAACAGAATTGATGATGAGCCTATCACCAACCAGGAAACTAAAATGTTTCCTGACTATGTCTTTGTTATCGATCCGGCTCTGGCATTTACGGATGATATTACCAAAAATGACAAGCCCGATACGCAATATATCATTACAACACATCTTTCAAAAGATGAATTGATTGCCCAGATTCCTGCGCTGCAGGATAAAGCAGACAGAGTGCATGTGGTTGACTGTATGCAGATCTCACTCGATACGATAGGCAGAGCAATGCCGAATACACCGATTTTGGGGGCATTTATGAAAGTATCAAAAATGTATGATCTTGATTTCTTTTTGGAAAATATGAAAAAAGTGCTTTCCAAATTCCCGCAAAAGATAATCGATGCCAATATGGAAGCGATTACCAGAGCATATAATGAAGTGAAGTAGGAGAAACAGTTATGAGTACAGGTGTATTAGGAACAGATAAAAGAGGGATACGAGAATTAGGTGCCGAAGAGAAAGTAGGCTGGGATGAAGTGACACGCGGTGTCGTACTTAACTCTTTTGACGGTGAAGCATTAGATATTGTACATAAAAAAGCGGAAGAGAGAGACTATTCGGATTTTAATTCATATGTAGCAACGGTTGCATCATGGAGGATCATCAAACCCGTTTTTAACAGAGATATCTGTATTGACTGCCAGAACTGCTGGGTCTGGTGTCCGGATACTTCGATCATTTCAAGAGACAAGCAGATGCTCGGGATCGACTATGACCACTGTAAAGGGTGCGGTGTATGCGTAGAAGTATGTCCGACCAACCCAAAATCACTTTTGATGTTCTCTGAAGCAAAAGAGAATGAAGATGCATTGGAAGAGTGGCCTGAAAAAGAGAAAAAAACGAAGTAGGTAAAGGATAATTATGGCAAAAGAATTTGATTTAAATGAAGTAGAAGTTTGGGATGGCAACTATGCTGCCTCCCAGGCATTGAGACAAGCGCAGATTGATGTTGTAGCAGCATATCCTATTACCCCTTCGACACCGATTGTCGAAGGATACGGTTCCTATGTAGCCAATGGCTATGTTGACGGTGAATTTGTAATGGTAGAATCTGAGCATGGAGCGATGTCCGGTTGTGTAGGTGCTGCCGCTTCAGGCGGACGTGTTGCTACGGCAACTTCATCCCAGGGATTTGCTTTGATGGTGGAAGTCCTCTATCAGGCATCAGGGATGAGACTTCCTATTGTTCTGACTGTTGTAAACAGGGCACTGGCTTCTCCGCTTAACGTACGGGGGGACCACTCCGATATGTATCTCGGACGTGACAGTGGCTGGATCCAGATCGATGCGTTCAATCCGCAGGAAGCGTATGACCTGACACTTTGTGCTTTTAGAATGGGAGAACACTTGGATGTAAGACTCCCCGTAATGGTGCATCAGGACGGATTTACCACTTCACACAAAGCACAGAATGTTACGCCGCTCAAAGATGAAGTGGCTTATGCCTTTGTCGGTGATTATGTTCCGGTAAACGATATGCTTGACTTTAGCAGACCGGTTACCCATGGTGCACAGACGGAAGAAGACTGGCATTTTGAACATAAAGCAAAACAGCATAAAGCTTTGATGGATTCCAGAACGGTCATTGATGAGGTATTTGCAGATTTTAAGGCACTGACAGGCAGAGAATACAAAAGGGTAGAATCCTATCTGATGGATGATGCCGAAGTAGCCATTGTTGTACTGGGATCTTCTGTGGAAACCGCAGTACTTGCTGCCAAGCAGCTTAGAAAGGAAGAGGGGATCAAAGCAGGGGTGGTTTCACCACGATGTTTCAGACCTTTCCCTTATGACCTTGTAAGAGATGCGTTGGATATTCCAACGCTAAAAGCGGTATGCTGTCTGGACAAATCAGCTCCCGGCGGTGCAATGGGAGCATTGTTCAATGAAGTTTCTGCCGCGGTGTATACAACCAAAGCAAGACCAATGATGACCAATTATATTTATGGTCTCGGCGGACGCGATTTTGCGGTAGATGAAGCGAAAAGAATCTTTAAAGAGCAGAAGGCACATGCCGACGCAGGAGATATTACAACAGATATCCAGCAGTTCTCTGGGCTTAGAGGTCCGAAACTTGGATTCTTCCAGACAAGAAGGGGTTAAGAATGGCAATTACATCAATTAAAAACTTAAAAGAATTTTCAACGAACAATGACAGGTTCGAAGGTTCACACTTACTGTGTCCCGGCTGTGCACACTCGATGATCGTAAGAGAGCTGATGAACTGTACTGATGACAATCTGGTCATTGCATCAAATACAGGATGTCTGGAAGTATCAACCGCAGTATATCCCTATACTTCATGGGATACTTCCTGGATACACATTGGTTTTGAAAATGCGGCAACGGCTGCTTCATGTGCCGAATCCATGTACAAAGCAAGAAAGAGAAAAGGCACACTTAAAGACAATGATGCACCTGTGAAATTTGTTGCTTTCGGCGGTGACGGTTCTACCTACGACATTGGATTCCAGTGGCTTTCCGGTGCTATGGAGAGAGGTCATGACTTTACCTATATTTGTCTTGACAACGAAAACTATGCCAATACCGGCGGACAGAGATCTTCAGCCACACCGATAGGCGCAAATACGTCAACAGCGCAAGCCGGCAGCCACTCTTACGGTAAAAAACAGAAGAAAAAAGATATTGTAGCGATCATGGCAGCCCATGGTGCACCGTATGTTGCACAATTGGCACCCAACAAATGGAAATCCATGGCAAAAGGTTTCCAGAAAGCCCTTGAAACAGAAGGTCCCTGTTTCATCAACACGGTTTCTGCCTGTACCACTGAATGGAAATTTGACCCGAAAGACACGATTCACATTACAGATCTTGCAACGGATACACTGATGTTCCCGATCTATGAAATTATTGACGGTCACGAGCTCAATATCCTTTACAGACCGAAGAACATACTGAAAGTGGAAGACTACCTCGGTGCACAGGGACGTTACAGACATCTCTTCAAACCGGAGAACAAACATGTCATTGAGCGTATTCAGAGTGATATTGATAAGAACTGGGAAATGCTTCAGCGACGTGAAGAAGCAAGAATCTAAAAGTTCATCTTTATAAATTCTTTATTTTTGCAGGTCGGGGTGAAGTCCCCCGACCTATATCCTTCCATTAAGCTAAATCTACTATAAACTTTTTACTCATTTTTAATAATTCCTCATTCCTAACTCCTTATTCCTCATTTATTTCGTTATAATTTGAAAAATAACAAAAGGAAAGTATAATGCCATTATTAGACAGTTTTACCGTTGACCATACCAGGATGACCGCACCGGCAGTGCGAGTTGCCAAAAAAATGAAAACACCCTGCGGAGATGATATTACCGTTTTCGATCTGCGTTTCTGCAAACCCAATGAAGAACGACTCCCTTCCAAAGGGATACATACACTTGAGCATCTTTTTGCGGGCTTTATGAGAGAACATCTTAATTCCAAAAAGGTGGAAATTATCGATATTTCGCCTATGGGGTGCAGAACAGGATTCTATATGTCGCTTTTGGGTACACCAAAATCCAAGAGGGTCGCCAAAGCATGGGAAGCATCGATGAAAGATGTTTTGAAGGTAAAGTCACAGAAAGATATTCCTGAACTGAACGTATATCAGTGCGGCTCCTACAAGATGCATTCACTCAAAGAGGCAAAAGAGATTGCGAAAAATGTGCTGGACAAAGGCGTCGGAATTATGAACAACAAGAAGTTGACACTCAGTAAAAAGCTTTTAAAAGGACTGTAGGATGCTCATTTGGATCCCGGTGGACGGAAATGATGCAAAAGCTTCCAAAGTTGTGCCGCAGCTGGAAGTGAAACAGTGGGCCCTGGTAGATTTTGATGCCGGTGAAGTACAGTCTGTCAAGTTTTACAATACCATAGACGAGTTGGGCGGCGAATGGGTGGATTTTATCATTCTTGCCAACAAATATGAGAATTATCTGGACTATATGAACGAGGGTATGATGGTTTTGGTTGTACGCGATGAAGAGAGTATTGAAGATATCATTGAAGCGTTCAAATTCAAAGAGTTGGATGAAATCGGTTTATAAAATCTGCAGGGTTGGCTTGAGCCGGCCATGAAGCGATAATAATATGTATAATGAAACTTTAAGATCTCAAAAAGAGCTTATTCTCTGTGAAGACGGCACCAATACCCTCTACTCCAAGGAGTTCGATGAACCGTACCACTCCACCAAAGACGGAGCCCTGCATGAATCTTTGGAAAAACATGTCAAACCGTCTTTATCTTTCAGCAGGGGGAAAACAGCATTAACCATTCTGGATATCTGTTTTGGTCTGGGTTATAATACGTTTGCCACACTCTATTACATAAAAAAGAATCGTTTAAATACCAAAGTGCATATTCTCTCTCCCGAGTTCGATGAAGAACTTGTACACTCAATGCGTACTTTTGATTTTCCTCCTGAATTTGACACGATAAAACATATAATAAAAGCGGTATCAGACAATTTAAGATACGAAGATGAACAGTTTAAAATAGAGATACTGCCGGGTGATGCCCGTAAAAGTATTCCCCAGATAAAAGAGAAGATCGATGTGGTCTACCAGGATGCTTTCTCCCCGGCGCATAATCCTCTTCTATGGACAAAAGAGTGGTTCTCTGATGTACGGGCCATTTGTAGAGAGGATGCTTTGCTTACAACCTATTCAACTGCGGCAGCGATACGTTTAGGTTTATATGAAAACGGTTTCTTTATCTTTGTGCATCGTGCAGAGATGATGCGTTACTCTACTGTTGCATCTTTGAAAATGCTGGATGGACTGGAATATATTGATATGGAATTGAAAAAAAAGAGAAACCCTACAGCTGAAAGCATGAAAGATAAAAATTACGTGTAGGCAGGGGTGCTCTCACCCCCGACCTGCAGTAGCATAATGAATACATAACGGTTAATATGTCATCTGCATAGTGTCAACATCCTCCCAGGACATGGATTTTTTAGCGCTTCGGTGTGCCAATATATGGTCAATATACCGTGCAAAGACATCAGTCTCTATATTCAGCTTTGTTCCCACTTTATAATGCTTCATCAGTGTATTTTTCAAGGTATGCGGGATGATAGTAATACGAAAACTGTCGTCATAGACATCATTCACTGTCAATGAGATACCGTCGATGGTAATGGAGCCTTTGGGAATGATATGGGCAATAATTTTGGGATCCACTTTGATGATAAAGTCCGTTCCGTTCTCCCGTTCGGTAATTTTTGCTATTTTACCGATGCAGTCGACATGCCCCTGAACGATATGCCCTTCAAAACGGTCATCCATTTTCATAGCAGGTTCAATGTGGACTTTTCCCTGAAATTTTTCAGGCGGTACAATGGAACGTGTCTCATCTGCCACTTCCAGGTCGAAGCCGTCACTGTTGACTTTGATGACAGTCAGGCAGACACCATTTACGGCAATGGAGTCACCCTGTTTGGCTTTATGATTTGAACGGATGCTCAGAATATTGTTTTTGTAGCTTTTGACCGTACCGATTTCACGAATGAGACCTGTAAACATCAATGACCTCTTTGAGGTTGAGTGAATAGTGAATAGTGAATGGTGAAGAGTACAGGTATGCTTTTTTGCAAAAAGCTGCTATTTGTCATGGGAGATGGCTCCTTATCTATTTTGGATATAATTCGCTTAATTATAACAGAAAATATTGAGTGTAGAATAGAGATTTTTCATTTCTCGCTTTTCATTTTTAAAACGGAGTTTTGAATGAATTATGATGTAATCGTCATTGGTGGCGGGCATGCAGGGATAGAAGCTTCACTTGCTTCGGCACGTATGGGTGTCAAAACACTGATGATCACAATTTTGGCGGAGCAGATAGGTGCGAGTTCATGCAACCCTGCCATTGGCGGCCTTGCCAAAGGACATTTGGTACGCGAAGTGGACGCTCTTGGCGGTGAGATGGGACTTTGTACCGATGTGACAGGTATACAGTTTAGGACACTCAATGCGTCCAAAGGGCCTGCCGTACGCGGAAGCAGAGCACAGATAGACATGGATAGGTACCGTATCTATATGCGTAATGCGGTGCTGAACACGGACAACCTGGATGTCAAACAGGAGATCGCTGACGGATTGGTGGTCGAAGACGGTGAAGTGAAAGGGGTTACGACACAGCTTGGGAACCGTTATACGGCATCAAAAGTCATTATTACAGCGGGTACTTTCCTGAATGGACTGATCCATATCGGAGATAAAAAGCAGACGGCAGGAAGGCAGGGAGAATTTGCTTCTGTTGAACTGGCGGAGTATCTTAAGGGGCTGGGGTTGAATATCGGGCGTCTTAAAACAGGTACCTGCGCGCGCATAGATGCCAAATCGGTTGATATTTCCGTGATGGAGGTCCAGCCCGGTGATACACCTCCTCCGCCATTCTCTTTTAGGACAGACAGAAAAACATTCCACCCCAGACAGCTGCCGTGCTATGTGACCTATACCAATGAAACAACACATGAGATCATTGAAAGCAACTTTTACAGAGCACCGCTTTTTTCCGGCCAGATCGATGGTGTCGGACCGCGCTACTGTCCGAGTATCGAAGACAAGATCAACCGTTTTCGTGACAGACCGAGGCATCAAATCTTTGTAGAACCTCAAACGATGGATGAGACAGAATATTATATTAACGGTATGAGTACTTCTCTGCCGATCGATGTACAGCTGGAAATGATACGCTCGGTCAAAGGGATGGAAAATGCCAGGATCGTACGCTACGGGTACGCGATCGAATATGATTATGTAGATCCTACAGAGTTGAAACATACTCTGGAAACCAAAAAGATCAAAGGGCTCTATACCGCAGGCCAGATCAACGGGACGACCGGCTATGAAGAAGCTGCGGCGCAGGGGCTGATGGCCGGTATCAATGCCGCTTTGAGCGTACAGGGCAGGGAACCGCTGATACTCAGACGTGACGAAGCTTACATCGGTGTGCTTATCGATGACCTGGTCACCAAAGGAACGAAAGAGCCCTACCGTATGTTTACCAGCCGCGCAGAGTACAGGCTGCTGCTGCGTGAAGACAATGCAGATATGAGACTTTCCAAATACGGAAAAGCACTGGGGCTTCTGGATGATGCATATATTGCCGCATTTGAAGAGAAGCAGAGAAATATTGAAGAGGCCCTGAGTTATTTGCGGGAAAATTATGTCACACCGACCAAAGAGTTCCTTGCCAGACTTGAGCAGATCGGGGCAGTGAAGATCAATGACAGAACCTGCTGGATAGATGTGATCGGCAGGGGTGATTTTAACAGGGAAAAACTGGTCTCATTGCTTCCTGCATTTGACAAATATGACGATACCGTGATGGAGCAGATACTCGTAGAAGCCAAATATAGCCGCTATATTGAGAAACAGCAAATGCAGATCGATCAGATGAAAGATATGCTCAAGATAAAGATCCCTGAGGAGTTCACCTATAAAAATGTTTCAGGGCTTAGCAATGAGATTGTGGAAAAGCTTGAAAAAGCCAATCCGACGACACTGTTCGCAGCCTCCGAGATATCAGGAGTGACACCGGCAGCTTTGGAGATCATCCATGTCTATATAAAAATGACTCAACGAGGAAAAATATAATGTTGTATTACTATGCCCATACAGGGCACAAGATAGGGTTGGATAGATTAAGAAGAGCAGCAGCCGTCATAAAACGACTTGCCGGAGAGGGGATCGAATGCAGATTGCTTCTGAACGATTTCAGAGCAGGACTGGCCGCCAGAGATCTGGGAATCAGAGAATATGTCACGATAGAGACGATACAGGATATTGATGCGGTTGCCGTAAGGGGGGATTCCGTGATCATCGATTCGGATGAGGATGAGCACGGCAGGCTGGTAAAGTACTGTTCGGACTTTACCCATGTATGGCGTTTCGAGCATGATCCC